>Ga0182027_10005600_pt1 | contig 19048 bp, 9 predicted proteins | sample 712E1DmetaG_FD_121300 | JGI IMG/M metagenome (GOLD analysis project Ga0182027, IMG submission 121300) | Permafrost microbial communities from Stordalen Mire, Sweden - 712E1D metaG (Illumina Assembly) | ecosystem: Environmental > Terrestrial > Soil > Wetlands > Permafrost | place: Sweden...
AAATGAGCTTCATAAGCTGTTTTTCAGGTTGCGTGATACATTCAATCAGACAATAATTATTGTTACTCACGACCGCCAGTTTGCAGCCATGTCCGACAGAATACTCCAGATTAAAGACGGGCTCATAGTGAATGAAGCTTAAATAAGAACAGAAAAACATTTTGCTGATGTAATGACATGTGCAGCAGGGAAGCGGTTGAATATGTTCCTGCGGATAATTAAGGTAGCATGATTTTTAATCATATTTCCTTATTTTAATAATGTCCTATGTAAAGAAATGAAATTAAAAAAGCCTGAGCTGAAGGAGTTTCTTGATGAGAAGGTTGAACTATATGACCGACCTGCTTTCATTGAATCTGATCCCATAAGTATACCACATCAATATACGAAAAAACAGGATATAGAAATAGCTGGGTTTCTTGCAGCTACCATCGCCTGGGGAAACAGAAAGATGATTCTGAGGAACGCAAACCGAATGATGGAACTGCTTGATCATTCGCCATACGAATTCATAATGAATTCAAGCAATGATGAAAAAGAAATGATCAATAGGTTTATCCACAGAACTTTTAGTTCGACCGATTTGATCTACTTTCTGAAAGCCTTGCAGAATATTTACAGGCACAAGGGAGGCCTTGAAACCATATTTAACACCTATCAGACCGCAGATTCACTTCAGCCTGCTATCCATGAGTTCCATAATATATTTTTTGAACTTTCTCACGAAAAAAGAACTGAGAAGCATGTGTCTGATCCATTCAAGGGATCGGCGGCAAAGAAATTAAATATGTATTTGAGGTGGATGATCAGAAAAGATGTCAAAGGTGTTGATTTCGGTTTGTGGAAATCAATACCACCATCGGTTCTTTCTTGCCCGCTTGACGTTCACTCAGGTAACGTAGCAAGAAAACTGGGTATTCTTACACGGAAACTGAATGACGCAAAAGCTGTGTCGGAATTAGATACGATTCTTAGAACATTCGACAAAGATGATCCAGCCAAGTATGATTTTGCACTGTTTGGATTGGGTGTTTTTGAAGGATTTTGAATCTTTTCACCACGGCTGAGTAAATTAAATGACCTTGTAAGTCAAATATTTACGAGCCATTTTCATTAATAGTACAAAAAGTAGTACAAAATATTATTGCTTTTAAATTCTGTTTTATTATTAAATTAGCCAAACCCCTATATTCATATAATATCCTTTCTCTATTCAAATAAAAAGCGTTTAAACCTTTATGTCAACAACATGCATGCGTTTTTATTTGAAATGGGAATCATCTTAGAAACATATGATCAATTTATTAGCTAAATCCCCTGGTTCATAATCAGGGGGTCGTTGGATCGTACCTGGCTGGCCCACAGAACAAAAAGCGCAAACAGACATCTAATGACTGAATGCGCTTTTTCTTTTAAGTGTTACAGGAACTATACATAAACAAATCAAAGTAATCATTGGAAATGAATTTTTCTTTGAACTTCAATTCAAAAATAATCGCCATCACTTATTATAACTCCTTGAAGTTTTCCTAAATAAATGAAAGTTTTTCTTAACTTTTGTACAGCATCTGGGTTATCTGCAATTATTATTTCAACTTTTTCGATTGGAAACCATTCAGGATTACTATTTATTGCAAGTTCATAACCTGTTGAATGATATTTATGGCCACTGTATAGTCTAAAAGGGAGGCATAAAATAAAAATTTATCGTCTTCTCTTAAAGAGCCTGATGTGAATTAGAGTACGATCTTTATTTGACTAAGAAGTATGATATATTTATCTTGAAAAGGCTGCACATGTGTTTGATTATCTGAATGTTGTAAAAACCAACAACAACTCCGTCAACGAGAAATTCAAAAACTCTTGTAAATCACTTATCTACAAGGGCTTGCATTTTATAGTCCTGGATGTGTTAACGAATTTTACAACGCGTACATAATCACAGCAGATAGCATACTTTTTTTTGGTAGATTAGTAAACAGAATTAATCCATTGGGAGATTACTTTGAAATGTAATAAAGCAACAAAAAATACCGGGGAAAGAGATTAAAAAAAAATTACAAACTAAAATTGCTAGCATATGAAAACAGTAGGTGTACTTTTTTTTCTTTTTTTAGCAAATTTCATATTAGTCTTCGGACAGGTGCCTTCAGTTGATATTGCCAAAAAAAACGTTAACGTGTTTAACATAAAGGATTATGGTGCAGTGGGCGATGGTCATGTATTGAATACAGAGTCATTTAATAAAACTATTAATGCTTGTGCTGAAGCCGGTGGTGGAACTGTTCTGGTACCAGCCGGAAGATTTCTGACCGGTACTGTGCAGCTTAAAAGCAACATAACTTTATACCTTGATAAAGATGCTACAATTATGGCAACCGACGACCTAAGCCAATTCAAAGGGGCTAATGTAAAAGAAGAAGATCCTGACAGGCCGATTAATATAACTCACAGGACTATTACCCAATGGACAAGAGCCCTTATATTGCTTGAAAAGGTTGAGAATGTTTCCATTACCGGCGCCGGAACAATTGATGGGATGCTAATTCCTAAACCTTCAAGAGCAATCCATGGTATAATGGCAACAGAGTCAAAGAATATCAGTATCTCAGAGATCAGGGTCACCAGAGCGGGAGACTGGAGCATTGTAGGTTTGTATGTTGATGGTTTTAAAATTAGCAATCTTACTGTGGCTGATGGATATGATGGCATTCATGTGCGCAGAGGCAAAAATATTTTGATCGAGAATTGCAAGCTATATTCTCGGGATGATGCTATTGCTGGCGGATACTGGGAGAACACTCTGATTACAAATTGCATCCTCAATAGTTCATGCAATGGGATAAGAATAATATTGCCGGTTACAGATCTGGAAATCAAAGATTGTGATATTATAGGGCCAGGTGTTTTTGGACATTACAGGGGCGCTCCCGACAATCCATGGATAACCAAGCTTCTTACAGGTATTATTTTTCAGCCGGGAGCCTGGGGTATAGGGAAAGGGAAATCCGACAATATTTACATTCACGATGTCAAAATCAAGGATGCCCAAACAGCACTTACATTTGTTTTAAACGAGGGAAATACAGCTGACAGAATTCGCGTTGAAAATGTAATTGCTACAGGAATAACCAATAACGCCTGTTCTGTTGAAGCCTGGCCTGAAGGCAGCATATTTGAGAATTTAAAATTCAAAAATGTTTCTGTTTCTTATAATATAACCAATCCTGCTTTTATAAACGTAAAAAACTTTGACCGACCGCGTACAGAATCAAGACCTTTACCATATTGGGGATTCTATGTCAAAAATGCAAAAAATATTGAATTTGAAAATGTTACCCTGGACTATGCCGGTACGGCAGAGAACCGCCCGCTAATGGGTTTTGATGGAGTGGGGAATGTACTCCTTAAAAATGTTAAATATAAAAACGTAAACGGTGTTCAACCATTTATATATCCTGCTGGGACAAAAGTGAAATTTATAAAATCTGCTCCTTTAAAATAAATACAGAAAGGGTAACCGATTTTCCTTATATCGGAGCTAAAGACATCTTTTTGCCCGGATATTTTTATTAATAAAAAATTTATCTCCATGAAAAAGTGTTTTATATCGCTGGTTGTAACGTCCTGTATTGTTATTGTTTCTGGCCAGAAGGGATCCGGACTGGAGAAAAATATTAACCATGTAGTTGAGGCTGGTACAATCTTATATTCAGCAGATTTCAGTAAAGGTATACCCGCAGACTTTGTTAACATGGGAGGATGGCTAAGGTGTAAGGATGGAATCACGTCATCTGAAAAAGGGTTAAATAATTATATAATGCTTAACAGACAATATTCTGTCAATACACGAAAAGCATCTATTAAAGTCAATTTCGGGATAGATACAAAACTTGATTTTTTTACTCCTGAAATAGATCACTTCCATCACTGGGGAACATTAATCCAGGCTGATGTTAAAAATGGGCAGTTAAAGGTATTTAAGGCCTATAATGTCGATGACAGATCATATCCTGATCTGCTAATGGATTATCCCTATTCCTTTGTGGCCGGGCGCGATTATGATATCGAAATGACGAGCGAGCCTGATAAGAATAATTTTATTATAGTAGATAACTTAACAGGATCCAGAGATACTCTTTCCTTGCCAAGACTTAATAGTGGCCTTTTAAGAGACGTATTTGCCTTTGCCACTGAAAGTGGTGCTCCACCCATTGTTAAATTCATGACAATAAGTACACAATATAAGAAAGGGTTGCGGATATTATATATCGGAGATAGCATAACCGAAAACTTTTCAGGATCACCAACTTCATTCAGCCAGAATGGGCGATCGGTAATCTCAGGACGGTCAGCGGGAATTGTAACAGGTGTTCAAAACAGAGTATATTCAGAAATTGCAATTCTTCGCCCCAAATATGTTTCCATATTAATTGGTACAAATGGTTATAATACCGTAGATAATCTGACCGAACTTTGTAGAAGTATTTTGAAATTAGGCATAACCCCTATCCTTAATAACATACCGTGGAAAAAGCCTGCTTCGGTTAAAAAGGATAATGAAATAATTGCAACAGTAAGAAAAAATTTGAAAATAAAAGGAGCAGCTTTTGATGTGGCAACATCTGTCAATGGTTTTAACATTCAGCAGGATATGACTTTATTTAAACCAGATGGTGTGCACCCAAATGAGGCAGGCCTGCAGAAAATGTTCGAGCAGTTAAAACTTGACGTTCCTAAGGTATTCAAATAAATACAAAAGTTTTTATTATTCCGGTGATCTGGGATATAAATTACACATTAAAACTTGCCAGAATAATTGTTTAAACAAAGAGATTACTGAAACAAATATTACATTCTATTTGTTTTTAATGAATGACCGACTTTACATATTTCTCATAATACGTGAATTAGAAACACTTGGAGAAATTGGAAAAAACAGAAAGAGCGTGTTCGTGCCCATCTGGGCACACAGAACAAAAAGTGCAAACAGACATCTAATGACTGAATGCGCTTTCTTATTCTTATCCTACTGAAACTGTACTGAAACAAATTATTAGTTTCAGCAATCAAATTAATATAACAGAGTCAATGAACTGCCACAATTTTATTGTCATAAGAGAGAATCTTAGACTTAGCAAAAACCGTGACAAACAACTTACCTTTAGCATTGTCTGTGTTATAGCCAGTTATTTATTAATTTTAAGCTTGTCTTTACTGAATTGATTTAATTTATCAAAGTACTGAAAGTTCTACTGAGAATTTCACTTCTTATCGGAAACAATATCAGATCCATAAATCTTGCCCGGTTTCGCGTTATTTTCGCTAAACCCGGAGATATAAAAGTTATTGGTTAACTCTATTGAGAGGCCGGCCGCCTGTAGCTTCACATATACGTTATCTCCGGTAGCCTCTCCTGACATTCTCTGTGCAAAGTAAGAAGAGTACACATGCGTTTTTCCACCTCTGTTGTCTATGCCGGGAGCACCGGAACGTTGGAAATTTGCCTGTTGGAAACGCACTGTACCACTATTGATGATAGCTGCTATGGTAGGACTGCCCCAAAATGCAGTGTTGTACAGGATAAGTTGAGCATCAGGGTGAACTTTAGTCGTATTGGCTTCACCTCCCATAAGAACATACGACCTGACAGTCTCTGCTGTCCGCGTACAAACCAATTCGGAGTTGATCGCGACTATTTTGGTGTTTTTGCCGGCATCTTCTACAAATAAAGAAAACGAACATCCGTCTGAACCGTGACCTATTACTGTCATTTCTCCAGGATCTTTACCGGTTATTGCATCTTTCAGGAAATGTAACCCGTAGAATGACCCGTAAACGAAATTATTGAAAATCGTCTGGTTTTTAATGTCGGCGAATTTAAGCGCACTGCAATTTGACTGTAAGAAACGTGTCAAAGATATTCTTGGATATCCTTGCCCGCCTTGTGGAATTCTTGATCCGTAATGCGGATTGAGCTGCATATTCCGGATAAATCCACCTTCAGCACCTCCGCCTACCCAAATGCCTGCTCTTGCGAGTACGCCGCCAAGATAATCAACATAGTGTCCGCTGGTGTTGTATGAAGCGAGGTCTATACCTTTATCGCCGACCTCAGTCACATTAACAATATATACCTTTGGACCTTGTCCCTGGATCAGGAATGGAGTTGTTCTGGGATTCTCAGCTGTAAAACCATCCGTCGCGATATTTAGTTGCGCGATTGTAATTCCCCTGATACCTGCACCTGCCTCGAGCTGTATAAGTGAAGCGCCTTTTTCTCCGGCAGCACCGCCGGCATAAGTTGTAAATATACCTGCACCACCACTTTGAGTATGATGCTGTACATCCCATGTTCCTCTCAATTCAACTCCCGTAGGAACTTTGATAGGATTGTTCACTAAATATCTTCCACCCGGCAGATACAGTGTACCGCCGCCGGCAGCCTTAACTTCGTTAAGCGCCGTTTGCAATTTAGCCGATACATCTTCTGTTGGCAGGTCGTTATTAAAGCCTGTTGCTTTTGGTAGATCGGCTTTCGAAACATTGTTTGACGCCGGTCTCGGGTGTACTTTAATATCTGTTATTATATTTTTAGGTATCGGATCAAACAAATATTCTTTACCGTTTTTAATCTCAACTTTGGCGGATTTGCTGTTATTTTTGATTTCCAATTTGCGGTTATAACCGGAGTTCACCGACTTGAGAGCTTTCACGTCTGAACCAAGAAACACATGTCCTGCAGCCTTTTTAAAATCGCACTGAGTGAGCAATACGTTACCATTGTTTATTCTAAGCGCGTATTCGCTGTATTCGCTAAATGTACAGCTTTCAAAGGATATCGCTCCGTCGCTGCCATCGCTGACGATAGGTCCGGTGAAATCAACACCGTTGGATTGAACTGAAGTTCTGAAATCGTTAAAGAAGTACACTGCATTACCGTCTTTTCCGGCTCCGAATGTGGAATTTGATATAAGCAAACCGTATGGGTTGACAGCCTGAACATATAAACCTGTTCCGCAATTATTGATATGATTTTCGTAAAACTGTGCGTTTGGAGTATCGGAGAAACCGGGTTCTTTGCCGACCCACATACCCGTCTTATAACCGGAGACATACAGATAAGACACATATTCCCAATCTGAGCGGTGCATATTGAATCCGGTGCCATTCGCTCTGGTGTACTCGGTAACCTTCGCAAGCGAGGGTGAGCCTGGAAGCCCTGAATTTGCCCAGTATTTCGGATCAATTTTGACATTCTCGATACGTCCGATGTCGGTGCATACATGGACTTCAATTCCTGTATTGAGGGCGGTCATATAGCTGTTCAAAAGATAATGCAGTTCGCTCGGAGCAGAATAGAAACCGTTGTAGGCGTTTACAAGAGTTACGTTTTCAATAGTTACACAGTCGCCGCTTGGCTGAAATAATGTCCATGGATATGGTTTTATGTCGTTGATATCCTGTTCAGGATACCAAATTGACAGGTTCGTCACACCGGTTCCCGTATTCATATCTATAAATCTGTCAGCTATGCTGGTATAGGTAGTGCGGAGTGCGTTGGCAGCCTGGGTGTCGTTCCACCAACTTTCAACAGTTCCGTTATAATTGGGTGCGTTTTTGCCAACGCGCACTTCAAGAATTGTTCCGAGAACTTTCCCATTGTTTAATTCAGGATTCGCCCAGTCGCCGCGAAGCTGCACACTCGTTGGGAGATTCAGAACATATTCGTGATTAAAGTCTTTCATTGTTTGCTCCGTACCCTGACGCACTCTAACGCTCCTGGTGGCAGTTTGCGTGCTGCGGAATTCATAATTGCCTGCCGGTATATATACTACACCTCCGCCGTTGTTATAGGCGGCATCAATAGCAGCCTGGAAAGCCGGTCTGTTGTCAAACTCTGGCTCGGCTTTCGCGCCAAATCTAGGATCGGTCACTACAAAGTCAGAAATAACCCAATCTTTTGTAGGATAAACAGTTTTTATGCTTTGTTGTTTGGCTTGCTGTTTATTCGCACCTACTTGAGCATTAGCAATGTTTGCAATAAACATTGCTATAATGGCAAATATAGCCATTTTACCCATCTTTGAAACTGTTTTTGTAATTCTGAAATTTACCCTACTCATATGGCTTTTCAGGTTTACCCCACTTTTGAAATGGTCTCTGGTCCCCATTACGCTGTTTAAATTACTGTTCTGCTTCATAACATTATTATTTTTAAAAGATTACTATTATACTTTCACTCTGTCGTTTTCGGCTTTTATGCTATAATGTAACCCATGCTTAGGACAGTGTCTCGTCCAGAAATAGGTTGTCACTTTTGTGTGTGACATAATTGATTTAAAGTTACATTATTTCGATTTTGTTTCTTTCTAAATCTTATTGGCCATTTTCTTATCTCAATACTCTCCGGTTAAAGTTAAATATATTAATTGAAATCAATAAGAATGATAAAAGCGAAAAATCTGGCAATCTATTATTTATTATATACAAAAACTGCAACATCACCTGGAAGAATCTGGTGTTCTGTTCCTTTCCAGGAAGGATCCTGCCAATTGGCTGATTCAAGTTTATAACCATTTGCAGTGATCACAGGTTTTTGAGCCTCTCCGGTTGAGTTCCATAATGTAATTGCCATACGGTTTCCAGCCAGGTAAGAGTGAGAGGAAATATTCTTATTGCTGCTGGTAAAACCTTCGTTATCAACAAAACGACCTTCAAGAAGGATATCTGCAAATTGGGTCCGCAACTCGTTGAGTCTTTTTAAGTAAGCTGCCATTATTGGATCTGTTGTGTCTCTCATCATTCCGTCAACACGCCATTGGAGTGCGAAACCATGTCCAAAGCAGGCCTTGCGTTCAGAGTTTGTGCGATTAGTGATTATTCTGTCAGGGAAAGTATATTTGAACATCTCACCAAACGACTCGGGTGAAGGAACGAATCCATAGTTAACAGGTTGAGTTATATCGCCTATCCCTGTAAATACATCAACTACAAGTTCATGCAGGAAAGCAAATTCTGGATCACGTGATTTGATCAGATCTCTCAGTTGAAGCAGGTTTTTAAGTTTACCGGGACCGAAAGCAAGCGATGGTTTGTCATGCATGTGAGTTTTATCATAGCAAATATATGGTGGGCGACCTGCTATCTGGTCGTACATTAAACCTGTTACTCCATATGATTGAGCCATATCAAATTGTTTGACCAGCTGTTCGTACCACCCTGGTGCCAGAGGACAAGCGACTCCGAAAAGTTTACTCAGCTGGATGTTCAGCAGGGTCCCACTGCCTCTGCCTCCATAGGTTTCGCGGTACTCCCCGCCCCAGATATCTTTGGCGGTTTGCTGATATCCTATTCTACGATAATATTCAGTTCCTGGATCTATCAATTGGCCCTGGGAATAAAGGTTAACTTTACCTCCAGCTGCTTTAATTTCAGATATAGCAGCCTTAAGACCGGCTTCACCACCCATACCTGGATCAGCTTCGTATTCAGGATACCAATTATCAAAGCCTTGTTTCTCCCATCCATAAATACTAATCATATCAATACCCACAGCATGAGCATCGCGCCAGTATTTAGGCAGGTCAGCATAAACACCATTATACCGGCTTCCATTCTGAGTCTTGAGATTAGGGATGATCCATCCGTTCATTCTCTTCATCCACTTAGGAGGATTTGGTTTGGGCATCCAGGTCTCAGCCCAAGCACGGTAACCCTGGGCGGCGGTGTGCCAGTCACCCGTGAAAAAACGAATAATAGTTGGAGCTGAAGTCCAGGTTTCTCCGGTTTTAACAAATGGATATTTAACCATAGAGAATGAAAGACCATTTCGATCAGCCATCACATTCAAAGTGGTCGTCATCAACGACTGGTCATGACTTCCGACATAAATTCCTTCTTCACCGTTTCCAAGAGCATACCACTGCATACTGGCCGGCCATGGATAGGTGATCTGATAAGAGTCAGTCCGTCCTCTTTGGGCATTAGCTGATTGGCCGGCAGCAGATCTCATACCGATAAGTTTGGTATAAGGATCAGTTATACGACGTCCGCCGTCTTCCGGCCAATAGAGTTCATCAGACTCATGTCCTTTCCCGAGGTTACTAATGCTGGCTATCCATGGGATCCAGAGTTCACTGATTTCAAGTTCAGGTTCAGTTTCACCATTTTTTATTGTAGCTATCCATGTGAGATGATCACCCTCGAGTTCTGCACGAAGTGTGAACGTGACATTCAAATTACGCGATGCTCCGATCAATGCAACATTGCCAGTGAGAGATGAATAGGTAATAATAATGGCATTACCGTCTTTTTTGACTACTGCCTTCTGATTGGAGGCTGGAATCTCAAGCTCACGGGCATCAGATGTACGGTAATACATCTTCCATAGCTCGTGTTTGCCTGAGACAAGATAATTATGACCTGTCTGTTTATTTGCCAGTCTGACAAGATTCCCATTCGAATCAACTGATATATCCACAATGTTGTTTGAAAGATCAACTGTGGCAGATTGAGCGCTTCCTTTTTGAGGGGAAATGATTGATACAGCTATCGCAATCGAAAGAATAATAAGTCGAACAATACGATTCCACTCTTTTGACAGGGATCCGGATACAGTTTTTTTCATAATTAAAGCGATTTAGTTAAAGATTGATATTTATTATGCAAGGATCGTCTTCATATATTTGAAACATTTTGTGTTCACCATTCAATTCTAATTGGCCATTTTGGTATTTTGTATTTCACCCCCTTTTGTGAGATCCACTTCATCTTTTATAAGAATTTCCTGGATTTTTTTTACATCAAGATTTCTGGGAGTTTTTCTGGTTTTCGAGGATAAGGCACCAGCAATTCCAGCAGCATGGCCGGTTGCAAAACAATTTCCCATACTTTTACCGGCAGCAGTACCCTCATGACTGGCTGAAATGCAACGTCCGGCTGCAAGCAAACCGTCGATCTGTTCTGGAACCAGAGCTCGATATGGAACCTGATGTATTTTCATCTGAGTTACTTTAGTAAAGCCCACATCCAGCCAGCCGCTTCTCCAGGCTATTACGTCTTCGAATTTTCTACCGGCATTAGCATCCTCCTCGGTCAGAACATATCCACCTTTTATTCTTCTTGATTCACGTATTCCCATTTGAGTAGAAGCTCCGACAATTTCACAGTTTTTCAAATCTCCATTCCCGAACTCCCTCATAGCTTCAGTCATTTGGACCACCTGTCGTCTGCTCGTACATTCAGCCTTTGAAAACTGAAAAGGATCAGTAATGTCAAAGTTTCCCATATCCTTGGTTCCTGAATGATTTATTGTAAAATGATGACAGTTAGATACCTTTGCCAGACTCCAGCCTCCAGGGATCAATGGATATTTCGATTTCGCTTTTTCAGCAACACCCACTAGATCTTTTGACGAATAAGTTCCGATATTGCTCACATTTAAAAGTAAGGTCTGTGGTGCAAGTTTTCCTGTTTCAGTCATTGTCGGGGCGCCAGCAAAATATGCAATATCTGCATCACCGGTGCAATCTACAACAACGTCGGCTTGTATATCGACCAATCCGGATTTGGTGGCAACAGTTATGCCTGTTATCCTGTTCCCGTCCATAATAGCATCAACCGCTTTGGTGTGGACCAGATATTTACAGCCTGCTTCATCAAGAGCATCCAAAACAGCGACTTTTAAATACTCGACGTTCACATAAAGCTGATGTGTATTAGTTTTTACAGCTTGTGAACCAAGATTCTGAAGTTTTCTTATTATAAGTTCATGAACATACCCACGGGGTTTTTCGTCTGGTCTCATCTGGTTCATGCACATACCAATACTCCATGAGGCAACACCACCAAAAAATCCGTAGTTTTCAATTAATAGTGTTTCCGCGCCAGCCTTTGCTGCGCCGATCGCTGCCCCAATTCCTGCAGGACCACCCCCGACAACCAGCACTTTTGTCTTGATAGTTTCAATTCTTTTATTCCTCTTTACCTCAAACGGAGAATCCAGACTGCCAGCAAGTTTATTAAGGCTAAGCAATGATAAGCCCGCAGCAGTAACAAATTTTCTACGAATCATATTGTATAATAAGTAATATTAGAGTTTGATGAATTCAATAAAATCGACTGATGCAGGATCCTTCCCGTTCATTGTTCCGGTTATTTTTATTTCATCGCCCTTCCTTATATTTACATTCCGGATAGTTTTCCTTCTCCAGCATCCCACATCCTCTATTAATTTCCAACTGGCAATCTGTTTACTACCTATGATTAATTGTAAAGAAGTCTGTCCCTCTTTTTCATCTAGATAGGAGACTATTATGTCATAAGCTCCGGTTGCAAAATTAAAAGTCGATCTGGCAGTGCCTGAGGTGTTGGTTCTGATGCAGGTTTCACCATATATTTTATCAGGAGTATAGCCCGACAGTGTCATTGTTTCAGCTTCAATACCGACATTGGGTGTGAATCCAGGTACTCCAGCCTCACTCAGGCCGTCCCGGACAGCCCTAAGCTGTGAATAAGCTGATCCGTCATAATGTTTAATTGCAATCCCTGATACACCTTTATCCACGGCAACCTTAATGCCCGCCTTTATAAGGGAAGGGGTTGCCTTAAGACGAACCGCAACCCCCGATAACAATGGAAAACCTGGACCAAGTAGTGACTGGTTTAAATCTATCCATGATTTTCTTGATAAAAAAGTCTCATTTTCTTTCCCGTCCTGCTCTGTATGAGACTGAATTACACAGGAATTAATAATATTTCTAAGATCCTGGAAATAAAGTCCATAGAGTGAATCGACAGGATTTTCAAACATTACCCGTACATCATTTATTCTAAAGTCGCATCCTGGTTTGAAATGATGGATTCGTTCGGATATTAAACGGTACACTTTTGTTGTCGAATTTCGTCTGAAAGAGATCCAGTTATTCAATTGTGGCTGTGCATTCGGATTTGCTTTTAAAATTGGAATTGCAGCAGAAAGATCAAAACCATTCGACTTAGCCTCTTTCTGACAATTATCACAATAACAAGTGTTCGTTCCAAACAGATACATACAGGTTTGAATCCAGTCAACGTCGTAGTTCTTTGCAATATCACTAAAAATGGCTAACAGATATTCTATAACATCGGGATTATTTGGACAGATACCACCCTTCAGGGCTCCATTAATATCCCGTTGCTGATATTCCGGATGATTTTTAAGAATGCTTGCCGGTAAGGGAGTATGTGATATTTCAGCCCCTGCTTTTAGTCCTCTTGCATGAGCTGAATCTATAACAAGTTTAAGCCAGTCAATGGATCTTAGCCATGCAGTATCCGATAGCATGGGTTTAATCTTACCATAAAGAGACAGATCTGGTTTCCAGTAGATGCGCGAATCTTCAGCATCCCATCCCGACCGGACAGGATCTAACGGAAACTTGTCTGCCACAAACGGCCGGTGTTCCTTATGCATAAGTGCAACAAGATAAATAGCATTTACTCCGGCCATGCTGGTAACATTATCGAGTATCTGGGTTATGGTTTCATCATGAACCTGCCATGCATAACAACTTGCATCAACTTCAAATACCGGTTTGGTTGGTGACTTAACCTGGCCATGTACACCCGGGGAACATAAAATAGCAAAAGAAAATATTATGATCCTTTTGATTTTTTTCACTTTATAAAATAGGTTCAACCAGATATTTATGATTTGCAATGGTTTGAAATACAATACATTCCCCATTGCTGTTGTCTATATCTACAGGCAGTGATTTCCTTTTGCCAACTTCATGGACAATAACTTTTTTTCCTGGCCATGGATTCATCAGCTGACACTTGTTGGTCAAACGAGGTTCAATTTCAACATAATAAACACCGGTAGCGTTTTTACATGCTGAAATGAGAAAACCTCCGCGAGCCTGAAAATTGTGAAACGCTACTATGGTTGAAGGCGGCACTGCCGGGAACAGGTGGATTCGCCCGCTGCGGCTGTTCAACAATGTTTCTGCATCGCCGCCGATTCCACCGCCACCGCCTCCGCCGCCTCCGCCACGCCTTCTGCCATTTGGTTCTGCGGGCACGCCCAAAAGAGTCAGGGCTTCCCCTGTACTGGAGGCATTTGGTGTCATTCTCACAGTGCGGAGCATCATTTCCTTCTCGTTTTGCGGAGAATCGAGATTGATTTCATCGGCTAAGGTTGTGATATACGAACTAACCTCATTTTGATGATCACGCGAATCACGTCTCGGTTCAAAACCGGGGAGTTCGCCATAGATTAGTCCTTCGGGTTTTTGCCATGTTGGATTAGGGGCTATCTGCCTGGCAACTTCACGCCAATGTGCACGTAAGTCGACATCTAATCCAAGTAATTCCGCTGCATCCGCCGCACGTGTCAATCCCCAACGGAACAGGCACAAAGAACTTACCACATCTTTGTTATGAGAAAATTCCGGGTAAATCCCCCAGCGCTCTTCTTCCATGGAAGGGATCACATGATAGTAACCATCTTCTCCTTTTTTGGCATAAGCGGCATAAAAAATAGCCATTTCCTTCATCATAGGATAACACTCTTTTTTTAAGAAGTTCACATCACCACCGTAATCCCATTCATCCCATGCAGGACGTATAATTTCTGCCATTGTTCCCAGACAAAGCTCAAGGGCTACGGTGGTATGAACATATTTATCAGGTTTTATAGGAGGGCAATAACCATGAGTTATCAGCATTCCCGGCATGTTAAATCTGTCGCGGGCATTTTGTTGAGCACCCGGCATCCAATGTTCTACAATCTGTTTCCACATATCCTGATTGTCTCCCCAGTTATGAACGAAGATCGAAGTACTGAAAATCTCATTATAACAAGGAGCACTGTCAAATTCCTGTATATCTTTTTCAACTGCTACATATGATGCACTACATTCATATTGACGCATATCTGTTTTGGTACCACCTCCATGGCTATCGGCCCAGCTTCTGTATATGCTCAGAATGTCTTCACTTGCAAGTTTTCCTGTATCGCCTTTAAATACTCGTCCATTTTCTCTCAGGTCGTAAAAATTATTCCACCAGTTTGTATTTTCCTTAACAACCCCGTCGAAACCATTTTTTTCCGCTTTTTTAAGCCGGTCTTTAGCTAATGCAATCAGATCCTGCCCATCCATAGTAGTAACAATTGTGACATATGCTACAAGTGATCCGTTTGAAGCGGGAGTGAAAGTTGCAGTTGCTGCTGCACCCGGAGCATTTGCTATGGGTGGTCTGAGGGCTCCGAACCAATCCCAGGGCATAGGTTGATTCTGTGGAGGAGTACCCAGACCTGTTTTACCTTCCTCAGTTTCCAGCTTCACATCCCCCGGAGCATCAAGTATACCCATAAGAACATACTCAAAGCCGTTTGGAAAGGTCTTTTCAGCAGGCATTTTCTGACGGATCCAGAAATAACGACCTTCCTTACCGCTTGTAGGAGGATCGATCGGACCATTAAATGCTTTTTCAGCTTCATAATCCGGGTTTGTGTAAGTCTTGTCATCAGATGCCATATAAAGAAGATGAGAAGTGTCCTTATGTCTGTAAAGCCTTAGAAAAACGGGTGTGCTGATCCCGGCCAGGTCTCCTTTGATTGCATACACATTGCTGGCCATTCCCAGTACATATTCAATACTTGCCTTTGCATTACCATTTTCGATCTGTAAGCTTGTAACTCCGTCTGAACAACTCTGTTTGACACGTGAAGCTTTTCCACCTGCCAGAGGATCAATTCCAAGAATGATCTGTCCCACCGGTTTCAGACAGGGGAAAGCATATCTTGTCGGTTTCCTGTATGGATCATATGTCCCCCCGGATGCCCTTAACCAACCGAGATCCAGAGGACGTAAGGAGTTACCGGGTTTTCTTGATATTTCCTTCGGATATGCTTCTTCAAAAAGAAGCCTGTTTAACTGAACAAGTTTCTGATCCTTTGGATTACTCTTTAAAAGATTATCTGTCTCGGGGCGGAAAACCATATTTTTAAAAAGCTTTTCAGAATAGATTGATGGCCCTGCAGCTATCTTATTAAAGTTAGCTGCAAGGTCTTTCAGTAATACCTGCTCTCTTTCAAGTTTATCGCCTTTGGCATTCAGAAATTGATTTAACGATGATTTTGTTTTTTCGTTCAGTTTTTTACTTATAAACTCTGATATTGGATCTGATTTTTTTTCAAGTTTTAAAGCGAGGGAATTCATATCAACAAAGTCAACTCCGGCAAACAGTGAAGATTCAATTTCCTTTACACCAACATAATATTTATTTACCGGAGCGTATGCTCCTTCTGTTAATTCCTGTAATGTAGGTGCCTCAAAATAGTGTAAACGCCTATCCCATACATTGTTTTTAGTCAGACTTATTGTGATCCGGTCAGGCGGACCCCATAGGGAGGTCTGCATTTTCAGATTGTTAATTTTCATTGCTGACCTTCCCGGATCTGTGGGATTAAGATTGGCTTCTACAACAACAGATTTGGCCGCCTCCTTAAAAGATATTTCTCGCTTCCATGGAAGAGATTTTGTAACATCAGAAGTAGTGTTGCTGGCACAACCAGATATAATTATCACTGTCAGTACAACAGTTAAAAGTCTGATTTCCGAACTAATCGGGGGTTTTACAAGGTCACTGATCGAATCAGACTGGTCTGTGAGATTTGTTTTCATTCCTATGGTTGATTTGGTTAATAATGGGCTTGCGGATAAATTTTAAATCGTTACACTTTACGCTCTGAAAATACTTATAATATTCTTATTGTTCTCATATATTATCTGACTTCTGCAGGTTGTCTCTGCTTTACTGTGAGCGAGGCACATTTTGGCCCGGCTACATCAGACCAGCTAACACTGCTTACTTCATAGATTCTACAATATATTTATGATTTGCCAAAGTATTAAAGATAACACATTCACCATTAGATTTATCAACTTTTGCCGGTATCGCTTTTTTATCTCCAATCTCATGAATAATTACCTGTTTACCCGGCCACGGATTCATCAGGCGGCATTCGTTATCACGTCGTGGCTGTATTTCAAGATAATAAACACCTTTGGCATTTCTGCATGCTGTGATCAGAAATCCACCACTAGCCTGAAAATTATGGAAAGCAATTTCAGCTGTTGGGGATACCAATGGAAACAGATGGATTCTTCCGCTCCGGCTATTGAGCAATGTTTCAGGATCAGCTCCGGCATTACGACCACCACCACCCCTGCTAATGGTCGGGTTCGGCGCCATGGCCAGCAGGATCAATGCCCCGTTGGTGCTTCCTGATGGAAAAGTTTTGACAGTACGAATCATCATATCCTTTATTTTTTGGGGTGAATCAAGATTGATTTCATCTGCAAGGATTGTTGTATAGGCAGCAGCATCTCCAAAATGATCACCGGGAAGGCGATTGGGCTCAACGCCAGGCATTCCGGCAAAGATTTTGCCTTCGGGTTTTTCCCAAGTAGGATATGGTAAAATTTGAGCTGCGACTTCACGCCAATGTTTACTTAAATCGGCGTCTAATCCAAGGAAATCTGCAGCATCAGATGCCCGGGTCAATCCCCATCGGAACATACACAATGAACTGATCACATCTTTGTTATGGGAGAATTCCGGGTAATAACCCCAACGTTCCTCCTCCATTGAGGGAATTATATGGTAATAGCCGTCTTTGCCTTTTTTAGCATATGCTGCATAAAAAAGGGCCATCTCGCGCATCAGGGGATAACATTCTTTGCGCAGGTAGCTTGTGTCGCCACCATAATCCCATTCATCCCAGGCAGGCCTGATTATCTGGGCCATAGTGCCAAGACATAATTCAAGGGTAAGTGTAGTATGGACATATTTGTCAGGCTTGACAGGTGGCAGGTAGCCGTGTGTGATGAACATGCCAGGCATATTGAACATGTCATGGGCATTTTGTTTTGCGCCAAGCATCCAATGTTCCACAATTTGCTTCCACATGTCTTCGCTATCACCCCAGTTGTGTACAAAACGATTTGTAGTGAAAATTTCATTGTAACATGGAAGACTGTTCCAGAATTGAATATCTTTTTCCGGTAAACTGTATGACGCACTGGATTCGTACTGGCGCATATCTGTCTTAGTACCACCGCCATGGCTATCAGACCAACTACGATAGATACCAGTGATTTCATCGCTGGCGTTATGACCAGCGTTGCCACGGAAAACACGTCCGTTCTCACGCAGATCGTAAAAATCGTTCCACCACTTTATGTTTTCCTGAACCACACCATCAAAACCTCCAGCTTCTGCTTCGGCCAGCTGCTTTTTGGCTAAAGACAGCAGATCCGTACCATCCATAGTTGTGACAATAGTAACAAAAACCACCAGCTTACCGTCTGCTCCTGGTATAAAAGTTGCTGTAGCTGCAGCACCTGGAGCTGCGGCAATAAGAGCACTTGGTGGAGGAGTACCAAGTCCAGTTTTTCCTTCTGCTGTTTCAATTACCACTTCTCCCGGTGTGTTGACGACGCCCATGAGCACATACTCAAAGCCTTGAGGGAAAGTCTTTTCAGCTGGCATCTTCTGACGAATCCAAAAATAACGTCCATCCTTTCCGCTTGTCGGGGGATCCATTGGGCCATTATATGCTTTGTCGGCTTCAGGCAGTGATCTGGTGTATTTTTCCCCATCGGCAGTCATGTAAGATTGGTGAGAGGTATCTTTGTGCCGATAAAGCCGGAGCCAGATCGGTTTCTTGATTCCCGTCAGCGTGCCCCTGATGGCATAAATATTACTTTTCATCCCGAGTATATATTCAAGTTTAGCCTTTGCATTCTCCCTGGCTACCTCCACACTGGTTAAACCTGTGGCGCAACTTTGGGTTATCTCCGGAGCTTTTGCACCAGCCATGGTATCAATTCCAATGATAATCTGCCCGACAGGCTTCAAGCAGGGAAAAGGATACTCAATGGGCTGACGAAAAGGATCATATGAACCACCTTCTTTTCTAAGCCATCCATATTCTTTTGGACGCAGTGAATTGCTATTTAGTGCGATTCCAACATAATTCTTGTTGGCTGGTGAA
>Ga0182027_10005601_pt1 | contig 19047 bp, 15 predicted proteins | sample 712E1DmetaG_FD_121300 | JGI IMG/M metagenome (GOLD analysis project Ga0182027, IMG submission 121300) | Permafrost microbial communities from Stordalen Mire, Sweden - 712E1D metaG (Illumina Assembly) | ecosystem: Environmental > Terrestrial > Soil > Wetlands > Permafrost | place: Sweden...
GCGCTGCATCCACTCCAGCCGCCGCCTCGACCCGTTCTGGAAAGAGCGCCTCAATAGCCGCGCTGCCAGCAACGACTGCCTGAAGCTGGCAGCCTAACCGAAGAATTCTGTCGTGCGCCCGGGTTGGTTGGCGCCCGGCCTCCCCCTTTGCGTTCGCATTTTGCATTTTGCATTCTGCCGCAACCTGCTTTAATGCCCGCCGTGCCGATCAAAATCATCTCCGTGGCCAATCAAAAAGGCGGCGTGGGCAAGACCACCACCGCCATTAACCTGGCCGCCTGCCTGGCGTCGTCCGGCCGGCGGGTTCTCCTGGTGGACCTGGACCCCCAGGCCAACGCGACCAGCGGCCTGGGCCTGGAAAAACTCGAAGGCGGCAGCGCCTACCGGCCCCTCCTGGGCGAAGGCTCGCTCCTGGAAAAAATCAAACCCACCGCCTTCGACCGCCTGAGCATGGTACCCAGCGAAGTGGACCTCTGCGGCGCCGAAATTGAACTGGCCCGCGCCGACAACCATCTACAGCGCCTCTCCCTGCTTTTCCAGCCCCTGGCCGCCGCGGACCGCTTTGATTTTATTGTGATTGACTGCCCGCCCTCCCTGGGCATCCTCACCCTCAACGCCTTTGCCGCCTCCGACCATCTGGTCATCCCCCTGCAATGCGAGTATTACGCCCTGGAAGGCATCTCCACCAGCCGCCGCGTCCTCAGCCAGGTGCGCGACAACGGCATCAACCCGCGCCTCAACCTCCTGGGCATTGTCATGACTATGTTTGACAGCCGCACCCGCCTTTCCGCCCAGATCGTCGGCGAGGTCCGCGACCATTTCGGCCCGGCGGTCTTTGAGACCGTCATCCCGCGCAGCACCCGCGTGGCCGAGGCGCCCAGCTTCGGCAAACCGATAATTTACTACGATCCCTACAACGCCGGCGCCGCCGCCTATGAAGTCCTGACCCGGGAACTCCTCCAGCGCCTCGGCGAGAAAGAACCCCAAGTTTGAGTCTTCCCACGACCCATTGCTTATGAAAATTCCACAACTGAATCTCCTCGCTCCCGCCTTGTTCGCCGCGCTGCTTGCCGGCTGGCCGGCGCAGGCTCAGGGCGCTGACATCGCCCAAGCCGACCGCACCGCGAAGATCATTTACATCGGCACGGCTCATTTTGGCGTGACCCTGCAAGCGGGAAGCGATGGCCGCCTCTATCAAGTCCCCTCCCCACGCCCTCTCTCCGTGCCCGCAGGCGGCGGCAAGCTGGACAGGGAAACCGAGTTTCACCCGCCCTTTGGCGACGGCTTCATATCCGAGCCGGCGGTGCAGGCAACCCACGCCGACGGCAACAACTCCACCGATTTAATCTTCGTCACCAACCAATCCACCGCGCTGGACGCCAACATCACCCTCACGCGCATCGAACTCAAGGACCGCTATTACCCGTTCTTTGTCACCTTGTGCCTCAAGGCGTATCACGACCAGGACGTGCTGGAACAGTGGACGGAATTCCACCACGACGAAGATGGCGCCGTGACGCTGTTCCGGTTCGCTTCCTCTTCCTCCGTCATCCAATCCAATGAGTATTGGCTGACCCAATTGCACGGCGATTGGGCGAGCGAGGGCAATATGGAGGAGGACAAGCTGGGCATGGGCATGACGATACTGGACTCGAAAATCGGCGTCCGGGCCGGGCGTTTCCGCACCCCCTCGTTTCTTCTCTCCGTTCACAATCCCGCCCGGGAGGAATCGGGCGAGGTTTACGGCGGCTCGCTGGAATGGTCCGGCAGTTTTCAATTTGCTTTCGACGTGAACTGGCAGGGGCAGTTGCGCGTCCTCTGCGGCATCAACCCGTTCGCCTCGCAATATCCGCTGGCGCGAGGCCAGGTGCTCAAGACCCCCGCCATGTTGTGGACCTGGAGCGACGCCGGGAAAGGCCAGGTCAGCCGCAATCTCCATCGCTGGGCGCGGCTTTACGGCGTGCGCGACGCCGCCCAACCCCGGCCCATCGTGCTCAACAACTGGGAGGCCACCGGCTTCAATTTCACCGAGCCGCGCATCGTCTCCCTGTTCGACGGCGCGCGGGAATTGGGCGCGGACTTGTTCCTGCTGGATGACGGCTGGTTCGCCAATAAGTACCCCCGCAACAACGACGGTGCCGGCCTGGGCGACTGGCAGGTCAATACGAACAAACTCCCCCACGGCCTTTCCTACCTGGCCGGCGAAGCCAAACAGCGCGGCATTCGCTTCGGCATCTGGCTCGAGCCGGAAATGGTCAATCCCCGCAGCGAACTCTACGAGCAGCATCCCGATTGGGCCATGGCCGAGCCGCACCGCGCCCCGGAAGTCAGCCGCAATCAGTTGGACCTGGACCTGACCCGCCCGGAAGCGCGCGAGTTTGCCTGGAAGGCCATTGACAACACGCTGGGGTCCAATCCCGGCATCAGTTACCTCAAGTGGGACGCCAACCGTTACGTCACCCAGCCCGGCTCGACCTACCTCAAACCCGGCGAGCAATCGCGCCTGCTCATTGATTACAACTTCGCCCTTTACGACATCATGGCGCGGATGGCTTCCAACTATCCCAACGTCACCGCCATGCTCTGCTCGGGCGGGGCGGGCCGGGCTGATTACGGGGCGCTGAAATACTTCCACACCTTCTGGCCGAGCGACAACACCGACCCCCTCCATCGCGTTTTCATCCAATGGGGCTTCAGCCAGTTCTTTCCGGCCTGCGCCCTCTCCGACCACGTCACCAAAATGGGCAATCGCCCCTTCAAGTTCACCCTCGATGTCGCCTTGAGCGGCACCCTCGGGCTGGACCTGGACGTGGCCAAAATGACCGCCGCCGAACGCAAAGCCACCACTGCCGCCATCGTCCTTTACAAGCAAAGCCTTCGCGACATCGTCTCCCAGGGCGACCTTTACCGCCTGGATTCCCCTTACGACCAGCCGCGCTCCGCCATCAGCTATGTCACCCCGGACCGCGCCCGCGCCGCGCTTTTCGTGTATCAGATCAAGGACGCCGCCGATCAGCCGGTCATGCTGCGCGGGTTGGACCCGGCGGCCAAATACCTCCTTCGCGAAGTCAACCTCCCCGACGGGGCGGTTTCCAGGCTCCCCGCCGACGGCAAAACACTCGACGGCGCGGCCCTCATGCGCGACGGCCTGGCGCCGATCTGTCAAAAGCAATTTGAAAGCGCCGTCCTGGAATTGACCCGTCAGTAAGGCTTGCCGTAGTGGAAGCCCGTCTCATCTTCGTAGCCGATGGGAGCATACGCGTTATGGGCGGGTTATTCACCATTGAACCGCATGAGATCAAGGGGCTTTCAAGGTCATCACCACGTAATTCCTCTTGCCCTTGCGCAGCAGCAGGTGTTTGCCAAAATGCAGATCGGCGGCGGTGACGCGGCGCTGCGGCCCGGCTTCGCGGATGTTGTTGACATAGACGCCGCCGCCTTCGATGTCCTTGCGCGCCTGGCCCTTCGAGGAGCAGAGGCCGCCCAGGACGAGCAGTTCCACCAGCGGCATGCCTTCGCCGCCAAGCGGGCCTTCTTCGATTTCCCGGCCGGGGACTTCGCCGGCGATTTCGTTGAAGGTTTTTTCGGAAATGCCTTCCAGGCCGCCGCCAAAAAGAATTTCGCTCGCGCGCACGGCCTCGGCGGTGGCGGTCGGGCCGTGGATCAGATCGGTCATGGCCCTGGCCAGCGCCTTGTGCGCGGCGCGGGCTTCGGGCCGGGCGGCATGGTCCGCGGCTAGCGCGGCTATTTCGTCCTGACTAAGAAAGGTGAACAGCTTCAGATAACGCGCCACATCGCGGTCGTCGGTGCGGACCCAAAACTGGTAAAAGCGATAGACGCTGGTTTTGGCGGCGTCCACCCAAATGGCGCCGGCGGCGGTTTTGCCGAATTTGGAGCCGTCGGCGTTGGTGATGAGCGGGGTGGTGAGGCCCCAGGCGCCCGCGCCCAGCTTTTTGCGGATGAGATCAATGCCGGCCGTGATGTTGCCCCATTGGTCGGAGCCGCCGATTTGCAGTTCGCAATTCATTTCCTTGCGCAGGTGATAAAAATCGAAGGCTTGAAGGAGCATGTAGCTGAACTCGGTGTAGCTGATGCCGCCTTCGCGGTCCTCCATGCGGGCGCGGACGCTCTCCTTGCCCACCATTTGATTGATAGTGAAATGCTTGCCGATGTCGCGCAGAAAATCCAGGCAGCCGACCGGACGGGTCCAATCGGCGTTGTCCAGCAGGCGGGCGGGGTTGGCGGGGGCGGCGAAATCCAGCAGGCGGCGCATCTGGCGGTTAATTTGGGCGATGTTGGCCTCGATTGTTTCCCCGCTCAGGAGCTGCCGCTCGGTGGCTCGGCCGCTGGGATCGCCGATGGAGCCGGTCGCGCCGCCGGCCACGGCGATGGGATGGTGCCCCAGCAGTTGAAAGCGGCGCAGCGCCAGCAACGGCACCAGGTTGCCTGCGTGCAAGCTGTCCGCCGTCGGGTCAAAGCCGCAGTAAAGGGTGATGGGCGTTTGCAGCCGCTTTTGCAATTCCGGGCGGTCGGTGCAATCGGCCAGCAAGCCGCGCCATTCCAGTTCGTCAAATATATTCATACGGCGGCCATTTCTTCAGAGGACGCGGGCGATGCCCGTGCCCGGAACGACCTCGCCAATCAGCCAGGCCTTTTGTTGTTGGGCGCGGATAAACCGCAGCGCCGCATCGGCCTGGTCCGCGCCCACGATCACGGCCATGCCGATGCCCATGTTAAACACCTGATACAACTCCGCGTCGTCCACCCCGCCTTTGGCCCGGATGAACTGAAAAATCGGCGGCGTCTCCCACGATCCTTTGCGCACCAGCGCATCGCATCCGCCGGGCAGGACGCGCGGTATGTTGTCAATAAAACCGCCGCCGGTGATGTGGGCCAGGCCCTTGACGGCCGGCGGGGCGCCCCGGGCGGGGGAATTGAACTTTTGCAGAAGCCGGCGCACCAGGGGGCCGTAGCTCAGATGCACCTTGAGCAACTCGTCGCCCAGCGTGTTGTCGAGCTCGCGCACGAAGCTGGCCGGCTTGAGTTTCAGCCGCCCGAAAAGAATCTTGCGCGCCAGCGAATAGCCGTTGGTGTGCAGGCCGCTGGACGCCAGGCCCAGCAGCGCGTCGCCGGGCCGGATGCTCTTGCCGTCGAGGATGCGCTCCTTTTCCACCACGCCGACAATGGTGCCGCTCAGATCGTATTCGCCGGGCCGGTAAAAGCCGGGCATTTGGGCGGTCTCGCCGCCGATCAGCGCGCAATGATTGGCGGCGCAGGCGCTGGCAAAGCCGGACACCAACTCCGTGAAAACCCGGGGGCGCAGCGTCCCCGTGCCGATATAATCCAAAAAGAAAAGCGGTTCCGCGCCCAGAACGGCGATGTCGTTGACGCAGTGGTTGACAAGATCCTGGCCGACCGTGCCGTGGCGGTCCATGGCGAAGGCGATCTTCAGCTTGGTGCCCACGCCGTCGGTGCTCGCCGCCAGGACCGGCTGCCGGAACTTCCTGGTGTCCAGGGCAAACAAGCCGCCGAAGCCGCCCACCTCGCCGAGCACCCCGCGGCGGCGCGTGGAGGCCAGCAAGCGGGGCAGGGTGGCTTTGACCCGGTTGCCCAGGTCAATGTCAACGCCGGCGGCGGCATAAGCTCTCTGCTTCATTGGCGCGGCACAGTAGCCCGCGCCGCGGCGCCTGACAAGGCAAACCGCGCGGCGGGGTGGACGAGATAAAAGTGGGTCTTGCAAAACTCGGCCTGCATTTTGTCCAGATATCCGCGGGCAAAGGCCTTTTCTTTCTGAAATCAGCCTCCCGCACGGCAGCCAAAACCACCTTCCCGCCAAACTATTTTCACTTTTGCATTTCTGTAATTTTGGTGTCAAAACCGCTTTTACCGAGCCTTTACAAGGGTTTTGTCGCGGTCGGGAACCCCGTTTTTTGACCTGCAAATCGTCCTCACGGTACACAGGCGCTTTTTCAGAAGTGTGGTTTAATGGCCGCATGATTATGAGAACTGCAATGAATGAGACTGAAAATGCCGGCCCGCTACTGCCAAGTCGCTGGGATACGCGACAACCGGCAGTAGCGCAGACTTCCAACTCTGCTGTGTCGCGGGTTTCCCAACCTGCGCCCTCCACGAAAGCCTGCCCGTGCCGACTTGGAAGTCGGCGGCACAGCAGGTTAGCAAACCTGCGCTACTGTAGTGTATCCTTCGCACCGGGCTGTAAAGGCGGCGGCGCGGGCTTTCACGGCTGTCAGGCGGGAGTCAGCGCGAGTTCCACTTAATTCCACTTTGTTCCACTTAATTCCACTTAATTCCACTTAATTCCACTTCCGGGGGTGGGGGGGGCGGCACCATGAACCCAAGAGCATTTCCCCTCAAAAAGCAATTCGCGCCGATTCGTGCCTGCCGCTCCATCGCGCCATGCAAGGGGTGTTTGGGCGCATGGCCCCCGCACCGGTGTGCCGGGCTATTGTCCGATGTCCCTCCTGGACAAAACCTCCGTCCCCCCACTTTTATCTCGTCCGCCCAGAGCGGCGCGTTCCTGGCCGGCGCGCTCCCTGTGGTTGCTTCGACGGGCGGTCTGCCCTAAGTTCTCCGGGTACATGACGTTGTTGGAAAAAATCGCGGCGAATGCAAAGGCGCGGCTGGCGCTGCCGCCAGGCGTGGTCCCCAGGCAGGAATTGGGACGATACAAGAATTTTCTCAAGGTGGAATCCCACCGCCTGAAATTGCTGCATCGCGCCGGGGGATCGGGACGCGACATCTGCCGGGCGCGGTCCGCCATCCTCGATGTGCTGCTGAGATACATTCTGGAGGGGATCAAAAACGGCTCGCCGCAACTGGCGGGCGCCACCCTGCCGGTGTTTGCGCTGGCGGCCATCGGCGGCTACGGACGGGCGGAGTTGAATCCCCACAGCGATATTGACATCATGTTCCTGCACGGCGGAGAGGAGGTGGTCCGGGGCAAGGCGCGGCCCGCGCTGGCAGCCCTGGTGGACGGGCTGCTTTATACGTTGTGGGATTTGGGCTTCAAGGTCGGGCATTCCGTGCGCTCCATTGACGATTGCGTCAGCGTCGCCAATGGCGACATGCAGTCCAAAACTTCGCTGATCGAAGCGCGGTTCATTCTGGGCGAGGCGGGGCTGTTCGAGCGGTTTGGCGGGGCGCTGCTGGCCAAGTGCGTGCAGGGCCACGAAAATGAATACATCCAGGCGCGCCTGCTCGACCAGGAGGCGCGGCGCAACAAATACGGCAACTCGGCCTGCATGCAGGAACCGAACATCAAGAACGGCTGCGGCGGCTTGCGCGATTACCAGAACCTGCTCTGGATGGCCTATTTCAAGGACCGCACCCGGACGCCGGAGGAGCTGGAGAACAAGGAAGTCATCAGCGCCGCCGAACGCAAACAACTGGAAAGCGCCTACGACTTCCTCCTCCGCACGCGCAACGAGCTGCAATATCACCTGGACCGCGCGTCCGATGTCCTGAGCAAAAACGTCCAGCCGACGGTGGCCGCCAACCTGGGCTGGCGCGACCCTTCCCCCAGCGAGCGGCTGGAAAGATTCATGAAGGTCTATTACACGCATGCGCGCAACATTGACCTGATCACGCGCACCGCGGAGCGGCGGCTGGCGCTCGTGCCCGCTCCCAAGCCGCGCCTCCTGCGGCTCCCCGGCTTTCTCCGCCACAAGGAGGCCCCGGAACAGACGGCGGACGGCTTGAAGTTTATGGACGGGGAGATGCGCCCGCTCTCCTCCGGCATCTTCCGGGACAGCCCGCGCCGCCTCATGCGGGTTTTTTTGCACGCCCAGCAGCGGAGCCTGAAATTGCACCCCGATCTGGCCCAACTGGTCCGCCAGAACCTGTCGCTCGTGGACAACCCGTTCCTGCGGGACGAGCATGTGCGGGAAACTTTCCTGGAAATCATGGACCAGCGCGGCAACGTCGCCCCCGCCCTGCGCCAGATGCACGAAGTCGGCCTGCTGGGCAAATTCCTGCCCGAATTCGGCCGCCTGACCTGCCTGGTGCAACACGAGTTCTATCACCAATACACCGCCGACGAACATACCCTGGTCTGCCTGGAAAAACTCGACCGGGTGTGGGAGGCCAAGACCCCGCCCTTCGGGGAGTACGCGCAGATCTTTCGCGAGGTGGAGCAGCCCTTCCTCCTTTACTTGGCGCTGTTGCTACATGATTCCGGCAAGGCCTTCCACACCGGGCGGCACGCCTCCGTCAGCGCCCAGCAGGCTTTGCGCGTGTCGGGCCGCCTGGGACTCGACGGGGCCAAAACGCACTCCCTGGGCCTGATCATCGAAAACCATCTCACCATGGCGCAGGTTTCACAGCGGCGCGACCTGGACGACCCGTCGGTCATCCGCCAATTTGCGCGCCAGATTCAGACGGCGGAGAATCTGGGGATGTTGACACTGCACACTTTCGCCGATTCCATGGCGACGAGCGACCAGTTGTGGAACGGATTCAAAGACGCCGGGCTGTGGCGGCTCCACCACAAGGCGGCCGAACTGCTCTCCGGGGCTTCGGAGTTTCGGGTGGCGGAGGAGCGCCAGCGGGAATTGCTCGCGGAGGAGGTGCAGCGGATCGCGCCCCCCACCTTCGATCCGGCGGAAGTCCAGGCCCATTTCCGAAATTTGCCGCCCCGCTATTGCCAGGTCAATGACGCGCGGGAAATTCTGCGCGATGTCGCCCAGGTGCATCGTTTCATCCACCTCCAACTGGCCTCGGGCGAGGAGAACGCGCTCGCGCCGATCATCACCTGGCACAACGAGCCGGACCGCGGCTACGGCACGGTGACGGTTTGCACCTGGGACCGGGAGCGGCTCTTCAGCAACATCACCGGCTGCCTGACCGCCGCCGGCTTCAACATCCTCAGCGCCGAAATCCTGACGCGCCGCGATGGCATTATTCTGGACACGTTCTTTGTCACCGACGCCAAAACCGGACTGCTCCCCGGCCGGGTGGAACGCGAGAAGTTTGAGAGCCTGGCGCACAAGGTCCTGACCAATGCCGCGGTGGATCTGCCCGCGCTGATCGCCCGCACCAGGGCCGCCCCCTCCATTTACAAATCCATCGAGGGCGAGCGCATCCCGGCGCTCATCGAGGTGGACAACGAAACCTCCGATTCCCGCAGCGTCATTGACGTGCAGGCCGAGGACCGGGTCGGCCTGTTGTACGACATTTCCCGCGCCCTGGCGGACTTGAACCTGGACCTTTCGCTCGCGAAGATCCTCACCGAAAAGGGGGCCGCGGTGGACAGCTTCTACGCCACCGAACGACTCGGCGGAAAAATCCTCGACCCCGGGCGCATCCAGGAAGTCAAACATAAATTACGCCAGGCCGCCCTGCAAGGCGCCCCGGCCCCGCCGCATGGCCTTTGATCCTGTCTGCGGGATGGCGGTGGATGAAGCCCGCGCCCTGCTCAAGGAAGCGGCCAAAAGCGCGCGCGCGGCGCGGCGCGGCCAGGAAATCGAGCTTCCGATTACGCTCGTGCGCAAAGGAGACACCTCAGGATTGAAAATTGGTCATTGGTTATCAAGACTCCCTCCCGGCAAAGCTGAGATGCGCCCCAGGGCGGACCAGACCGAGGGCCGACATTGCCAAGTTCCAGGAAAGGGGTTATGAACAAGGCCGGCAATGGAATTGTTTCACCTTAAACTGAAGCGTTTTGTCGTTTCCAATTACCGGAGCGTCAAACGCATTGAACTGGACCATCTGGACAACATGGTCTGGCTGGCCGGCCGCAACAACGCCGGCAAATCCAATCTTCTGGACGCCTTCCAGTTCCTGTCCGACGCCGCCACCAGTTTCGAGCACGCCCTGGCCGCGCGCGGCGGCGACCTGCTCCAGGTGATGCACCGCAAGAAACCTCACGCCAAAATGGAATTTCTGTTTGACTTCATTCTGGCGGCGGACAAGCGGACCGAACTGGTCCAGCAGCTCTTCGCCGAAAACACCCCGGCCGCCGCCTCCGCCGCGCTGGCCGGCGATTTTCTCTCCGCGCTCACGCTCAAGGTGGTCATTGGCCGCGATTCTTTTTCCGAGGAGCTTTCCACCCCCAATGTCCGCGGCGGCCGGCCTTGCCTGATTTTTTCCATCCAGGGCGGGCCGAAAAAAACCGCGGTTGCCTGCGGGCAGCTTGAGGCCTTGTGCAAGAAATGCCAGGAGGAAATTCCCTCCGAACCGGTCGTGCCCGACCTTCCCCCGCAACCGGCCCATCCCTTTCACCTGCGCTTGGGCTGCCCGGAGTGCGGCGCGGTTTTTGCGATTTCCCACGAACTGGCGGATGGCGTGCGTCGGCAATTCACCGCGCTGCAATGGGCGTCCCCGCCGGATCGCATCCCCTCGGCGGACCGCCGCCAGCCGGCCCTGGCGGCGGAAGCGGCCAATTTGGCCGAAGTGCTCCACTGGGTTTACAACAACAAGCCGGGCCAATTCCGCCGCATCGAAGCCCAGGTGCAGGAGCTTATCCCGCGCCTGGGCAAACTTCACACCCCCACCGCGCAGGGCGCGACGACGCTGGCGCTGATTGATCCGCGCGATGACGAGTTGGTTTTTCCCATCAGCCAGATGAGTTCCGGCACCCGGGCCGCAGTGGCCCTGGTTGTCAAAGTCATGCTCGCCGCGCCCGGGGCCTGGATTTGCCTGGAAGAGCCGGAACACGGCCTCCATCCCCAGGCGCAGGCGCGCCTCATGCAATTCCTCCGCGCCGAATCCGCCGGCAAACGAATCTTCGGCGCCACCCACTCCCCCGCCATCGCCGCCGCCTGCCCCGTCGCCTCCTTGTTCCTGGTCCGGCGCGACGCGGACAACTGCACCGTCGCCCTGCCCGTGACCCCGGCCAACGCCGTCCAGGCGCTGGATGAACTGGGCATCGGCGTCTCCTTCGGTTTTGAGTCCGACGCCGTGGTTTTTGTGGAACAGGCCGATTACATCCCCGTGTACGAGGCCTGGGCCAAGAAATACGGATTCCGCATCGCCGTGCAATTTCTGGCCTGCGGCGGCGGGGACACTCTCCATTACCACGCCAACGCGCGGGTTGCCTTGAGCCGGTTCGTCCGCACCGTGGTGTTCGCGGTCTTCGGCAACGGGAGCGCCCCCAACCGCAAGGCCATCGCGCAACATCTGGAACTGCCGGAGGACCATGTGGTGACGCTGGATTTCCCGGAGTTGGAAGGCTGCCTGCTGGATGCCAAAGCCATTCGCAAGGCTTTTCCAGCCATCCCCCTTTCCGAAGCCGAATTGGCTTCGCGCCTGGACCCCGCGCTCGTCCTGCTGGACCAGAGGAAGGCGCTGCGCGACCTGCTGGCCGAGTTCAAGATCGGGGAGTACGACGGCCATTTGGGCGGGCGGATAGCCGAGGCCATGGAAACCATCCCGCCGGATGTCGCCCAATTATTCGCAAAAATCAAAACCCGCGCCAAACCATTCTGGGAGATTTAAGTTCCCTGGATCACGACCGCCTCCTCACTTGAACGCGGCATAGACGCGGTGGACGTCCTCGTGGTCGTCCAGGGCGGTGAGAAAGTCGGCCACCTGTTTGCGGGCCTCCCCGTCCAGCGCGGCGAAGTTCTTGGCCAGGTAGCGGATTTCGGCGGCGATGATGTTCCAGCCCGTCCCCTTCAACGCTTTGGAAACCGCGTCCAGGTCTTTGATTTCGGTCAGGAAACGCGCCCCTCTTTGGCCCGCCGGCACTTCCTCCGCCTCCAGCGCCTCCACTTCCTGCGCGCCCGTCTCAATGGCGTCCGATTCGGCATCGCGGTTCGGATCGGCGTGAGTGGCTTCGACCACGCCCAGATGATTGAAAAAGAACGCGACGCTCCCCGGCTGCCCCATCGAGCCGGCTTTGAACAACATCCGAATCTCCGGCGCCGTGCGGTTGCGGTTGTCCGTCAAGCACTCAACGACGATGGGGACTTTGTGCGGCGCGAAGCCTTCGTAGGTCACCAGTTCAAACGCCACCTTTTCCTCCGTCAATCCCGCTCCCTTCTTAATGGCACGCTCGATGGTGTCCCGATAGACCGAACTCTTGCGCGCCTTCTCCACCGCGGCGGTCAGGCGCGGATTGAGTTCCGGATCCGGGCCGCCCAGCTTGGCCGCGACCATGATTTCGCGCACCAACTTGACCACCATCTGCCCTTTCTTCTGGGCATTGGCTTCGCGGCCGGCTTGTTTCCATTGCGCGCCCACGTTATCAAACTCCTGAAACGATGGTTGTCATTTGCCCGGACAGTTTGCCGCCGGACGGCCCGCTCGTCAACCTTTCAAGACCTCCGAAGCGGGCTGCCGGCACTTCAACCATTGATTTGAGAATCCACCCCGGCCCTGCCTTGCAGGCCGGCGTCTGAACGGTTACGAATTCCTCCTTTCACCATTCACCATTTACAATTCACCATTCTTAAAATCACGGCTTGGGCGGGCTGGCATCGAGAATCTCGACTTGCGTATGATGGCCCGGCTCCAGGGAGACGTTGCGGAATTCAACCCATTGCCGCTTGCGCCGCTGAAGCTCAAATCCCTTGACCTTTTCAAATTCATCCCGGCTCATTGAAGCCATCACGCTCGTCAAATTCGTGCCGATGCCATTCTGACTATCGGGATGCAGCGTTATCGCTTCATCGTTGGTGCCAACGGCCACCAATCGTGTGTCCCAATCTTGTTTGACGGAATACTGATACGACACCACCTCCCGGTCGCCGCCACTTTCTGTGGTATGCACCGCTAAGTCCCACATTCCGTCCGGACCATTGTTCTCCCCTCCGCCGCCATGCGGCCCCGCACCGAGCATCTTCTCCCACGGCCCATTCGCCAGCCCAATCTGGACATTCATCTTCAGCAAGTTAGACGGACAAGTGAATTGTTCGGTGAAGATGGCGTCGAGCGGTTTTGGATCAGGAAAACCCCTGCTGGCGACCGCACTATTCCCGCTTTCCCAGTTGAATTTCAGGATTGGCGATGCGGATGGCCCGTGAACGCGAAATGCAATGGCTCTCACCTCGCTGTCTACAGACCAAACGCTGCCGTTGGTGTCGGGAAAACTTTCGTACGTCAATGTGCCATCGGGGAGCCAGCAGACGGTGTTAGAGTGTGGATCCGTCGCCAGCAGCAGCAGTTCCACCGTGCCATTGGAGAAGTGGCCGACGAATGGGGCGGCGATGGAAATGTGACCGGATAAGGCTGGGGCCTCTTCCGCGGAGCGGGGGTTGTTGTCGAGCAGGAAAAACTCCACCCCGACAAATGCCACGGCCATCGCCAACAGCAGCAGTCCAACCCGCGATTTCGCCAAGCCCGCGAAGTTCGCCTTGCTAAAGTTGAATTTCGGGTAAGACCCTGGCTTGATGCCGCGCGCCCTGGCCCATTCGGTCTCACACTGCATCTGCCACAGCATTTTGTACCACGCCGGATAAGCGGCCAGTCCCACCAGAACCACCACGAGCGCCAGTCTCCAGTTGTTCCACGGCGAAGGCGCAAAACCCAGAATGAACACCGGCGAAAAACCGATCGCGGCGTTCCAAATGCCGAAGAAAAGACTCCATCTCATCATCGCCTTCCATTCGGCGTCGGTCATGTGCATGGCGATCTCCTTGGCCTCGGGCGATGCGAAACTGGCCATCGCAAGGAGTCGCTCCCGGGATGATCGAGTCTCCTCACTGATCGGAGTTGGATCTGCCAACACCTTCTTCCCATATTGCTCCCATTGCGCATCAGTCATGTCGCCGCCGGTATCGCCCGTTTGCGCGATCGTCTCCACCATTGTCTTGACATCGCCGGCCTGCTGGAAGCGCAGTTCGGGCTTCCTTTCCAACGCCCGCAAAACCACTTCGTCCAGGCGCACGTCAATCTGGACTTTCTTCGACGGCGCTTCCAGCAGCCGGCCCGGCAGTTCCCCGGTTAGCATTTCATAAAAAACCACGCCCAGGGAATAAATGTCCGCGCGATGATCCACTTCGCCCGGCCTTTCCGCCTGCTCCGGCGCCATGTATTTGGGCGTGCCCATGATCTTGCCGGCCTGGGTGAGTTCCGCTGTAGCGGCGGTCTGTGACCGTCGCATTTCCTCCCCGGCAGGATCGCGGCGGTCACAGACCGCCGCTACAATTTTGGCAATGCCGAAATCGGCGATCTTCACCTTCCCCTCTTTGTCAATCAAAATGTTCTCCGGCTTGATGTCCCGGTGGACGATCCCCCGGTCGTGCGCGTATTGCAGCGCGTCACAGATCGCCGGCACGATGGCCAGCGCTTCCGCCGGCGGCAGCCGTCCGCCCCGCAGCAACTCCCGCAGGTTCACCCCGTCCACATATTCCATCACCAGGTAAAAATAGCCGCCCGTCTGGCCGAAATCGTGGATGGTGACGATGTTGGGATGGTTCAGCCTGGCCAGCGCCCGCGCTTCCCGGAGAAAACGGTCCGCGAACCGCGCCTCCGTCACCCGCTCCGGCGCGAGTAGCTTGAGCGCCACCACTCGGTCCAGTTGCGGCTGGCGCGCCTTATAGACCACCCCCATGCCGCCGCGTCCGAGGCATTCCAGGATTTCCAGTTGCGGAAAATGCGGAGCGATCTGTTCGGGCGGCAGCGGCGGTTGCGCGGCGGCGGGGTCGCCGGCCAGACCGGTTTCCGCTTTCAGGTTCAGCGCCATGAGGCAATTCGGGCAAAGGCCGGCCGGGGCGCTTTGGTTGAGGGTGGCGCCGCACTGCGGACATTTTGGCGATTGGTTGCTCATACCGGATACTTACCGGTTTGCGGAGGATTGTTACACGATTTATTTTTCAGCGATGCAAACAGGCCTGACAACGGCTGGTTCTCCTCCGCGCATTCGACGGATTTGAGGATTTTGGCGGGATCGGATTTCTTTTGAACAGAAGGGAACGAAACGAAGGAGGAATTCTTCTTCGTTGCCTTTGTTTGCTGTTCAAATGCGTTGGCGAATCTGCGCCAATCCATGAATCCAATACCCCGCCAATTCAGTCAGGTATTCGCATTTCGCGCCCCAAGAAGTAGTTTTTGTCTTTGATGCGGGGTCCAGGGACTCTAAACTTGCCACGCGCGATGGACGATGTGCCTCGCCATATTATGCTTAATCAGGAAATCATCACCCAGGCCCTCAAGTCGGTCAAGTATCCGGGCTATTCGCGCGATATTGTCTCCTTCGGCATCATCAAGTCCATCGCGGTCAAGGGGGGGGCGGTCAGCGTTTCGCTCCAGTTGACGGGCGGAACTCCCGCCGTCGCCGCGCAAATCAAGGCGGAGGTCGGCCAGGCTCTCCGCGCCATCCCGGAAGTGGAGCGGGTTGAGGTGGAAATCGCCAGTCCGCCGGCGCCGGGCGGAGGGACTGCGTGGACGCAGCAAACCAAACTGCCGGGGATCGGCCGGGTGGTGGCGGTGGCCAGCGGCAAGGGCGGCGTGGGAAAGTCCACTGTCTCGGTCAACCTGGCCTGCGCTTTGCGGCATCTGGGAGCGCAGGTGGGATTGCTCGATTGTGACATTTATGGCCCGAGCATCCCGCTGATGATGGGGGTCCGGGAAAAACCGACGGTCAGCAGCGCGGAGAAGCTGGTTCCGCCTGTGCGGCACGGCGTGAAGTTGATGAGCATGGGTTTCCTCATCGAGGACGATGCGCCGGTGATTTGGCGCGGGCCGATGATTATGAAGGCCATCCAGCAGTTTGTTACGGAGGTGGAATGGGCGCCGCTGGATTATTTGTTGGTGGATTTGCCGCCGGGCACCGGTGACGCGCAGCTTTCACTGTGCCAAACTGTCCCACTGGACGGCGGCGTGATCGTGACCACGCCGCAGGAGGCCTCTTTGGGGGTCGTGCGCAAAGGCATCGCCATGTTTGAAAAGGTGAATGTTCCGATACTCGGAATCGTGGAGAATATGAGCTATTTTGTCACACCCAACGGGGAGAGGCTGGAGATTTTTGGACACGGTGGCGGGCAGGCGGAAGCGCAACGGCGGCAGCTCCCGTTTTTGGGCGAAATCCCGCTTTTTACCGAAATCCGGGTCAGTGGCGACGCCGGGGTTCCGATCGTGGTCAGCCAGCCGGAAGGGGCGGCGGCGGGGGCTTTCCTTGCGCTGGCCCGGGCCTTGCGCAAGAGGCTGGGCTGATCTATCTTAGGCTTATGGAAACGCAGCCAGCATCGTCCGAGTCCGCCCCGGCAAGTCCCGGTGGGCGGGAGGCAGTTGAGGCGTTGATTTGGGGGCGGTTGCGGGAATGTTTTGACCCGGAAATTCCGCTGAATATTGTGGATTTGGGGCTGGTTTATGACGTTTCGGTGACCGGCGCCCAGGCGAACGTGAAAATGACGCTGACCTCGCCCGGATGCCATCTGGGCGGGCAGATCGCCGGCAATGTGCAGGAGAGATTGCTGGCCCTGGAGCAGATCGAAGAGGCCAATGTCGAACTGGTCTGGGACCCGCCCTGGCACCAGAGCATGATCAGCGAGGAGGGCCGGAAAGCCCTCGGTTTGGATGCAAGTTAATTTTTTGTTACTTTTTGATTGATTCCTGACGAAGATGGCGGCAGCGTTTTGACCCTGACAATAAAAACCAGGCTTATGTCAAGCACAACCAACGGCCAGCCGGAAAATGACATGGTTAAACGGTCGTCCCTCTACCGCGAGTTCGAGGCGGAGCGGGAGGAGATTTTAAGGCACAAATGGATCGAATCTGAAAAGGCGGGACACGACATCGGTTTTGAACGCGCCTTGACGGATTGGATCATGAAGCACCGCAGCAAGTGGCGCAAAAGCCGGCAGTTGGGATGAGGAGTTGGGTTAGCGCGGGTCATCCTCCCCCTGGTGGCGGCGGCCTTCCAACTTCCCCCGGGCGCTGGCGGACAGGGGAAGATCGTCCTGGGCGCGCAGCCACTGCCAGGCATCCGCCAGATCAAAAAACACCCCCTCCAATTGGGCTTCATAAGCCCGGTGGAGAATCATCCCGAAGTCCTTGCCGGGCGGCATTCCAAGCTCCACCAAATGCCGCCCCATCAGGACCGGTTCCGGCGGTTTTTCCTGGACCTGCAATGCGCGCGCCCGCGCCAGCAGCCGTTGCACGCCCTCCGGTTGCACCCCCGGCCGCGGCGGGCGGCCCATGCTGTCGGCGGTCATCACCAGGCACAAACCCTGGATGTTCTCCGGTTCCAGCCGCTTGGCCAGGCGGCGCAGGGCGCGGTCGGTCATGGACGGCAAATGGATAATATGATTGGCAACCAGCGGCACGACCCGCGCCTGGATGGCCGGGGGCGCGTGAATCCGCTCCAGAAAGCTGCGCGCCAGTTCGCCGCCCAGCGCGTCATGCCCCGGCGAAACGATTCTGCTCCGCCCGTCCTTCACCGCCTGGCGCGTGGTGGCCGGCTTGCCAAAATCATGGGCCAGGGCCGCCAGCATATAGACGCTGCGCGACTCCGGGCCGGCCGACTTCCATTCCGCCAGCCCCGCAAGGGCGTCGCAACAGTGGCCGGTGTGGATGAAAACATCGCCTTCCGGATGCCATTCCGGGTCCTGCGGAGTGCCGATCAAGGACTGGATCTCTGGAAAGTGGCCCACCCATCCGGTGGCGGCCAGGAACTTCAGGCCGGCCGACGGCGCGGCGCTTCTTTCCGCCCACTTAAACCACTCATCGCGCACCCGCTGGCCGGCCAGCTCGCGGAAGCCGCCTTGCATCCGCCGGCACAATTGGACCGTTTCCCCGGCAGCCTCCAGGTTGAAACGCGCGGCCAACTGCATTCCGCGCAGGACGCGCAACGGGTCCTCGGCAAACGCCGGGCTGGTGTGGCGCAGAATCCTCGCCTTCAAATCCACCGCGCCGCCAAAAAAATCCAGCATCTCCCCCGTGCGCGGATCAAACATCAGGGAATTGATCGTGAAATCCCGCCGCGCCGCCGCTTCCGCGGGCGTGATGGCCGGATCCATTTCCACCGCAAAACCCTTGTGGCCGGGGGCAATTTTCGAATCCCTCCGTGGAATGGTGAAATCATAATTGTGCCCGCCGCCCGTCGTCAGCTTGACCACCCCAAAAGACTGCCCAACCGCATCCACCTTCCCCCAACGCGACAGGGCTTGCGCCAGCGTTTGGCAGCCGACCCCAAAGACCTCCACGTCGAAATCCTTGCCGGGACAACCGAGCAAGCCGTCCCGCACACAGCCGCCGACCAGCCAGGCTCTTTGCAACTCCGGCGTCTGGCGGAGAATGCGATCCAGCTCTGGCGGAACAAAATTCATGCGCATAACTTACCCGCCGGCAGGCGCTCTGGCACGCCGGAAAATGGCGGGATTGCATCCGGCCAGCCCTGGGTGTTCCGGGCGCGCAAAGGGGGCTGAGTCGCCGCTTGACCGCGAGGCCCTGCCCGCCACAAACTGAACAGGATTTATGAGGCATTTCAAGGCCATTGCCGCGATGAGCGAAAACCGCGTGATTGGTTGCGCCGGAAAAATCCCCTGGCATTTGCCGGAGGATTTCCGCTTCTTTCGCAAAATGACCCTCGGCCAGATCATCGTCATGGGGTGCCGGACTTTCCAGGCGCTGGGCCATCCCCTGGCCGGCCGGCACACCATCGTCCTGTCGCGCCGTTTCAAAAAGCCGCGCGACCTCCTGGCGCAGCCCGAACTGGGGTTGTTTCAATGCGGGACATTTGAGATCGCCTCCCGCCTGGAGAAAATTGACTATGCCGGGGACCGCCGCGACCTCTTCGTCTGTGGCGGCGGCCGGGTCTACGCCGAGGCGCTGCCCTTTTGCTCCGATTTGTACCTCACCTATGTCAAGCGAACTGTCGAGGGCGACACCTTTTTCCCTCCTTTCGAGGACCAATTCGAGCTGGCCGCGGAAATCATGGACCGCCCCGAATTCAAGATCCTTCACTACCGCAATAAGGCCTTGGGATAGGCGATCATCAAGCCTGAAACTCGGAAAAAGGTTGCGGCCACCGGGAGTGTCATCCATTTTATTGCCCGGTGGAGAGATGGCAGAGTGGTTTAACGCGCACGCCTGGAAAGCGTGAGTGCCTAAAAAGCACCGGGGGTTCGAATCCCCCTCTCTCCGCCA
>Ga0182027_10005602_pt1 | contig 19047 bp, 15 predicted proteins | sample 712E1DmetaG_FD_121300 | JGI IMG/M metagenome (GOLD analysis project Ga0182027, IMG submission 121300) | Permafrost microbial communities from Stordalen Mire, Sweden - 712E1D metaG (Illumina Assembly) | ecosystem: Environmental > Terrestrial > Soil > Wetlands > Permafrost | place: Sweden...
GACCCAAAGGGAAAGTCGGACAATGAAGTGATGAGATTCTGTCAGAGCTTCATGTCGGAACTTTTTCGTCATATCGGCGCCGATACTGATGTTCCTGCAGGTGATATAGGAGTGGGTGGACGTGAAATAGGGTTTCTTTTCGGTCAGTATAAAAGACTGAAGAATGAATTTACCGGCGTTCTGACAGGCAAAGGTATTGAATGGGGTGGTTCTCTCATCCGTCCTGAAGCCACAGGATATGGAGCCACATATTTTGCACAGGAGATGCTCTCCACCCGTGGTGGCAGCTTAAAAGGGAAAGTGGTATGTATTTCAGGATCAGGTAATGTAGCCCAGTTTGCTGCTGAAAAAGTAACAGAGCTTGGGGGTAAGGTAGTTACATCTTCTGATTCAAACGGTTTTATTTACGATCCTAAGGGCATTAACGCTGAAAAACTTGGGTTCATAATGGAGCTTAAAAATGTCAGGAGGGGAAGAATAAAAGAGTATGCTGAAAAATATGGCGTTGAATATTTTGAAGGGAAAAGGCCATGGATTATTAAATGCGATATAGCTATGCCTTGTGCAACACAGAATGAAATAAATGAAGAAGAGGCTAAATTACTGGTCAAGAACGGGTGTAATTGTGTATCGGAAGGTTCTAACATGCCTTCCACACCTGAAGCGGTAGAGGTATTTCTCAATGCACAGATCTTATATGGCCCCGGGAAAGCTGCCAATGCAGGAGGTGTTGCCACATCGGGACTTGAAATGACACAAAACTCAATGAGATTGCCATGGTCGCGTGAAGAAGTTGACGAAAAGCTTCAGACTATTATGAAAAACATTCATAAAACATGTGTGAAATACGGCACAAAAGAGAGCGGGTTTATTAACTACGTTGATGGTGCCAATATAGGAGGATTTGTGAAGGTGGCAAATGCCATGATTGCTCAGGGGGTTGTTTAATGCAGTTTATTGATACTCATACACATCTCTATCTAACTGAATTCGATGCCGACAGGGATGAAGTGGTAAACAGGGCTGTGGGTAACGGTATTTCAAAAATGCTTTTACCAAACATTGATATACAGTCTGTTGACCAGATGCTTTCTGCAGTAACCAGATACCCGGGTATCTGTTATCCAATGACAGGCCTTCATCCCACATCGGTCAAAAAGGATTATCTCTTACAGCTTGATAATCTTGAAAAACTGTTCATAAAACATAAATTTGTTGCGATCGGGGAAATCGGAATCGATCTCTATTGGGATAAAACTTATCTGAAAGAACAACTCGTTTCTTTCAGAAGACAACTTGCGTTTGCGTCAGACAATGGGTTACCTGTTGTGATCCACTCAAGAGAAGCATTTCCAGAGGTTTTTTCAGTGCTGGATGAATTTAAGGAAAAACCATTAACCGGCGTTTTCCATGCCTTTTCCGGCAGCTTAAAAGATGCGGATAGAGCTATTAATATGGGATTTAAACTCGGGATTGGTGGCATTGTGACATTTAAGAATTCCGGACTGGATAAAATAGTAAAAGAGACTGGCACTGAGAACCTTATTCTTGAAACTGATGCTCCATATCTTGCCCCTGCACCGTACAGAGGAAAAAGAAATGAGAGTTCATATATTTGCATCATAAATAAAAAACTGGCTGATATTTTTGGATTGAGCGAAGAAGAGATAGCGTCCATTACATATTCAAATTCCGTCAGGCTTTTCAATTTGTCAGAAAAAAAATGAAAAATAAAAAGGAAATCTCCATACTCATTATTTATACCGGAGGAACTATCGGTATGGTACACGATCCTAATACCGGATCGCTGGTCCCAATTGATTTCCGGCATATTTCAGATCACGTACCGGAGCTTCGTAAATTCGGCTATGATCTTCACTCTATATCTTTTGATCCGGTTAAAGATTCCTCAAATATTGATCCCGGTGTATGGATTAAAATAGCCGAGATTATTGAAGAGAGCTACGATGATTTTGATGGTTTTGTGATCCTTCATGGAACTGATACAATGGCATATACTGCGTCTGCACTAAGCTTTATGCTGGAAAACCTCGCGAAACCTGTTATACTTACCGGTTCGCAATTGCCTATCGGCCTATTGCGTACAGACGGAAGGGAAAACCTGATAACGGCAATTGAGATAGCCGCAGCCATGGAAAATGGGTTGCCGGCTGTTCCGGAAGTTTGTATTTTTTTCGATAATAAACTTACCCGTGGCAACCGTACAACCAAGATGAGCGCAGAGCATTTCGATGCATTCTATTCTCCGAACTATCATCCCCTTGCGGAAGTTGGATTACATTTAAAATATTATAATAATCTTATCAGTTATCCGGATAAAGATCAGAAACTTATTGTTCATAAAGAATTTGATACTAATGTTGCCATTCTTAAACTTTTCCCCGGCCTCAACAGAAAACTGGTAGATGCAATTACCAAAACCGAGGGATTACGGGGACTTATAATTGAGACGTACGGATCGGGTAATGCACCAACTTATCAATGGTTTTTAGAGGATCTGAAACAATATATTGATAAAGGGGGAATAATATTTAATGTCACTCAATGTCATGGAGGAAGTGTTGAGATGGGATTATATGAAACGAGCAGGCAGATGCTTGCTGCCGGAGTGGTTAGCGGAAGAGATATTACATCGGAAGCATCTGTTACCAAGCTGATGCATCTGCTCGGAAGATATTCGTCGAAGGAAAAAGTTGTACAATCTCTGAATATGTCATTGGCAGGAGAAATCTCATGAGAGGTAGTTTTGTAAAAATATTTTTGTATTTTGCGCCCCTGTTTTTTGACCCCATTGCATTAATAAGGAGAGATGCAGGAGTGGTTTAACTGGCACGCCTGGAAAGCGTGTGTACCTCAAAAGGGTACCGGGGGTTCGAATCCCCCTCTCTCCGCAATAAGGGATCGCCGAAGGCAATCCCTCTGTACTTAACACCTTTATCTGAACATGTATCTTTTCACTTCAGTTTGAGCTCTTCCTCAATGTGATCAACAGTAAGCTTTATTGCATTCTCATATTTGTTTATATTCAAATAGACCATATTAGACTGGTCACTATAGAGGCTGATTAGAATCTGATTCCTGATTTTGAAATTCCTTGGCTTTTTATCTGATCGGTAAAGAAGGTCAAGACGGATTTCATAACTGTCTGTTGAGACCTTAGACAGACTGCCCGAAAGCAGCTTATGATTAATGTAAATCTGAACTCTGTCGCTGAAATACTTTTTGATCAGTTCATCCGGAATTTTTTCATTTTCACCATTTTTCTCAGGTTTAAAAGCAGGGTTATACAACTTATAGTCCCTTAAGAAGTCATCATAGTACATTCTGAAAAATACTTTCAGAGTATCACTTTCCTGAGCCTGGTTAATAGTTATCAGGGTAACATGCACAGGATGAAAAAAAAGCAATGCATTTAAAATTAAGACTTTTAACATCTTACTTTGATTTCAGGTCAAAATGACGGAATATTTATAGTCTGGTTATTTTATTCTGTTTCCCCTCTCATTAATGTCTTCAATATCAAAACTTTTACAATTCATTGTGTCAATGTAATTCGTCACCATCGTTTTGTTATTTTATAAAGAAAGTCTCCTCGTTGTGTTCCTGGGTAAACTTCATTTCTGAATCATAATTCCTGCTCCTGATAATAGTGAGATTTTCCACATTGCTGTATAATCCGGTGAGAATGGTATTTCTCACAGTAATGCTTTTCAGCTTCTTCTCCACACGGTACAGCATACTAAACCTGACATCCCCGTCATACTCTTCGAACTTTAGCAACTTCCCAAAAATCAGTTTTTTGTTGACAAAGATGTTTATTTTTGAGTTTAGGTAATTGTTGGCCAAATCAGAAGGGAAAGGCTGGAAACTACGCAAAGCCTCAAGATCAAGATCATCAAATATAGTCTGCTGGTAATCGCGGAGAAAAAGTTCATAATTGATCCTGACAGATACTTTAAGTGAATCAGTACCCTGTATATATTCAATGCCGGTAAATGTTACAGGCATTTGCTGAAAAAAAATAAATAAGGGAAGAGTTAATATCTTTAACATAACTCTTTATAGAATTAATGATTTCAATAAATACACACAAAATATCAAAAGTAAGGGTTTTTTTCCCAATCTCATCGACTTCCTCTTTATGTATAAAGCTGCGTCTGCCAACAAAAATTCCTTCTTATTCACAAAATGGTTAATTTTGAAGTGGCATCAAAAATTTAAAAACAATATGGAATATACAGAATTAATTCGGATTCGTGAGAGTATTCGTAATTACGATCCCGACCGGCCCGTTCCCTATGAGGTTATGTCTAAAATACTGGATGCGGGAAGATTAGCTCCTTCAGCATGTAACTATCAGCCATGGAAATTCCTCGTGATCTCTTCCTCTGAAATGCTTAAAAAGGTAAAAAACTGTTACAGGCGCGAATGGTTAAGTAATGCACCTCATATTCTTATTATAATCGGATTGAAAGACAAGGCATGGACCCGTAGTTACGACGGATACAACTCGCTGGAAACTGATGTTGCAATTGCAATGACACATATAATACTAGCTGCAACAAATGAAGGGGTAGGTACTTGCTGGATTGCAGCCTATGACCCTGCCCTGTTGAGGGAGGCGCTCGGACTTGATGAAAAACAGATGATATACAGTATTACACCCCTGGGATATCCAAAAGCCGGGTATAAAAAGTCAGCAATAAAGAACAGGAATCCCGTGGAAGAGGTCGTTGAATTTCTGTAAGAATATTGCGGCAGAAACAAATAGCTGGCTACAGACAGCAGTATGATTTTATTGATGGATATACTTAACTTTACAAGGATTTCCGATTTAGAAGTTCACAATATATGGGAAGAGTTGTCTACATAAAAACCTAATTGTAATAAATATTTAACCTGATGAAAACGAAACAATTACTTCTTGCAATTCTGCCAATTATATTTTCCGGATATGTCACAATTGGTCAGGATGTGCATCCTGAACCTAAAACTCTCGAAATAGGGTCTCAAGCTCCTGATTTCAGGCTGAAAGGGGTCGATGATAAGACATACTCTCTGGCTGACTTTGCTTCATCAAAAGTACTGGTTGTCGTTTTCAGCTGCAACCACTGCCCTACTGCACAGGCCTACCAGGACAGACTGATTGATATATACAACAAGTACACATCAAAAGGTGTGGCATTGGTTGTAATATCATCAAACAGTTCCAAATCGCTCAATTTATGGGAACAGGGCTGGTCCGATCTGGGTGACACATTTGAAGAGATGAAAATACGTGCAAAAGACAAAGGTTTTAAGTTTCCTTATCTGTACGACGGAGATGATCAAAAAACAGCCATTGCGTATGGTCCTATGGCAACTCCTCATGCATACGTTTTTGATAAGAACCGAAAACTTCAGTATGTTGGCTGCATTGATGAATCGATGGAAAACGGAAAAGGAGAAATACTTCAGAATGCAATAGATGCAGTTCTTGAAGGCAGGAAGATTGAGAAGCCTGTAACAAAAGTTTTTGGATGTTCTATAAAATGGGTATGGAAAACCGAAGGAACAAAAAAGCTTTATAAAGAATGGTCGGAACTGCCTGTTACTATAGAAAACATAGATTCCTCTGGAATAAGAGAGCTCATAAGAAACAAATCTGATAAATTGCGGCTTATAAATGTCTGGGCCTCATGGTGCGGTCCATGTGTCCAGGAATTTCCTGACCTGGTAATTCTTGACAGAATTTATCGAAGCCGCCAGTTTGAATTCATATCAATCAATGCTGATAAATTGGAGAGAAAAGACAATGTTTTGAAGTTCCTCCAAAAGAATGAGGCATCTAACAAAAACTACATTTTCAACAGCGACAATAATTCTGCATTGGTTGAAGCTGTTGACCCTAAGTGGTCGGGAGCACTTCCTTACACATTATTGGTAGAACAGGGCGGCAATGTGATATTCCGTATTCAGGGTCCTGTCAACATGTTGGAAATGAGAAAATTAATTGTCAATAACAGGTATATAGATGGTGTAAAATAGTAAGGAACTATTTAATCTCCTTTTCTATTGCACTCACGTTCCATCCATCAACTTTCAGAAGAGGTTTTTCACCATCCAAATTTTTCAGGTCGAATTCAACCTGCAGTACTCTCTTTTCCTTTGGAAGCAGAGATATATAATTGTCCTCCCAGAATACCGGAAGTACAGGTTCTTTTGATGTAAGCTTCAGTATCTTTGGGTTAACGGCAAAAGCGAGTCCTGTACCGGGGTTTTCAATTGTAACCGTGAGCTTGCATTTATTTCCTTCCTGTTGAATCGGAGATGCAGTAACATTAATATTCGTTGAGGAAAGTTTGCTGAGATCGGTAAAATCGGCCTTCTCATCACCATTCGAGCTTAACCAGTAAAAATTAGATGATAATTGTTTTCCTGAAGCATCCTGCAATTCCAGTTTCAGGAAATAAACTTTTGTGATATCCTTCGGAGTTTCGATGGTGAAAATTTTCTCGCTCCCATCAGAAGCTACTCTGGCATCCATCATGGTCGACATGACTTCCTTCATATTAAAATCAAAGATTCTCACTTTTGCTATCAATCCGGCAAAATCATGATAGAAGCAATTCACAATTTTAATTGAGTGGTCATCATAGCAATATTGTATATGAAGGGGTTCGCAGGCAGTCTTTGCTCCATAGAAAGCTCCGTTGGGCATAAAGTAATAGTCGTACAACTGCCAGTACATTTTGGGCCATGCGGAGTTATACATCCAGTAAATAATCCCGCTGGAACGGTATTTATTACCTGCAAAAGCTTCGAACATTGCTTTAACAGCCTCATTCTGAAATACCTGTGATTTCACACAATACTCTTCAACGCTGGCTGGTTTACCATAACGCGATTCAAGAGCTGCCCTGGCAATCGGATAAAATGCTTTATGCAGACGCAGATCCCATGAGGCGCTCATTGGCCAAAGATCCTTTTCAGGCATCATCATTCTCATTGTCTCTATTGGAGGAATTTGTTCGCCTGTCGGACCTGCTTCCGTATTAAATTCAAGTTTTGTATACCAGAATGAAGGAGTTTCATATGCATAAACATTCGGATATGGTCCCATATGAACCCCTGTTATCCCTGCAATTGAACTGGGAGCCTGAGTGGCTGAAGATTCATAAGGCCGGGTGTTGTCATATTCATCTAATACTTTTAAGTATCGTTTTTCAACATCAGCAGGCGGAAAATTATCGCTCCCGTACAACCATGTAAAAACAGAAGGGTGATTGCGCAGATGGACAATCAGATCTTTCCAGCTCGCCTCAGCAACATCTCCTGTATGAGGTGTCCATTTTTTCCATCCTTCCCATGAACTGCAGCAGCACCAGCCGACCATCAGCAAAATGCCTTCTTCATCGCATCTTTCAAACAGATAGTCCGAACCGCGTGGGGCTTCCATCCTCAAAGCATTCAGGTTCATGTGCTTTGCATATAATAAGTCAGCGTCTATGCGTTCGTTGGATGACCGTAACATCAGGTCCTGCACATAGCCTCCACCCCTGATCACAATGTTCTTCCCATTAATCTGGAAAACTTTTGTGTGCTGTTTATCGAAATCGTTCATCCATGTTGTGATCTCACGAATTCCAAAGCGAACCATTTTATTGTCTGTCACATTGCCCGAAGCCTCAAAACTAAGATCCATTTCATAAAGATTCTGTGGTCCGATGGTATGGGGCCACCAGAGGCGGGGATTGGCTATAACTAATTGCGGAAATTTCTCCGGTAAAAAGCTTATCAGCTTCGTTTCACCGGCTTCCATGGAAACTACCTGTGAAAAAGTAATATTTTCAATAGTCCCTTTTAATATGCCTGTTATCTTTTTCGCTTCAGCATTCCGTACTTCTGCAGTGACAGTCAATCTGGCCTGATCGGTTGACGGAAGATTTAGCTTTGTCACTACGTGGAGATTTTCAATTGCCACATTACCTGTCGCATGAATTGATACATCATACCAGATGCCCATACCCCTGTCCTGTGGCGTTGGATTCCAGTCAACCCATGTTATGGTAAGATCCATTTTCTTTGGAGGAAATATCTCGAGAGCCAGACAATTATTATCACCTGGCAAGGCTGCTTTTGAAATGTCAAGGTTAAAGAGACGATAAGCGCCTTCAATTGTGGTTGTATCAGCAATAAGTTTGCCGTTCAGCCAGATATTCGCTTTGTAATTAATGCTGTGGAATTGCAGCCATGTATGCATATTTTTATAATCGGCAGGAATTTTGAACTCGGTGCGGTACCACCAGGCAACTTTATACGGACTGCCATCGGGCATTTCCCTTTTCGGATAAGGAATTTGACCCGGAAGACTGTTGATATTGGTCCCGTAATAAGGATCGGGATAAACTTTATTGGATACTAATGCAGCCAGAACGGTTGTTGGAACAGATGTAGGATACCAACCCTCGGTTTTGAAACCAATTGTTGAAATGGTCTTCGCATCTGATTTTATTTCTTTTGAAGACTGGATTGCCCAGTTATCTTTGAGCAGAAGTTTCCCACTCGCAGGAATTTGTGCGAGGCAGTTAATAGTAAAAGTAACCAATAAGCTGAAAGTGATGACAATACGTGTTTTCATATTGCAGGCTATAATAGTTAATAAAAAACTCATTTCATGAATAATAAAGTTAGTTAAATAAATTGACAGGAATTACAATAAAATAGCCTCATAAAATTTCTTTCTGTTTATGAATATCCAGAATCATGTTTTAAATTCAATTATATTCTCTCTATCTTTTCCCAATTTTGTCATTAGATGCGAGATTCCTCATTTCATTCCGAGCAGAAGCGAGGAATCTCATGGTTTAAATTGATTACCGAAACTCATTTTTTATTTTTATTGCGATCAACTATTTGAATTCTGTTTATAATTATTAGGTTTATGGTCATTATCTTTTTTATAAGTTAGCCATATGAGTGACACCAATACTTCATCTCCTCCCGGTCCGGGTTTGAAACGTGTTCTCGGACTCTCCGCACTGGTACTATACGGGATTATCCTTATTCAGCCAACGGCTCCTATGCCATTATATGGAGCTGCAGCAACCCTGGCACATGGTCATGTTGTTACAACGATACTGATTGGTATGGTTGCTATGCTATTCACGGCTATCAGTTACGGTCGTATGGCAAATGCTTATCCCAGTGCCGGTTCGGCATACACATATGTAAGCAGGGAAATCCATCCCTCACTTGGTTACTTTGTCGGCTGGGGTATGATTTTCGATTATATAATGAACCCTATTATATGTGTGATCTGGATAAGCAAAGCTGCTATAAACTTAATTCCTGAAATACCTTTCGGAGTTTATGCCATTGCTTTTACATGTCTGTTTACAGCGATGAACCTCCGCGGAATTGAATCAAGTTCACGTACAAATTCTATTATTGCGACTGGTTTGGGTGTGGTTATTATTCTTTTCCTGGGATCTGCAGTCCGTTATCTCTTTTTAAATCCTCCTGCTAATGCAGGAGAATGGACAAGGCCCTTTTATGATCCTAAAACATTTACGTTTCCCTCAGTATCAGCTGGTGCATCACTCGCAGTTCTTACTTATATTGGTTTTGATGGCATTTCAACCTTGTCAGAAGAGGTGCATAATCCGCGTCGCAATATCCTGCTGGCAACAGTACTGGTTTGTATCATAACAGGTATTTTGGCATCTGTACAGGTTTATTTCGCTCAACTAGTATGGCCAGGGACCAACTTTCCCGACCAGGATACTGCTTTTTGTTATATTGCCGGCAAGGCAGGTGGCCACTGGCTTTTCCATACAGTCAATATTGCTTTGCTTGTTGCAACAATAGGGTCTGGGGCTGGTGCTCATCTTGGAGCCGGACGTCTGCTTTATGGAATGGGGAGAGACAATGCTATTCCCGGTAAGTTCTTTGCAGCAATAAATCCAAAGACACGCATCCCATCTAACAATATAATTCTGATTGGTGTAATAATTCTGGGTGGTGTTTTCCTCTTAAGCTATCCGTTGGGGGCTCAGCTTCTTAACTTTGGGGCCCTGGTTGCATTTATGGGTGTCAATATTTCCTCATTCATGCGCTATTTTGTACGCAGTGAACACAAAAAATTCACATATTTTATTGTTCCTCTTCTCGGCTTTTCAATTTGTCTCTACCTCTGGCTCAGTCTGGGATTAAAAGCCAAGATTGTAGGAATAAGCTGGCTTTCTGTGGGTCTGATTTATGGTGCCTACCGCACAAACTTCTTTAAAAAACCACTTCAATTTGCAAAACTCGAAAGTACTGATGAAGTTGAAGAGACCAAGTGACTAAGACACTGGAGACTGGAAGACTGGAAGATTATGAGAACAACAAGACAACAAGACATCACTTTATTTTTCCAAAATCAATATTCATGCCAACAAAAAAACGTCTTCCGGGCGAAATAAAATCTATGTTTTGCGGAATTACTATATTGAATATATTATCCAGTCCTGTTGATATCCGAAGCCGCTTATATTCCTGCGAAATAGTTATCCTCCAGTCAGCATACGGCCTGTCCTGAGAAGTTCCGTCTGTAGTAATCTCATAGAATTTTTGCCCCATCAGCTTACAATATATTTGAGCCGTGAAAGAATAATCCTTTTTTCTGAAATTATAATCTGCTGCAATATTCCCCGAATGTTTTGTCGTACCATACAATTGAAGCTGTGTCTCATTGTCGTGTGAATGAACATAGCTATATCCTGCGCTCAGCCAGAATCCATTAATTATCTTTTGTTTCGATATGAAATCAATCCCATTAACTGAAGCGCTGGAAACATTTTCATATTGTTGGATCAGCTGCACGGTATCGGGTAGCCAACGATTTGTTATCATATTTGACAAAACATTCCTGTAAACTGTGACCGATAAGTTGTTCCACGGTTTTGAAAATTCAACTGATCCGGATATATACTTTGATGATTCAGGCTTTAATTGTGGATTGCCAATTACATAAAATTCACCAAAATGGTCAAAGTTGAAGTATAACTCTTTCAGGGCGGGAGAACGGAAACCTGTCCCGGCAGAAGCTCTGAAATTTAAGAACCCTTGTTTGAACATTACTGATATCTTGGGTGCGGCATTCAAACCATAATTACTGTGATAGCTTACCCGCATACCAGCAATCAGATCCCAGTGTTCTCCAAAACCAATATCTTCCTGTACATAAAACACGGACTCCCCTGCACTTTTCAATCCTCCCGCTACTCTTATTGAGAAGAGACGTTCAGAATTATATTCCAGTCCGTCCGTTAAGTTGTTTTTATCAGAAAGATGAAAATTCCCCTGCGTTCTGACTGTCTGAATGAAATCATAGGAAGCAGTATCCCTTTTGTTATTCAAAAGTTCGAGGACATCGTAAGTGTTATAACGATCGCGATAATATGAAAAATCGATGGAATTTTTTTCGAAATAGTATTGTCCTTTCAAACCGGCATTCAGGTCAATATAAAGGTCATGGGCAGGTCGAGCGCTTACATTACCTCGTTCAAACTGATAATAGGTAAAGTAAGGAACAATAGAAAGACGCGAGGAAGGTGTAATTTCAAATTTCTGACTTATACTGAATGAAGAATATGGATTCTGGGTCCAGTCGTGTGAAGTCTCCGGAGTGATGTCGTAACCATCGGTATGACTGAGATTAAAGCTTGTCCTTGATCCGATAATTCCTTGTTTCAGGCCAACGCTTCCACCTGAGTACAATTCATTATATTTTGAGTATCGGGAATAGAACTTTGCATCAAAAGGATCATCGATCTTTTTAGTTATAATATTTATGACACCCCCTATGGCATTGGAACCATAAAGAGACGATGAAGCGCCTTTGATAACCTCAATCCGGTCAATGTTCTCGAGGTTAAGCATTGAATAATCAATATCCCCATTTACTTCCCCGGCTATCCTTTCTCCATCTATAAGAAATAAGACATACTTTGCATCCATCCCCTGAAGTGTAACTGAAGTCAACGTCCCGAAATGGCTCACATTAAATCCTGGTACCATATTCTGAAGTGCATCAGTAACATTGGTAATACCCAATTCAAGCATTTTACGGGCACTGATTACCTGTGTAATAACAGGAACATTTTTTAATGCTTTTTCTGATTTCGTACCAGTCACCACAACCTCGTTTAAATCGATATTTGATTCATTGAGGGAAAAATCGACATGGTTATTTTCTTTAAGAATTGCAACCGACCGCTCCAGTGTCTCGAATCCCAGAAACGATACACGTAATGTATATGTCCCCGGTTTTATTTTGTTCATTTTATAAAATCCTTTTTTATCTGTTACCGTTCCGAATGTAGTTCCTTTTAATGTAATGGTTGCCCCTGTAACTGGACTGCTGTCTGTTCCGGTAACATGGCCGGAAATGCTGACTCCCTGGGAAAAAGCGATTGAAGGAATAAATAATAAAAAAATAACCGGCTTTAATATTCTCAGCATCTATTCAAGATTTTTTGATCCATCCGGTTGATATTTATACTGAAAAGTGACATAACCTGATATATTTTCAGGACTGTAGTAGCTTTTGAACCAGACCTTCGCATATTTGCCTGTACCGGTTTTAACAATAAATATGTAATCGGTTGGTACGATCTGCGTTCCCTGGGTTGCAAACTCCAGGGTGAACCAAGTATATAATACGGGATTAACCACATAGTAGGCATAGCCTTGCTGAATTGCAATACTTATTGAATCATCCGATGCAAATGTTGCGGTATCTGAAACGATCTTTAATGCATCAAAACCGATTAGCCCTTTCTGATAAGAATTTGCAGCACTTCCGGAGCCACTGCCCGATTTCCCCCCATTGGTTTTGATCCGGTAACGCTGGAAAGCAATATCCCATGCCGCTGAGTTGGCGGGGTCTGGCACGTTTATAGTGTCATTACTGGCAAAACTAAAGTATTTCCAGGCAGTTGAACCGGTGGAATTTATTTCAAAAGTCTGAGCTTGAATTGGCGCCTTGGTATCTTCCTTTTTACAGGCGAAAAATGAGACAATAATTATCGCTGACAAAAAAACAGTTTTTTTCATAATTCTTACAATTTTATGATGCAAAAGTAAAATGGTAAGACTATTGAAAATGGTAAAAATCAGGGTTTTTGTGGTACTAATCTTTTGTGAATATCGCGAAACCTTTTAGGGGTAAGGCCCGTTTTATTTTTAAAAACCTTATTGAAATAGGAATTATCCTCAAAATTCAACTTATAGGCAATCTCTGAAACTGACAGGTCAGAGGATAAAAGCAGTCTTCTTGCTTCCTGCATAAGCCTGTTTTGTAATATTTTTTTAAATCCACAGTTAAAATGCTGATTGCATAAATCATTTAGCTGGCTTTCAGAGATATTAAATGCCGAAGTATAAAACCCTAATTGTTGTTCCTGAATAAAGTAAGAATCCACCATATGCGACAAGGAATGGATGAGGATGCTGTCGTTATTATTTGATTTTCCTGATTTTGCCTCATACAGCTCAGTAAGTTTTAACAGCATGATATTCAAATGGGAACGAATTATAATAGCAGAATTATTGGAAGGGGTATAAGACTCGTATTCGCTCTCTATCGATTTTATTGTGGAAATGAAAAGGTTGAACTCGCTGTCAGATAAAGCAAAGCAGGGATTACAAACATTAACGCTTGTTTGTGATGTATATGAAAATACATTTAACAGCCGTATAAAACTGAATTCTTCAACATAAAAATCCTGACAAAAGAAAAAGATAATTCCCTCAACATCTTCAAGACCCTCAAATGAGTGCAACTGGCCCGGGGCAACAAGGCATATGGTTTGGGGTTGAATAGTATAACTCACATTATTGATTATTATACTGCCATAACCTTCGGTAAATAAAATAATAGAGTAAAAATCCTGAGTATGTTCCTTCCTCATGAAATAATAGAGGTTTAAAAATTTTGCAAAACTATTAAAGTAAATACCATTCACTTTAATATCCCCTAGGAAGCTAAAATGGTAAAGTGATTTTTCAGTATTTTGATATTGATGTAAACCTGATCCCATCTGGTCGGCAAAAGTACCAAAAATCTAATATGTCCATCGACAACTATAATAAATATCATATTTCAAGTGAAAATCAACTATTTGCCTGCCAGGCAAAATAGGCTGCATAAAGTGTTGGATTCATTGGATATTAGAATATCATTATAAAAGTTGCACCCTTATTTATAGTGGAACTTACTTCGAGACGGGCATGATGCAGCATCATTATCTGTTGTGACAGACTCAAGCCGATTCCCGAGTTATTAGCTTTTGTAGAATAAAAAGGGAGGAATATCCGTTCGAGTACTTCATCACTAATGCCTTTACCATTATCAGAAATTGATATCTGTACATGACCTGATTCATTTTTTCTCGCAATTATTGAAAGTCCGGGATCTGAAGTTTCCAGCATAGCTTCCAGTGCATTCTGAAAAAGATTTATGATTACCTGCTCAATAAGTTCCAGGTCGGCCTCAATAAAAAGGGCAGGGGGAATAATTTCCATTTCAAACTTTACGCCTGTTTCCTTAAACTTAGCCTTGTAAAGTATAAAAACCCGTTCGAATAGATCACGCAGGAAAATCTTCCGCAGGTTTGGCTTAGGAATATCAGTAAGACTTTTTGTAGCCTTTACAAAATTAATCAATCCCTGCGTACGGGATTCAATAATTCTTAAGCTGTAGTGAATATCTTCGGTAACCTCCTCGCCGATTTTATCGGGTTTCTGAACTACCCCCGACTCATCTTCAAGCATTTGAGCAGTCATCCCGGCAAGATTGGTAATCGGGATGGCTGAGTTCACTATCTCGTGAGATATAATATTTACCAGTTTCTGCCATGTATTGATCTCTTTACTGACCAGTTCATCCTTTTGCCGTTCAATCTCATCTTTCTGAGCTCTCAACTCTATATTTTGCAGGTCAAGTTCATTGTTCTTAGAGTTCAATATCTCCTCAAAATGGAAATTAAGCATCCGAAGGTAATAGATGCTGGCGTTTATAAACATGAAAAGTCCTATTTGCGCAATTTTGTAGAAAGGATAAAAAGTATTAATCCTGTCGACAATCGGGAAACTGGTTGTTCCAAACTTAACCATTATTTTGTCAATGAATATGACTAAAACAAAATAATAAGCCAGAGAAAACCAATAGAGAAGTTTTTCATTCTTTGGATGTAGTAAAAGTTGTGGGATTATCGAGACACAAATCAAGACGTAAGGGTAATAAGTATAACTTTCCTCCTCTACATATCCTATCAATGTCGGGCCAAGCAGGAATACTATTGGAGGCAGATAGATAAGAGAGAGCCTGCTAAGTTGAATAAAACCATATCGTGCAAGTAGCATGTTCAAAAAGGTAACAATCAGAAGGATCGCCACCCGTAGTGTTCCATAATAAATAGTATCATTTGTTAGCAGAAGAGTAACAATAGTTGTTAGTAGCAATAAAAACATAGAGAAGAACATCACAAAATTGAGCTGATTACTAAGAACAATGGTTCTGTTATTCAACTGTTTATCTTCTCCGGTCGTTCCAAGGTTTGAAATATAATTCCAGAGTTTTTGCATACTTAATGTTTCTTTAATTTTTTACTGACAATCTATCCGGATAAAGTATTGTTTAATTCCGTTAATTATTGGACATTGATCAGGTTTCTATCCCGAATCGGGCAATCTTCCGGTACAGGGTACTCCGGGCAATGCCTATTTCTTCCGCTGCTTTCGAAAGGTTCCCATTATGTTTGTTCATAGCTGTGCTGATTGCTTTTTTTTCATAATCTTCAACACTGATTGCAGGTTCATCAGTAAGTTGACCACGTGAAGATTTTACCCGCAGCATAAAATCATCAGGTGTTAGGGTACTGCATTTGCACAGGATGATCGCTCTTTCAATGGTGTGCGCAAGTTCCCTGATATTTCCCGGCCAGTGGTACTCTTTCAGTTTCTGTAATGTATCTTCCTTAAGTTTTATTCCTTGTTTGCCATATTGCCTGGAAAAAAGTTCAAGATAATAATCTGCGAGGAGGCTGATATCTTCTCTTCTTTCTCTTAGTGGGGGGAGCATTATCTCAACTGTGTTAATACGATAGAGGAGATCCTGCCTGAATTCGAACGCATCAGCCATTTCGTACAAAGGCATATTAGTGGCTGATATCAGCCTGATATTTACAGGTACTGGATGGTTACTTCCTATCCTGACCACTTCCCTGTTCTGAATCGCAGTAAGAATCTTTGCCTGTAATGGCATGCTGAGGTTTCCTATCTCATCGAGAAATAATGTTCCACCGGAAGCTACTTCAAATCTTCCAGCCCGGTCTTCCTTTGCATCTGTAAAAGCACCACGTGTATGGCCGAATAATTCAGCTTCAAAAAGAGTTTCAGGAATAGAGCCCAGATCAACGTGAACGAAGGAGTTCTGACTTCTTAATGATTCCCTGTGCAAAGCCCAGGCTGCCAGCTCCTTGCCTGTTCCATTTTCCCCGAGGATTAAAACATTGGCATCTGTCGCAGCAACTGTTTTAATGGTTTCCATTATTTTAGCCATGACTGGAGACCTGCTGATAATTTCAGGGTATTTATTGTTCCCCTGATTTACTGGTCTGGTGTGATTACCCTTAACCTTGCTGACACTTCTCTCCCCAGGTTCCATTGACAAAACATTACTTACACATGTAACAAGCTGTTCCCGGTTCCATGGTTTTGTAATGAAATCGACTGCACCTTTTTTCATAGCCTGAACAGCCAGGTTTATTTCACCGTAAGCAGTAGTGGTTAACACGCAGGCTGTGGGATCAATACTAAGTATTTTTTCAAGCCATTCCAATCCTTCTTTGCCTGATGTGCAGCCGCGGGTATAATTCATGTCAAGTAAAATCACATCATACTTGCATGTTTTCAGGTAATCAGGTATTAAACCCGGACGATCAAGCGTATCAACTTTGCCAAACAGGCCTCTTAATACAAGCCGTGCCGTATATAAAACATCATTATCATCGTCAACGACCAATACGCTACCAGATCTGTCTGATTTCATATAAGGTATATGAATGATTATTTGCTGTCAACAGGCAAATATTAGTAAAGATAATAATTGTAGCGTTCTGAATCAATTAATTGTAGTAAAACGCTACAAAAACAATTCAATTGAAAATGATCAGTGCTTCTAAATGACTGTATGTCATATAAATATATGAATTGGCCCGATTATTGAATTCCTCCTTTATCAATAGTATGTTTTTAACCTGATTAAAATTGCCTGCTTGGATGCAGGCAATTAAGGAGATACCTGAAAATCCTTTAAAGAGTAGGGAGTGAATGCTGAAAAACTTAAGAGTAAGCAAAACGCAATATTTCAGACAATGAAAAAAGTAACTATTTTAATTACGGTTTTGTGCTTAATTGCTTTATCAGTGACCGAAGCCCAAGTAAGCAAAGGCAGATCACTAATTGGTCTTTCAACATCATTTGGGTATATCAATTATGGATCGGACCTGATGAGCCTGGGATTTTCCAGCATTAAATACAAAGCAAACTTACTAACTAATGTAGATCCTGACGTTCTAAAGGTAACGACCTTAAATCTCTTACCTAAGTTTGGATATTTTTTCTTTAACAATCTGGCTCTGGGTTTGAATTTGTGTATTGGAACTTCCATAGATAAACCTAAGAGTGGCGGGAAAAGCACTATGACTTCTTTCGGTCTGGGACCATTTATTCGATATTACATTTCCGGAAGTAAGGTTATGCCTTTCTTTGAGATAAGTAGTCTATTTGGATCAGAGACAAACAAATATGAAGATCCATATTCCAGTAGTTCAAACAAGAACAGTCTCACGTCATTTGGAGGAGGAGCCGGGCTGGCCGTAAAACTTGGTGATAAAGTTACATTCGATATGATGGCTGGTTATAATTCGACATCAGAAAAAGCAAAAGAAAATAATCCGAATGATGAAAGGACAGTCCAGGGAACGATAGCTTTCAAACTTGGTTTCACGGTGTTACTGGGTTCCAACTAGATGCTTCATTTTGCCGGGGCTCGCGCCTGTTTTTGAAAAAGAAGGCGTCTTTCTTGACTTTGTTCTAATATTCTAAATATAAATAACTTACAACAGCATCAAATGAAAAAAGTATTTATATCAGCATTTCTCCTGTTAATCTATGTTATTAATTCGTCAGGGCAATGGTATGTTAAAAGGTATCAGGTCACAGATATTAATCTTCTTACAAGAGGCCAGCTTGAAGAATCATTAGTGCATTCAAAAACCGGTCTTAAGCTTGCTGCCGGATTTGCAGGGACAGGAGGAGCTATCTTTCTTATTTGCAAGTACCTGCATCCGGGAATGAGCGATGATCCATCTTTCTTTGAACAACTGCTTGGTGATGAAGGGGTAGATGATGTCGGAATGATAATCGGTGCAGGAACATTTATCGCAGGTTCAATTGCCAGCATAGTTTGTCTCGGCCGGATCGGCACGATTAAATCAGTAATCAGTAGAAATTATCCATCGTTAGGATCGGTGAATATCTCTCCGGCAATAATCTTAAACAGTTATACACGATCATATTGTTCAGGATTTAGCTTAACTTACAGTTTCTGAGTCAATATACCTTAATTTTTGTACGGATTATTTTAAAATCATCTGAAATGAGAAATCATTCACAACTTCTAAAGATCAGCTGTAAATTAGTGATCTTCATAACGTTTTTACAAATAACAGGTTGTTACAGCGCAAAATTTATTAATAAAACTGATCTGCCCGTTTCTGGCGGGAATTATTCATTTCACGGGAAAAAATCAACTTACACCTTTGTCAAAAACGCCGTAATCTCAAACGGGAGAATTTCAGGCAAAGTAGATTTTGGCAAGGGTAATTATTCAATAGATGAAAAGTTCAAAATATATGTCTCAAATGATTCGTTAATAAGAATAAATAACGATGAAATAAGCATTCCGCTTGATGGTATTACGAAAATCTCAATCGA
>Ga0182027_10005603_pt1 | contig 19044 bp, 13 predicted proteins | sample 712E1DmetaG_FD_121300 | JGI IMG/M metagenome (GOLD analysis project Ga0182027, IMG submission 121300) | Permafrost microbial communities from Stordalen Mire, Sweden - 712E1D metaG (Illumina Assembly) | ecosystem: Environmental > Terrestrial > Soil > Wetlands > Permafrost | place: Sweden...
CACTGATGGCATCGGGCTCTGCATCGCTCGGAATGGAATAGTAGCGATCCGTCGTTACAACGTCGGAAACTGCGGTGACTGTGCTCATAGAGATCCCCTTCGCAAGAATTTTGTAGGATGGGCTGGCGTCTGGATGCCAGCGTTTACGCTCTTTTTTAGCGCGGATGTCGTCGTCTTGATCGAGCGATGTGCGTAACCTTATACATGCATAATCGTCGACTCTGCTCCTCGCCCGGCAAGTCGAGCCAGATCAAAGGTATCGTCAATCTTGATGCTAGCATAGGCTGCGTTCTCCAATCGACCATAACATCATGAATTATGCCTTGAAATGCACATCGCAAACTGAAGTTATGAGCTACACCGAAAGAGAGAACATCGATCAAATACCGCGCACGTGGAAGTACTGACTCAAGTAGCTTGCTGTATAGGTCTGTTTGTTCAGATCGCCAGCAGAATGCGGGAGGGTTTGGCGGCGTTACATTGCGCCGTCGCGCCGTGGGAAAACTTAATGGAAAACGTATGATAAGCTCGGGCATAGTGGTGTTTTTATTGCCTCTGCACGGAGGATTTCCTATGTTCCTGCGTACTGTTATTCTGCCGGTGTTGGCCGCCGTCGCAATGCCCCTGGCCGCACAAAGCTCTACTTCTCAAGCGGATCTTGCCGCTTCCGTTGAGCGGCAGTTGCCCGCACTCACAGAGACGTACAAGCACCTGCACCGCAACCCGGAGCTCTCGCGCCACGAAGAGCAGACCGCGGCCTTTGTGGCTGGCGAATTGCGCAAGCTGGGCTATACCGTAACCGAGCATGTGGGCAAATACGCAGATGGTGCGCATGCCTTTGGAGTAGCGGCGGTATTGGAGAATGGCGCCGGGCCGCGGCTGTTGATTCGCACGGAGCTGGACGCTCTGCCGGTCGAGGAAAAGACCGGGTTGGACTACGCGAGCCATGTGAAGACCACGAACGAGCAGGGGCAGCTGATCAGCGTGGCGCACGCCTGCGGCCACGACCTGCACATGACCGTGCTTCTGGGCGCGGCGCGCGAACTGGCAGAGCGCAAGAGCGAGTGGCACGGAACGCTGGTGCTCGTCGGCCAGCCAGCAGAGGAGGTGGCGCAGGGAGCCGCTGCGCTGCTCGCCGACCATTTTTACGAACGCTTTGGACGGCCTGACTTTGTGCTCGCAGAGCATGACACGAACGACGTGGCCGCCGGTTCGATTGCCATCAAGGGCGGACCGCTGATGGCCAGCAGCACCAGCATCAATGTGACCATCCGCGGCATCGGCGGACACGGTTCCGCGCCGCAAGCCGGCAAAGACCCCATCGTGCTTGCCGCCGAATTTGTGCTCGTGGCGCAGACCATCGTCAGCCGCCAGGTCGATCCGCAGCATCCGACCGTGCTGACCGTGGCCACCATTCACGGCGGGACGAGGAGTAATGTCATTCCCGATGAGGTGACGCTGAGCCTCTCGCTGCGAACCTATTCGTTGGCCGAACGAGACCAGATTCTGTCCGATGTGCGGCGCACTGCAAATGGGCTGGCGGAGGCTTACGGGATTCCCGCGGACCACATGCCGACGGTGACCGTGGTCGAAAGCACCCCTGTCACCTTCAACGACCCGGCCCTGGCCGAGCGTCTGCGCGCCTCCGCCACGGCGGCGCTGGGCAAAGACCGCGTCGTTGAAGCCCGCGCCATCATGGCCAGCGAGGATGTGGACCTGTTTTCGCTCGATGGGCAGATTCCGGCCGTGATGTACTGGCTGGGAGCAGCCGACGCGGGCAAACTTGAGGAGAGCCGCAAATCTGGCGTGCCGCTGCCCGGCCTTCACTCGGCGCTGTTTGCACCCGTATACGCGCCAGCCATCAAATCCGGAGTGACGGCAATGACCGCGATGACGCTCGACCTGCTGAAGTAGGCCGAGCTCCATCGAATCATTAACCCGGCGAGAAGGAACAACCCAGGTGTTTATGTTCCACCATCTTTCAATAAGTCAGTTGATTGACTCGATTCTGATTCCTGGACTGACGCTCGCGTGACCACTGTGCAATGTCAGCGATGGCGACTACGGCAGCGGCGATATCCGCCTCCGTGTTGAACGCTCCCACAGAGAACCTGACTCCGCCGTCTGTTTCCTCGGTTCCGAGCTGCCTGTGCACGAGCGGCGCACAATGCAGGCCGGTACGCACGGCAATGCTGTGATCGACGTCGAGCATGACTCCTACATCGCCAGGATCGACACCTTCCAAATTCATGAGAATGGTGGAGAGATGGTTGTCGAGATTGTCGCAGCAATAGAGCTTGACGCCCTCAATGGCACGCAGGCTGTTGGCGAGTTTTTTAGCGAGCGCCATCTCCTCCCGATAGACATTCTCGACGCCATGCGCATCGAGCCACTCCTGTCCTGCCCACAACGACGCCACTCCCACCATGTTAGGCGTCCCGAATTCCAGACGCCACGGATAGTCGTGAAGGTGATACGGGTCCACGGAGCGCACGCCCGTGCCACCGCTTCGAAGCTGGCGAATCTCGACGTGCTTGCGCACCGAGAGCCCACCGATTCCCATGCTTCCCATCAAAGCCTTGTGCCCGGTGAAAGCAAGGACGTCGATGTTCATCTCTTTCATATTAATGGGAATGACGCCTGCCGTTTGGGCAGTATCTACGATAAAGGTGAGGTCGTGCTCGCGACAGATTGCCCCGATCTCCTTGATCGGCTGGATCGTGCCGATGACATTTGACCCGTGGTTCATGATGACGACGCGCGTATTGGGGCGTATCGCCCGGCGGACCGCGTCGGGTTCGATAAATCCCTGCGCGTTAAAGGGCAGGTAGGTGGCTTCGGCGCCATGATCGCGAACCATGTGGTTGACGGGCCGAATCACGGAATTGTGTTCGAGGTTGGTGGTGATAATGTGGTCGCCCTCCCCGATCAGCCCGGGAATCGCGAGGTTGAGCGCGTCGGTGACGTTATAGCCGAAGACCAAACGTTCGGGAGCGTCCTCATCGCCGCCAAAGAATTTCGTCAGCCGTTTACGAGTTTTGTCCAGAAGCGAGCCCGCCTCGACCGCCAGATCGTAGCCGCTACGGCCAGGATTCACGCCATGGGTCCGGAAAAACTCGTCCATGAACTTGTATACGCCCTCTGGTTTGGGCCAGACGGTTGCTGCATTGTCGAAGTAAATCAAACGTTCTTCCATGTTCACTCCATTAGAAAGTGGATGGTTACTTGAACTTAGTGGGACTCCCACTTGATGTAAGGCTTCTGCAAATCAGTCATCGCGTTCACAATCAGTTCCGCAAGACCGCCGTGCAGAATGCCCGACTTTTGCCAAACATCGTAGTAGTTAAAGAGGTCGCGAAACTGTCCCTTGCAATTCGAGCAGGGGGCACAAACGTATTTCTTTGTCTCCGGCTCTGGGCAGTCGGCGAAGGATTCCAGAATCTGTTTTAATTTGGCTCGGCCGGCAACCTGGAATCGCCAGTCCTCGAAGTTGTAGGACGACATGATGGCGAAGCCGGAACCGCCGCCGCAGCAGTAATTCTCCACACCGTGCGGTGCCATTTCGCGAAACTGCGGACAAATCGCCTTCAGGATGTCGCGCTGCGGCTTCACAATGCCCATCATGCGCACCATATTGCACGGGTCATGCAGCGTGACCGGGAAATCATTTCGCGCGGGATCGAGTTTCAGCCTCCCACTCAGCACAATGTCGCGCAAGAAGGTCAAGCAGCTTTCGCGAGGGATGTCGAGTTCTTGCGGTAAGAGCCGGTCGGCGGTGACCATGAATGCCTTGTGCGCGTGCCCGCATTCTCCCAGAACAATTTTTCTTACGCCGAGTTTCTTGGCGGCCTGCATCTGCCGAACGGCGACGCGCGCAAATTGGGCATCGTCGTACCACAGTCCGTAGTTCACGCTGTCGTAGCCGCCGAGCTCGCTTGACATTGTCCAATTGATGCCCGCGGCTTCCAGGATGATGGCAAATGCCATGGGGTTTTCCGGCCAGACTGAGATTTCACCGGCGTTGTGAATCAGAAGAACATCCGCTCCCTGCTTGTCCCATGGCGTGTGAATATCGAGCCCTGTCTGCTCACGGAAATCTTCTTCGAGAAACTCGATGTTGTCCTTCACCACATGAGCTTTCATGCCTGTGCTGGACCCCGTGCGCAGTTGCACGAGCGATCCATTTTCATGAATTTCCCTGGGAGCGACGCCCAGTTCCATGCTGAACAGCTTGCGGATTTCGCGCGTGATAAGCGCGTTGTCCACGCCCATGGGGCAGGCCTGGGCGCAGCGACGGCAAAGGGTACAGCGGTAGGCCGATTCGAGCAGCCGGAGAATCGTAGTGGCGTTGAGTTCTATCTCTTCGCCCTTCAGCTTCGCTAGTAATTTGCCGCCGGGCCTAGCGTACTTTTTCACGATGCGGCGAAAGATTTCACTGCGAAAAGTGGGGCGATAGACCTCGTCGCGGCCGCTGGCTGTGTAAATAGGGCATGACTCGACGCAAGTCTGGCAACCGGCGCAGTGGTCGAGTGAGAGCGTGAGCTGTTGTAGAAACGCCCAGTTGTCTTCAGGTGAAAGTAAGCGATTCAGTCCGGCAAGAAAGCGCGAGACGAGTTCCTGTTCTTCGGCTTCCGTCTTTGGCCGAGTCATACCAACTGCGAGGAAGCCGTCGAGCGAGCAGTCGCACTCCGCACGAACCTTGTCGGTGAGACGCTTGCGCGGTGGCAGCGCTTTAACCCCATCGTAAGGAGGGGGAAGCGGAACCATGTGCTCCGGGGCAACATCGGTGAGCCGGTCGGCTGCGCGCGCAATATCTTCAATCCTGATCATTTTCTGTTTTTCCATGCTGACCGCTGCTGGATGCGACGCTGGCCCACGTTTGCTCAGATGCGCCGTGGATGTGAGGAGCTTGCCAGGACACACCTCGCGCCAGGTTATCCGCTATGTGTTCTCGTATGCCTTCGTCACAGCGGGCCGGTGTGTCGTCCCAGCGCACGCCATGCCACGTAAAGTACTTCATATACATATGCGTCATGTGAGTGAACGGGAAGTAGACGAGGAATAACGCGACCAGTACAAAATGATAATTTGCCGCCGGGCACGGTCCTGTTGCGTGGCGCCAATTCACGGCATCGGCGAGGGCAGTAAGAAGATCGTGCCGGGGATTGAACAGCGCGATGAGGCCGCTGCCAAAGATTGCGGCAAGCAGCGAGAGATTGAAGAGCGCCGCGCGCGTCGCGAAGCCTTTTAGCCTTGAACTGAAAACTCTCGTGGCCAACAACCCAAGACTGCCAATAACGCCCAGCGCGCATGCGGCAACAAACCCGCCAAAGGCGGCATTCGATAAAAGCGCTCTTGCGAATGCAAGATGAGCGCCAAACACTGCGATGGCGATGATCGCCGCGACTGAGACCATGTAAAGGTAGAGCCCCCAGTGCAACAGCAGCGACCAAACCCACAGAGCACGAAAGTTCTCAAAAACCCCTCGCAGAAAGAAAACTTCCTTCAGCATGAAGGTTACTTCTCCGCCGTGGCCGGTTTCGATGGGCTTCGTCCACCACTCGGTCTCCTCGAAATAGGAGCCGCCGTAGGCCTGCCTTTCGCGCGAACCTTTGGGAATGGGATAGAGATCCCATCGAAGATGCGCAGGCATGAGCATCACCTTTACCACTCGGTAGAGGTTGCCCAGAAAGAAGACTAAAATTGCCGCAAGCAGCGCAAGCGTGATAGAGGGCATGTCGACTCCTTCTTACACGCAACCTGTCGGTTTCGGCAGTCCCGCTATTTTGCATGCGCCCTTGGCCGGTCCGGAAGGAAAGAGGTCGAAGATCTGTTTCAGGCTAAGTCCTGTCTCTTTGCACATCCTGCGGACCATAGGCGCAATATCGTTTTCCTTGTAGTACGCGCGAATGTAGTCGATGACTTTCCAGTGGTCGGGCGTGAGCGCCTCTACGCCATCTGTCGCGGCGAGCGCGCTTGCCATCTCCGGATTCCAGCACTCCGGCTCCTGAATGAACCCGTCGTTATCCACTGGTACTTCGATTCCCTTACAAACAAATGCGTCCATATGATTCTTTCCTGTAAAAGGCTTGCCGTGGCGCATCCGAGACAAAGCGCATCCCAGCATCTATACCAAGGATAAGGACGCTCGATCCTTGAAGTACATACGGGAATAACGGATGTTAGCGGGGTTTGCAGAACGAAATAGAAGTGAAATCGCAGAATGCTTTTGGAGGATCTAATATTACCCAGAACTTAGCGAAACGCCGGATGAGGCGCAATGGGCGCCTGAGTCGCATCCTCGGGCTTGACGATATTTCCCCATGCCAGGGCGGTCGACAGAACCATCAAGGTTGTGGTGCCCACATACGGCATTAGCGCGTCCAGCAGGCGCTCCAGGTGAGCAACGTTGGAGACGGCGGTCTTGAGCAGGAATGAATCCGCGCCGGTCACCCGATGACACTCCAGGACTTCGGGCCGGCTGGCGGAGAGGTTCATGAATTGAGTCAGGTTCTCACCGCTGACTTTTACAGTGATGAACGCCAGGATGGGGAGTCCCGCCTTGGCCGGATCAATTTGAGCGCGATAACCCAGAATGATTCCGGCCTCTTCCATCCTGTGGACTCGCTCCGTAACAGCGGGCGTCGATAGTCCCACACGCCGACCTAATTCAGCAAACGCAATGCGGGCATTCTGCTGCAATTCGCCCAAAATCTTCCAGCCAATTTCATCGAACAAATGCTCAGATTCGGCTTCCTTCATAGTGGTCACCAAAGCGGCGCGAGGCCGGTTGCATAATCGAGTTGCATCGCTTCAACGAAAAGCGCTTTCCCAATGACTCGATGAAGCCAATTGTAGAGCACTTTCCGTAGATAGGCACAAGGGTTTCAACGCGGCGCGGCTAACGCAACTTCACCTTACGCAATTCGTTCGCGACCACTTCAAGAGTCCGCGGCTTCGACCATCCAGCCAGTGCCATCTGGGGGAGGGCGGTGACAAGAGGCAAGATGCACTCTGCCTGACTGCGAAGTTTAGTAATGCACGGCACAACCACCGAGCTTCTTGACGCACTCTTACTTTGCGGCAGGATTCCCCATGCCGCGCAAGTATTCGAGCGACGAATTGTGTTCGATCATGTCGTCAATGAGAGCCTTCGATGGCTCCCACTCTCCAACCGGCGGATAAAGAAGCATGGCCTTGCGCGCCATGACTGCCGACCCTGAGATAGCGGCTTCGATTACCGCGCGCTCATATGCCTTGACGGCGAGCACCAATCCTTTCACGTCCTCCGGCAGGCTGCCGCACGCTTCCGGCTGAATCGAATCGCAGGAGACCGTACAGGGAACCTCGACTATGTCTTGTTCCTTGATGTCGGCAATCGCGCCACGGTTGGGCACGTTGAGGACGATCCGCTGCGGCTCCGATCCGCTGAGACCCTTCATTACATTGATTGCGATGCGATGATATCCGGTTGCCGAACGGAACGGATCCTGGTCTAGGCTTGTGTTGTCGTCGAAAGCCGATCCCCGATCCGCCTCAAGCTTCATATACGAATTGGACCGCTGATTGAGATAGGCGGTGTAGACACCGAGGGCTTCGGTCATGTCTCCAGACCCGATCTGCTTTCCAAGCTCCGACAAGAGGCTCTCATTGAGATGCGCGACTTCTTCGCCGCGCGATGTACCAACAGCGCGCTGGTTGGCGAGGCAGCGACGCCGCGAATAATAAAAGTAGAGATATTCGGTTGGAATCAAGTTCAGGCAGCGCAGCAATTGGTGATCAAACAAGCTGCCGGAGTAGAGCTGTGCCAAGGCGCTGTCGTCGCCGAGCAGGGCAGGAGTCACATCTTGTCCATCCAAACGGACACGCCTAACCCAGCCCAGATGATTCAGGCCGAGATAGTCGCAGCGCACGCGCTCGGGAGAGGCATTAAGTGCAGTTGCGATCCTATGGAAGAGTTCGTCCGGCGTATCGCAGATGCCTACTACACGCGCATTGGTGTGTTGAGCCATCGCCTGCGTAATCAGTCCCGCAGGATTGGTGAAGTTGATCAGCCAGGCAGCGGGGCTTAACTTTTCGACGATGCGGGCATATTCGAGCGCGACAGGAATAGTACGCAAAGCCATCGCCACGCCAGCGGGACCGGTTGTCTCCTGTCCGGGATATCCATGAGCCACGGCGGTGCTCTCATCGAGCGCACGGGAGTTTATTCCGCCCACCCGGATACTGCTCAGGACGAAGGACGCGCCATCAATCGCGTCCTCGGCAGAGGCAGCAACGCGGATGCGCAGGTTGCTCCCCTCGCGCGCCACAAGGGCACGTCCCAATTCAGCCATGATGCGAACGCGATCGGCATCCGGATCGTAGAGCGCGAGTTCTCCAGCGCGAAGAATATGCGCGGACTCCTGGATGCCATAATCAGTAGCGGTGTGCGTACCCCGCCACCGCCGATCAGCGCGATTTTATTGTTGCCTGATTCGATCATAAGATTCTTTCAACTCCTCTCGCCCCGGCAGGGCGGCAAGCGCGCCTGCTTGACGCGTAGATAGGGAACCACAAACACACGCCCGTTGCAGCATTTCCGACACCTGGGCGCCGTCCAATAAAGCGTCAATCAACCCGGCATCGAAAGCATCGCCGGCTCCAGTCGTATCGACAGCATCCACATCCAGAGCTTTCGCTCGGCAAACCTGGCCATCTGCCCAGGCAGCGGCCCCCGCGCGACCGAGCTTCATAATCGCGCTGCTAATTCCCTTCGCTGCAAGACCCTTGAACACAGCCTCCGGCTGTTCGGCTCCGGTCATGATCTGACACTCTTTTTCGTTAGGCAGGAAATAATCCACCTCACTGCAGGTCAGCCAGTTTCTCTCGTCCAACAGCCATTGTTCCTGATGGCCGGTGTCGAGTGAGAGCGTACAGCCGGCGGCTCGAAGGCGGGGGAATAGCTGCTGCGCCAATTCGCGACTGACCGGCATGGCCAGGTGAACATGCCTTGCCTGAGTCAGCCGGTCCTGAGTTTCCGGTTCGTGCAGGTACTCGGGAAGAAAACGGTTAGCGCCCTGCCACGTCAGAAAGGACCGATCCTCGCGGGTGGAGATACTTACGCTTACCGCCGTACTCGTAGCCACCGAGCGTAGTCCGTCCAGGCTAATGGAAAAACTGCGCAGACGATCCTTGAGCCACACATCCTCCTCACCCATCACGGCAAAGAGGGAGACATGCCTGCCCAGACGGGCCAGCGCACATGCTGTGATGGCCACGCCCCCTCCGGCTTCGCGCACATAAAAGTCGGTGAAATGCTCTTCCCCTGGCTGCGGCCATCGCTCGAAGCCTGAGAAGACGTGGTCGATGAATATCTCACCGACCACCGCGACATCCCAGAGTTTTTTCATGCTTGCTCGAACGGCCATGTGTGTCCTCGATAGGAACGCAGAAGATATGCGAGTATGCCAAACATCATCAGTCCCAAACCTATGGCAATAAAGCGCAGGCCGCTATTCACCATGATATAGAACCATCCAACAAACGCTATGATAGCGGGCAAAGGAAAGAGCGGCATGTGAAACGCTTCCGGGCCACCTATGGCTCGCTTGCGCAGAACAATCACCGCCACGCACTGCGCCAGGAACTGCAACAGAATCTGGACCACAATCAGCATACTGATTAGATCGGTGAGCGAGAAGACACAAGCTAGCACCGAAAACGCGCCCATGCTTACGACGGCAACCACGGGATAGTTCTGCTTAGGGTGCAGCTTGGCGAAGATAGGAAAGAACTGTCCATCCACCGCTGCCACATACGGAACGCGGGAAGATCCAAGAAGGATGGCAAATACCGATCCGAAAGTGGCGACCAGGATCATCACTGTGCTGATGGTTGCGCCTACTGGACCGTATAGCCGCGAGATGAATAGCGCGACGATTGCGTCAGAATGTGCGGCTTCGCGCCATGGAACGACGCTGAGAATCGCCAGGTTCATCGCAATATAGATGACGGCCACTAAAACAATTGAGATCAGAATAGAGCGAGGAATCGTTTTGCGCGGGTTCTTGACCTCGTCGCCAATCATGCATATGTTCTTGTAGCCACCGTAGTCATAGACCGCAATAAGGGTGGCTGCGCCGAGACCCATAGAGAACTGCCGGGTGAGGTGGAACGCGTTAGCCGGGAAATCGAATGCCATCGATGCGTGGAAATGAAACGCACCGCTCACCACAATCCACGCCGTAGTCGCGATTACACAAACGGTAATGACGATGGAAAGTGTATTGATCGAACGGATCCTGCGCATTAGAAGCACCGTATTCAATGCGCAGACCAACGCTGCCAGCATAGGAAGCTGCCAGCTATGGAGTGATGGCATGAGATATCTGGCATAGAGCGCGAATCCTACAGCGCCCGAGGCGATGGAAAGCGGTCCTATCAGCATGTTTTGCCATAGGAAAAGAAAACCGGCCATATCTCCCACGCGGTGCGATCCAAAGGCTTCCCGCAGATAATAGTACGGACCGCCGGACCGCGGCATCGCCGAGCCTAGCTCAGCCCAGACCATCCCGTCGCATAGCGATATTATTGCGCCGAGAATCCAGCCGAGCATCCCTTGCGGACCACCCATCGCGACCAGGATGAGGGGAATCGTAATGAAAGGGCCGATGCCGATCATATTCAGGAGATTGGTAGAAATTGCTCCTTTGAGATCGATGCCTCTTTCCATCTCCGGGATATGCCCGGCCCCACTTGACATGGAACCAGCTTCGGAGCCGCTCACCGCAAGCCGGCTTTCGCTGCCTGCGGACCACTCTCCGCCAGGGCCTTGATTCTGATTTTCCATTAGCGCATTTCCTTCTTGAGTACCGAGACGGCGATGGAAGAGTTGCGAGTGACTCCCAGGACACCGTGTTCGATCGAATAGGTAAGCGCTTCGATGGAAACCGAATCATTCCCGAGACAAGTGGGCTTAGCGTGCGCCATTTGAACAAGAAAACTCGTGAAGGGGAGTGACAATTCACTCCTGGTCACAAGTCCTTTAGAAAATGCAAACGTGTGCATAACTACCGTACCATCCCTTTATAATGCCAGTCAAGAAAGCTAAACACATTGTAACGGCGCGGCTGAAACAGGCTGCGGAAGACTCCCAACGGAAGAGATTACAAGTCAAAACATGCTATTGAAAAACTGCCATTTCCAGGAGCGTAGGTCCCTACCAATGCGACGTCGCGTTTAATGCTTGTCTAGCTGTGCAAGGTGAGATTCTCCACTTTCGCTGAAAGGTGGCATGGGACCCCGGGGTCCCATGCCGAATGCTTCTATTTCTTCAAGTACGCTGGATTCTGCGACAAGCTAACCAGATTGGCAAACAGGCGATATGCCCCAGGAACGCCCAACGGAAGCTGGCGGTAGAACGCATAAGCTGTGTACACATACACTCCGGAACCATAGCGCGCAACCAGCAGTCCGCCCTTCTGTGGATCCTGACCTGGGTCGTGAGTCTCAAGAAGGGCATGATATTGCGGATCCCAGGATTGCATGAATTTGGATCCACGCTCTTCTATCCACCCTTCGAAATCCTTCGCTGTTATCTGATTAGGCCAGTTCAAAGCCGGCGCTGAAGGCTCCAGAAAATTCATAGTAGAGGCTTCATCGGTGACTTCTTCGGGGTCCGAAGTCATTTCGTATGGATAGGGTCCGAAATTGTGGTCGAACTCCGGCGTTTGGTACTGAACTACCACCACGCCGCCGTTCTTCACATAGTCGAGAAGCCGGTTGTTGTAGGTCCGCAGGTCGGCGCGAACGGCATATGCGCGTACACCAACGAGAATGACATTGAATTTTGCGAGATCGCCGTTGGCAAGATCTTCCTGCGCCAAAAAGTGGACATGTATCCCCAGGTTTTCGAGCGAGACAGGCACATCATCGCCGCTTCCCGCTATATAGGCAACCTGAAGATCCGGGCTGACCTTTACGCCGGTTCCAGAAACCTGGTAGATAGCATCACTATAAAGGTAATACGGCCTCAAGCCCGGATATCCAATCTGAACGTAACCTTGCTTGTACTCGTGTTTGTCATAGCTTGCCACCGCCGTAAGATGATAGACCTGCTCCGTCAGGTGGTCGGGAAGGACATTGAAGGAGACTATTTGCTCTTGTCCTTCCTGGGCGAGAGAAAAAGCTGTGGTGACCGGTTCCGACTTCCACCCTGAAGGCATATCGAGGCGGATCGTTCCTTGGGCTGGACCTTTCACATTGCTGTGAATGCGCACGCTGATGGGGAATGAAGTTTTATCCAATGGGATAATTCCTGCACTCTGCAGCATACTTACTGAAATTGCAGGGCCAATCGGCATGGGATGGTAAACGATTCCTGGGCCCACTTCGCTCTCGACGGTCTGCACTACCTCAGCCAATTGGACTTGCACGCCGTTATATGTAACAACTACCCGTGCTTCCAGGGGGTAAGGACCAAGCGGCATTTCCCTGTACTGCGGGTTGCGCACGTCGTAGTACGCCTGCTCTAGCCCCGGACGACTAAAGTACGGCTTGGTATAGCCGGCCATCTCAGGGATGTGGACGTCGAAGTTTGCGTCGAATATACCACCGCCGTCTAATTGGCCATCGACCTTACCTGTAGCCTGGATGGCGGAACTATCAGCCCCTTCCAATTCCAACGTGACTTTATCAATCTTCACTGGAACGGAGCTATCTTCAGCCAGATGCACAAGAACAGGAAACTGCTGGCCGGGGATCGCCATTTGGAAGGTTGGTTGATCTCCACGAAAGCGAGCAAATGAATCAAGTCCTGTAACATGCTGGGTGACGTTAGCAGTCATCGAAAGGCCCAGCGCCAGTGTAAGCGCGTTGTTGAACTGTGTCTGTTTGACCTTCAGCTCATGCAGCACGTTGTATTTAGCGTCGGCCGAGAGGGAGCTCGATTTAACCTGATCGATCAGGCCATTGGTGGCTTTGAGCCCCTGGGCCAGGATTGGCGCGATGGCGCTGGGATCACTGACGGAATAGGTGTGGGTGGCATCCTCGACCAATTTGTTGATGGCGGCGAGTCCTTGTGTGAGGAAGGCGTGCTCTTCATCGCCAGCAAGAGTAGCGATTCCCAGCAGGGAGATGTCAATGCCATCAAAGAACGATTTCTCCTTATCGGCAGCTGGGATACGCGAGCCAAAACGATGGTATGCGGAGTTTGCCGGGCCAGAGGCGGGAATCTCCGAGCCGCCGTTCTGTGACTTTTGAAAGCCAAGACCGGTACGCGAGATTTGACGATCGCTGATGCCATTGACAAAGCTATAGGCACCAATCGGTACTTCAACATTGGCGCTTACTGCTCCCGGCTCGAACTTACCGGAAATGTGATTCTGTACGCCGGCGGGCGCCCAGTGGTGCGTTGCGTAATCGTAGAGTCCCTTCGGCGATATGCTTCCCTCCTCCAGAGAAAATGGAACCCACGCATATTCTTTCAATGGATTCCAGGGCCGGAGGCCTTCTTTGATCTGATCCGGGAAAACGTTTGGATCGCCTGCCGCAAGAAAGACCTTCTGCGCCCAGAGACCGGCCGACTGATGTTGCCCATGCCCGTCAGAGGGGCCGCCTACGAAGACCGATGAGATGATCAAAGGGCGCGTGCGCCGCACAACGCGCACTACATCGTAGAAGACTCGGTCAGTCTCATATTTTTGCAGCGCTTCCTCGAGAGTTTTAGAAAATCCGTAATCCGCTGCAACGGAAAAGTACTGCGAGACGCAATAATATCTATCGGCTTGCAGCAGTTCTTCGGTACGCACCAAGCCCAGGGCATCCCAATAATCGGAGGACATTAGATTCGCGCCGCCCTCGCCGCGGTTGAGAGTCAGCAGCCCGACCCGCGCTCCTACAGTACGCGACATATACGCCAGGGTGGCGCCATCTTCGTCATCCGGATGCGCTGTGACCATCAGCATACTGGCCCTGGTGTGCAGTTGCTGCAATACAACTGAAAGGGCCGCGGCGCCGCGATTCTCGGGGATATCCTGCGCGTCCTGGCGCGCTCCTGCTTGTGGTATACACGGTGCCTGAGCATTCAACCTCGTAATCAGAAGGCCCGAAGATACCAGCATCATCGCGATACTGCAGGTGAGAGCATTGCTAAGTCTTCGATTTGTCATCATTCATATCCTTAAAGAACGAAGGCGTGTCGCCCAGGTTTGACTTGCGTTAACAGGCTGTGAAAGAGCAACAACTGTGTTCTAGCACCGAGGCATGTTAGGGATGCGAGACAAGTTCCGGCAAGGAAGGTTTTTATTACCTTAGTAGACCTCGAGTAGAGATTGCTCTGCACACGAAACCCATTTTCACTTTTGCGGCATCAGGTTTCAATCTCCATTTCGCGTCTTGCAGATTGTTGATCTTTCTGCCATCGCTGCGAAGATCGATGTGCAGCCATTCCTTTGATTCAATGGCTGCACATCGAAAGGAGTGCATTTGTTCAGACGAGCAATCTAACCCTAGAAGTAGATTTTTCCAGCGACCTGAATTTCGCGTGGATCCGTGGTGGTAGCCGTGCTTTTGCCAAAGGCCCCAGGCGCAGTGATATCGCCGGAGGGATTGGCGAAGCTCGGATGGTTGAACGCATTGAAGAACTCGGCGCGGAAATCAAATCTGCGCACACCTCCAAGTGGAAAACTCTTGAAGAGGGCCAAATCTGCCTGTTCGACACCAGGGCCATGAACGGCGCGCGGACGGTAGTTGCCAAAAGTTCCCACTGCCGGGTAGGCGAAGGCCGCCACATTCAAGAAGTGACCAGGGGAGTTACCGCCAACAAATTGGCTCGGTTTGTTGGAGGTTCCAGCCCATGGATTTCCCACGAGGTTTGGATACGACGAATGATTCGATCCAGTATCACTTTCGTCAGGCGCCGTGACATTGAAGGGAATGCCGGTTTGCATGCTGACAATTGCGTTCAACTGCCAGTGACCGAGGAGGTAGGACGCGGCTTTGTTGTTTATCACCCCGATAGGCAATGCCCAGGTCCCGCTACCGACAAACCTCTGACGGACATCCTGTGGCGAATTGCTCATTTCATGCCCGTAATCGTAGGCATTTTGTGGTTCTGAAGTTCCTGTCAGGTTGTCTACCCAGTCGGCCATATTATGCGACCAGGTATAGCTGACCTGGTACATCAGGCCACGGCTAATCTGGCGCTTGATGCTAGCCTCAAGGGCATTGAAATCGGAGTTGCCATCATTGGTAGCAAGCTCTAGAAAGGCGTGCGTTCCCCCTCCGTCTACCACTGGAGAAGTGACGCCCGCAGTATTGAGGTTGGCATACGGGAAGGAAACAAGGGGATTCCCGCCGCTGAAGCCGGCGACTACACCCTGGTTTGCGTTCCGCAGGCGGTTCATTTTGCGGCCCCAATTTCCAATCCACGCGACGTTCACAACTGTGTTGTTCGTGAGCTGATATTGAGGCCCGAAACTGGCCTGCTGAACATAGCTGGTGCGCTCATTCGGGTCCTGCGCCCGCAATTGCAGATTGGGTAGAACAACACCCTCAGCCAGGAGTGCTTTGACCGGGAATCCATTGTCTAGCTGGAACACCGGTGTCGTACTTCCTTGAGATTGAGAAAGAGACTCATCAAGCAGGGCGGGCGGGTTGAGTTGCAGCATGGATTCCGACCCAATTCTGTTGATGAACTGATGGAATACGCCATAGCCGCCGTGCAAAACCAGCTTCGGGAATATGTGATACGAAATGCCGACGCGCGGCGCGAAATCGTCATTGTCAGGGTGCATCAGAGTGCGCCCATAAACGCCGCCGCTGCCGGATGCGGTGAGCATTTCTCCACCGTTGGCCGCGCTGAAGTTTGACGTCTCGTTCGTGCGGTTCAACCAGAACGGCGGATAGAGCTCATAACGGATGCCATAGTTGACGGTAAAGTTGTGCGTGGCACGCCATGTGTCCTGCGCGTACACTGAGTTGCCCCTCATGTAGTTATTAATTTCGAGAGCGTTCTCATAGAGCGCTGTGGACACATTGCCCATCAGGTAGTCGGCAACTCCGAATCCCTGTGAACCGCTGTAAATGCCGTTGCTAAAGATCACGCCGCCTGGGGCTTCGAGATCGAAGAAGTTCAAGGAGTTCTCGTGATATTCATAACCAAACTGAAGGCTGTGATTGCCAATCAGCTTATAGACGCTGTCGACGAACTGAAACACCTGAGACACCTGGAACTGAGGTCTCCAGGGCGCCGAGCCGAGGGTTTGCAGCCCCGAGATGTACATGGGAGGAATTCCTGTTGTCTCCGGTGTAACTGGGATGCCATTGAGCCCATACTGGGGTGCGTCAGATACTCCGTCTTGGAGGCCTACTGCGTCGCTGTGCGAAAAAGTCCGCGTGAATCCGAAGTGGGCTGTGTTGACAAGGGTAGAGGACGGCGTATAAGTCCATCCCATGGCAATTGATGCATCGTGAAGCAGGTACTGGGTTGCCCAGTTGCTGTCACCAGCGACGGGATTGGACGTCCACTTAGGCGACTGATAGCTGGAGTGGTCGTAGGCAAAACGGCCGAATATCTGGTTTTTAACGTTGATGGTGTGATCTATTCGAGTATCGAGGGTCCAGGTGTTATTAGGAACCGAGCTCGCATACTCGTAATTCGGCGCGCCCGTAAAAGCAGTAACATCGCCGAGCTGCGGGCTGGGATTTGGATAGAGGGCCAGAATGGCCTTGCCTACCGGATCGATGCAACCCGCCTTCGTCGAGGAGACAATATTGTTGGTGATGCAGCCTAATTGGCTGGGCACCACGGCGGTCAAGGGGTGAGTCGCTAGAACACTAGAGAAATCACCCGTTTTCATTGCCGCAGTTGGCACAACCGTAGTTACAGTCTCAGCCTGGCTACTCCGTAAATTCTCAATCGCGGCGAAGAAAAAGGTACGATTGCGAAGAATTGGGCCGCCATATGTCCCACCAAACTGGTTTTGGGAGAAATGGCCTTTGGGAACGTCACCGTAGTTGTTGAAGTATGTATTGGCGTCGAGCGCACTGTTCCTCAAATAGTTCCACACATCTCCGTGGAACTGATTGGTTCCGGACTTGGTAGAAACGTTCACCACTGCGCCGGCCGAGGTTCCGAACTCTGCGGAGTAGGTTCTGGTCTGAATCGCAAATTCCTGTAGTGCGTCCGGGGGAGGGGTGATCGTCTGAACCGACTGTTCCTGCAAATTCTCTGATCCGGTATTGTTGTCAATGCCGTCGAGCTGGAAGTAATTCTGCAGTTCAAGATTGCCGTTGGCGCTGAAACGGCCCTCGGCTGAATTTGCAACTTCTGATGAAGAATCGTGATACACGCCTGGTTCCAAGAGGGAGAGCTGGTCGTAAGCGCGCCCGTTAAGCGGAAGGTCGTTGATCGTTTGGGTCGCGATCACTCCACCAACTTCTGCCGACTGGGTCTCCAGGACTGCCGCAGTTGAAGTGACCTGAACCTGCTGCTGCACAGCGCCTACACTGAGGGTGAAGTCCACCTGGACTCTGGCCTGTACATCAATGACGATGTTCTGCCGCACCTCTGTGGAATAACCCGCATGCGTCGCTTTGACGCTGTAGATGCCAGGAATGAGCTGCAGGGCTGCGTAACTACCGGCGGAATTCGTCGTCAACGAATGCGTCACATTGGTCGCGGTGTCGATGACGTCGATCTGAGAGCCAGCGACAACAGCACCACTTGAATCGAACACTGTTCCCACGATTGAGCCTGTGTCGGTTTGCGAAAACCCTTTCACACCGGCCAGCGCCAGCAAGAGCGCGAGCGTGAAAACAACACACGCCGGACGGTGAGATTTAATTTTCAGGTAACATGATCGAAAAAGTTGCATTTACTGCCTCCTAAAGCTTGGTTCGGATATCTGATTCTGAGAAGCATCCCGATGCATCCGCTCGTCTAGCAACGGCTTGTGGGATTGGTGGAATATCGCATTAGCACCTGTCATCAGCGCAAGGGAAACAGTATGGGAGGGGCCCTGTCCGACTCACCAATAAGCCTACCTGGGCCGCCAGGAAAGATCGCTTTCGGAGTGAGCATTGTGTCTAACTGGCCGAGCATGAAGACCGTGACGAACGAAAGCGGGTTCATGCCGCTAATATCGGCCTTGTCGTACCTCCTACCCTGCGTCAGTCTGCGAACCACGAAGGACAGGTACTCGTAGCCGAAATTTTCGATTCTGTTCCGGAAGATTTCCGGACTAACCAGCAAGTCACTCATGTCTCTCCGCTGGGTAAATGCACACGTGTGCACTTATTCAGAACGCTTACCCTCAACAATCATCTTTGTCATTTTACAAGCTACTTGTGTTTTTTCGACAGGCAAGTGCACACGTGTGCATCTATTCGGAATATTTACTCGCGACAACCATGTTTGTCAACTTAAAAATGCAGGATATGAGCAGGAATCTGGCAAAGTGCTGAATTGATAAGGCTTTTATGATGCCGGAACTCCGAAGGAGGTCGACTATTTTGACTTTTGAGATCGATCGGAGGCGAGCCTCCTTGCACGGGTATCAAAGCCGACGGTTTGTTAGGGACAGCCGTCGTAGCACAAGCATGGTCGGTACTAGAGATCCAACGTAATGGCGAATATATTACGAAAATGAAAGTGAGAAAGCTAGCGATCAGCCGCAACGTCGCAGACCAGCACGGAGCTGCCCCTTGCCAAAATGCCGATCTGATGTCAAATCAAATAGATGCGTAGAGGGTTCTGATTGTCTGTCTGCGTGTGAATCGGATTCATATCTCTGACTGTAGATATTCGTGTAGATGGTCTTGCATTCGTGATTTGGCGAAAAGCCCAATATTGACGCACCTTTCGGCACCAAGGCACCTGGGCCAAAACCAGAGGGTCGACTAGCGAGTGCGTAATGAGTCTGTAAACGCTTGAAAAATATGGTCGGGGAGAGAGGATTTGAACCTCCGACCCCCTGGTCCCGAACCAGTATCCGGTATATATTGAGACTTGTTGAAATTGTGTGAAATTAACTGCTTTCGATTGAATATGTTGCGGCCATA
>Ga0182027_10005604_pt1 | contig 19041 bp, 13 predicted proteins | sample 712E1DmetaG_FD_121300 | JGI IMG/M metagenome (GOLD analysis project Ga0182027, IMG submission 121300) | Permafrost microbial communities from Stordalen Mire, Sweden - 712E1D metaG (Illumina Assembly) | ecosystem: Environmental > Terrestrial > Soil > Wetlands > Permafrost | place: Sweden...
CTGGGCGCCGTCGTGGGTCGCATGGCGGCATGCGGACGGAGATGCGTGCATCGGTTGGGCGCCGCTGCCCCCCGCCGCGCGGTTCGTCGTCGGCGTTGGCCTCACGTGGCGGGGAAGCCTTGCTGTCGATGTTGATTTCGGCCTGGGAGCCGACGATTTTTGCTTTGTGGATGCCAACCGTTTTTGGGAGCACGATTTCCAAAGGTGGATTCTCAGACGCGAACGCGCGGAGCATGTCTGGGGCCGCAGTTTGGTGCGCAATGGCTACCGGTCGGATCATGGCCGCATGTTCGTCGAGGGCCTTGGTTCTCAGCGGGTCGGACTCTTGACCCATCGCGAGGTCCGTCCAGTCGCGGTGCGCGAGCTCGCGAATCGAGAACAGCGCGAACATTTTGTGGCCCGCCAGAAGGATGTGGTCCGAAATGTCGAAGTCAGGCGCCAGACTGCGACGAGAGAGAATGTCCGGCGCGAACCGATTCCACAGGGACAGTTTCAACGTCTAGACGTTCGGGGAGGTGACAACCAACGCGAGCGGGCGGTCCAGCAGCGCAGTGAAAACGCCCGCGTGATTCAGCCTTCGGCGCCCGGCTCCAGGGCCCAGGCGCCCAGGCAAGCGCCAGCTCCGGTAAATCCGGCGCCGCGGCGGTTGGAGCCGACGCGCCCGCCCGTTGTTTCCAGACCGGCGGCCCCTGCTGCGAAAGCTCCGGCTGCTTCCAAGTCGGCGTCGAAATCGACCTCGAACCAGGACGAGAAGGGGAAGAGCAATTCGGGCGCGAGGCCGTAAGGAGCCGGCGGACGAAGTCCGACAGGTTCTCAATGTAGCAGGCCTCGCAGGTCGTCCAGCGACAGACGGCTCGCGGCGGCTTCGCTCGCTTCAAACACATCGGCGAGCATCGCACGCTTGGCGGCTTGTAGCTGCAGGACTTTTTCTTCCACGGTGCCGGCGCAGATCAACTTATAGCTTGTGACGACCCTCGTTTGTCCAATGCGGTGCGCGCGATCAGTCGCCTGTGCCTCAATGGCGGGATTCCACCAAGGATCGAAGTGCACAACCGTATCCGCCCCGGTCAAGTTGAGCCCGGTGCCGCCGGCTTTTAGCGAGAGCAAGAACACCGGCACTTCAGGCGAAGACTGGAAGCGGTCGATCTCCGCCTGGCGCGCGCGGGCATTCATGGAGCCGTCGAGATAACAGTACGCGAGGCTCTGCGCATCCAGTTCCTGGCGCAACAAGGTGAGCAACGAGGTGAATTGCGAGAAGACAAGCAGGCGATGGCCGTCGTCAACGCCCTCCTCGAGCAATTCGCGGAAGGCGTCGAGCTTGCTGGACGGCAGACGCGGCTCCACTGCGGCGGGATCAACCAAACGCGGATCGCAGCAGATTTGTCGCAGACGAAGGAGTTGGGTAAGGGTGGCGAGGCGCAGGCGGCCTTCGGAGGCGCCGGCGGCGGCGAGGGAATCGAGTTCCCGTTCGCCGCGCTCCTGCCATTCGCGATAAAGCGCGGCCTGTGCCGCCGGGAATTCGCAGTAGACTATCTGCTCGATTTTTGGCGGGAGTTCGGGGGCGACGGCGGCCTTCGTGCGCCGCAGGATGTACGGGGCGGTCTGGGCGCGCAGCCGTTCATCATGCCAGGCCTTGTCGTCTCCGCGAACACCCGATGGAAGCGGGGCGAGATGTCCCGGCATTAGAAACGCAAAGAGCGAGCGAAGATCGTCGAGGCTGTTTTCCAGCGGCGTGCCCGTGAGCAGAAAGCGGCCGCGGGCGCGGAGGGCGCACAGGGCCTGGGCATTTTGCGTGCGGCGGTTCTTGATGTGCTGGGCCTCGTCCCCGATCACGCAGGTGAATTCGACGGACTCGAACATCGCTTGATCCCGCACGAGCGTGCCATAGGAGGTGACCACGAGGTCGGCGGACGCGAACGCAGTCGCCGAATCGGCGCGTCCCTCGCCATGATGGGTGGTGACCCGCAGAGCCGGGGTAAACCGGGCCGCTTCCCGCCGCCAGTTCTCGACCAGCGAGGCCGGACATACCACGAGACTCGGGCCGCCGATTGGATGGTCCGCAAGGTGCAGCGCCGCCAGCAACGCCAGAGCTTCGATCGTCTTCCCCAAACCCATCTCGTCCGCCAGAATGCCGCCGAGCTCGTGGCGGTAGAGATGCCACAGCCAGGCCGTGCCGAGCCGCTGGTAGAGTCGAAGCCGTGCGTCGAGGTCCGGCGGCACGGGAGCCGGTTCGAGTTTTGACAGATTGCGGAGGGCGCTGCTGCGGGCGCGCCAGGTCTCCGGCGGCTGGAAGTCCGGGGCGAGCGACTCCAACAAGGCCTCAGCCTCCGCCGTACCCGACCGGCTGATACGAAGGGTGCGCTGCGGCGAAATCTGGGCTGACGGCTCGGCTGCCAAACGCCCTTGTACCTCTGCAAAATGCTCGAGGACCGCCGCCGGCAGGAGCACCAATTCCCCCGCCTCCTCAACGTAACCGCGGCTGGACGCGAGCGCCGTGCGCACAGCCTCCTCGGAAGCCCGGCCCGCTTTCAGAGTCAGAGTGACGTTGTATCCGCCCAGCGTTTCGATAGCCGCGCAGGCCACGTTCGCGATCCGCAGCCGGGCTGTGTTGCGCTCGAAATTCGGGGTGAAACTCGCTCCGAACTCGTCGCGCAGCCGGCTCCAGTTGCTTGCGAGGAAGTTCAACGTCTTGTGGCGGTCGCGCAGCCACCACCGGCGGTTGGACGGTTCGAGGACAAAGCCGAAGCTTTTCACGAGGGCGAGCGCTTCATCAAAGGTCGGATGTTCGCGCGCGGGAAGTGTGAAGGCGAGAAAGTGCTCGCTGCCGTCGACCAGCAGTGGTTCGGCGGGGTGGGCGGCGGCGGACTTCGGGCGCAGGGGCCTGGACAGTTCAGGCTGGCTGGCGGGCGGTGCTGCCGGGGAAGCCGCCGGCTCCTCGAGGTGCTCGCTTGCTCCGGGGAGCAGGCCATCGTTCCAGGCGAGTAGTTGGGTAGGACGATTCACCCAGAAAAACACCGGTTGGTCTTCAGTCAGGCCGATGAGTTCGCGCAATTGGGCGCGCGATAGTTGCAGAAAGAGCGGTGGTTTGGCTGGCGCGCCGGTCTGACGTTGGAGCCAGGCGAGCGCGGGCAGGAGCGGGGGCGGGATCGATCCGGAATCAATCTCGATCTTCACCGCGATGGCATTGCGGCTGGCGGCGGAGGCAAGATTGGGTGGAAGCAGAATCCGAAGCATGGAGGAAGGGCGGATCTCAGAGCGAGGCGACGATCTCTTGGCGCCGCCAAAAGGCAAGAGCTGGAGGGCGCGGAATTGGCGGATCGAGAGCCGTTCGAGTGTGGCACGGGCGTCTCGCCCGTGTTTCGAAATAACGCCCAGACATGGGCAAGATGCCCATGCCACATCAAGCCGCGGACAATCGACGGATGAAGCCGGGTTTGCCGCAGAACCATTGCGCGGTGGACACGGCTGTCCGCGGCATTATGTCTGGACACATGAGCCGCTCCATTCATTGCCTAATCACCGCTGGACCGACCCGTGAGCATCTGGATCCGGTGCGGTTCCTGAGCAATGGCTCCAGCGGCAAGATGGGCTATGCTCTGGCGTCGAATGCTGTCGCACGCGGCTGGGAGGTCGATCTCGTCAGCGGCCCGGTGGCGCTGCCGCGGCCGGTGGGAGTGACCGTGCATGACGTCGTATCTGCGGAAGAGATGTTCCAGGTCTGCGCGCATTTGTTCGAGACGACCGACCTGTTCATCGCGGTGGCGGCGGTGGCTGACTACCGGCCGATGTCGATTGCGTCCGAGAAGCTGAAGAAGACCGGCGGGCTCTTGCGGCTCTCGTTCGTGCCGACTGTTGACATCCTGAAAACTCTGGCTGGGCGGAAGCGAGCGGGGCAGGTGGTGGTGGGATTTGCCGCGGAGACACAGGATGTCGAGGACAATGCGAAGCGGAAGCTGGAGGAGAAGAAGCTCGATTGGATTGTGGCGAACGATGTCGGGCAGCCGGGCGTGGGCATGAATGCTGAGGACAACGCTGTGATCCTGCTCGGCCGGAACGGCGAGCGCGTCGCATTTGGTCCCGCGCCCAAGCCTGCGGGGGCCAGATTCATTCTCGACCGGGTGATTGCGGATTACAATCGTTGACTGCGAGACATGGTGCGATCTGCTCAAGTATTCAGACAGCGATCTCTTCGACATCAAAAGGTTCTGTTTCTTGGATCGCCCCGGCCGCCTGTTCATCAAACGATTCACTGCTTCATTCGCAGAAGGACCTTGGCCATCATGCGGCGCCGCGCCCACGGAGTTTTTTTCCGGGCGGCGATCTGGGCCTGAAGGTCCTCCTCCGATTCCGGCGGAACCGTTTCCGGCACCCGTTTGTTCAGGCGAACTGCATGGCCCGGGCAGGTCGTCACGCAAAGCCCGCAGCCGATGCACCGGGCCGGGTTGATCCGCGCCCCGCCTTTGGACCGGCGCACCGTTACGGCGCCGACCTGGCAGCGGGAAACACATTTTCCACAACTCTTGCAGAGCGCAGTGTCGATTTCCGCGCGAAACGTGCTTGTCCAGAAATCGAGGGGATGGGGCAGCATCTTCTGCAGCGAGAGCATGCCGCAGCAGCATCCGCAGCAGGAGCAGACGAATTCCGGACGCTGCGCATTTGCCGGCTGCAAAACGAGGCCGTCGGTTTCGTTTCGCGAAAGGATGGCCAGCGCTTCCTCGCGGGTCACTTCGCGCCCGTGTTGCCTGCGCCGCACCATGGCGGCCATGTCGTTAAATGCGAGGCAGGTTTCCAGACGGGACGTTTGCTTGCAGGGTTTGCTTTTCAGGGCCATGCGCTGGCGGCAGATGCAATTGAGCACCACGAAAGGACCGCGGGCGTCCGCCACGAGCGCCCGGATTTGATCATAGGTGGCGACGTTGTGCTCCGCCGGGATGCTCTGGTTGATGGGAATCGTCCGCATCTGCGGAGGGCTGACGGCCAGCAGCGAAGCACCAAAGTTCGGGGATTTCGTGTAGGCATCGACGTCGGCCAGGAAGTCCGCCGTGGGCTCGCCATCCTGTCCCTCATACATGCCGACTATCAGCGGCAGGAGAAACCAGTGGCCGGAGCCACCCCGTTCCTTCCAGCCGATCGCCCCCTTCTGAAACATGCTGTCGAGGAGGCGGGCGGTCAGTTCTGCCGGGAACCCGGCAGAAGTTCGATCGACGACCGCTGCGAGGGGCAACGGCTGATGGGAAAGATGCAGGGCCACCTCCGCCTCGTCGGGCGTGAACATCCTCTGGAGAAAACGAAGATCCGCCCCGGACCAAGTGGCAGGAAATCCGACAGGCTGTCGGTCGAGATGCTGCTGCAGGAGACGGTAGATTCGCGGTTGGTCGGTCATCGGGGGGCTCGGCTATAGATTCACGTTGATGAACTCCAGGTGCGATCTTGGCCGAGCCGGGGGGCGCGCGACAAGGGCGATTAATCTCGGTCTCGACTTTGCGAATGGGGCTCCAGTCAACCCCACTCGGCCGGTTGCTCCCGGTGAGTTCGCGAATGCCTCCATCGCCGGTCCTCGGCGCGGTCCTTGTTGTGCTATCCGTCTTTGGCATACCAACGTAGCATTCCGTTGAATGAACGCTGCCATCCCTTCCCCGATGCGAGTCGGTCTTCATAGTATTGCAGATCAAGCCGGTGACTTCCTTGAAACCCTCGCTTCCCGGCCATGTTGTGGCACCGCATCGCCGGCCGGTTTGTTTCGCACCCTGGACCGGCCGTTGCTAAACAGAGCGTCTTAATTAAATGCGCATTACAGACTCATGGAGGGCGGGCCGCAGGGCGTGCCTGTCTGGTCCATTGGGCATACTCGGCGGCGCGCTCCCACATTGAAGGATGCCGTGAACGGAGGGAGCGCCTATTAAGGCTCGTGTATTTGCCTGACGCAGGACGGTAGGGCGCTCTGCTGGCCAGCAGGGCAGGGCGCGCCGACTACAACGGACGGCCCGGCCCGCCTACGCTCTGCGAGCTTCGGCGAGGCCCTTCATCCGCGACGGGTCGCGACGAAGCCTTGGCGAAGTCGGGCGGTCCGTCCCTACCCGTCAGACTGATTTGCGAGATCCAATAGCTCAAAACTTGAAACTGGCGCTGAGCGAGAACACCGCGGAGAAGATTGCGTAGGCGAGGAAGAAAACGAAGGTGAAGGCAAAGAGCAGCACGCCGGTGGAGACAATCGTGGTGAAGGCCTGAAGGCGGCGGCTGAGGTCCTTCTGATAGGTGCGGGCGATCTCCTTGAGGCTCGGAACGACGTTGCCCGTGTTCTCGCCCACCGCCAGGCGGTCGAGCACGAGATTCGGAAAACAGCCGGTGCGGGCGAGTGCCAGCGAAAGGCTTTCGCCTTCCAACACCCGGCCGGTCGCCTCCGAGAACGCCTCGCGGTGCGTGCGGTTGCTGATCACCCGCTCGGTCATCCGGAGCGCTTCGGCGGTCGTGACACCGTTTTCAATCAGCACCGAAAGCGTCTGGCTGAAATTCATGACGGTCGTGGTGGTGACGAACGTGCGGGCAAAAGGCAGGCGCAGCACCCACGCGTCCGTGCGCACCCGGCCTTGCTCGCTTTGCCGCCATCGCCAGAACGAAACGATGGCGAGTCCCAAGGCAAGGACGACAAACACCCCGTAGCTGATGAAGAAATGGGACACGTCGATGAGCAGGCGAGTGGCAAGCGGTAGTTTGCCACCCAGGGCCGTGAGCAGCGACTCGATCTTCGGCAGCAACACAAAGATGAAAAAGATGATCACGCCGATCGCCATGACGCAGATGAAAACCGGGTAGGCCATGGCGGTGATCAGTTTCTGGCGCACCTCCCGCTGTTCGGTGAAATGCTGGATGAGGCGCTGCAGGACATCGTTGAGGCTGCCCGTGGCCTCGCCGGCCTGGATCAGACTGACCGTCGAGGTGTCGAACACATCGCCATATTCCTCCATGGCCCGGGAAAGCGGCTGGCCCTCGCTGAGGCGCTCCCACAAGCCCTTGCAGAGCGCTCGCAACGCCGGTTCTTGGAGGCGTTGACTGAGCAGCCGAACGGCCTCGCCGGCGGACAGCCCGCTCCCGGTGAGATCGGAAAGCGCCTGCAGGAACGGCAGTCGGTGCTTGCGGGAAATCGAGGCCGGTGATCGCGACGATCGGGCGGTTGATCGTGCGAGCAAATCTCCCAATCCCGGCTTTTTGGGCGTTTCCGCGGGCCGTTTTCCGCCGGCGGCAGCCGCTTCGCTGACACTCACCGGCGACAAACCGCGGGCGGCAAGCAACCGCAGCGCATCCTTGCGCGAAGGAGCTTCGATGCCGGCGGAGATGGACTGGCCGGAACGATCGCGGGCGGTGTAGTTGAAGCGGGGCATGGGGAAAAGAAGTCAGAAGTCAGGAGTCAGAATACAGGAGCTAGATACGCAAAACGCGGGTTTACTCGCGACGGGAGGAACGATCCGATGCTGCGTGGCGGCGAGCGCCAGGGAGCCGGCATTCGATCTCGGATCCACTCGCTGGAGCTCACGGCTTCAATGAACCGCTGTTTCCCAAGAGTCAGAAGGAAAGGCATCATGGCAGCGGGGTTCACAAACAGCCTCGTAACTACTGAATTCTCCCTCCTGAATTCTAGCTCCTGGTCACTCATTTCTCCGTCACCGTGATGACCCGCAGCAGTTCTTCCATGGTGGTGTAGCCGGCCTTCACTTTCTCCCAGCCGGAATGTTGAAGGGTCAGCATGCCATGGTCCCGGGCGGACTTGGTGAGAACCCGCGCCGACTCTCGTTTCAGGATCAGGTCGTGCAACTCATCGTTCGGCTGGAGGATTTCAAAGATGCCGATGCGTCCGCGATAGCCGCTGTTGCGGCAACGGTCGCAGCCGACCGGCGCGAGGAGTTCAGGAGTGGCGTCGGCTTGGGCGGGATCGAGTCCGAGGATCGCCAGTGTGTCCCGCAGCTTTTTCCGGTTGACCGGCTGGGGCCGGGCGCAGGCGGAGCAGAGGCGGCGCACGAGGCGCTGGGCGATCACCAGTTCGATGGCTGAGGCCACGAGGAACGGTTCCACTCCCATGTCGACCAGGCGCGTGTAGGCGCCGGCGGCGTCGTTGGTATGGATGGTGCTGAATACCAAGTGGCCCGTCAGCGAGGCGCGAATGGCGATCTCCGCCGTGTCAAGATCGCGGATCTCACCCACCATGATCACATCGGGATCCTGGCGGAGCACGTGGCGCAGGGCGCTGGCGAATGTGAGTCCGATTTCCGGCCGCACCTGCATCTGGTTGACACCGGGGACCTCGTATTCGATCGGGTCTTCGATCGTGACAATGCGCAGATCGGGCGAGTTGATCTGGCGAAGAAACGCATTGAGCGAGGTCGACTTGCCGGAACCCGTCGGGCCCGTGACGAGAATAATGCCGTGCGGGTATTCGAGAACCCGTTTGATGATCGTCTGTTCCTCGGCGTTCATGCCGAGGCGATCCATGGTGAACGCCTCCTTTTTTTGATTGAGCAGGCGCAGGCTCACGCTTTCTGCATAGATCGTCGGGATGGTCGACACGCGGATGTCGAGGGTGGCGCTGTCGGATTTGAAATTGATGCGACCGTCCTGCGGCAGACGGCGTTCCGAGATGTTCAGCCGCGCCATGATCTTGAGCCGCGAAATGATGGCGTCCTGAAAGCGCAACAGGTTTTCCGGCAACGGCACCGGGACGAGCAGGCCATCGACGCGGTAGCGGATCCGCAATTGTCCTTCTTGCGGTTCGAAATGAATGTCCGTGGCGGCATCCGAAATCGCCTGGCTGATCACGTCGCTCACGAAACGTACGACGGCGGCGTCGGCGTCCACCACCTCATCCGCGCCCTGGGGATTCTCAACCGGTGCGAAATCCTCACCGGAGTCTTCAAGGCTGCCGGAGCCGACCCCGAAGTGCTCGATGATGAGCTGGTGGACGCGGTCGGGCTGTGCGAGGTACCACTTGAGCGGGCGGGGCGTGAATGTGCGCACCCAGTCGAGGATGCCCTCGTTGGGCGGCCAGGAGGCGGCGAGGTGCAGCACGGTTCGGGAATCCGGCGGGGCCTGGGTCTGATCCTCCTCGCCTGCCGGCTCGGCTGCGCCCGGGGCGGCGATGGGCACGATTTGAAAATCATGCACCAGGCGGGCGGGCAGGAGATTGAGCGACGCCCGGTCGGGCCGGATGTCGGTGGCGATCTCCAATCCGGCGGCGCCGGCGACGAGCGTCAGAACGATGGGTTCGTTCAACGCCAGCGCCGCAACCACGGCGGACATGCGCTGGCCGCGCGGCACTTCCAGCACGGACTGCCGTTGTTCTTCGGTCAGCCGTTCGGCGAGCGCAGACGGGAGAGATTCCTGGATCAGCGCATTCATGACGGGACGCCCCAGCGCGATTTCATTGCGTCAACTGCTTGAGGTAACTCTCCTTCTTATCCTTCGCAGGATCGTCGAGATATTTCTTCACCTGATCTTTGTTCGTAAGCTGGTTGATGCTGGCATTGGCGTCTTTGCTCGTGTCGTTGGGCTTGATGATATGGGGGCGGACGAACAGCAGGAGCTCGGTCCGATCTTCTTCATGGGTGCGGCCGCCCAACAACTGGCTGATGATGGGAATCTCATAGAGAAAGCCGAGTTTGTTGCGGGTGGTGGAATGCTTGGTCTGCTGCAGGCCACCGAGCACGATCATCTCTCCGTCGGTCACGTTGATGAACGAAGTGGCCTGGCGGTGGCCGATAATGGGCTGGGTGTTGGCGTCGACCTGGACGTCACCGACCTTATCGTCGACCTTCTGGTCGATCTCCAGTTGCACACTGCCGTCGTCGCCGATGAGGGGCGTGACCTTCACGTCGATGCCGATGTCCTTGTAGGTAACTGTTGAACTGTTATAACCGTTGGTCGTGCCGACTGTTCCCGGGCTCGAGGTCGAGCCAGTGATGATGGGCAACTGCTGGCTGACAACAAACTCCGCCTGCTTGTTGTGAGTGGTGACGATGGTGTCGGCGGACAACACCTTCACGTTGCTCTTTGAACCATTATTGCCGAGCGCGGCTGAGAACGAAAGTGGGTTGACTATTCCCCCAGTGATGTTCCACCCGGCGATTCCGTTGGGACCGGTGCCAGTGTTGAACTGGGTGACTCGCGTAGCACCTTTGGTATCCTGGCCGAGCGTAAGATTCAGCGCGTTGACGCCGCTCGTGTCGGTGTCACTGAGCGCGACCTCGGCGATGACGACCTGGATGCTCACCTGGGCGAGGAGCACGTCGACCTTGTCGACCACCTCGCGGATGAGGCGGACATCGTCGACCGTCCCGGAAACGACGATCGAGTTGCTCCGATCGTCGGCGAGAATGGTAAGCAGGCTGCTGAAATCAGAGGTGGAACTGGTCTCGCCCAAAAGGCTCGCGATGGCCGGCGACAGGTTCGCAGACGCTGACGGATTATTGGCGGGAGCAGGCTGGGCGCGGGGAGTAACCGAAGCTCCTGACTTGGCGCCCGATTGGTCGCCTTTGGTGGCGGCTTGACTCCGACCTGAAACCAAATTGGTCAACAACGTGGCCACGTCCTTCGCCGTCGCGTGCTTGAGGGAGATGACTTCGTTGCGGGTGTTGGGTGCGGCGCGGATATCGAAGTTCTTTATCAGATCGTCGAAGAATGCGTATTGGCGGGGATCGGAGATCAAGACGATCTGGTTGGTGCGGTCGTCGGCGCTCACGCTCGTGGCGGAGCTGAGCCGGTTGCTGAGCGGAGGCTTGAGCATGGCGGTAATCTTGCTGACGAGATCGCTGGCCTTCGCATACTGCAGCTGGTAAAATTTAGGTTGCAGGCCGGCCGTGGCCGGCTTGTCCAATTCCAGAAACAGCCGTTCGACGCGTTGGATCGTGCTCAGTGAGTCGGTGATCAGCACGGCATTGCTTTTCTCGAACAACACGGGACCACCGAGGCTCTGGTTGAGCAGCGGGCTCGCCTGCTCCTTGAATTCATTGACGTGCAGAAAACTGAGGTGGAACAATTTCGTGACGATCCGGCCGCTGGGTGGCAGTTCAAGCGTGGAACCATCGAGCATTTCCGGCGCCTCGGTGCGCACCTGGGCAATAGGCACGACTTTCAGGAAATGCTCGCCGAGCGGACTGACAGCGATGCCGCTGAGTTCGAGCATCGTTTCGACCGCAAGCGTGGTCTCGCTTTTCGGCATGGGCGGGAGCGTCAACGTGTAACCTTCGATGGCGGGCAGCGACTGGGGGCGGATAATCGAGCGGCCCGTCCACCGGCCCAATTGGAAGAGCACGGCCTCCAAGGTTTCCCCCCGCATCTGGATCGGCCCGATGATTTCGTCGCCCGCAGGCTGGGGTGTGGGCGCGACGGCCGCAGGGGACAAATTGGCCGGAGGCTGGGCACTGGGCGGGAAGGCAAGCGGTGGCTGATTGTTTGGAAACTGGGCCCGCGGAGGGAGATTGCGCTGAAGCGGATTGCCCGGAGGCTGGACCGGGGATGGGGTGGCGTTCGGGGAAGGGGGCGGCGGAGACTCCGAGGGCTGGGCGCGGAGAGGGACCGCCACGGTCAGCGCAGCCGCGAAGGCAAATGCAAGTAGGTAGGAACGAGGATGATTCGGCATGCGTCGCAGGGGAAACAGATTGATGGCGTGTATTGACGTCGCGAGGGCGCGAGTGCGCGCGACTGATCCCAACTGAATTTCGGATTGATGTAAACTGAGTTGTGCGACCCCGGTCTTGTTTGGGCGCATGTGACGATTGACAGCGGTTCCGGCGGCTTGCCGAAAGTAGCACAGGCTTCCAGCCTGCTTGACCGTCAATTGGCAGATATGACGCCAGCCTTGTTTCAGGACAACCTCATCCGGGTTCGGTTCCACGAGGAGCCCGTCGGACTTCGTCCTCCCCGTCTCCGCCAAGGCTACGACGCGGCCCGTCAGGATTCAGTGGCCACGCCGTAGCTCTCTGAGCGAAGGCGGGCGTGCTCCTTGTCAAATGGCTGGCGCCATTTGGGACGGACTTATGCGTAGCAGTGCGTGAAACCTAAAAAATGGTTTCGTGGGGGCGGAGACCCGACTTAGATCCGGTTGGGACCGGATTTTGACGATACTGGCCCAGGTTTCCGACCGAGGAGAGGTGATGATGCCGCTTTCCGGATCGGTGAAGTTGTATTGTGCCTTCGGGTCTGGCGTCGCGCTCGGATGCGTCGGCTCCGGGCCACGCGGCTTTTTATGCAGCGGGGCTCTCGTCCCATCGGTCGCCTTGTCCGCGCAGCGGACATTTGGCGAGGCGCTGGCTCCGGCCTCGATCAGTCGCAAGCCTTCTTGTCACATCAAGACTCAAGCCCGGTCTGAGGCGGCGCCTCGCTAGATGCTTGCCTGCCGGCGGTCGACAAATCACGCTGCCGGGCCGTGCCAAATTCGTTTGGAAAACTCTTCACCGTCACCACGTGGGGCGAAAGCCACGGGGGGGCGGTGGGCGTCGTGGTGGACGGGTGTCCGCCGCGCCTGCCGCTGTTGGTTGGAGAGATCCAGGCTGAGCTCGATCGCCGCCGGCCGGGGCAGAGCGACTTGGTCACGCCGCGCCAGGAAGAGGATGCCGTGGAGATTCTGTCGGGGGTCTTCGAGGGGCGCACGACGGGAGCGCCGATTTCCCTGCTCGTCCGCAATACGGATGCGCGGCCCGGGGCCTATGATGAGATGAAGGAGAAGTTCAGGCCATCTCACGCCGACTTCACGTACCAAACGAAATTCGGCATTCGCGACCATCGGGGCGGCGGCCGGTCATCAGCGCGCGAAACCATTGGCCGGGTGGCGGCTGGCGCGATTGCGAAGAAGATTCTGCGCCTCGCCCATGACGTGGAGATCCGTGCGTTTGTCACGCGGGTCCACGATCTGGCCATGGCGCCGCTCGATCACTTTCCCACGCTGGAGGAAGTCGAGGCGACGCCCGTGCGCTGCCCGGATGCTGCTGCGGCCGTCCTCATGATCGAGCGCATCAAGGCGGTGCGCGCCGAGGGAGATTCGGTCGGCGGGCTGATCGAATGCCGGATTCGGGGAGTGCCGGCGGGGTTGGGCGAGCCAGTGTTCGACCGGCTCGAAGCCGACCTGGCCAAGGGGATGCTTTCCCTGCCCGCCACCAAGGGATTCGAGCTGGGCAGCGGGTTTGCCGGCACCTTGCTCAAGGGGTCGGAACACAACGACGTCTTCGAGATTCGCGAGGGCCAGGTGAGGACGCGGACCAACCGCAGCGGCGGTGTCCAAGGCGGCATCAGCAACGGCGAAGAGATTGTTTTCTGCGTCGCATTCAAACCCACGGCCACACTCATGCGCTCGCAGGAGACCGTCGACGTCCAGGGCCGGCCCACCGAGCTCACGGGCCGGGGGCGTCATGATCCCTGCGTGCTCCCCCGCGCCGTTCCCATCGTCGAAGCCATGGCGGCGCTGGTCATTGTCGATCATTGGATGCGGAACGCGGCGCAGAACCAGACCTTCAGGTTTTGATCACAGGCAGAACCATGGAAGAGCCGTGATCTTGTCGTGCAAACGGAGCGGCGTCTGGCAGCGGCAGACAATGTGCACGTACGGCGCCGCAAACTTCTTCGCCCATTCAGGTTCAATCCAACGACCAAACATAGCGTGCGTTTTATATCGGCCCGACTAATATAAGGCCAACCATACGTTTGGTGGAATGGCGCTGGCAGCGCAGCGCCCTCCAGCGTGGATTGATTGTTGGAGGGCGGACCGCCGTGTCCGCCTAATTCGCTGCCTGAGGACTTGGCCTGATCACGCCATCTTTCGAAGCTCAAGGAGTCCAGATGCCAATGCCACATTGAACTGCAGGTATTGGGATGCTCGCCGTCAGGCACCCCTGGCCGGGACAACGACTCTCAGGACCAGCACGGTTCCGGCGATGAAAAGCAGGAGACTATAGCCGAAAGCCGCCGTGAGCCCGGCCGTGCTCCAGAGCGCGCCGACCACGATGCTCGACAGGAAGTCGCCCACGCCATTGACGGTGGCCAGCACGCCGAACGCCATGCCGTGCTGGGGTTCGTCCACGAGCTCGGCGCACAGTGAATCCTCAAGCGTTTCCTCGACCGCGACATAAATGCCGCCCAGTACGAAGACGAGCGCGAGGGTCCAGAGCCCGAGCGGAAGGACCATCACGACCAGCGCCATCAGCGCCGCGAGGGCGTACCCACCGGCCAGCAATCGCGGCTTGCTCATGCGATCGGCCAGCCAGCCGGCGACAAAGGCGAAGCCGGCATAGAAAATGTTATGCGCCACATAGAGCCCGATTGCCGCGCTCGCCGCTCTGGCGGCTCCCAAGGTCGGCATGAGTCGTTGGGCAGCCAGCAGGATAAGCAGCGTATGAGCGAAATCGCCCGCGCCGAAGAGTCCGACGGCGACAAGGAACTTCCGGTAGGGCGCAGGCAGCCGGCGCAGCCCTTCGCGAAACGAGATGCTCGAGACTCGAGTGCGCTGCTTTTCACGAACGAGAAACGCGACACACGCCACCGCCGCGAGCCCTGGCACCAGCGTCCAGAAAAACAGCCTGGAGTAATTGTGCCCCAGGGCGTTGAGCAGGAAGAACGCCGTTGCTGGACCGACGATGGCGCCGCATGTGTCCATCATGCGCTCGAAGCCGAAAGCGCGGCCGTAGGTCGCGGGCGTCACGGCAGCAGCGAGCATTGCTTTGCGCACGGGCGTGCGCACGCCGCGTCCGAGCCAGGCGCCCGCGCGGGCGACCAGCACGTGCCAGGCCGCGGTCGCGCAGCCGAAGGAGGCCGTGCCGAGCGCGGTGATCAAGTAGCCGGCGATCATCACCGGTTTGCGGCGCGTCAACCCGTCGGTCCAATGCCCGGAGGCGAGCTTGGCGAAACTCGACAGCCCGTCCGATACGCCCTCGATAAGTCCGATCCAGGCCGCCGCCACGCCCATGGTGGCAAGAAACGCCGGCATCGCCGCCGTGGCGATCTCGTGCGACCAGTCGCTGCACAGCGAGGCCAGCCCGATGCCCAGGACGGTGCGGTTGAGCCAGCGGACGCGCGGGGCAGGTGAGGGCTGCGGTGAATTGTCTGGAAGAATGGAATTTGGCGTCATTTTGGCCGGGATCGTGCAATTGCTGACGATTCTTCTCGTGCGCTCGGGAACCGATTGATGTGCGGGTGTAGGAAGCCCGCTTGCGGGCGATCATCGGTTGCAAGAGGCCCTGCACTTGCCGCGGCTGGTGCTCAGGTCCGCGTTGCCTTGAAGTTTGCCCCACCGTAACGCGCCTTCTTCCCCAATTCCTTCTCGATGACGAGAAGGCGGTTGTACTTGGCGATTCGCTCGGAGCGGCAGAGAGACCCAGTCTTGATCTGGCCCGCCCCTGTGCCGACGGCGAGGTCGGCGATAAAGGCGTCCTCGGTCTCTCCCGACCGATGCGAGATGACGGCACCGTAGCCGGCTTTCTGGGCCATGGCCACGGTTTCAAGCGTTTCGGACACTGTGCCTATCTGATTCAGTTTGATCAGGATCGCATTGGCGATGCCGGCGCGAATCCCTTCTGCGAAGATGTTAGGATTCGTGACGAAGTTATCATCACCTACCAACTGGAGCTTCTGGCCTAGGGCCTTGGTGAGGGCCAGCCACCCTTCGCGGTCTTCTTCGCCCATGCCATCTTCCAGGGAAACGATCGGGTATTTCTCGATCCAGTCCCTATAAAGCTCGACCATTTCGGCCGGCGTTTTGCGAGAGCCGTCGGATTTCTTGAAGACATAGCTCCCCACGTCGAAGAACTCGCTCGAGGCCGGGTCGAGGGCGATTGCAATGTCCTGGCCCGGCTTGAAGCCAGCCGCAGAGATCGCCTCGATGATCGCTTCCACCGCTTCCTCGTTCGACTTGAGATTGGGCGCAAAGCCGCCCTCGTCGCCGACGGCCGTGACAAGTCCGCGCTTCTGCAGAAGCTTCTTGAGGGTGTGAAAGGTCTCCGCGCCGTAACGCAGCGCCTCGGCGAACGTGGGCGCGCCGATGGGGAACAGCATGAATTCCTGGAAGTCCACGTTGTTCGTGGCATGCGCGCCGCCGTTGAGCACGTTCATCATCGGGGCTGGCAGGACGTAGGGAGCGCGTGCCTTGCCGCCATGGAGTTTGCGGATGTAAACGTAGAGCGGGAGGCCTGCGTCGAGCGCGGCCGCACGACACACGGCCATCGAGACGCCGAGAATGGCGTTGGCGCCGAGCTTCGACTTGGTGTCGGTGCCGTCGAGGGCGCACATGAGTGCATCGATATCGCGCTGGTCTGAGGGCGATCTTCCCTTGAGCTTCGGCGCGATGATTTTGTTCACATTGGCAACGGCCTTGAGAACGCCTTTGCCGCCGTAGCGTTTTGCGTCGCCGTCGCGCAGTTCGACGGCTTCGCGGATTCCGGTCGAGGCGCCGGAGGGCACGCAGGCCGTGGCGGTGATGCCGTTCTTGAGCGCAACCGTGACCATGACGGTCGGGTTGCCGCGTGAATCGAGGATTTCCTGGGCGGAGGTGCTTTGGATCTTGCTCATAAAGAATGTTGGGTTTGGCGCACGTTAGGAACGCGGAGAAGAGGAGGCTTCCGTTTTTACCACCAGCACGCTGCATTGCGCGTGGTCTGTGATGCGGTCAGCGGTGTCGCCGAGCAGTCGGCCCCAGAGTTCGGAATGATCGCTGTGGCCGACGACAATGAGGTCGTAGCCACCGTCTTTTGCCTGTTGCAGGATGTTCTTGGCAGCGTGTCCGTGCCGGGTCTCGCAGGCGATTGACAGGCCTTGTTGAGTTGCGACCGCGGCGACTTCTTTTTGCCGTTCCTTGAAATAATCATCCGCGGCCTCGGCTTCGCCCTCGGACTCACCCGGCAGGTCGGAATGGCGGGGCAGCGGCTCGCGCACCCACAGGGCGGTTAATTGCGATCCGAACTTGCCGGCGAGTGTCGCAGCGCAGGCGAGCGCCGCTTTGCCCCCCTTCGAACCGTCATAACCGACGAGGATTTTCTTGAACATGGTCGCCTCACTTTCCGTTGGGCGCCGGTTGGCGCGGGGTTGGGCCGTTGATTTTCGCGGCATAGATCCGACCCCACTCGTGCATGGTCTCAAGCGTGGGTTGGAAGAATCGTTGAGCGATGAGCGTCGGCACAAACGCACTCAGGATGACCACGGTGACGAGAATGGTATATTGCTTCTCGTCAATGATCTTGTTTTGCAGACCGAACAGCGCCGAGATGGTGCCGAATGTCAGACCGGTGGACATCAGCAACGTGGTGTAGTTCGCCTCTCGCGTGCGCATGTAAAACAGCTTCGTCAGCGGCCATACGCCGACGAACTTCGTCGCCAATTTCATGAGGAGCAAAGCGGCAATGACGCCGAGCGCAGCCCACAACGCCGGCAGGGAGACATAGAGCCCGGCTTTGATGAAGTAGAACGGCGTGAAGATCGTGAAAGCGATGGTCCTCATCCGGTGCACAAGCGTCTTGTCGCGCAGAAACACGCCGGCGACGACCAGGCCCACGAGATACGCGGGCAGCACCGCCTCGCTCTTGGCGGCGGAGGCGAGCCCGCCGAGGAAGAACAGGATAAGGAAAATGAACTTCACTTCCGGTTCGCTCACCCGCGTCGCCCCCAGGCGGACGATGATGAATCTCGTCCAGGTCGGCATGAACCAGAGCACGACGCACATCACGACCACGAACACCAGCAGCCAGATGTTGAAATCGGCGAAGAGCGTGCCGAGCGCGAGCACCGTGCCGAAATCGGTGATGAAGCACGCGGCGAGGATCGTCTTCCCCATCGGCGTTTCGCTCAGCTTGCCCTCGATCATCACGGCGTAAACAACGGCGACCGACGTGGTGGACAACGCGATACCGGCGATTTGTGCCTGATGCAGCGGCCAGCCGAGGACATATTGCGCAAACAGCCAGACCGCGGCAAACGGGAGGGCAAAGGACAAAATGCCGATCGAAAGGCTCGCGCGCAGGTTCGCGCGCAACGACGCCGGATCGATTTCGGCTCCGGCCAGGAATGTGAGCACGCCACTGCCCAGCATCGCCAGGAAGTTGGTCCACTCAGTCGTCTTGAGAATATGATGGCCGCCGGCGAAGGCAATGTTGCCCACAACAACTCCAACGACGATCTCGACGAGAGCGACGGAAATTCTAGTGCGAATGGCGATCAGGCTTGCGACAAATGCCAGGCCCATCCAGATGGCAGCCACGTACCAGATATTGTCGAGGATCATGGGGTGTTGACCGGAAAATCGACGGGTTGCCCTAGCCCGGATGTTTCGCACTCCACTCTGTAGACAGCGTGCAATCTGTTGCCGATCCGCGGGCCGAGTCGGTAGGCCGACACATCCGGGCTACTGGCAAAACCGCCCCCAGGAACGCTCCGCAGTGCGTCGGGCAAGACTGTGAGGCGTTCCTGCGACGGCAGTCTTTTCTCGGTCTGTTTGGTCGCACAATTCATCTTCAGAGGGGCGGTTTTGCATCTAGCCCGCATATCCTGCGACCACCGCTAGCAGATGTGACGCGCGCAGATAAGTGATCGTAGCGGTGGCGAGAACTGTGAAATATGCGGGTTAGCAGATGTGACGCGTGCAGATAAGTGATCGTAGCGGTGGTGAAAACTGTGAAATATGCGGGCTAGGACACGATTTCGTCCTTGTGGAGCAACTTCCTTCGTGTGGCCGACGATACCGCCAAGAATCATTGGGACGTGTCCGCGCATATTATGAACTGCTGTCGCAGGCTTGCTGCAGCAGGAGTCATCAGCCCGGTGGCGGTTTTCCCTGCGAAGGGATGGCAAACCCCATTGCCAATCTGATGTGTATCCCAGGATCCGGTTTTTCCAAACAAAATCTCATACTACACGGATTTCCGGAGATGCGCTCCAAGGCGTCGGAAGAAGTTTATCCCAGCGAGGCGCAGCCTCAGACCATCGCGGGCAAAGGGACTCGGTTCTCGGTCAACAAGGAGCCGGCAGTGTGAAGCGCCTCGCTGTGGCGTCCGCGCGGCGCGGACGCGGCGATCCACGAAA
>Ga0182027_10005605_pt1 | contig 19040 bp, 21 predicted proteins | sample 712E1DmetaG_FD_121300 | JGI IMG/M metagenome (GOLD analysis project Ga0182027, IMG submission 121300) | Permafrost microbial communities from Stordalen Mire, Sweden - 712E1D metaG (Illumina Assembly) | ecosystem: Environmental > Terrestrial > Soil > Wetlands > Permafrost | place: Sweden...
ATGAACAAGTTTCGCTATCCCCATCGCCACCACTCCAATAGGCAACGATAAAAGCATTTTAATTATGTTCTTCATCTTTGTTTACCTTCTTGCCCTTTTCATCAATATTAGATTCAAGATGAATCCAATAACACAAATACCTATCATATAATAATTATAGATAAGGATATTTTGTTGTGGTGCGTGTTTAAGATTTTGAAACATGTTTACTAAACTTAAAACTGCAGCACCAATCCAAAAACCTATTCCATATTTATACCTTTCTTTAATCTGTATCACCTTTATCGTATAGGTATTCAATAACCATTATTGTTTCTATAAATATAAACTATCAATATTTTAGTAGGTTCAATATTTCTGCAAGTATCCTGGCTGCGGCTCGTACAATAATCCGTCACGCTTCAATTTTTCTATGACTGAAGTTATCTCGAACTCACCCATGCCGTGCTGTTCTGCTTCTATCAATAATTTTTCAGTCTGTATCTTTTTCTTGCTTCCAGCTAACTCGTCAAATATTGTGAGAACCTTTATTTTTGAATCTAGTTCAAAATCGTCGAGCATTGATGAAGCTAGCTGCTTCTGTAAACGCATTACATCATCAAACTCACTGCCATCTAATACGCCCATATTTTTACCCCCACAATAATATAAATAGTGGAAGAATATTTATATAGTTATCGGAATTGGTATACTATAAAGTATATTAAGTCTGCTCTGTTTTTATTCACTATACAAATACACTAAAAGTTTATATAGGTGGGTGTTTAAAGTATATTAACCAAGTATAACCATTGTTATCTGAAAAGTCATTTAATTTTTCAAAACATCAAATATTTCATTTGATTAATATTCATACACATTAAATTAATATTCGTTGGGGGGTTGATGAGTGTGGAAATAATTAAAACAGTTAGAGACGGGAGTCTTGAAGTTGAGAACTACATACGTGTAGAGAATGGAGTCTATACTCACAGGCAAATAGAAAAGATAGATGGAAAAGTTTTTATGAGATGCAAAAGTAGAAAACTGTTCAATATATCTACGACGTAAATGAATGCATAATAACATAAGCCAAAAAATAGTTATAAAAATAAAGCAGATACAGTTAATCGAGTGGTGGATGGTTTTTTGTAGAATGTTAGAATCGATTGATTGTAGATGATACGGATTATTTTCTAACTTATATCGTCTTCTCACTATTACAGTAAATTTATGGATATTCGTATGCGCCAAGCGAACGCGTAATATGTAGAAATTTAAAAACAAGAAAGATTATGATTGCTACTATCGTTCCTGCAATGAACGCTTTCAATGGAGGCTATATCTTTACCACGTCATCTAAAATACAAGTATATCTCGCATCATAGAATAACCTTTTTAAAACGCGTCCTCATCCATTTATCATGGGCGTGTAGCGCAGCTTGGATAGCGCGAAGCACTCCTAAAACCTTTTTGGAAAAAAGCTTTAGCAAAAAAAGGCCGCTAGTGCGGCGTAGCTTTCTAGAAAAAGGTTTGTAGATATGCTTAGGTCGTGGGTTCAAATGTCGACGAATGCTTATTCGAGACTGAAAGTCCCATCACGCCCGTATATAGGCTCGTCCAAGCGAGCCAATTATTTTTTCTTCTCGAGAAACTTCATCAGTTCATCTGGATAATTGTTTATAATTATGTCTTTCGTCAGACCTAACTCGCTCCAATATTTCTTAAGGACAGAATCATCTCCTATGTCATGAATGAAATGTGCATCAGAATTTACTATTATCTTCTTTCCTGCCTTTCGCGTCATATCAATCATTTTCTTGAATAATGGAATATCTGTTCCTCGCGCTAATCTTGCAAGATTCAATTCTAATAAAACATCATTATCCAATGCTGCCTGAAATACTTTATCAAAATCGTATGGAAGCAACGGATGTGTAGGATGCGTTATTATATCTACATTTGGATTCTTTAACATGTTAATAACAGCCTTGGTATTTCCGACAACTCCTGCGTCTTTATAATTACAACTATCATGTAATCCGACAAGAAGTACGTCTAATTTTTCCTGCAATGATGGACTCAAATCAATATTTCCATCCGAGTCCATAACATTTGCTTCACATCCCCATAAAATTTTTATGTCAGGATATTTTGGAGCTTTAGGGCCCATGCCAAAATGTAATCTCGAAGCTGAACCAATCATTCCAGGACCATGATCTGTAATCGCTATTATCTTCATCTTTTTTCGTCTGGCTTCATTTACTACATCGTAGAATGTACCATATGCATGCCCGCTATGAATTGTATGAATATGTAAATCAACCTTTAACATGAATTAAAGAAAAAGTACATAGTATAAAAAATTATCGGAATAGATAGGCGTATATATGCGTCTATTAACATTCCCCGTTCGTCCACGAATCTATCCTTGCTGAACATGCACTGCATCCATTGCTGTATGTCTTATTGTCGGAACCACATACTGGAGCGTATTCCATCGTGCATACTGCTGCTACTTTTTCAGAATTGGAACAGATATGTGTAACTTTAGGTGATTCAACACAATGTGGACTTCCTGCACAGCCGCATTCATCTATTGGCCCATTTATTATTGTGCCTTTGCTGCACCAATCAGGTGTTGGAGGAACAAATTGCGGACATGAACCGCAATCTTTTACAAGAGGATATTTTTGGCCATCAAATATCGGGCAGACGACAGTACAAAAACCCTTAAGGCATTTTGTCGTGTATGGGCAATTTGATCGAACAAGATAATTCATGGGTGTAGTACAATCCCTGTCCAAAGAACATGAAGTATTTAATACAGAAGTAATGTTATAATTAACTGGTCCAGTCTCTTTGCATTCGCCTGCCGTCCATAAACTTACTTTTGCGGAACATGCATCACATCCATTCCCATAAGTTTTATTATCAGAACCGCATACTGGAAGGTATTCCATCGTGCATGCAATGTTCGATCTTTCCTCAGCCGTACATATATGTGCCTCTGTACAATTCCCTCTATATAACGACCATTCTTCACATTCTGCACCATTTATCGTACAATACCCTATCTGTGAACCGTCGCCAGAAGTTCTTATATCGAGAATTCCTCCTACAGCAACACAGAATTGCGATGCAGGATTTGCAATCTGATTAGTATGGTTGGTCGAAGTATTCTGGGTATCTCGATTAGATACAGGCGTGTTAGTACATGCAGCCAAAAATATTGCTCCAATAAATAATAATGTTAAAATCGTCATAGTTTTTATTTGCTTCATCTTGTTACCTCAATAGTATGTATATTATATTTGAATATTACATCTGTATATTGCAAATGTAAGTTTATATTTATATATCTGCTTATAGGTTTGAGTATATTTAAAGTTATGTTTTGAGTGAAGCCATATTATTAGTTGATTTAATTTTCGAAATGCTTGTTAACTTATGCGCCCAGCGAGCCATTAATATAATTCGCGAAACCAAATAGCTCGACACACAACCGATATCACAATCGATGTGAGCGCGCAAGTTATAAAGCCATTATCTCAAAATTTCGTAAGATACATCTGAATACAAATCTGATATCATCAAAAAAACAACTATCTTTTTAAATCCACTTTGACTTTGCTCTTAGATATGAAATGGAGTTGGAAAAATTTTTTTGTAGGATTCTTCTTATTAGTAGGAATAATCGCCACATACTATATAATCAAGGGATACGGTCTTAAACAGATAGTAAGTTTCTATAAGAACTTCAACGGCTGGCTGCTACTCGCATATTTCTGCGTAATATTTACGATATACACTATACTCACATGGCGTTGGGACGTCATATTACGATCCAGAGGCCACAAAATAAATTTTGTTCGACTATTTATATATAGAGTCATAGGCAATAGCATTAATTTTTTCACACCAGGCCCTCGAGTCGGAGGAGAGCCTACACAAGCATCATTGCTCGGGAAGCATGGAGTAGAATTCACAGAAGGATTATCGACAATAGTTATTGACAAAATAATAGATACGACGACAAGCGGAGTGCTGTTTATAGTTGGAATAATACTTGTAAGCTTTCATTATAGTGTCCCAAGAAGCATAGGCATACCTCTAGCCAGCGCTGGAATAATATTTTTGGTATTCATATTCTTATTCTATCGCCAAATGCTTCGAGACAAGCATTTCTTCCTTAATATATTTAGGTTCTTGAGGCTTGACAAGTCAAAGAACAAGACAGTAAAGAAAATTGAGCAGAAGATTGAAGAGATAGAGATAATAATGATACAATTCTATAAGCACGACAAAAAGACATTCATAATAAGCATATCATTAAGCTTGCTTAGCTGGATGGCAATGTTTGGAGAATACAAACTAGTGACGACGCTTTTAGGATTGAACCTCGGATTCGTACCACTATTCTTCATAATAACATTTGTCGGAGTTGCTGTATTATTCCCAATACCGATGGCAGTAGGAGTGCTAGAGGCAGGACAAGTATCTGCATTTGGAATAATAGGTATAGCAGGAAGTGCAGGAGTTGCATTAGCATTTGTTGTAAGAATAAAGGACTTCATATGGGGTGTAGCAGGATTGATACTTCTAGCGATATTCGGATTTGATGTACAAAAGACGATAAAAAGAAAATATAAGTCGAAAAATTCTGTGTTGACCGAAAATTAATAAAGTTAATAAAGCATTATTTTCTTCAGTCAAGAATGGTCAAGATATTATATTCTGTCAATGGAGATGGCTTCGGACATGCGACAAGAAGTATACCGATAATACAGGCGCTGTCCAAGAAATATAAAGTCAAGGTGATTGTCAGCAGCAAGCGTTCCGGGGAATTTATGCAGAAGCATATCGGCAAAATCATATCCTACGACGGTATAAGGTTCATCTATAAAAAGAATGGCATAAGTGTTTCTGAAACATTATCAAGAAGCACTAAAATAATCCTGAGCCGCTCCTCAAATCTTCGAACAATATTCAAGTTAATCAGATCATACAAGCCTGACGTGATAATAACAGATTGCGATTTTCCAACTATTATCGTAGCAAAATTATTCGATATACCATTATTTTGCGTATGCAACATACATGCCATGAGCCAGATGGAATACGAAGTGCCAAAAAAATACAAAAAATTATATTATGGCCAGAAAACTATCATAAGAGCCTTATCAGGCAATATTGATTATCATTTTATCACTACATTCTTTTATCTTCCTGTAAAAAAGAAAAATGTATTCTTGTTTCCACCTATACTTCGTAAGGAAATACAAGAAATGACTCCGATAAGAAAAGATTATTATCTCGTATATCAGACTTCATCGACGAATAAACGGATAATAAATACATTGAAAAGTGTAAAAGCCAGATTTATAGTCTACGGCTTTGAGAAAGATGCCATAGAAGGCAATATCATTTTCAGGAAGACTAATAATTCGCAATTCTTCGAGGACTTAAAAGATTGCAAGGCATGCATAGCCAATGGCGGATTCACGTTCATAAGTGAAGCGGTATCACTGCATAAACCAGTTCTTAGCATCCCACTCAATGGAACTTTTGAACAGACACTAAACGCGATGCAGATAAAACGCCTTGGATACGGTGAGATGTCGGATACAGTAAATAGGAAGATACTATTGAAATTCATAAAGAACAATGATAAATATTACGAAGTTCTAAAAAAGCATAAGAAAGAGGATAACTCTCGCATTGTGCGAAAGATAGAAACATTAATCAAGGAAGTAGTTAAGTAAAATAGTAAATAAACAGCGTATTAATGATTAGCCTATATGACAAAAGCATTTGACAAAACAAGTATGACAATGCGTATATTACATGAGGGCCTGAATATCTTCTCCAGAAATATCGGAGTAAAAATTCGTGGATACAAAAAATATTCAGGAAATGATACAGAGATATGCATTCAAATAGTTGACAGCTGCTACAATGAAGAAAAAAAATATTTTATGGCAAGCAGCGGAAATTATAAAGTATTCTATGCAAGAGATTTTGGATGGTGCGTACAATCACTTCTGAATCTTGGATACGAAAAACAGGTCGAGGATACATTGAAATATGCTATGGATGCATATAAGAAAAATAATGTCATAAGTGTGGCCATCAATAGTTCTGGAAGGCCTTTCAATTTTCCAGACACATATAGTCCTGATAGCGCAGCATATATGTATAGAAGCCTTAGAATTGCAAAAGCAAAAGATATAATCTTAAAGAATAAAAAATTCTTGAATGAACAGCTAAAAGTTTTCGAATCAGAAGTGTTGACGAGCGACGGGTTGCTTCGAAATAAGCGATTCTCAGGAATGAGAGATCATGTGAAAGCTTATGGATTATGCTATGAGATTATAATGGCGTGCATGCTATGCGATGAAGTCGACAAGATAAACAAGCTTATGAGCAAACATGGAAAAAATTTTCTGGATAATGTATTGAAAAAATATGGTTTGAAGAAAAACCTTGTCAAGAATTATTGGAATGGCTCATATTTTGAAGACGGGCTAAATGATAGATATTGTTCAGGGCATGTGAATACATTCCCATTCTATCTTGAACTGATTACAGATAAAAGAATGCTGAAAAATGCTATTGAAAGCATCCAAAAAAATGGCCTTGACAAGCCATTTCCATTAAAGTATGGCTACTCAAACAATACAAAATATATCTGGCAAGATATATTTGCTCATGATTGGGAAAAGAATACTATGTGGACGATGCTTGGCATGGCATATATTGACGTGCTTTCAAGAATTGATAAACAAGCTGCGCTCGAGAATCTCGAACAATATCATAAGTTAATACTCAAAAATCATAATTTCATAGAAGTATATTCAGGATATGAGCCGTATAATTCAGTTTTCTTTAGTGCAGATGATTCAATGCTCTGGGCAAGCATGTATTTGGATTTGAAGAAGAGATTGAAATAGTGTATAAATAATTCTTATTCTAAAGTAGAAAATAATACAAAAATTTATATATCATAATATTATCCTGATTTTATGACTAATACTGGCAGAATCATTTTAGGTGGTTTGGACGACTGTATAAAATCTTCTACAATAAAACTTGGCAACGGAGAAATCCGAGCATCAGCCCAAGGTACAACGATCCAATTCGGAGGCGAAAAAAGCCAAAGTGAAAAGTTCCATTTTCATCAGGGAGTATCCACTTATTGTTTTGAGCATTCAGTTGAACTCCAAACTATGTTGGATTCGAATGAAGCGTCTCCATATGCTGAGCATTCAAAGGTAAGAGAAAATTATGCATCAGGTCTTTGTGGGTCCACATACTTAAAGATGCTCAGTCAAAAATTAGAAGAAGAAAAAATGTTTCTAGTGATTGTAAAATATGATGAAGATAGAACATGTTTTCGAAGAAATGCATGTAACGATTATAAATACAAAATTTACGGAGAATTCTTTGAGGAAAAAAATAAGCCTTAATTAAAATTAAAAAAGAATAAAAAAATTCTATTCAATTTATCCAAGCACACTTGAAGATGAGCTGATAGTTGCTGACAATAGCACATACAATATGAAGAGTATTGCTATTCCGAGTGCGATATAAGCCATGCTCTTATCTGGAACTATTGCTCTTATGCTCGTCACAAATACGAAGAATACACTTATTACAAATAATATTCCTGCTACTAGACTTGGCCATTGCAGTTTTAGAAACGAAAATAAAAGCATTACTACAAATAGGAAAATCATAGCCCAAAATCCTATCGTCACACACATTCCATTGTTCTTTTCATTTTTCTTGTCCATAAAATTCACCTTTACAAATGTTGTCAACTTATATCTTATATATTTTCTGGTATTATCTCTTCGCTACTTTGTCTTCCTTCAATACCATTTTTGCAATCATGAATACTACTAACGCGATTATTATGAAGTTCAATAGTGCTCCACAAAATGCTCCCAATCCTAATACGATTGGTCCTAAACGTAAAGTTGCTGTCTGCCATGATCCTCCTGGAATGAATGGCGTAATGATTGGCATTATAATATTATTTACAAGAGACGTAACTACCGCTGTGATAGCAATACCCATGATGAATGCGACAGCAAGTCCGATCACTTTGTATTCGTTTAAAAATTCCTTGAATTCTTTTATTATTTTACTCATTTTTATCCTCCACAAAACCTATTGAAAAATATAAAAATACTTTTTAATAATCACTCTACATATTCAACGTTCTTGAATTGATACTTCGTAGCTATCAATATTAAATCTATTAGCCACCATATTCCAAGACCGCCTATTGTAAATAGTTTCAATAATCCTGTACCAACTTTACCCATCATAAATCTGTCAACACCTATCCATCCGAAGATGATTGACATTATCAATAATAGTACCCAATTGACTTCACGTACATGTACATAAACAGTAGATTTTCTAACAATAGATCTACTAGCGGATTTTCTTCTTTTAACCATAATTACACCCCACGAGACGCTCTAGCCATTGAATAAGAATATAGGTTTTTAAAGTTGATGGAAAAATAGAAATAAGACTACTTCACGTTAACATATAACTGGTCTTCTCCTTTTGTGGCATTATTCGCATCCATTAAAACAACTTTCAAGATATAAACACCCGTCTTGGCTTTGTTATCTGAACTTATATCTAGAGATATCGTTTTTTTATCTTTACCATTTAGTTCAATTATATGCGTATCATAAGAAAAATCTAGCGTATTTTCCATCTTAGTCTGATTCGCATCATAACCATCTCCCTTTGAAACAAGTAGTTTATACAATGTTGTTGAATTAGCAGTATCTTGTATAGTGATTATGGAACTAGCATCACTGCCTTTTTCGATTGTGATATCCTTTGGATAAACACAAAGGTATTGCATTGAGCATAATTCGGCCAACATACCCCCACTCTCACTAACCAGCCTTGTTTTTCCTACTTTAATTCCAAAACAACTATAATCAATTGTACTATCCAATTCTATATTCATTTTGTCTAAAACAGGAGTTCTCCCAATAAAACCTAGACAAGAACATCTATATTTCTCAAATGCACCAAAACCATAATTTTTTCCGCATTCAGCTTTTGGAGAGAAAAAAATACCTAAAGTCACTATTGCAACAACTATTATCAGAAATAAATATACTTGACGCATAAATATTATTATTGAACAAATAATATTTAAATCTATCGTAGATTTCAATAAAATATAAGATATATATTAAAAAATAGTATAAAAAGAAAAATATTATTTACAGTGTATTTACTTCTGTTTCAATGCAGCGTGTGCAGCTGCTAATCGAGCTATTGGAACTCTGTATGGCGAACATGAAACATAGTTCAATCCTATCTTGTGACAGAATGCTATGCTTGATGGCTCTCCACCATGCTCTCCACATATTCCTAATTTCAAGTTTGGTTTGACTGAACGACCTTTCAAAGCAGCCATCTGTACCAGTTGTCCAACTCCCGTCTGGTCGAGTACTGCGAATGGATCTTTCTCCAAAATGTTCTTTTTCAAGTATTCTGGCAAGAATTTACTGATGTCATCTCTTGAAAATCCTAATGTCATCTGAGTCAAGTCGTTTGTTCCGAAACTAAAGAATTCTGCTTCTGTTGCAATCTCGTCTGCAGTCAACGCGGCTCGAGGAACTTCAATCATTGTTCCAATCATATATTTCAATTGCACTTTATATTTTGCAAGTGTTGCATCGGCAACTCGTTTTATGATTTCTTTCTGGTGTATCAATTCCTTGACATTTCCGACTAAAGGAACCATTATCTCTGGCTGTACAACTATTTTCTTTAGAGTCAATTCGCATGCGGCTTCCATTATTGCTTGTACCTGCATCTCTGTAATTTCTGGATACGTAATTCCAAGCCTACATCCTCTATGTCCAAGCATCGGATTCACTTCATGCAAACTTTCAGAGATGGATTTGATTTTCTGAGTCGTTATCTTCAATTCTTTAGATAATTCCTGAATCTCTTTCTCTTGTTGAGGCAAGAATTCATGCAATGGTGGATCAAGTAATCTTATCGTTACTGGTAATCCATTCATTTCCTTGAATAATCCTAAGAAGTCAGCTTTCTGGTATGGCAAAAGTTTTGCAAGAGCTTTTTTTCTTTGCTCTAATGTTTCTGCAAGTATCATTTCACGCATTGCCTTAATCCTGTCACCCTCGAAAAACATGTGTTCAGTCCTGCATAATCCAATCCCTTCTGCTCCAAATTCTCGTGCAACTTTCGCATCTCTTGGAATATCCGCGTTAGTTCGTATTTTCAATGTCCTGAATTCATCTGCCCATTTCATCAAAATTTCAAAGTTTCCTGAAACTCCTGGCTCGACCAAGTTCAATTCTCCCTTGAATACTTCTCCAGTCGTCCCGTCTAAAGTTATGTAATCCAATTCTTTTAATTTTAGTCCAGTCTTCTTTATTATCAATATCTTGTTTTTCTCGTCAACTTCAATATCCTGGCATCCTGAAACGCAGCATTTTCCCATTCCTCTTGCGACTACTGCTGCATGTGAAGTCATTCCGCCTCTAGCGGTTAAGATTCCCTTTGATACATTCATTCCTATCAAATCTTCTGGACTTGTCTCTGTCCTAACTAGAACTAATTTTTCCTTGTTCTTTGATAATTCGTCTGCACGTTCTGCGGTAAATACAATCTTTCCGACTGCAGCACCCGGACTTGCGGGCAATCCTCGTGCAATCAAATCTGCTTTCTTCTTTGCAATTGGATCTATCTGTTTATGCAATAATTGGTCTAATTGGCTTGGTTCTACTCTAAGAACAGCTGTCTTTTTGTCAATTAATTTTTCTGCAACCATATCAACTGCAATCTTCAATGCTGCATGTGCAGTTCGTTTACCGTTTCTCGTCTGCAAAATGAATAATTTACCTTCCTGAATTGTAAATTCCATATCCTGCATATCCTTGTAATGTTTCTCAAGATTATCTCTTACTCCGACTAATTGCTTATATACAGTTGCATTCTGTTTTGCCAATTGATCTATACTTTGAGGAGTTCTGATACCTGCAACGACATCCTCGCCTTGTGCATTCATCAAATATTCTCCATAAAATTTGTTCTCTCCAGTCGACGGATTTCTTGAGAAGCATACTCCAGTTCCTGAAGTTTCGCCCATATTTCCAAAGACCATTGATTGAATATTAACTGCAGTTCCTTTCAATCCATGTATGTCATTCAATTTCCTGTATGTAATTGCACGACTATTATTCCATGAACCAAATACTGCTTCTATCGCCATATTCAATTGTTCTCTCGGATTTTCAGGGAACGATTTTTTAGTAACCTTCAATACTAATGCCTTATAATTCTTTACTAATTCTTTCAAGTCTTTTGCATCAAGTTCAGTATCAAGTTGAACGCCTTTCTTGCTCTTTATATTGTGCAATTCTTCCTCGAAAGAATGATGCTCAATATTCATGACGACATTTCCGAACATCTGAATGAATCTTCTATATGTGTCCCATGCGAATCTTTCATTCTTCGTCTTTCTAATTAATGCTTCAACAACTTGGTCGTTGATTCCTAAATTTAATATAGTGTCCATCATTCCAGGCATACTAGAAGCTGCTCCAGATCTGACAGAAACTAATAATGGATTTACTGTATCATCAAATTTTGTACCCATAGTTTTTTCTAGTCGTAAAATGTTTGCGTCAATCTGTTCTGATAATCCTTGTGGGAATTTTTTTCCTGATTCATAATATAAGTGGCATGTTTCGGTCGTTATCGTGAATCCAGCAGGAACTGGTATACCTAACGTGGTCATTTCAGCCAAGTTCGCTCCTTTTCCGCCGAGCAAATCTTTCATATCCTTGTTTCCTTCGCTGAAGAAATATATCATCTTCAATGCCTTGACATTGTTCACAATAGAATTATTTATCTTCACAGCCACATTGTTTGTAGCATTGCCTTTTACATTTGCTTTTGCACTTGTTTTTATATCATTTTTTTTCATACTTGCCATATAATCACCCAAATTTTAGATATTATCTATTTTTATCGTCTTAATAAAAGAGACTCGAAAGGTCATTTAAATGTTTTATGATTTAAGAAATTAGGTCAAAATAATATTTATAAATTAAGTCTGCTCCAGAAAATCATTTGAGCATCATTTGAGTTTATTCAATTCTCTTATTCGAACCCCTGAATCTATGGAATTTGAAAACATTTTCCAGAATATCTTGGCTAACCACGCACACCATTCCCTGTCGCGTATCTCATAGTATATGACTATTTTTTTGTTGAGCTCATTTATTTTTCCTGTAGGTTCTTTTATTTCCTTGATACGTATTATCTCATTGTCAATTATGAATGCGCGTATTGGTTGCTCTTGATGTCGTATCTCTATTGATTCCTTGCCGTTTTTGAAATTCAATTCCAGTATCTTCTCGACATTCTGTTTTCCGACGAGATCCACACGGCATATTATTTTCATAGTAACACCCTTTTTGACAAGAGTGTCGAGCACTTTTATCATCGTCATTTTTTTACTTTTCATATTGATGAATGAGAGGTTGCCGGAGAATATTATCAACTGTTTTTTTGTATGAGATATGATGTCCATTAGGTCGTTTCCATCATAATCATCCTTTAAATTCTTCTTCTCGATTATGGCTTTCTTGTATTTATCATCTACGTGCTGATAAAGGTCGAATGCCGAGAAATCTTCCTTGCGAATTGCATGAGTTATCTGCTGTTCGAGCCTTTCCTGGAATGCCGAACTATTTATCTTTTCTATCGACGACCAAAACACAATTTTAAGTGCGCCTCGCGTTCCTCCACGAAATACTCGTGTAGATAAAGTCCCAAAATTTTTCTCAATCTCATCTACATACCTATCTGCAGTCCGCCAATTCTTTCCAGTATGCAAAGCTATCTCCTGTATGGATCTTGGCTTGCTATATACGAAAGCTTCAATCTTCCTGACTATTTCATTGTCGAGCATGCCGGTATTTCGCATCCAAAATATATAAATGTTACTATATACAACGCTACGGACAAATAATGTTCAGAAACATATATAGTGTTTACAACACTATAATCTATCAATATGAAGATCGTTATAACAGGCGGACCTTGCAGCGGAAAAACAAAATTAGTAGGAAAACTTTTTGAAAAAGGCTATGAAATACTTCCAGAGGCTGCACGAGAAATGATAATAAAAATTCCATAAATGATAATAAAAATATCAGAACTGATATTCATGCAGATAAAAAAATGCAAGATATGAATTCTGAAAATAACGTGTATGAACCGATTCTTAAATCGGTGGAGGGATAAAATGGGTGGATGTTACGTAGACTACGATAGAAGCAGCTCAAGAAACAGCTACAATGCTGACAAGCAATGGGAGAAGGAATTGAAAGAATTCGCAAAAACATATTCCCAAAATAAACTTGTAGAAGCATACAAAGGATTTTTCCGCGAACAGAACAAAGGATTTTTTGCAAAGGTAGCAAATGCATGCAGTATAAAAAATATAGAGGATATACCTAAAGAATTTCCAGAGATAGAATATGAAGTAAAATTCGATATACAGCCTAATGGAAAAGGCAAAGAGCCGGGATTAGTCGAGTATCTTGATGCTTTCGAATTTCCAGTAAGCTCCGGATCAAGATTCCTGAAAGATCCTGTGAACAATATAGCTGAAGGAATAAATCATTTTATAGGCGACAGTATGGATGAAAGAATAGTCATCATAGAGAAGATGGGCAAGCAATACTTGAAAGAGAAGGGACTTGTAACGATGACAAATACAGGCGTCCCATATGAAAATATCGTAATAAAAAGGACAGAGAACAGGTATCCGAGCAGTATGGAAGAGATACTCAAGAAGACTGAATTATTAAAACAGGAAAATCCTGATGTATTGTATCGAGGCAAAATCCGTAAAGAGAAAGGGGATGCATTCCTTCTTGATGCATCAGACGGCAGGATATATTCCATGACTGTGACACGAGCTCATCTCATCAAGCCTAATGAAACAAAAGAATCTGCAATACAAAGACAATTAGAGGTAGAATACGCTGGATTCATTCCGGGATTCAAAGGAATGGAGAAGAGTTCTGAGAAACAGATAATTGAAGGAATGGTAGCTATTGCAAAATATGTAGGGATATTATATCACGGAGCACCGATTACAGACGGGTGGAAGATGAATTTAGCGATAACAAATCAAAGAAAATATGATTTCATAATGCAGCGCGACATAAAGATGAAAAATTTGTCTGAAGTTGTCTTCAATCCAGATAGCCCTGTGATGATGCTTGAGAGAGAAAATATCTCGAGCAAAATAGCTAAAAAAATATCTCAAAGTTGAATCGAAGGACTGAGAAATACTTAACGAATAAGATGTACTGTACGACCGAGATATACTGAACGACTTAGATATATGTAAGGAGTTGATAACCATGAACAATATCCAAGATAATCTAATATATTTTTCAGGGCCTCACGGCTCCGGAAAGACAAGCCTGATAAAAGCCTTGGCCAACTATGGCGAAAGAATAATCATACCAGAATTATACACGAGAAACCTCAAATTCCATACAGAAGGTACATATAGAAAAGTTCTCAAGACTGCAAGCCGTGCTATAGAAAATTTTGAATACCTGCAATTGGCAAAAGAAAATCCTGACAAAATAATACTTGCAAACAGGTGTATATACGATGTATTGGCATATGACAAGGTATTTGAAGAAAAAGGATGGATAACAAAAGATACGTTTGATCTCTTAAAACTTACAAGAGCGTTTTTTCGAGACGAGAATGAAGAACCATATGCTATTATCGTCAATCCGGGATTTGATACGACATGGAAGCATCTTCATTCCAGATGGAATCATTCATCAAAGAAATGGAATGAAGAAGATGTGGAATACTGCAAGTTGGCATGCAAATCATACGAACAATTCAAGAACAGCGAAAAAATATTATATATAGATAGGGAAATGAACCTTGAATCAAAAGTGGAACTTGAATCTGTACATGAATGGATACTTGGAAGAAGGCAAGAATATATATCGACAAAAGAAGCTGAAAAATCAAAAGAATATGCTGCCATTAAAGAAACAGCATCAATAAAAGAAGCTACGTCAGTAAAGGAAGTTGCATGAACTGAAGAAAAATATTTATTCCTTCAAACTCAATTCTACAATCGCTTCAACATGCGGAGTATGTGGGAATAGGTCGAACATTGCCGTTGATTTCAGTTCATAATCCTTAAACTTGGGCAAATCTTTTCCTAACTGTTCGATATTGCAAGAAATATAGATAATAACTTTAGGTCTAAGTTTATTCAATTGATCAATAGTCTTTGGATGCATCCCTGATCGTGGAGGATCAGTTATGACAAATAAATCCTTGTCTGGCAATTCAACTTTTTTTAATTGCATCGCATCCATCTCTATAATTTCAGCATTCTTTATATTGTTCTTTTCAATATTTATCTTTGCTGCCATGATGCAATGCTTGTCTGATTCAATTATGAATAAGTTCTTGAAGAATTCACAATTATTGATTCCGAAAGTTCCGACACCAGCATAAAGATCTAGAAGAGTTATAGTTTTAGATTCATGTTTCTTGCATAAAGTATGGACGTATTCGTGCATCTTTTCTGCCATTGGAGTATTGTTCTGAAAGAATCCCTGGACTGAATATGTGAATTCCTTATTCAAATAATTTTCAGTAAGCATATCTTTTCCCTTGACGATAAAGAATTCTTCAGAGATGCTCATGTCAGTCTCTTTTGGAACGTATGTAATAATTATATTTTCTGCGCTTGAAAATTTTGCATAATGTTTTATCTTATCGATAGCTTCGCCGGTCTTAGTCGAATCCTCGTTTAGAACGAATGATATCGATGATGTTGATGATTCCTTGGTTCCAGGAGTTCTTATGACTACATACCTATATGTTCCAGTATTCTTTCTTACGTCGAACGAGTCTACGCCTTGAAAATTCTGGCGAATCTCTTTTATCAATTCATTCAATTTTTCATTAGCTATGACGCATTTTTCTATATCCAGACTATTCTTCCAATCACCTTTCTTTCTTAAACCTATTCCTCTTGGAGTGAACATCATGTCCATCCTGTTCCTATAGAAATATTCCTTGTCAGAGAAGACTTGAATATCTTGTAAATGATCTTGAGAAATTCCTATTGAATACGCTAACTGTTTCCTTTTATTATCTAATTGAATATTATAAGCTATATGCTGCGTGCTGCATCCACCGCATTGACCAAAGTATTGACATAAAGGTTCGACCATGAAGAAGAGGAATTGAAAAGTGTTTAAGAAGATTACTGAAAATGACATAAAATTTTTATACTAGGGATTACTTACCCACTTAGCATAACAGGGTTTCATCAAAAGGTTCTCTAGGACCTTCAGCATTCCGAAGTTATCGTCATCGTGACGTAAGTCGCCGCCCTTCTTGGACGGCATTTGTATTATTCTAAAATTGTTAATATGTCTTGTTTATAATTTTTCGGAAGAAATACGAAATTTACGAAAATAATTCAAGAAATCTGAGAATACATTTAGAATCTATATACAATATTGTTCAATCCAATCATAAAAGTCTGTAAGTTTAAGAGATGTTTTGGTTTTGCAGTCCACTAAAAATTCTCTTTTATCAAAAGGAAAGTCTCCAATCCCAATTATCGGGATACTAAAATATTTGATATATTTTTGGTCTGTTTTTACAATCTTAGAAAAATCATAACCATTAATAAATGGCATATAATAGTCTGTAAATATAATATTTATAGTATCATCAAGAGCTAAAATGTCGAGACCCTGTTTTCCGTTAATAGCGCCTTTTGCATTATGCCCCCTAAAATTCAATATATCTATATAAGTTTCGTAAAAAAATGGGGTATCCTCAACAACCAACACATTAACCATATTACTCTCCTTTAAACTTCTTTATGAGTTCTAATATCTTCTGTCCTGAATATTTTCCACGGTATTCTTTCATGACTAGACCCATGACTGCATTCGTATTAAGACTTGATTTCTCAGAAATGGTTTTTGTGATAAATTCTATCAATTCATCTTCACTCGTCTGATATTTTGAGAAATCAATCACTTTTCCTTGTTCATTTTTTCCGATTGCAAGTAATATTTCAAATACTGCTTCTTTTGCTATATCTGCTGAATTTAATTTAGAGAATATCTGTTCATACTGCGAATCTGTTGGAGTTACATCCAATGAATATCTCGTCTTGATGTCTTTCAACATGCTATCAAGTGCTTCTGCAATAGTCATTGCTTTTACTTGAGAAAATTTCTTAACAAATAATTCAAAGTTCGGTTCGAACACTAATTCTTTAGCGACTTGTCTTGGCAAATTATACTCGCGAACGAATCTTTCCGTCTTATCTTTTATCAATTCAGGTTTCTTTATTCCAGAAATATCTGGATGAACATTAGGAACATCTGTTTCCGGATACATTCTGCTACTTCCAGGCATTGGTCTTAAGAATTGTGATGTGCCATCTTCCTTTGCATTTCTGACTTCTTTGTACAATCCTTTCTCGAGCAAAAATTTTATTGATTCATCGATTTTTTGGAATGCGAGCAGACATTTTTCTTTAGAACCGAGTATAAATATCATTCCATCCTCTGTTCCAAGATTCAATTTATTATAAATATGTTTGACAATTTCATTTATACCATACTTCTCTAGATTCTCGTCCGTATGTATCAATCCATTCAATCCTAAAACTTTTATCCTGTCGCTAAGTTCAGTTCCGAATCTTCTATTCGGATTTACTTCGTATCCAAAAAATCCTTTGAACAATGGATACGATTTTCCATAAACGCAAAGACCAGAATCAAGACCGGCTTTGATAAAACCTTTCTGTAAATTTGCATTCTTGATATCCATCGTAAATTCCTGAACCGCATCTTTGTCTGAATTCAATAAATTGACTGTAATCCCCTTGACTTTCATCTCTTCTCTTAATCGCAACATATTCACTTGCCTTAATGCTTCAAGTTCTACTATCGTATCAATCATCCTCAATTCCTGAACGCCCTTGATTTCTGCTCGAGCGCCTTCTGCTATTGATACATTGACATCTTGCCTGATTGTTCCAATCCCTCGTTTTACTCGTCCTGTACTTCTAAGAAGCATTCCAATGAACGCGGCGACAGTCTTTACTTCTTGAGGCGTATGCATATCTGGACCAGTAGCTACTTCGATTAAAGGCATCCCAAGTCTATCAAGCCTGTAGGTATCAAAGTCCTTGTTTTTCTGAATTATCTTTGCAGCCTCTTCCTCGATGCATACAGTATCAATATGCACAGGCAAATGCGAGTTATCAGAAAGTTCAACATTAATCATACCATCGCGTGCAACTAAAGCAGTCCTCTGGAATCCAGTAGTATTCGAACCATCGACAACAGTCTTTCGCATCACGTGGACTTGATCAACAACATTACATTCAGTCATCAAAGAAAACTGAAGAACGACATTTAGTGCATCTTTATTCATTTCGTGAGGAGGGCATTCATCTAATTCAATTAAACAATTTGTATCATCATAATATTCATAAATGAAATATTTACCTTTCTCCATTTCTGCGGACGCTGCAACATCAACTGTTCCAGTCTCGCCAGCGCTGGCTCTTAGAATTCTCTTGATAGTCTTATCAGGAGAATCTTCCCTAAGTAATGTAGGGCAATCACAGAATAATTTCTTGCCCTCGAGCTGCTGATGAATCTCAAGTCCTGCTTTCAATCCTATTTTTGAATAATCTAAATTGTCAACCACATTAACCACAATGAACAGAACAGATTATCGTTTAAATAGATTATGATTAGAAAATAATACTAAATAAATCAACAACATACCACTCCTAAGTAGTAATAATGCGGAAGCTTTATAGTTTGCGCATTGCGTGAGCCGGGGCTTTAAACGGGCGAATTCTCGAGTTTTGGCTTTGCTGGAGTAGGATTTACGTGAAACGAGAGGATGTGTCGCAAAACTTTATAGAAAAATTA
>Ga0182027_10005606_pt1 | contig 19037 bp, 22 predicted proteins | sample 712E1DmetaG_FD_121300 | JGI IMG/M metagenome (GOLD analysis project Ga0182027, IMG submission 121300) | Permafrost microbial communities from Stordalen Mire, Sweden - 712E1D metaG (Illumina Assembly) | ecosystem: Environmental > Terrestrial > Soil > Wetlands > Permafrost | place: Sweden...
AAGGCGTCGGTAAATAGATTATTTTGTTTGAATGTGGTTCACTTTGTCGCACAGACGGTGAGCTTTTTTATTAAAATTGAAAAAATAAGAGCAATAAGATAGAATTAAACATTATGGAAAACCAAGAGCTTATTATTCCCAAGGGAAAGAAGATCGTTTACGCGGGGAGATTCCAGCCGTTTCACAACGGTCATTTGTCCGTTATCAAGTGGATCTTGGGCCAGGCTAAGGAGGTGACGATTGTTATCGGCAGCATGCAGGAATATTCACAAACCCGCCATCCGCTGACCTTCCGGGAACGCAAAGAGATCATCGAAAAGAGCCTGGCGGCGGAAAATATCGTTAATTGCCGGGTCGTTGGCATGCCGGATTTTTTAAGCGATGTGGCTTGGGGCAAGAAATTCCTGGAAGTTACCGGATCGACCGCCGACCAGATTGTTGTTTTAACGTCGAACGCTTGGGCGCAGGAGAGTTTAAAAAAGATCGGCGTCACGGTGATGGCGCATCCGATGTTTTTGTATAATCTTTCGGCGACCTCGGTGCGCAAGCGGATTGCCGACAACCACAATTGGGAAGAACTGGTTCCAAAGCCGTGCGCCGAATACCTGAAAGCCAACGGTTTGGACAAAAAGATTGCCATCCTGCAGATGTCGGCGACGGAACGGATCGGCGAATTCATGCGTCGCTCCGTGGAAGCCGCCGGACTGAAGGGGGTGGTGCTGGGAGTTTCGGGCGGTATCGATTCGGCGGTGGCTGCCGCTCTGGCCGCCAAAGCTTTCGGCAAAAAGGCGCATTTTTATTTCCTGCCATTTTTCCGCAAATGCCCTTACCACAACAATGTCGCGCTCCTGGAAAAAGCGTTAAAGATCGACGTAAAGACCCTGCAGCTGGACAAGATCATTGAGCAGTACGGCAAGGTTTTGCCCGGCGGCACCAATCTTGCTTACGGCAATTTAAAGCCACGCATCCGCATGAATGTGCTTTATTATTTCGCCAATCTGAAAAAACTGATGGTAGCGGGCACGACCAACAAGTCGGAAATGGAGATCGGTTATTTTACCAAATTTGGCGACGGCGGGGTGGATATCGAGCCTATTGGCGATCTTTATAAAAGCGAAATCATGGAGCTGGCGGCCGAGTTTAAATTGCCCGAGGATATCATGGAATCGGCGCCCAGCGCGGCGTTGTGGCCGGGGCAAACCGACGAAAAAGAACTGGGAATGGAGTATTACCAGCTCGACACAGTTTTAAAATTACTGGACCAGGGTTTTGGCACCGAAGAGGTGGTCGCGCTGACGAACGTTTCATTGTTAAAGATCCAGAATCTGATCGACCGCAAGCGAAGGAATGCCCACAAGCTAGCCATGCCGCCGGTATGCAGGCTCAAATAATCATATGGAATTTTTTGACACGCACGCCCATTTGAACTTTAGCGACTACGCGATCGATTTTAACGAGATTATTGAAAATTCCCTTAAAACGGGAATTTCAATTATTAACGTTGGAACGAATTTATTATCGTCGGAACGCGCGGTCGATCTGGCCCAGGCTTATGAGGCGGGCGTTTTTGCAGCCATCGGCTTGCATCCGTCAAACATTCAATACGACCCGGAAACCCAAAAGGGGAGTTCAAACAAGCCCGAGGACGTTGTCGAGATCGATTTTGACGCCGAAAGTTACGGCGGGCTGGCCGATCAAAAAAAAGTGGTGGCCGTGGGTGAGGTCGGATTGGACTATTTTCGTTTGCCCAAATCGAAAACCAGAACGCAGGCGATGAAAGAAAAACAGCGCCAGATATTTTTAAAACAGCTGGCATTCGCGCGCGCCAAAAAATTGCCGGTGATCATTCACTGCCGGAACGCGCACGATGAGATGATCGAACTTTTGAAAAATGATTTTTCCGATAACGGCGCCGTCGCCGGAGTCATCCATTGTTTTACCGCTACAAAAGATCAGGCCCAAAAATATTACAATCTGGGATTTTATTTCGGTTTGAATGGCATTCTTTTTAAAATCGATCTAGCCGAGGCGGTGGCTGCTATGCCTTTAGATCGGATATTGCTTGAGACCGATTGCCCGTTTTTGGCGCCTCCAGGCGCTCCGGATCGCAATGTGCCGCAAAACCTACCCACTATCGCCGAACGCGTGGCCCAGATCCGCAACGACAGCGTCGACACCATAATCAATTCCGCCGCCAACAACGCCAGAAAACTTTTTGGCATCAATTGACCAAAAGCGAATTAGACGCTATTATCGGATTGTAATTATTTGAGACTTGCCCGCCGCCGCGTAAAGCTAAGGCGGGTGATGGAGGGGTCGCATAATGGCATTGCAAGAGGTTGCTAACCTCTGACGGTTTAAAAAGCCGTCCGTGGGTTCGATTCCCGCTCCCTCCGCCAGTTAGAAAATATGTATTGGTTCGTCCTTCGCGAGGACGCGCCGCTCGCTTTTAAGCGCAAATCGGAACTTTTTTATGCTTGCTTTGCGATGCGGGGATGGCTGAAGGCGGGTTTTTTGAAAGAATTAAATAATTTTGTTATTACAGTATTGTAATTAGTAGAACACAAGTAATGATATCAAAACTTATAAAGATTGAGAGTAATGTTGTTATTAAACAAAGTGCGTAAACGGTCGCTAAGATAGTCGAAGCGTTAGGCGTTAGTATCGAATAATTATTGAAATAAGGGAATAAATATGTCCGCAGATTTTATTAAAATATTTCAAGAATTTGATGGCAATGAAAGACCCGACAACCTTCGCCGAGAAAAATTGCAGTCTAGGTATGAAACTTTAAATGAAGAAGAAAAGGCTGAATTGATGGGGCTAAATATTTTTCCCGATAACCCGCGTGGCATCGAGTTACGAAAAAAGGAAGCACTAGGTCTGATTGCCGATGATGAAAGAGGGGAGCTTAGAAAGTTATATCAGTTGAAAACTCGCCAAGAAAAAAACACGCCTGCCATTCAAAAATTATGGGAGCGAATAGAGGCAAATGATCCCAACGTTGAGCAGGTTGATATGGGTAGTGGCAAGGCTATAAAAGTTACGCCGACAGAAGAAGAAAAAATTATATGGACATTTGGGCTTGGTGGGTGTTATGGTTCTGTTGTTTTTACCGAACATGAAGATGGTACTAGGGACTGTGTATTAACGCACTATCCACCGACTGAATTATCCGTTAACATGGCAAAGTTGGGTGATCTCATTAATACTTCAGAAAAAACGAAAACTGCAAAAACAAAAAAAGCAGTGTTGGCCTTGCCGGGTGAATGGATACAAAATCCAGAAACCAAAAAATATGAAATGAAAGCAAAAAATCAACAAGCGATTGATTCATTAACCATTGTCATTCAGGCAAAGCTTGGAGTTGACGTAGAAATAAAAATTGAACCGTATTCTGAAATGATAGATTTAGCTAAAAAAGATCATGGAGTTTTTGTTGTTTACGTCCCACCGTCAGGCAAAGGCGATGTAAGGTACCAGACATGGTTTAGTGGTGGAAAACTAACAGAAACACCCGCTAAAAATGAACGGGATAATTTGCCGCCAAGCTCGACAGAACCGAGTGAGCCAGCAAAAGCTGGCTAGAAAAATTTGAAATCGTCCAATCCGAAAGGGGCGTTTCTGCGGGCGGAAGGGTGTATGAGGAGGGAATGTTGCCCGTGTTACAAATTTTGGGCGAAATCTATTCGAATTTTTTTGAACGCACGCCTTGTTTTACCGCCGTATCTTTGGCGAAGGCGGCTTCTCTTTCTGTCGGTCACTTTATCCACCCGCTTAATCAATGGCGGGTTTTAAATTATAATAAAAGATAATTCGATCAAATACATGCACAAATGGATTTTTGTATCGGGCGTCTTGTTTCTTGTTTCGATGTTCGGCACCCAAATCGTTTTTGCCGATTATCATTTTACCGATTACCAAGGGAGGCCGCCGATCCATATTTACGGTTCGTCGTTGCAAAAACCGGTTGGACTGTCGCCCCAGCAAGTAAAGACCGCTTATAATTTATCGGCCAGCGGCGGTCATGGGACCATTGCCATCATCGGCGCTTACGACGACAAAACCATCGAAGACGATTTGGATGTGTTTTCCAAAACTTTCAATTTGCCCGAATGTACCGCTGCCAACGGCTGTTTTGAAAAACACAAGATGAGCGATTCGGTCAAACCGTCGAGCGGCTGGTCCATGGAAACCAGTCTGGATGTGGAGTGGGCGCATGCCATCGCGCCCAAGGCCAAGATACTTTTGGTGGAAGCGACGACGCCCAGCGGCAAAAATCTTTTGGCTGCTATTGATTATGCCGCCAGCCGCGCTGATGCTTCGGCGATTTCAATGAGTTGGGGCGGTGTCGAGTTTCCCGAAGAGGCGTCCATGGATAGCCATTTTGTTTCTAAATCGGGCGCGGTGTTTTTTGCCTCGTCGGGCGATGATGGCGCCGGGGTTTCTTGGCCAGCCGCCAGCGTCAATGTGGTGGCTGTGGGTGGTACCAGCTTAAAGCTCGATGCCAAAAATAACGTGGTCTCTGAAACCGCCTGGGCGGGCAGCGGCGGTGGGGTCAGCGCGTATGAACCACAGCCGGCATACCAAAGCGGCTGGGGCATTGCCAAGGCCGGCGGTATGCGTGCCATTCCCGACGTTGCGCTCAACGCCGATCCGCAAAACGGCTTCGCGATCTACAAAAGTTCGAGTGGTGGCAAGGGGATTTGGTATCGCGTGGGCGGAACCTCGGCGAGTGCCCCTCAATGGGCCGCGATCCGCTCGCTGGGCTTGTCGGCGTCAAACGAAAAATTCTATTCCGACAAAGCCAGCGCGAATTACGCGACATATTTCCGCGACATCATTTCAGGCAAGAACGGCGATTGTGGCTACTTCTGCAGCGCCCGCAAGCGCTACGACTATGTTACGGGCTTGGGCAGCCCGCTGACGATAAATTTTTAAAACCTCGGACCGGTATGTGAACCGCCAAGATTCTGCCTTGGCGGTTTTTACTAAACTTCGATTATCCGATAGAATGGGAAAATGGAACCAAAAGTAGCAATACAAGGATTAAGCGCGCTTGAGGCGCAAAAAAGACTGGCGCGTGACGGTTTCAACGAGTTGCCGTCGCAGAAAAAACACAGTTGGTACGCCATTTTTTTGGATGTGGTGCGGGAGCCGATGCTGGCGATCCTAGTCGCCGCGGGTTTGCTTTATGTGTTTATGGGTGACAGGATCGATGCTCTGATGCTGTCGTTTTTCGTTTGTTTGATCATCGGTATTACTTTTTACCAGCAGCACAAGACCGAGCGAACTCTTGAAGCGTTGCGTAATTTGTCCAGTCCGCGCGCGTTGGTCATCCGCGATGGTTTGCAGGTTCGCATACCCGGTCACGACGTGGTCGTTGGCGATCTGATTGTGGTGCGCGAGGGCGATCGCGTACCAGCCGACGCCCGAGTACTGGAGCAGACGAATTTGATGATCAATGAATCGATGCTGACCGGCGAATCGCTGGCGGTAGGCAAGATCAATTTGTCCGAAAGTGAACCCAAAAACGACTGGCCAGGCGGCGATAGAACCTCTTTTTTATATTCTTGTACCTTGGTGACGCAGGGCTGGGGTTTGGCCGAGGTTGTTGCCACTGGCAGCCGCACGCGAATGGGAGCGATCGGGGCATCGCTGGCATCAATTAAGGAAGCCGACACTCCGTTGCGCAAGGAAATGAAGCGGTTGGTTTTCGGCCTTTCGATCTTTGGATTGAGTTGCTGTTTTTTGGTGGTTGCCTGGTATATAATCTCGCGCGGCGAATGGCTCCAGGGATTTTTGGCCGGTCTGACGCTTTCCATGGCGCTTCTGCCCGAAGAGATTCCGGTCGTATTGATGATCTTTTTGACCCTTGGGGCGTGGCGCTTGGCGAAACGGAAAGTCTTGACGCGCAGTCAGGCGGCGATTGAAACGCTGGGCGCGGCCACGGTTTTGTGCGTGGATAAGACCGGGACCATTACGCAAAACAAAATGCAATTGCAAACGCTGGCGTACGATGGTGGTTCCAGCGATTTTGCCGAGCTTGCCGGCGCCAAAACATTTTTGCCTGAGGCTTGTCATATTTTGCTTGAATACGCCGTGCTGGCCAGCCAGCGCGACCCGTTCGATCCGTTAGAGATCGAGATCAAGCGCGCGGGCGAGAACATATTATCAGCGACCGATCACCTGCATTACGACTGGGAGCTTGTGCGCGAGTATCCCTTGAAGGGTACGCTGTTGGCGTTGTCGAACGTTTGGCAATCGCCGGAAAAGTCGCGTTACGTTATCGCGGCCAAAGGCGCGCCCGAAGCCATTGCCGGGCTTTGCCATTTTACGGCAGCACAGACAAGAGATTTGTTGTCACGGATGCAACCGTTTCTGGAAAGAGGCTTGCGTCTGATCGCCGTGGCCAAGGCGGAATTTACCGCCCGCGACCTGCCCAAACAACAACATGATTTTGAATTTTCGTTTTGCGGTTTGCTTGGCTTTGCCGATCCGGTGAGAGCCGAGGTGCCGGGCGCCGTCAAAGAATGTCTTGGCGCCGGGATTAGGATTTGCATGATAACCGGTGATTATCCGGGAACGGCCCAATATGTCGCGCGTTCGATCGGCTTGGAAAATCCGGACGAATACCTGACGGGTTTTGATCTGGAAAAGCTGGCAAAAAACGATCTTAACGAAAGGCTGGCACGCACCAATATCTTCGCTCGCGTGATGCCCGAACAAAAACTCCAGATTGTACAGGCGTTGGAGGAGCGGGGTTATGTGGTGGCAATGACCGGCGACGGGGTTAATGACGCGCCGGCATTGAAAGCCGCGCACATCGGGATCGCTATGGGCCAAAGAGGTACCGACGTGGCGCGCGAAGCCTCTGATTTTGTGTTGCTCGACGATAATTTTTCGTCCATTGTCGGCGCGGTACGCGCCGGCCGGGGGATATTTGATAATCTGCGCAAAGCGGTCGCTTACATCTTTGCGGTGCATATTCCGGTCGCCGGGATGGCGATGTTGCCGATCGCTTTCGGCATGCCGGTAATTTTAATGCCGGCGCATATCGCGTTCCTGGAAATGATCATTGACCCGGCTTGCACCACGGTATACGAGGCCGAACCGCCAGAGATCAACGCGATGAGAAGGCCGCCACGTGGCTTAAAGGACAGTTTGTTTAGCCGTCGCGTCGCGACGACCAGCGTTCTTGAAGGATTGGGAGCGTTGGCGATCAATTTTTGGGTTTTATGCCAGGCGCATTCCAGCGGGGCGTCCGAAAACGAGGCGCGTTCGGTTACTTTCCTTTCCATCGTTTTGGTCAACCTGGCGTTGATCGTCTCAAATCTTTCACTGTCCAAAAGTTTCGTTAAGGTGTTTTTTGGCCGTAACCGGGCGCTTTTTACAGTCATTGGGGGGACGGTGGTCGCGTTGTCCGTAATTTTCCTGTTGCCGGCATTGCGCGAACTTTTTCATTTCGCGCCTTTGCAAATGGGCGATGTTTTGTTTGCCTTGCTGGCCATGTTATTGGGATTGTTGTGGTTTGAGCTGGTTAAGCGATTCAACTCCTGGATATTTAAGAATCCTTGAAATTTCCCCAATTTATGGTTAAGTAGAACCATAGCAGATACGGAAGCGTGCCTGAGTGGTTGTGACCGAAGGGAATCCCGAGTATAGCGAGGGAAAAGGGATGGTCTTGCCGCCGCCGTTGGCGGGGTCCCGCCAGAGGCGGGAAAAACTAAATACGATTTCGTTGCAATGCGGTGGGGTGCCTGAGCGGTTGAAAGGGACGGTCTTGTCCCGCAGCAATGTGGAGGGTTGGCTGAGTGGTCTATAGCGCTGGTCTTGAAAACCAGTTGAGGGCAACTTCTCGGAGGTTCGAATCCTCCACCCTCCGCAATGATGCGGGATCCCGCTGAGGCGGGAAAAACCGTTGTGGCCAAAAGTTACCGTGAGATCGAATCTCACCCCCACCGCATTGCAACGAAAAAATGCCTGCAAGGGTATCAGAGGTTCGAATCCTCTCGCTTCCGCAAAGATGAGTTTTCCCGCCATAGCGGGATCGTGCCACTGGCGGGGATCTCGTCCCTACCGTAGGGTAATAAAAATTGACAGCCTTTGACAGAATAATACTAGTTATATGTATTGGATAATTCCTGCCCTTATTGCGCCATTTATAAATGCGGTAAATAATTTTGCCGATAAATATCTGGTTTCGGGCGCGATAAAAAGCTGGAAAGTCATCCCGGTTTACGGCGCTTTTTTTAGTTTTACGGTTAGTACCGCGATTTGGGGAGCGTTGGGATTTTTCAGTCCGGGAATTTATTCCTTGTTTGGCGTCGCTTCCGGGATCACGACGGTTGTCGCGGTGACCGCGTATTATAAGTTGATGTCTCGCCAGGATGTCAGTGAGATGGTCTTTTTTTTGGGGTTGACGACTCCGCTTATTCTGATCCTTTCGTATGTCCTTCTCGGAGAAAGAATTTCATTTTTCCAATTTGCCGGTTTTGTTTTGATACTGCTCGCCGTTGCCCTCATCACCTTTAAAAAGGAACAGGCGCATTTCCGCTGGTCCCAAACGATGGCTTTGATTCTTGTGGCTGACGGAATGTGGGCGTTGGGGGCGGTATTGATGAAATTCGCGATCAATGAAAATTCGTTTATCCGATCGCTGTGCTACGAGGGTTGGGGAATGGGGCTGGCCGGTTTGATGTTCTTTTCGTTTTCTTCCGACATTAGAAGCAATTTTTTGAAAAATTTCGATAGAATAAAGAAAAGAACGCTGTTTATTTTTGGCGCCGACGAGGTTCTTTCAATCGTGGGCCGGTATGTTGAATATTTCGCTTATTCGATTGGGCCGGTCGCGTTAGTTAGCGTGGCGGGCGGCGCGCAAACTTTTTATTGCATTTTGCTGGGATTAATTTTGACCATTGTTATTCCAGGTGTTATCAAAGAAGATATAACGGGAAAAAATCTTTTCAAGAAATTGGCAGCCGCGGTGATTTTGGTTGTCGGTCTGTATTTTATAAATACTTAGCGCCGATATTGGCAGTTATGGGTAATGATTTTATTTAGAAATAAAATATTAATAAAAGCATGCCATCATTTTCCTATTCCTTGACCCTGTTTCTTAAATACCGGTTTTGCGAGATTGTTGATATCGTCAGCAAGATAAAAGAAATCGATCCGTCGCTTGATCAAACTTTGACTAACAAAAACCGCCAATTTTAATTTTTTAAATGAAATGAGCTCCGCCAACAAAGATATTCTCGCCATTTTCGATGAATTATTGCAAGCTGCCAAAACCGATGGCAATATTGTTGGTTTCTTTTTGACGGGTTCGCGCGGAAAGGGAAACGAATACGATTTTTCGGACTATGATATTTATGTGATCGTCAAAGAGGGTGCAGTCCGCGATTACAAGAATAAATTTGAAACAATAAAATCGCCGGAAATCGATTTGGGCGTAATGTCGGTCTCGGAATTTGCCGCTTATGCCCGGTGGCAGGGAAGCGTTCGCTGGGACAGATACAGCTTTGCCCATGTGAAGGCCTTGGTCGACAAGACCGGCGAGATCCAAAAACTCATTGACGAAAAAGGGTCCATCCCAAGTGATAAACGGGATGATTTCATTAATGGATCGATCGACGCGTATATCAACGGTTTTTTCCGGTCGGTGAAATCATTTCGAAGGCAAAATGTCGCGGGGTTTCGGCTGGAAGCCGCCGCTTCGATCCCGTATCTTTTGGACGCGTTATTCGCCCTGCGGGGAAGAACGGCGCCTTTTTTGGATTATCTCGCTTGGGAACTTCAACATTATCCCCTTGAAGGGTTTTCTTGGACAACCGCAGAGTTTTTGGCTGTGTTGCTTAAGATCTTGGAGAATGGCGATTTAAAAACCCAGCAAAAATTAGCCATAGCCGCTGAGGCCGTTTTTCGCGCCGAGGGTCACGGAAGCGTTTTCGATGCCTGGGCTGGGAAAGACAAATGGGCAATGAATTTTGAGCCTGGTATCAGGGTCGGCAAAAATTGATCAATGGTGTTTGGATTTTACGCAAATTTTATCTATTGGAAAATATATATTTATGGCGTTTGAATTATCCGGATTTGAAGCGGTTCCCGAAGAGCAGGAAGTGATCGATTTGCTTGTTGCCGACAGGGAAAACGGAGTTATCAATCCGCAAACCGGCGAAACGGCAATCGGCGAGAAAACCAGAGAAAAGTTGGTTGGGCTGGTTGCTGCCCGGGAAAATGAGATAGGAAAAATCGATGATCCCAAAGAGTGCGCTGTTGCGCAAATCGAATTTGATCTTTGGCAAGCCCGCTTGTACCGCAAGGCCGGTTATTTGGCGCTGGCGTTGAACAACTACGAGATCGCCGAAGATGAAGCGAACCAACAACGCTTGGATGACCTTTGGGCAACGATTACCAAAGAGGCGGATGAATTCGTGGTATCCGTAAAAAACGAGCGATAAAAAATATGAAGGGTTGGGGAAGAGTTTATAATAATTATTAGAATATTATGTTGGAAAACAAAGAATATGAATCGCCGCCGCTTGAAATAGTAATAGAAAATTTTAAAAAATGGCCGAGCGGCGGCATTAATTTGGACATTTTATCGGAAGCCATCAAAGAAAATAAATTAACCGCGGAACAATTAACCGGATTAAACAGCTTTTTCGTAACTGGATATATCCAGGCAATGGACAGTTGTTTTCCGGGAAACGCTTTTGATAACTTAAGAGGCCAGAACATGATCGCCGATTATATACCGCCACAGGAGAGCCTTGATTTGGATAAAGAATGGGCAAATATCCATGATTTGTTGAAATTGGAAAAACCGGCGGATGAGATGTCCACGAGCGATATTCTCAAGCATATTGCAAAATTCAAGGCCGATGATTTTCCAAATTTCGAAGAAATCGTTCAAACGATATCTTCGTATATCGGCGAATCGATAAGGAGAGCCCATAAAGAAAATGATCCTGCGCGCTTGCAGAAAGTTATTCCGGCTTTTAAACTTTTGGTTTATTTCCGCAAAAAATTGCGCGGGGCCGCGGATTACGGCTGCGAAGCGGAATTCGACAGGGTGGTCCGTTTTGGCGTGGATTTGGATAAGATGGGATTCAGGTATCTGCAAAAAGACGAACTTAAGGAAAAATTAATGGGTCCGTATTAATTGGAAAGCAAAATGGTCGCGGAAAAAGTTTACATTTCCAAGGCTGAGCGGATCCTGGGTTATTATCCCGTTTAAGGAGGAATTAATGCAATTCGATGGTCAAATACATTATTTTTGATTGGGGCGGGGTTTGCACTCGCGGTCACCTGATAAAGGATTTTGCCCGCAATCTGGCCGCGGCAACCGGTGCGAATGCAAAAAAGGCAAAGGAAACCTTTGATAGTCTGGAAGACCCTTACGAGATTGGGCAAATAGAACCCCAACGATTTTGGGAAGGATTCAAAGATAAGCTTGAATTGTCTATTCCGGCCACGCAGATCCAGGATATTTTCCTGAATTCGTACGTTGTCGTCCCTGAAATGCTCGATTTCATCCTGGAGCTAAAAAATGAATATAAAACAGCCTTGCTGACCAATAACTATGAGGATATGCTCGCGTATCTTCATAAAACCTATAAACTCGAAAAGTATTTCGACGAAATTATTTGTTCATCCGCGATCCATTTAAGAAAACCGAATAAAGATGTTTATGAATATGTGGCCAGGAAGATGGGGATAGATCCAAGCGAAGCGGTTTTTGTTGACGATAAAGAAAGAAACACCGTCGCCGCCCAGGCCTTGGGGTTCGAAACGATCACGTTCAAAGACATGGAAGATCTAAGGCGCGGAATTAAACTACGGTAAATATGGCAAAAATAATTGTTACCCAGGAATTGGAATTGTTACCCGACCAGACCGAGCGGTTGAACAGTCTGGGGCAGGTGAAGATTTACGATGACCTGGCCAAAACACCCCGGGAATGGCTTAAAAGATGCCAAGGTTTTGATGTCATTTGTACCGGGCGATATGGGCTGATGCAAATGGTTTATGAGCTGGAAAATGTTTTTATTTCTTTGCCGTTTGTCGGCGTCGGCTGGTTGGATGCGGCTAAGTTGAAAAAACGCAACATTACGGTTGCCTACGCTCCCGGTTGCAACAAGGACGCGGTCGCGGAGTGGATCATTGCGATGATGTTGAACTTATCGCGCAACTTGCTAAAATTCATCAATGTGAAAAAATTGCCGGCCCATCGATTGCCCGCCAGGACTGTCGGGTTGACCGGCAAAACCGTCTGCGTTTTGGGGGCCGGCAATATCGGCGCGCGGGTCGGAAAAATCTGCGGGTCTTTTGACATGAATGTTGTTTATTTCAAAAAAGGCGACAATCTGTTGCGGCAAGCCAAAGATGCCGATTTTGTCGTTAATTGTTTAAGCGAGAATCCTACCACGTTGGGACTGTTGGATAAAGAGTTTTTTCCCTCGTTAAAAAACGGATCATTTTTTATATCAGTTACCAGCCAGACGCTTTACGACACAAAAGCACTGATCCAGGCACTTGGGAAAAATATCGCGGGAGCGGCTATCGATGTGGGTGATATGCCGCAACCGGGGGATACCAATTATCCTTTCTATAAAAAATTGTTGAAAAACGGCCGCATCCTGGCCACGCCGCATATCGCCTACAATTCCGATGTTACCGCCCGCGTCGCCAACGACATGATGATCGCCAATATTGAAGCCTACCTGGCTGGCAAGCCAACCAATCTGTTGCGATGAAAAGATCGTGGCGGTTTGGAAGAAGCGATTCAGGCGAGATAATATAAATTTCAAAACATGAAATTATCATATGGCACAAAAAATTTTCTAAGATGGACAGGTTGGTTTTTTGCTATTTTAGTTATTGGTTATTTTTATATCAATTACCCATTTTATAAAATGTTTCCTAATGTTTTGTGGTTACCATTAGTTTGGTTGGGCGGTATTTTTTTGTTGGTTGGAATTTTAAGTGGCGTAGCTGGTGAGGCAGGAAAATGGAGACGGGGTATTGAGGCAGAACATGTGGTAGAAGACATATCCTATGAGTTACCGAGGAGATTTAATGTTTTAAGAAATATCATAATAGGAGAAAAAGGGAATATAGATGAAATTATTGTCGGCCCAACGGGTATCTGGGTGATTGAGGTTAAAAGCCATAGCGGGCGGATAACTTTTGATGGAAAAGAATTAAGGAGAAATGGAGAACTCTTTGAGAAAGATTTCCTCAAACAAGCATGGGCCGAAGGATGTGCAGTTAGAGATATTTTAAAAAAAGAATTAAACGAAGATTTTTTTATCCAACCGGTAATTTGTTTTTCATCGATTAACACAAAATTACATTTTGGGAAAAAACCTATTAAAGGAGTATATGTGATTGGCCTAAAATGGCTGAATGAACTAGTTTTTAAAAGCTCCACTCGCTTGGCTGATTCAACAGCATATGAATTAGCCGAAATATTAAAAAACTACGAAGAGTAAGCATCCAATATTATTAAATGATCGAGATCTAATCTCGATCAAAAAAATATGAAAATATTTAGAACGTGGACATTTAAGTGGTGGGAGGTGGGTTTGATCAAGCTCTGTCTTTTGTCGCTGGGTATTTTGTTGGGTCTTTATTTCTACGACTACCTCATTGGTCTTATTTGGCTGTGGTGGGTGATTTTTGCGGTGACGGCGGTCTATTTTATAGGTGTTTTCATAAAAAATCATAATGGGGAGATTGAGGCTAAACCTTGATTAACCTAGATAAATAAAATTATGAAGGAAAGTTTTGAAATATTTCCAATGGAAGAAGATCGGGGCGCTTCACAAGAGGGCCGGGAGTCGCAGGGTTTGTTTGGCGGTAAATTGAATATCCGCGAAAGGGCAAGCCAGCTGCGTTCCTCGCTGGCGGAAAAATTGTCCGGGAGCGAGAAGGAAAAAGAACCTGCGGGAATTGAAATTATCGACGAAAACGACAGCGGCAATCTGCTTAGCGATAAATCAAGAAACTTTAATTTAACTTTCGGCCATGATGTATCTCCTTACAGCCGGGAAGGATTTGCCGGGAATAAAGAGAAGCAGGGAGAGCTGGCGCGTTATTTTATTCAGAGGCTTGAGCTAAAAGGCAGGGGTCCTTTGATTGATGTGGGCTTTGGTTCAAACATTTATATTTCCAAGGCGTTTGCCGATTCATCGATCAAGGCTTACGCCATTGACCAGCAGCAGGAAGGCCGCGTAGCGGGGGAAACTATATGGCAAGCGCCAAAAGAAATTAGTGCCAACGATAAGCGTGTGAAAATTTTTAGCGGTGATATCGCGGAAATTGCCAGTCCCGAAAGCGAACTTAAGGGTGAACGCTTCGGATTGGTTCTTTTTAACGGTTCCTGGGCCTCGGGCGGAAATAATTTTACCGTTGGCGGCGAGGCCATGGAGGCAAAATATTATAATAAGCAAGACAAAACAGAAAGCTTGGTGGAATTTATCGACAAGGAGAAAGACGGGATTTTAGGGGCGTGCAAGAAGCGGCTGGCGCGCGACGGTATGATCGGCATTGTTTCTTCACGGTATGCGTTCCATGGGTCAGGGTTTAATTATTATGAGCTGCCGGAAGAAAAACTGAATTTTATCGATTTATACGATCGTTTACGGCGGTTAGGGGCGAAAAAATTCCATATTTTTGGGGTCTCACAAGCCGGATTTGACCAAATGCTGAAAAGATCGATCGCGCAAAACCAACAGGAATACGGACAAAATATTAACCAGGATAAGGTAGCTGCTATTAGAGATCAGTTAAAAGACAGTTCAAGTCTGCCGCCGGAAGATATTTATTCCAAATTCGGCGGCAACCCGGAATATCAAAAATCCCGGATACGCGGCGTTAAAGAGGCGGCAAAAGATATTTCCGGGATAAATGAGCTCGCTCGGATCGACGCCATATTTGCCGAATTCTAAAAATCGTTATTAGATGAACAACCTTAATAAAAAAGCGTTTGGCGGACTTTTTTTCCTTATTGTTGCTTTGGGGGTTTTGTTGTTTGGGCCGGTGGGCACGATTTACTATTGGCAGGAGTGGGTTTTTCTGGCGGTGTTTGGTGTATCGGCGTTGTTGATTACATTTTATCTGATGAAAAAAGACCCGGGGCTTCTGGCGCGGCGGGTGAAGGCAGGTTCCGCGGCCGAGACGCAGAAGAGCCAGAAGATCATCCAATTCATCGCGCAGATAGCTTTTGTCGTAGCGATCGTTGTTTCGGCGCTTGATCACCGCTTTGGCTGGTCGGTCGTGCCGCCATACAAGGTCGCGGCCGGGGATATTTTGGTGGCGTTGGGATTATATTTTGTCTTTTTGGTGTTCAGGGAAAATTCTTACACCTCAGCGATCATCGAATTGGGCAGGGAACAGAAGGTTATTGCAAGCGGTCCGTACGCGATCGTGCGCCATCCGATGTATGCCGGCGCGTTTGTGATGCTCCTGGGCGTGCCGCTGGCGCTCGGCTCTTGGTGGGGTTTGTTACCGGTGGCCGCGCTCATGGCCGCGATTGTCCGGCGCCTCGTAGAAGAAGAAAAATTCCTGTCCAAAAACCTGGCCGGCTATCAACAATACCAAAAACAAGTTAAATTCCGTTTGCTACCTTTCGTTTGGTGATTTAATAAATATGGCAAAAGATATAATCCCGAATGATTCCAGATACGTTCCTTTGACGCAACAGCCTTACTGCTGCGTGCCCGCGTGCATACAAATGGTGATGTTAAGGCATAAAATGCCGTTGATTTCCGCCGAGCTTATGGGTAATCGCATGGGCTTGGTGGTCCCAAAAACGGAACTCAACTTATTCTGGAGCGCCAAAACCGGGCCAAGGCCTAAAACCGGTTATGGAGTGAGGTTGGGCAAAAAGGGTTACGAGCCGGACGCAGTTTTGAAAGAACTGGGTATTCATTTAAAAATGAATTTGTTCCTGATCGATAAATTCAAAGACTTGGGTCAAGTCGAAAAATATCTGGGGAGCGTAAGCAAAACCGACAAAGATGTTTTGGTTTGTTTTGATTCGGGTGTTTTGTTTGGCGGCGCGGGGGAGCGTACCGGGCATGTTTGCGTTTTAGACAAGATATTTCCTGAACGCAACGAGGCGCGGATCATCGATCCAGGATATAGGGCGCCAAAATGGAGATTGGCAAAGATCGATAAATTATTCGAGGCGATGAAATGCCATGGCAAGGCCAGCTATGCCGGTTTTTGGGAAATTGTCCCTGCTTGAAAATAACAAAATGATCGAGGCTAGGCCTCAATCAATAAAATATGAAAATATTTAGAACTTGGACGTTTCGCTGGTGGGAGGTGGGGATTATAAAGGTTTGTCTTATCTCGCTGGGTATTTTGCTGGGTCTTTATTTTTACGACTACCTCATTGGTTTTATTTGGCTGTGGTGGGTGATTTTTGCGATGGCAGCGGCTTACTTCATTGCCCTTTTTTTAAAAAATCATAAAGCTTAGATTCATTATGCCAAAATTAGAAACCCGGATTACTTTTGTAAAAGCGACCGTTGCCGATGTTGATGAATATGTGACGCTGGAAAAGAGAGTTAAGAGTAAAACATACTCTGCTTTGGTTTTAAAAGAGGACGTTATTACCAAAGTGGGTGTGGATAATATTTATTCATCTGGCAGGATACCCCGATGCTTGCATCGGGGATGAATGCCAGCCCGGAATGGAGCGAAGCGGAATGGAGGATGAACAAACTTGTCCCGGAGGGAATACCCCGCCACTTGGGGCGGGGTAGTTTATTTGTTTAAGCTTGGCGATAAGACCATTGGGCACATTAATTTTCGAATAAATGACGATAGATCCGTGCATCTGGGCGGGTTTGTGATTGATCCGGAATTTCAAAGCAAAGGGATGGGGCGGCAGGCTATGGGATTGATCCTCGGAATCACTAACGGTGTTAAAATAGATCTGGTAACCCATCCCGACAATGTCAAAGCCGTCAAGCTATATCGTTCGTTGGGTTTTGAAATTGTCGAGCGAAAAGAAAATTATTGGGGCGACGGCGAACCGCGTGTTATTATGATAAAAAACAATCGGTGAATGTTTTTAATTAACGATTATGGAAAAAGAATTTCAACAGATGCCGGATTTTTTTCCCCAAGGGTCATGTTCGCGGGACGAAATTAAGGAGGCTGTGCTTAATCATTTAGAAGCGACACTGAACCTAATACCCGGATTGCCGATTGGTGAATTAAATTTAAAGAATTTGGAGCAAATAAATTCGGGCACATACGCATTGAATGAGCGTCCGCCGATTACTTTTATTAAAGAGTTGCCTAAATTCAAGGGAGGGAAGGCGGAAGTTGGATTGTTCTGTATCCAAGGAAGATGGCTTATTGTTATTGGCGAAAAATTGGAGATAAATTTGCCGGTAATACTGGCAAGCGCTAATAGTGAAGGGATTTTTCAGTTGGATATGCATAGCCATCCCGCGACCCATCCGAGTGCGGAACAGCCATCAGACTACGATATACCGGAGCTTGAATCAACTATTGATGGTTATAATTACATTATTAGTGAGAAGGGCTTAATAGAGTTTCATTTACCCGCCAAGTTGCCGGGCGGATATTCAAAAATATATGATCATTTCAAGGCTTGGGAATATTGGATTACCAATGAATTAAAATTATCCGAAGATGAATTCAACAAAAAGGGCGGCTGGGAATTAAAAAGGCAATTTTATGAAAAATTTTTTGGCTTAAAGGTCATTCCCTGGGAAAACGAAGAAGAAATCAAAAGGGTCCTAGACAAAGAAAATCTTAAAAAAGAACCGGTTTGATCGAAGCAAAATTTGAAGTTAATTAATCGAGGCCAAACCTCAATCAACCTTGAAAATATGATCAATCGCCTGGGGATGTTTGACATCCCCAGGGCGCAGAACGCGGGGGGATGCCTGGAGCGAAGCGGAAGGCGGTTTAAGAAGATACCCCGTCGCGTTTGTCCGGGGAGATTCATTTGGTAGCTTTTTTTGATAATTTCGGGAACGGATTTCAATTATTTGGATAATAGGATCAAGCAAGATTTAAGATTGACAATAAAACTTAATCATGTTATTACTATTTAGAGTTTCTGACAGGAAGTGAGGCTGATGTATGATTGTGACAATGTAATTAGCAGTATTGCGGGGTTGTCGAATATTCCGGCGGTAAGATTAGTCGGATTGGTTGAAAATATCGGGAAGATAGCAACCGAGTTCGACGAGGAAGTCGTTCGGGCGTTTTTTTGGGAGGCCGGTAGGAATGCGGAGATCGTTATAAGGGACGCAGCCGAGCAGTTAAAGGCAAAATTGGTGATCGTCGAAGTATTCGACCAGATGGGCTGGGGTGCTATGTCGACCAAGGAAAGAGAAAAGTTCCTCAGTCATTTTACAAAAGAAAAACAGGATTTTATTAAGGAAATAATGGGTAGCGAACTAAAGGATCTGCGGGAGCTAAAAAAGAAGCGGGAAATACTCATCGCAAACACCAACATTATCTGTGGAATGTCGGGTGGCACGCTTACCGGCATTGACCTGGAACTCATGATCGACCGATGGATGTTGGATACTTCCGAGCATCCCACAAGGATCAACCGCAACTTTTGAACCCAAAACCATAGCATTTACATGCTATTTTTTTTGCCTCGGTCGCAAATAAATTTTAAACATCGGATATTGAAAACAAAAACAGGCCAATATCTGTTTTTGTTTTTATCGTTTGCCTTGCGCATCGCAGAAGGCGGCGATAGCGTCGCGCAGGAATTTGGCTAGATTTGGAGCGTATTTTTCGTAGTGTGCTGAAAAGCGCGGGTCGTCGCAGTACATTTGGCCCAATCCGCGATACATTTCTAGATTTGGTTCGTAGAAGTGGCGCAAGTTGGCGTAGTGGCGGGCGATGAGCTTTTGGATTTCGGGGCTGTTTGGCCCATGGCTCATGTTGGCCGCGATCTTTTTCATCAGTTCGTCGTTTTCTTTTTGGATGCGCGCCATATTCTCTTTGCTCATATTTTTGAC
>Ga0182027_10005607_pt1 | contig 19034 bp, 11 predicted proteins | sample 712E1DmetaG_FD_121300 | JGI IMG/M metagenome (GOLD analysis project Ga0182027, IMG submission 121300) | Permafrost microbial communities from Stordalen Mire, Sweden - 712E1D metaG (Illumina Assembly) | ecosystem: Environmental > Terrestrial > Soil > Wetlands > Permafrost | place: Sweden...
ATCGTCACAATGCAGGCCTGCCTAGAAAGCAGAGGAATAACAGAGAAACTCATCGAGTGCATCTTCATGACGCTATCGGGTGGGTACGCGCATGCTACTTTCCGGCCATCGTTCAATGAATACTTGAATGTGCGACAGATCCTTGGACCCATCGAGAAGGACCTGTTTGGTCGTACAGACGCGCTGGCGGCACTTGACGACTTCAAGCTCTACACACAGAATCTGAAAACATACAACGAGAAACTCAACCAGTACTCTTCTACAGGAAAGAGTGACACAATCCATGCCGCAGTGATTGCCGCTGATGTTTTCTCTGCGGCGACAGGAGCTATAAAGGATGTGCTAAGCATGGAACTTGTGTTACCATTCCAAAACTTGGCCACGAGTGTGAGGTTCGCAATTTCCGAGGCAATTGCAATCGAGTTCTACCGAAGACTGCTCTCGAGACACGCGTCTCCCGTGGAAAAGGGTACGTTCATCACACAGAAAGAAAGCGACGCTATCGACAGCAAGTACTTCTCCAAGGGAATAACTCGTCTTCCGCCAAGAGACGAATCAACTACCGACGCTCTCCAGAAGGTCATCGAGCGTGTCGTCATCAAAAACGCACTCGAATACATCAAGGTGCGCAACCTCCTATTCTCCGAGCAGTCAACCAAGCGGGACATCACACGGAATGCAGTAATACAGGACCTGACACACTCTGTTCGCGAAGCAGTTGGTACGTTCAAAATACGGATGCTGGGAGAGGAGAGCGCAGCGTTTTCTTCCGAACGCGGAGACCAAGCATTCGCAGTGGCGTGTGCCCTTCGTGATACCTTTTCCGTGCTGGCTCATGGAAGTGTCTTGCAATGCACCCGCGATCTCCGCAAGGACTTGTCGGAAGCAGAGTTTCCGTTATCGTTGGATGTGGCAGTTCACGAGACAACACAAATATTGATGATTTCACTAAAGAGAAATACGCAAACAATGGACAGCACTGGTGATGGTGGACAACCTCTTCCGAGCACCGAACAGGTCAGTGCAAAAATAAGAAGTGCTCTGGAAAATCTCATTGATGACAACGACCGTGCCATCGCATTTTCTGAAGCGTTCGCACAGAAGATGCCAGCCAGTGGAGAGAAAGATGGACCATCACAACGACAGACAGAAGTCAAGTTCGTCAGGGCAATCCTCGGAGAGGAGCATGTGAAGGTGACAATAAAATCAGTACTCGCAAGTGCCATCGACGAGTTCCTGCCGTCCAATCATAAGTCACTGAAAGAGCACATCGCCATGGACTCTGTGGTGGCAATGGGAAGAGCAATTGCTTGTGGTCTCCCCGACATTGTCATGGGAGTAATTGCGGAGAGTGCGCCAGTTCTAGACCATATCGTTGAAGTCGTTGGGAAGACTCTTACGCAAGTCCAACATTTGCTGGCAAAACACGCCAGTGCGCTAGTTCCCGACGGTTCTCAACTCGCACAGGACGTGATCACCCGAACACTCGAGTATTCGAGAAAAAGAACACGCAGACCAGTTGACGAAGAGGAGGACGAGGAAGAAGTCGAGGAAGAAGAAGATCAACCGCGCAAACGCAAAGGTGGTGGAAAGCAACAACCATACGATATGTTAGTGGCAATGACCCGAGGAGAACTTCTCTATATTGAAAAATATTACAATGATATTCGCCAACAACCTCCGTTCAAACAACTTGAAGGAACCGAGCAACAGCAAACCACAGAAACACCAGAATTTGCTGTCAAACGATATTATCCGGATGGGGGAGTAGATGAACCACCCCTGAGCGCAATTAACCAGTGGTGTGACGCGAGGATAATGTCTCTCGATTGGCTGGAAACCACAATGAAACAGGGAACTGCAACAGCTGCGTTCGAAGAAATACCAAAAACACGACCAACGAAGACGTCTCCAATCACCACTACTATTCCCGAACTCGTAAAAACTGCCAATAAATCCATACTCTCGATCGTGTCTGATGCTTCCGCGCTGGCATACAATGCACTAAAGTATGTCCTCGCAATAGATGTGTGTCAAGGATCGATGAGCGGTGCAGAAGACTACGTGGAATCAAAGAATCAGACGAGCGTACAGTCCTTCGTGATGAACAATCCGACGCTTATCACGTACGTCATCCGCGAGATGATAATCACGGCTCTCTCTCGTGCTCCGTCAATGGCAGCCGCGCTGTACAGCCGCGGAAAGTGGTTTATTGAATTCTACGAGCTCGTTGGCCAGGTGTGCGACCACATTAGGTCAGAGGTGGCCAAGAATGGCCACCTTCCGACCAACGAGGAACTGACCACCTATGTCACTGCTGCGCGGAAGACACTTTGGGGTGACAAGGTTTTTAGGCTCTATAAAAACAAGGAGCACATGTGCTTCTCGCGCACGTTTGCCAAGATCGAGTCTGACGCGCGCAAGATGGGGGTGTTCATCAACGAGAGGCAGGACAAGTTTGCTGCTGACGCACACAAAAATAGACAGAAACTCATGTGGGAATACCTGCTCTCCGAGGTTGCTGCGCACGGATACGGCTACACCAACGCAGGGACGTACTCGGGCACTGGAATAGACACGAGTCGGAGGGACCTAGAGACGCTCTGGAGGTTTGGCATGCGGGAGCACGGCCTAAACATTATAGCGCGCATGCACAAATCGTACGTCACGTACGGGGGGAGCAACGAGCGAACAAAGATTGCAGAGGGCCTATATCCGGCAGAACTCGAGCTTGCGGCGACTTACTACGACATGGCATATAAAGCGTCCGTGGTCAAAGTGCTCCCACTGAGATCACGCATCTGGACGGAGCAGTCTCTAGCCGCTCTATGCGAGAACCACTGCGTCACCGACGGGAAACATCTTCCGGTTCAACTCACGACTCTGTATGTGTGCGACTCGTGCAAGTCGGTAGTTACCCAAATCGCACCACAGTCGATCAAACCAGTGAACACGTCCAGCTGTTTTGGTGCTGCTATGAACTCCCGCGGAGAAGTCGTGTGCGCCGACAGACGCAATCTGGGAAAGCTCGGGAAGAAGCGATCACTTGAGGACTTCTACGTCAACAAAGTGCTTGAAGATGGAAAATGCAAGGGAAACAAAGCTGAGCACCAACAAGCACTCGACCACATAATCGGAGCGAAAACAACTACTGAAACAGACGAAGAAGAACAGACAAGTGATTCTGGCGAAGAAGAAGAAGATATATTGAAACAACAACAGCAGCAAACAAAGCGTCAGCCACCTCCGCAGTCCATCTTCTCATGGGCCACTCCATGTCAAGACACTCCCATGCGCACGGTAAGTGCGCTAGGTGCGATGATCGAGTTCGACACGAAATACCCAGGCACTGCAGAACGCTCGGCCACCTCAAAACTCCCGCTCGTCATCATACCGTGCTGTGGGAAATTCACGCGTAAGTCCCCCGACAGCAGCGGAGTGGATGGAACATATGAATGTCTGGCGTGTCAGGTAATACGCGGAACGCACCAGATGCAGCTTCCGTCGTGCGTCGCGTGTGGTCGACCGGTTCCCTTGGCAAACCGCGAGCAACAAATAGTGCAGCAGTACCAGCACCAAACCAAGGAAATATTCCCCGTGCACTCTGATACAACTCGGGCGTTCTTCCAGAGCAGAATCGATGTGATGTGCCGCCGTACGAGAGATATCACTGGCAAGAACAACGTAAAGGTTGGAGATCTCATACCTGTCACATCTTCGACGGCCACGTTCGTGTTTGACGACGTGACAACGTTTTCCATCTTGCCACTCGACTTGTGTGAGCGCTGTGCGAGATACCCTCAGATTCGCAGAAGCGACGCCACAGTTTCTCTCTCGACACTAATCACGTTCTCCAAAGAAAGACAGATTGAAGAAGAACAAAGAGCCGTTCAACAAAAGATCCACTTTTACACTCATGCTGACAAGTCATTCAAACCAAAACATAAAAAATGACATTACTTGGAAAAAAGTCATGGTGCGTTGGAATAAAATTCTATTTTTTTTGAACTGACATGAGAAATGGGAGTGTAATCGTTGGCCTTTCATTACGTCTTTTTAATTTTAATGAGTTGTTCACGACGCTTCCTATATTTTCTGAGAAATATCCCGGCCACAATTCCACTGTTTACTAGAGAATACCAAAGAGCGTTCCATCCACTGTATGTGCTCGTCAAGTCTTCATTGAGGATCATCTTGAAAAAAAACCAATGAGAGAGTGTGATCATGAACGATGAGACAATGTGGTTCGTGCCCCATTCTTTAATATATGCGGTGAGTGCATTCAACCATGCTTCCTCAAACTTCTTGGCGTCTCCTCCATTTTTCATAGCTTCAATTACACTATTTGATACTTTCCAGAGAGCAATACAAGCAATGATCACTTCCCGAATTACTGAAAACACCGAGACGCCAAGAAGTTGTGAGAGGGTATCCCAAACGATTTCCATGGTGTAGTCCTTCAAAGTCTTTTTGGCGAGTTCGTTCATGTCGAAGAAACCCTCTGGCGGAATAATGTCGAATAAGTCAATTGATCTGACTGCATTTGACTTTGCGAGGTCTTCACCTATCTTTTTTAGGTCACCGACAGACAGACTGGGCTTATCTTTGCCGTATCCAATTAAATTTTGTAGTTTGCTGCTAAAAAATGCCATAGCATCAGACCCGAGTTTGACGTTGCTTTCAATGTATTTTAGGAATTCGGCATCTAAATCCACTAGCACTGGTAGTGCCTTCTCAACTTCATTGACTTTTCGGCGCATTTCACCGCTTAATGAGGTCACGAATACATTTTGCTTGTGTGATTCAAGCTTTAGTTTTATCGCGGAAATTGCCTTTATTCGCCGGTCATATGCACTGGATATGTCAGCATACTCTGCTTCAGTTCCACTTGAGCGTATTTTAGCGATCTTCCAGGCTGCTGTAGCACGTGCGACTTCTTCCAAATCAGATTTCACCCATTCTGTGGACTTGGAACCTTTGATTAGTTCGAGTTTAATGTTCAGTGTGTCTCTGACGTACTTTTCCCGCACTTCTTCTGAAGGAGATCTACCCAAATCTTCCTTGTATGTTTTGCCATTTGCATATTCGCCCAGGAGCTGCACTCCAACTGAAACGACTAATGGAAGTATGCGCAGAAAAGCAGACAGCGTTGCACTACAGATTATCTTCTGTGTGTATTCGTAAGCATGTGTAATAACAATCCAGAAACTTTGAGAAACGTCCTTGATTTCCTCTGTCAGCTCTTTCATTTCACTCTTGCCGTAGCACTCTTCCATGAATTTTGTGATGGTGTCATTGAATGTCACTTTGTGTGTTAATATTATCTGCTCAGCTGAATCTTTCTGAGAGACCACCACCTCTGTTCCCTGTTGTCCAGTTTGTTTGCCAGACGAAAACTGCCGTTTCAAAGTTTCTGAACTTTCATTTATGAGTACGTCGAAAGCTTTCAGCACATTTTCTTTTAGCCACCTAAAGCCGCGAATGCCACTGTCCTCTTTTCTGTCGTCGATGAATTTCTTGCCAGACGGTTCAGCGTCGAGTATGGCATAATAACATATGGCCATGACACACGTGATGTCATTAATATTTTCCAATTTCACTAGCATGTCACTTGGACTTCCATCGAACAAATTCACAAAACTCTCATAACCTTCCGTCGTTGGAAAATTGGTGAGATTTCCAATGAGCATTTGTTTGAGAAGGTCAGCCATAGGTTCGTAACTTTTTGGTGGGTTTTCTGGATGCATCTGGTCTTCTCCAAGGAGTTTCTTAATTCCAGTGCTTATGTATTTCGTGACTTCCTCATCGGTTGTTCTAGGTTTAGTGACCGGAGTAATAGCGGCTCTTACGAGGTCATATATTTTGTGATGTGGGCCATCACGGTCCTCCTTTTCAAGCCACGGAAAATCATTGCCAACAAATGGTAGCTCAACGATTGTTGGTTTTATTGAGGGTGTAACAGTTGTCCTAATCGGTCTTGACACACGCATTGCATCGTCAATGTCTTTTGCGCATTCGAGCAGACTCGTTTCGACTTCTTCAATTCCATCTATGTTGAGAAAAGCTTGTTCAATTTCGTCTTTGGCTTTCCCACCACTTGGACGTACTTCGATCGCGTTTCCAAAGATGTCCGTTGATGCTCTGGAGTAGTAGTATTGGTACATCTTTGTTGCGTTTTCGTGTCTCGGCGGCAGGTTTCCGTGTTTTAACAAGAAGACATCCGCTACTGCCTGCGATCCATCCCACAAGTCACTGGCCATTTTCATTGGGTTGTCGAATTCCGGCTTGACGAGCATCGTCGGATGTTGGGCCATTCCCTCTTTCAAGGCGGTGTATTTCTGTTGAAGTGTGTCACAGTGTTGCCTGAGATTCTTTGAATCCAGTCCAGCATCCTTTCCCTTTGGAGTATCAATGATTGCGATCACCTTTTTGACTGTTTCGATGTCACCTTGAAATGAATCAACTATCTTTGTGATGACCCCTTCTGTGTCGCTCATTGTCACCCACTCTGGTAACATTTTCTTGAGTGCCTTGTTTGTCCAATCGTGGAAGCGATCGAAGAGCGACATAACAACAGTGAAGAAGTAGTCTGTTCCCTTTTTCGTGAATTCAGTGACCCATGCAAACGCGCGTCTGACGTAGTCAATGCTAGTTTCGAACAACGTGGATATACCACTGCTGCTCACACCCATGCGGCTCATGTTGTTTGTGATCCACGCGAACGCCTTTGTGATGGAAGGTGGTATCGCGTCTTTCGTTGCAACCGTGATGGTGCTGATCATCTCGGTAACTGACTTGAACCCTTCGTAGAAGAACTCTACTACACCAGAAAGAGCAGTAGTTAATTGGTCTTCAACTTTGCCTTTCATCTGCCTTCTGGCGTAGCCGAACACGAGGCGGGGAATGTCTGTTGCAAATGATATTGCGAAGAATACCAGGCGCAGAATTTTGTTCCCGATATTGATTAGAATGTCTTGCACGCTTTCGTAACGTAGCAATGGAGACAGTGTTTCTGCATCCACTCCAGTGACTTTCATTGCATCCCGCTGTTCCTCCACCGCTTTGCTCTCCATGGCAGACTCGACGATGTCATAGAACACATTTGTTATCGTGGTGATTGTGTTGCATAGACGCGCTTTGATACCGATGATTGCTGTGGTGAAGCTGCGGACGAAGCTATTGAAGTATGAGATAACATGTTTGGACATTTCGACAAACCAGTCGACATAGGACTTGATCAATTCGCCCCATGTTTGATGTGGTTGTTGTGCGGGGGGAAGAGCAGATGTGTATTTTCCGTTGCTTCTCAGTCCAGCCAACGCCGGTGAAAACACCTGTGGTACTCTGTCGGCGGCAAGTACAGTGTCGATTACATCTGCAACAGGGCTCAGAACATTCAACGCAGTTCCAAATTCAATGGTCCCATCGTTTAGTTTTCCACTGATATCGTTGACTTGTCCGAGGAGATTATCAGGGTCGTTTATTGCCAGGAGGGCATCATTTACTTCTGCAACTCCTTCTATTCTTGTTTCACCTTCTTCTTTTTCACTACCTGGTCCAAACAACTCTTCAAGCTTCTGCTCTGCTGGATTTTTCATGACCATTTTGTGAACAAACAACGAACTGTCAGCACTTGGCTCCATTGGCTCTTTCGATGGGCGGTGCGCTCTTTCAACTGCACCTGCTGCGTCAGTGACTCCTTTGATAACAATTCCGAGGTTGGCGACATTAATTGTTTCAGAATGCATCTCATCCTTTACTTCTATGAGTCCCTCTTCTGTGTCTGGGACGTCCACCAATTTTCCTTCTACCATGTGTTTGACTCCAGTAAATTCGACACTCCCACACAACTTCTTGTGTTTTGGGTAGTGTAAAACTTGGCATTCTCTGCTGCAATACCACGCACTTTTGCAGGCAGAACAGCGTGATGTTGCTGGTTTCATGCATACACAACAAAGCAACGTGTGGTTTTTTGCGACTTCATCTAGGAGAGCAACAAACTCTCCAACACCAATGGTCTTGGTTTCCATTTTCTCCTTTTTCTTCGTCTGAATAAAAATTGGCAACAACGATAATTGAAATAAAGTGTTTGGTTTATTATTTTAAAGACTCCGACTTTATATGACTCCAATGAAAAATGCAGCAAATGCAACTCCATCAAACACGTGTTCAAATCTGACACTCTTGAGGCGGAGTCTGCTCTTTAGACCAAGGAACTCTCTGGCAATGCTCTGCAGTGTGGAGTCTGTTAGTTCGTAGAGCGGAACGTATATCTCTGCCATTTCTCTATAAGGCAAGTCATCTTCCTCAGGATGGCTGACACGAGAATACGTTTCAGTGACTTTGGCAACTTGCTGAGCATAAACTTTGGTATCTCGTGTCACACCCCCGAGTGATGTGCGTGGATGCTCGTATTTTTCCAATCTGTACATTGCTTGCAGTTGGTGCTCGTTTGGACCTGGCAGCGGAAGCACCACATATCCACGGCCACTCAAATACGTTCTGTGGGGAACTCCATATGTAAATTCGCCTTCTGATGATAGCAAGTACACAATGTATGGAGAACATAACCTGTTCTTGTAGTGCCGTTCAGAGTATACTATGGAATCGTGCACGATTGCCCAGTTGGTGTATTGGTAAAACTCGGACTCTACCGGGCCGCTGTTGTTTTCCGCGATGACTGTTGAAGAGTCGTATACTCCTGCATGCGTAAACACACTCGTCGCGAGTTTCCTCGACGCGGAAGAAGAAAGCGCGGGATCTCCCTCGCGGACAAACTGTGTTGTTCTCCCGGTTCCCTCGCCGACCACTACAGACAACCTGCGATTTGCCACTACGTCGTCGATGTCTCCAGAGTCAATTCGTTCTTTCATTATCGCGAAGAGAACTTGGTCGTCTTCGACTGCTCCAACAATACGGGCTATTGCATGGTGACGCGATTTTGCGCGACCTTCTTTTACCATATCGCATAGCGACACGACTGGAATCAGGTCACAGCAATCGTGCGCTCCAAAGCCTCCGCGGTTGCCAAATTTCCCAAATACTGATGGCTTTGTCACAGCTTTCATTGGAATTGTGACGAAATACTGCAAGCGGATCTTGCGCAGCAGGCGCACTGCCTCTGACTTCCACTCATCTAGTCGAGTGTCTGACAGGGATTGGAGCAAGACAGTGGCACAGAAGGCAAAGTCCTCGCAGTCCGCACACACAGTCAAGTAGGCGCAGCGCGAAAACTCCTCGCCAACGATGAGATGAGTTCCGTCGCGCGAGAATACCTCGTCGAACAGGTAGACACACGCGGTCGGAAAGAACATGGCCACGTCCATAAGAATGGCGCCCATCTCGTCGGCTGACAAGCCTTTTCCGAGAAATAGCTTGAGACGTTCGTCTGGATCTCGAATGGTACAGAACTTGCGTGCGAGCGCGGCGTCCAATGCTCTCAAGAGGTATTCTTCCGTGTGGAGCGGTGGCTCTTTTGTCATGACGAATGAACACGGAGGCCGGACGATCATATTTCCACACGAACTGTACATTGGTGCTTGAGCACGGCGGATGTCATCCGTTGTTGGTCGGACCACGTCGAATATTTTCCCGGCTGTGTCGTAGTATTCAGCCAATGCTGGAGTGTGTACTGATACGAACACACGATCGTCGTCGTCTCCTTCTTTGATACAATCAAGTGGGCTCTCTACAGAAAACTCCAACGCATTGGCGAGTATGTCGCGGGTGTGCTCGTCAAATATAATCTCAGCCCTTCCTCTAGAACCGTGGGGAGATGCACCAGTATCACTAATGAGAATTTCCACTCTTCTGCTCTTCTTCTTTGTTGATTTGGCCAAGTTGTGGAGCATGTAGAATGTACAACATCCCCAGCCACAAGTATGTGATCCCCACGCACCTTCGTGACAATCAACTTCACAGAATGAATGGACACACACCGCAGCGTCGCGGGAAATTTTCCTTGCGTCTCTCGCATTTATGGTAAAGTCAATTCTAGTCTTGACAGCCACTGTTGTTGTTGTAACATCCTGAGATAGACTAGATAGTTGATGCCCGAGACCTGTTGCCTCTTCTTTTTGGTGACTCGCCGGATTGAGCAGACGATTTCCAACTGCAATTTCAATCAGGCGTGACTGGTATGTGTCGGATGCAATGTATTGACTCGGAGAAAGTGGATGTGGAGCAATTCCACCGACATTTGGAAACGTCATTGTTATTACTCCACCTTGTTTGAGGGTGGTCACACTCCGCAAATCACTGGTCAAGTAGACATCCATGAACGGATTGAATTCCCGTCTGGAGTCAAGTGTTTGATTGAGTGAAATTTCGAATGACAACAGAAATTCCATATTATCTTAAAATTTGAATAGTCCAAAGGCACTCAGAAAATTCAGCAAATACATCTCTCTTCTTCATTTTTTCTATTAAAAGGTGGAATTGCCCATGTTCTGTTAGGTCTTTTTTCATAGAATCCAAAATGCACAACTGACAAACGTATAAAAAATCCACTGAAACTTCTAAAAAAGCATTGAAATGGGACCTTTTTTGCACTAAAACAAGTTGAAAGAAAGGGGGTTGAGTGTGACAACGAAAAAGCAAAAGTAGTTTGTTAACGAAGCCATTCTGTGTGTGGCGATCCAGTTTTACAACTTAAAAAAAAGTGAAAAATGTTATCTACTGTTGGTATTCCTGGTATGATGCACGTTGGTGCTGCAGGAAGTATGGGCGGTGGCGGAGGTGCGACCATTGCCGGAATGTCTCCTCAACTCCTCATGCGAGGGGGAGGCGCTGCAATTGCCTACGCAGGTGCACTGCACTCACTCCCATCTACGATGGGTCCGATTGAAGGAATTGGGCGAATTGAAAATGGCGAACCACATGGGGAAGAGAGAATTGGAATGGGAACCATCTATACACCAGGTGTTCGGCCAGCAGACTCCTCCATAAACATCACCATCCCTGCAAAGATGTGGTCGAATGGATGGCACACTATGTATCTCGTAGGAATGCCTCTGTTCATACTCAACGGTGTCGACCGAACATCGGCAATGAAAATTCCAGCTCCCAAGGGATCATACATGAGCATGGACATCAGACATTCGTTGATCCCAGCGTCGACTGTCATGACCATCTCCCAGGTCAATGCGTTCAACCAGGCAGTCAGCGCGTACATCTCTGACATCATAAAAACGGATGCCACACGTTTTGGAGAGGTAGGCGAATGGGGGGGCCCAGCAGGACTGGGTAACGCCGGGCAAGTTGAAAAGGTCGTTTCGACCATACCAGAGATCTTTTGGGCAGACATCAAACTGGTGGAGACCAAAGACTCACAGTTGAGAGGAATGTTCATGGCTGTCACAGATTTTGGTTATGGTAAAACTGATGATGGATTTGATAGGATGTGCAACGACATCAAGGCCGCGTACGCGAGAGCAGACAACCTGTGCTTCTACAACGGAATTTATCTCCGGCGCTACCTTCGGTTTGCAGGAATTGTTCAGTCAGTCACACCATCTGAACGGACCGGGACGATGAATGTCGGAACTACTGTCTCACTCACCAGCCAGTGTCTGACGTACTGGCCAACCGCACAGAATTTCGATTATGTCGGATTCTGCTTGACAAAGATCGCTAACGCGTTTCCGCCAAACTCAATCCCAAATGTGGAAGTCAAGAATGCGTTTGCTTTCATTCCATGGAGTTCAACGTGCCTCGACCGAGTTTTCATAGACAAAGTCATGCGCACCACTCCAGAATACTCAAGGTGGGGAAGAGACAGTAGAGACGAGTCAACACAGATATACTGCATTGGGCAAGTCGTCAGAAACGACTACATGAGACCCCTCATCAGCACGGTCCCTGACTATCTCGTGCACGGAGCAGGCCCAGATAAGAGCAAAGAAGCAATGACACTTTCAGGGATTTCAAACTTCGATGGTGCTGCTGTTTTCAGTGCAGCATTCGAACTGTCAAAGATGCGCCAGACAGACATGATAATATCAGTGCAAATGTACCCATGAAAGAGAGCAAAAACCCCCCCACCCATTGACCACACAACTTTCACATTCCTTAGGACATTTCAATGAACAAAACACACAAGTTTATTTTAAAATTCGTTAAAATAGGTGTGTGCTTGACGGTAAAAAATGAACACACTCTTAGTTTTTCAAAAGACACATGTACAAATGCAACAAAAACAAGTTGGTTGGTCAAAATTCGTCTTCAATCTTGTGGTGGCAAAGTCCTGTTTAATCAGAAAAGACTAAGTCTCTCTCTCTTGTTTAGTGGAACCAAAACAACTCGAAAAACCTAGGAGAAAGTTCCCAAACAGACATTTTCTACTCAGAACACAAGTGCGTAACAAATAAATTAAACTGCAAAATGGCAACGTATCCTTCTTCGTTATCTTCGAATGGGAGCGGAGGGTTTGGGTATGGTGGAGTTGTCCCCTACTACAGTGACGGATTTGTGGGTGGAAGTGGTTCAAATCCCTTTACCAACGGGCAAGAGACACCCGAACAGGTCTCTTGCACAATCGAAGCAAAGGTCTTTCCCAAGGACCTTATTCGTGACATCCATAGACTACAAGACAGGCGCAGTTCCGCGGGTACTTCAGAAGTTTCCTATTACTCGTTTTCTGGAGACCAAACACTCTCAATTGTTCCCGGTGATCTTATCGTGATGCCGAGAACCAGAGAGGAAATGGACCAAATGTATGGACCAGGCGGTTACGATGCGGACATGATGGTGGAGATCCCATCAGCTCTCACGGCATTTGGTGGAAGACGGGTGTTCAATAAGCCGGGAGAAGGCAAAGAAACAGTTCTCAAATACAACAAGTTCATGGGCATCAGTCGGCTGGACATCCTGTTTGATCTCTCAATCGAACAGAGACTCCTCTCGGTTGCGCGGAAGGGCGTCCTAAATTGGGTGAACTATTCGACAGAAATCGTGGACGCACTCACTCCACTCACGTGTTGTGTCTACACAAGCAAGCTCTATGAGACAAACCAGCAAGGGAGATACCAGAAGCGTGCAAAACCCATGATCGATCCGAAAGTTATCTTCTGGCCAGCAACACTAGGCGCTCGGAATCCAATGGCAGCTGCGGTACCAGGGGCACCGGGAACGAAAGCCTCGACAAAAAAAAAGAAACCGAGTGAGAAGGAAAAGATGGCAGAGGAAGAGGAAGAGGAAGAGAAAGAGAAAGAGGAAGATAAGACGCCATCACCAGCGGAACCACCAACAACACCAGTAGCATCAACATCAGCGGCAAAACCCAGCGAAATCACGGTAGCAGTTAAAAATTTTTTGACGGACCACCCGAAATACGATCATCCTCCTCTCACTGCGGAACAAACGGAAATCAATGATTTTATCGAACAGTTATCCCGCAGCATTAAAGTAGACAACTCGGATTTCACTGTACTCGGGAAAGTTGCAGATCATCTTAGAGTTCCGGCAATATTGACATTCGGTGAAGTTGCTACTTCTACTACTGCTGGTGCTTCTACTTCTGCTTCTGCTGCCGCAACTGCTGAATACCCGGGGATGTACTCGACACGAATTGTAGGACAAGGCGACGAAATCATTGGATTCAATGCAGGGAAGGCAGTTGGACCTGGAGAGACTGGCCAAGTCATTCTTCTTTGAAGGGAAATTAGCACAAAACCAAAAAATTGCCATTCAAAATACCGACATGATAACGAACAAATTCCTTAAACTTTGTTTAACAACTAAAAAAAGTGTTTCTTTACTTGGTAGTTGCGTCATCTAATAAGATCGTTTGCGCGACATTGTCGGCATAGAATACGACTCGCAGCATGCCAAGTGTGCAACCTACCACTATTGACACCAATATGCCAGTGAAAGTGCACAACTGGTATACTATCATAGCAATAAGGGGAACGAGTGCCCCAATGAAACAGGCAATGATCGTTATGATGTGAGGGGGGAAGGGCCCAAAGAAGAAGTGGTGTGCCACGAGTGTTGCGTAGAACGACGAGATCATCTGTCCCTCTCCACAGTAACCAGTGGTTGCACACGTGCTCATGTTGGAGCATATTGTTCCAGCAGCAGCGGAGAATGCCCAGTCCACCCACATGAATGTCGTAGCAATGTACAGGAGATAGCTATTTCGGGTGATGATGGAGAAGACCCAGACGCCTCCCCAGAGGATCACCGACTGTTGTGGAATGAAGAGAGAGGCCAAGTTGTACATCGTATCGAAACCGTGATTGGTGGAATTAGCCACATTTGAGGGTTGTGCAAAAGCCGTTGCACCAATCAAAAATACCACGAATGTACTGATAAGAAAGACGTTGTTAAGCATTTTAATCAAGTATGTGATTCTTTATTAAATTTTGTTGTTTTACTTTATGAAAGTTGGATAACCTCCCTTTTTAATCCCACAATCAAATGAACTTTGGTAAAAAGTGAACCACACCCACCGACCATCCTTCTTTTTTTTTCCTCCTTCATAACCACACACTCTCTCCATATGGAAAAAACACGGAGAATTGTCAGTACCAATGGTCCAGCCATTTATCAGCCAGTCTCTCCGATTTATCAACCCCACCAACAACTACAACCCATTCCTGATACCACTGCATCATCTCCTCCATTAAATAAACAACAACACCACTCGTCACAAGTCGAGGAAATACAACAACAACCTCGCGCAGATGTGGAAACTGGATTTTCCACCATTCCTTCGACAACAAAAACACGACATCGCGCAGGCTCAGATGACGAAGTGGCACACGCATCCACTAAACAGCAACCAGACATAAAATACCATCTTCCTGGTCGACGTGCGTCTTCAACCACTCGACAAGTGTTTAATTCTCAGATACGACCGTATGACCACTGTTTTTCTCGAAGTGCTGGGGTGTTTGGCATGTGGTTTTGTATATTTGCAATTGTTGCCGTCGTCATATTGACTATTGCTTTTGTCACGGTCATGCTTATTTATACTGAACGACAGACCGGGACCGACCACTTTGGAAAAAACGAAAATTTACTTTCACTTTCATCATCGTCATCACCTTCGCCACTATTATCTTCCCCTCTGATCTCTTCAACAATACAAGAGAGACGACGAGTGAAAGACGATGGTACTGATCTAAATGTTGAAATGCTTCTCCCAGACATATCATCACAAAAGGGAAGCGGAGGTGCACGAACTAATCGCATTCAGTGTCTGTTGTCAAACCATAGTGATGTTCCGCGAAAACAGACTATCTCACTCAATTTGATTCCATTGGTACGCGAGCAGAGCAACAATATACCGGATGACAGATGTCCATTCCCCGCACTAACAGAACTCACAAATGCAGTACTCGTGTGCACGTTTGCACGACGAGATAGCACAGGACGAGTTGCCGTCACAGTGCAACGCACAATGTGTGTCAACACAGATTGTTCATGTGCTAAATCGCTGGATTGGACAACTGTGACAGTGCATGTGAGAGGGACAATAGAATTGGCAACTTCTTATGTTCTCGAAGAGAACTCTGTGACAGGAGAGGTAGTAGTAGTCTTTGAGTTGGCGACGATCATGTCTGAGAACTCACAACTGACATTGGACGCAACGACGGAAAGCTTGTTGAGCGAAATTGAGCAAATGTCTGTTCCCTATTACTGCAAACTACTTTACTAAGATAAAACACAAAAAAAACAAACCCCCCCCACCTATTTTTTCATTATTTCGTTTGTTTGGCCTATCAAATATCGTCAACCGAACAGAAACCACACTTGTTATGTGGAAAGAATATCGAAATTGTCACGTAACACAAGTTAAGCAAGACAACCGGAATTGATACCGCAGCATCCACGACACACAGCACAGTCATGACAATCTCTGCAGTGTCGTTTCGTCTCGCCTCAACGCTTGCAGTTATCGAAGAGATTACGAGGAATGTCAATGCAACTAGAAGTAGGACGATGTAAATCGAGCCGCAAATTGGTAACCCGAGTGTAAGTCCGGTGTTTTCAAGAGTGTCGGCGTACTTGGACGATGCAAACGCGAATGCCGCAGAAACGAACATGATGAGACCAGTAAACATTCCAAACATCACAGCTGTCGTTCCAATTGGTGTCAATGGAGGAAGTGTCGAACTCGTCCCACTTCTTCCCGCAGCAGAAACAGTTGATATCACGACATCCGTAAGAGCAATCATAAGACTCAGCATGGCCATGTAGTGTAGCATCATTCCGAGCGACTTTCCCTTGATGCTCGACGGTTGTGTGTAGATGAGACATCCCCACTTGCGTGTCAGTGGTTTTAGTTGTTGTTGTTGCGGATGGGGAGTAAGAAGATGACGGTGTGCATGGTGATGATGACTCGAATCAGACTTCTCAGAGTCAAGTTCTTCTGTTTGTGGTAATAACGGTGGCGGCGGAAATTGGGGAGGAGGGTAGAGAGAGTTTGAAGTCTGATCGAGAGTAACAGAAACTTCTGTTACTTGCTGAGTGGATGGTGGTAGCAATGGAGGTGGTTTTAATCCTGCCATCGGTGGTGCCGTGGGTGAAACTGGTGGTGTGTATAATCCCCATAGAGCTGGATATGATACATTCGATGGTGGTTGTTGTTGTGGTAGTGGTGGAGGATTTTGTTCCATCAACCAAAGGTAAAAGGGGTATTTTACGAGTTTATTGGGATAATGATTCCATGCTTTATAATTAAACATTTTTACATAACAAACTTAAAAAACTCTATCCAAACAGCACATTGGTTTTAAAAAAGAGGGGCAGAGGCAATTTTTTTAATCAACCCCCCCTTTTCGTAAATGGCGCAAGAAAGAGCAGTTGTTTTACAAGCTGACGACAAAGTGGTATTTGAAAAGGAAGTGAAAAGTACATGGAAGTACCAGGCTCCACTGTATGCTGTCACTGTTACAACTGAGACAACCACACTCATCCCAGACATAAACTGCGGTGACAAAATCACTTTAAGATCGGGCGACAGCACAGTGATCGAAATTGATGAAGACGACGTTGACGGCATGGTGCTAGGCGTCACTCGCGACATGAAGATTCCACGGAAAGAAACATCAGCATTTGCCACTCCACTTGACGTGATGGTATTCCTCATCTCTCACATGCATGACATCAAGGTGGAGAAGCTGCTCTTCAGACTCACTGGGATCAAAACTCTCGCGAAGAATGTTATGGCTGGATACGAGTGGAACAACTTGCATTGCCGCAACGAAGGACGAGTTTTCACCCCCACGTTTTGGGTGCGGTTGTTCAAGCGTATCAAGTGCACTCTCGCTCCAGAATACGTGGAGAAATTCTCAATCATGAAGAGAATACTCACGAAGATGCCGTATGTTCCCAATCCAAACGAGCTTGCGCGGTCGCTGATGATCATTTCCTTCCTCTGCTACCTCCGAGAGAAGAACTTGCTCTCGATAATTTCAGGGAAGAAGTTGATGGAGCTCATTGTTGGGCGCAAGCGCTGGCACGGTACTGATCTCACGAAGCGCGCGGCGGTCACTTCTCAACTCCGCGAAGTGATCACCGAGGTGGCAGCGATGGAGCCCGACGAGGAGATGTGGGTGCATCTCTTCAGTACATCACTCTATCAGGGTCGTGAGTTCCATCCCTACGCATTCTATAGTGGACGCGTCCCCGAGTTCGAGAGCATGGCAATCGCCCGCAAGGCTAGAGAAGCAGAGGAGAAACGCGTCGCAGAGGAAACTGTGAGACTCGTGGGAGAGCGCATAAAAATGGAGGAAGAAATGCGAGCGGAAGAGAAGGAGAAGGAGCGGAAGAGACTGGCAGCCATTGAAGCTGCGAGCGACATTGCACCACCCCTCAGGACGCCGCCAGAGCAGCCTCCATCGCTTTATCCTATTCTCACGCAACCAACACCGCAATTTCTGACCACTCTCTTGGAGAACCCATACAGATGCTACGCTGTACAGACGCCCGACGACGTCAAGCTTTTCACGACCGTGCTCGATACAACACTCGGATCTGGTTTGATTCGGCCAATCAAGGTGGAGAAGTTGCTCACCTTCCCGCCCAACGTGGACGACCTAATCCACCGTTTCGGTGAGCAAATAAACAAGACTATCAGCGTGTGGCCGTACAAGGTCATCAAGTCACTGATGGTGGCACTCATGGGCGGAGACGACGCTTGCTGGGAAGTCGCCCGGTCGCGCGTATTCACGGGTGCTGAGGGAGAACTTGGCACTAAGCTGGATAGGAAACAACTGAACGTCGTCAGTCCCGACGCGCTCGACTGGTTGCTGCGGCAGTTCATCACGAATAATCGAATTCGTGTGTCTGACCCAGTCATGCTCGAGACGGACAAAGTCATTGCCAAGTTGCCACTGCCTCTCCGCTTCAACGATGTGTCACATGAGCAATTCCGAGTCTACTTGACGCTCCTCTATGACCCCGAGTCATGGAAGGCGCGGTGGCAGTACAATGGATGGGACACATCTCCGAAGATGGAAGCAGCTGTAAAAGAAGCGCTATTGGCAGTAAACTCTGGGATGTCACCAGTTGTCAGGGCACACGTGATTTCACTCATCCGCAGTGTGTTTTGAGAGAGAGAGAGAGAGAGAAAAAGACACACGATACTCAATATCAAAATTCAACACATTTTTTTCATTCTAGATACAAATATTGTTGTCGTCTTTTAAAAATTTTACTAAAAAAGTTTTTTTTCGTAAAAGTTTTTAATAATTGGAAAAAACGTTTTTCAATTTTAAAAACTTTATTTTTGGCAGGTAAAAACTTTTTTAAAAATGAAAAACGTTTTTCAAAAATAAAAAAATTATTTTTGGCAGGTAAAAAATTTATTTAAAAATGAAAAAAGTTTTTCAAAAATAAAAACTTTTTTCATGGCAGGGAAAAACGTTTTTCATTTTTGAATAAATTTTTTCTGAGCCAAAAATAATTTTTTTTAAAAAAACTGGGGAGGCCAAAAAATAAAAAAAATAAAAATAATTCTGGCAAAAAAAACTTTATTTTTGGCTCAGAAAAACTTTTTTAAAAATGAAAAACGTTTTTACATGCCA
>Ga0182027_10005608_pt1 | contig 19032 bp, 27 predicted proteins | sample 712E1DmetaG_FD_121300 | JGI IMG/M metagenome (GOLD analysis project Ga0182027, IMG submission 121300) | Permafrost microbial communities from Stordalen Mire, Sweden - 712E1D metaG (Illumina Assembly) | ecosystem: Environmental > Terrestrial > Soil > Wetlands > Permafrost | place: Sweden...
ATGCAATCATACATGGTCAACAACGCATAACGGAAAATACGAAGTGAAAGATTTCATTCGTTTTCCATGGTGTCCGTGTTGTGGTCGTAATGTCAGAGCAAATATCGTCATTGCTTCCGGCATGTCAAATAGTTCATGGCTTTCATATAATCAGGATTTTATTTCAAAATGTGGCACCTTAAAATGTTGTAGTGAATTTACAAATGGATATGGAAATGGTGGAGGATGCTGGAAAAATCGTGTAACCAAACTCAATGATAATCACGAAAAAGACTCAAGTTTGTGTGTGAATCCTGTTTCGTTGACCGTAAATGGGATAACTCAAATTGTTCCAAAGTGTCTCGAAATGATCAGCAAGGAAGAAATTATTTCCCACATTAATTCCTATTACGCTGGCGGAAAAAATATTTCCTCCCTCGGCCCCTACCTCGACGGTTCTTATTCATTATAACGAATCCTTCTCCATGAAACCACCGCAAACACGAAAATTCTTTGTGGTGGTTTTTTTGTTTTCACAACCCCTTGACATCTCAGGATAAATTTGGTAGGATACGCACGTCTTAACTGAAAGGAAGACTTTATGACACGCCAAAATGATTTTGAAGTGCAACAGGAAGCTGATCGAATTCTGAATTTTCTTGCTGGATTTCCCGGTGGAACAAGCACATGCACTCGGAAAGTTCTTCATGAATTGCTCATGAATAACAATGGTCGGGTGTTCGGTCGCGGTGAATGTTATGATATTCGCAGCAAGAATCTTGGTGCCGGTGTGTACCGTGTGTACTTGACTGTTGCGAAACTGTAATTTTTCAAAGAAAGGATTTTTATCATGAAGTTTAAGATTGGCGACAAAGTTGTTTTGCGAAAGTTGCCGGATGATTATGATCCGGATTTGACCCTAAACAAAACTTATACCGTGTTGGGAATACTCGACAAAGAAGCCATGTTAGACCATCTTGAAGATGGTATTATCATCATTGATAATAAAGAAACACAGTGTCGTTTCTACGAATCCCGTTTTGTCCTCTCCCCCAAACCTAAAACAAAGCGTGTCCGGACCACCAAGTATTACAAGATTTCCGAAACGGGTGGCCTGTTCCTTCGCAATCGTTGTGGTCACTGGGCTGCTCGTATCAAAAATCGTTGGAGTCCGAGAGACGCTCGATACATCGACACATCCTTTATGGGCATCATGTTCGAGATTTCTCCTGAACGATTTGAGGAAGAAACCAGCGATTTTGCAGCGTATCATAACAAAAACAAGAAGTAAATTTACGTGCTAAACGCACAAGAAAGGATTTTATCATGAAAGTTCATCGTCAACCCTTCCCCCGCATCGGTTCAGTCTGTGTCTTCAATCCGTCCCCTCTAGACCTTCTCGATCCGCCATCCAATTTGATCAAGAATGACGTTGTGAGGGTCGTGGCGGGGCAGATCAGTCCCAAGGGAGTCATCGGCATGGGCTACGTGGAACGCGTGGATACCGGAGATTATGTCGGTTTGGTCAGTGCCGCCAGCTTGGAGAAAATTTCGTGAACAAGGTTACAAATATCCATCTTCCTTCTTGGACATGCAACCTCGATGGGCGTCGATTACGTATCACAGATTACGTCTGGGTACATAAATTTCAGGGTCGATTGTACTTGATTCATGAAGAGAAAAAGGTAAAGATCGCAGAATGGATTGAAAATGTTTCTGATAAAGACGCCGAGATTTACACATGGGCGGTCAAAAAACTTTCCGAACGAGTCTCCGCCGTCAAGAAAACCATTTCACGGTTGAACGAAGAAAAACATGTGGCGTGCAAGGAATTGGATTTGTTGACAGGGATTCAAAAATCAATTGGAGGATAGAACAATGTTTCGTTGGATTAAAAATCGTATTTGGGAATATCGTAACCGTTGCCGGGACCGTAAGTTAGATCAATTTGCTAATATGTGGTCGAAGATTTACGAACCTTGCAAGGTGTGTCATGGTTGGGGCTGCGTGAATTCCGTTCCGAAAAAATTGAAATTCATGCTTGACACGAGCGACCAAACCTGATAATCTACGCAAGTCTTCGATGAAAGGAAGCAAACACATGACCGCGAAAGAATTCAAATCTGCCCTCAAGATTGCCCTTGATTCGGATGTTTCTATCGACCTTGCCGCAAACACCCAACATTTCAATGGATTCGCTCTCAAGAATTTCACCCCAGTTTGCACCACGATCTATCATGTCGCTGCCCTGATCCGATGGCAGTGTGGTTGCCTTTTCAACACTCGTCAAATTGTGGATTTTGATGCGTTGGACGAAATTCGTTATTGGGGTCGGAAGCGGTTTATAATTGTTGGCTGATATTCCTTGACATTACGGGGAGTATTTGTTATACTCCCCTTTATAAATTTTCTTTGAAAGGAAAACATATCATGGCATACACGAACATCAACTTCAAGTCCAAGAAGGCCCTCAAGGAATCCATAGCTGCAAACGTAGCTGTAGAAGTTTACAATCCCGGTCTCGGTGGTGATCTCTCGAATTTCACCGGCACCGTGTTTCTCGAAGGCCCCCACTATCCCGAGGCACATAAGTGGTATGCCGAAGCTGCGGTGGTCAATGGTTTGGTTAAGAAGGTGAAGTGATCTGGTCCTTTTGTTGGAGTGACTCCGCTCCAATCACTACGCTGGAAAGGAATATACTTCGCACCTATATTCCTTCTCCTTTTTTTAAGGGTTTGAAGCATTGATAGCGATGCCCGGTTCTTTTAAAACCGAGAGGGACGTGCAAGTCGTCACAGACCCAATGATCTTTAAGGAATCCAAAAATGTCATACACCACCACCGCCGTCATCAATGATATGAATCAACGCGAAGATGCCACTCGTTTCTACAAGAATTTGCGGGAGCGTTGGACAAATCATAAATTTATGCCCATGTCCACCAAAAAGGTCGAACAAGTGAAAGGTCAAGCGAAATGAAAATCGTAATAAACACATGTTTTGGTGGTTTCTCCCTGTCCCGCAAGGCGGTTGAGCGTTTAGCACAATTGCAGGGGAGGAAGTGTTATGCGTTCAAGTGTGATTTGAAAACCGACAAATATACTCCGATCAAAACCGGGGAAGACGTTTTTTGTGCTTTTTATTTCGATGTAAAATACCCAAACCGAAGTAGACCATATCCCAAAAAAGAATGGCATCAACTCTCCAACAAACAGAAAGCTGAATTAAACCTGTGGAACCTGAAGCATCAAATTTCTGACCGCCCGGAAAATCGTACCGATCCGCTGCTGATTCAAGTCGTGGAAGAATTGGGAGAAGAAGTAAACGGAAAATTTGCGGAATTGAAAGTGGTTGACATCCCGGATGGAGTTTCGTATACTATCGAAGAGTACGATGGCAACGAACATGTTGCTGAAAAACATAAGACGTGGAGTTGAATTATGAAATATGAATCAGACAAAATCACCGAAGAAGATTATTTTCTGATTCTTCGGGGATTATGGTCACTCATTAACGAAAACAGAAAACAAAACATCAGTGATTTTGATGAGCCATCTGCCACATATTGGAAGTTGAAAACAAAAATCGAAAGAATTTGCAGAAAGGAATGCCCATGAGTGTTAAAATTATCCCACAAGAATTCACTCACATCTGCGACGTGTGTGGAAAAGAATATCCGAAGGCTAAAACAAATACACCACCATTTGGGTGGTTGCGTATATGTTTAAGTTATTCTACTGATCCCAGACAAGTTTACGAAACAGTGGATTTGTGTGATGATTGCTATAATTTAGGATCATCATCTCAAGAGATGAAGAAGAATTTTATCAACGGTCTTGTTGATGGTTTAAGAAAGGTGAAGTAAAATGAGTTTCTTCGGTGTAACCCTCGAAAAGATTTCCAACATCCGTCCCATTGCAGGGGCGGATAAAATTGAACTTGCCTCTCTTGAAGGCAGCACGTTTCAATTCGTCATCGGCAAGGATTCCTTCAAAGCTGGCGATCAAGTTCTGTATTTTCCAGTAGATTCTATTCTCCGTGAGGATACGATTGCTGCGGTGGGTTTGACGGGAAAGCTGTCAGGCAACCAAAAGAATCGAGTGAAAACGGTTAAACTTCGTGGTCAATTTTCACAGGGGGTAGTCGCGAATACCTCGGTCCTAGCCGGGCTACTTTCCACCAACCCCTCTCCTACCTCCGAAGAAATCACCGCCTATCTTGGTGTTACGAAGTATGATCCGGAAACTTCCGGGTCGATTGTGTTCAACAAGAATGCCGATCTCCATCCCCTTCCCGGCACGCAGGTTTATGACATCGAAGGCATCGACCGATATCCCGATCTGGTCGCCAAACTCATGGATGTTTCCGTAGTCGTCACCGAAAAGCTAGAAGGCTCCCACGCATCATTCACAATTAAGAAAACAGTTGATGGGTTGAAGTTCTATGTTTGCCAACGTCGGCATTCCCTAGAACCCAAGGAAGGCGTCAAACACTCCTATTGGGAGGTTGCAGATCGGTTGCATATCAAGGATGGCTTGGAGAGGCTGCTGGGGGCCTTGGGAGCCGATGTAGTGACTCTTCGTGGCGAGATGGTTGGACCCGGAATACAAGGCAATCACTACAAATGGCCAGTTGCGAATGTTTTCGCCTTTGATATCGAATATTCCAACGATGGTGACTTCTATTCTAAATTCGTAAATGCGTCGGGTCTGAATGCGACTCTTGCCACCTATTTTCCGGAAGTTGAACCGGTGCCAACTTTGGCTCATGGATATTCACTACGGACAGTTTTGGATATGGAAAAGAAGACTTTGATGGAGTATGCCGATGGAATTTCTGTTCTCAAACCGGGTTATGATTCTTCGGTCATGATGCGTGAAGGCATTGTCATCAAGCCGGAATTCGAGATGTATGAGGAAGGTTTTGGCCGGATCATCTTGAAGAAACGCGGACCCAAATACTTGGAGAAATTTGACACATGAAATATTGTGGAAACAAACTAAAAGAAGTCTACAACGGCAAGATCATTGATTGTCATGTGTGTATGAAGAAATGTGGCCACAAGGGGGAATGTCAATGCAATTGTGGTAGAAAATGGAAGGTAAAGAAATCATGATGGAATTCTTCATCACCTACTACGTCACCTTTGGATTTTTCGGAATTTCCTATGCTCTGTTGGCATTTGATTCCCTACGCATGTACTACCGAATTTGGAGAAAATAACTTGACCGACAAACCCCCACAGGATTATGTGCGTTTGATGGTTGCGACCATTCCACTTTCAGAATGCAAACAGGATACAAATTCATGTGAAGTGAAAAAGATTCACACCAACCACGGGAAGTTTTCCTTCACATATTTCTACCCAGATGATTTTGAATACATGGAAATGAAACGCTATCCGGGAATGGCAAAGTACATCGGGGAAAACAACATCGTCATCTTGTGTTGTGAGTTTGAAAAACAGTGTTACATCGTTGATTCTTATCCGATGGACAGATCACAGGAAAAGTACACCAAGACTTTTCATGAACGATACTCCGATGCGTTTGAATCGGCGTTGGGGATGGACGATGAAGATGTGTACATGTTGGAATTCAACATTATGTCAGCTAACACGATATCCGATCTTTACGTGCAATTGAAAAACAAGATTGAGAAATTTGACAATCTGATGTGGTTGGTGATGGACCCGGACGCGGAGATTGGCACGCAACCGGATGTTTTTTTCACTACCTATGATGTGGATCGAAAAATCATGGAATTGGAAGTGCAGTGATGAAAATTGGCAATGTACAATAAATTCTGAATAACATTGACGCCGGTGATTATGACTATGGAGATTCTTTCAGGGGATTTCCAAACAATGTGGTCGAAATCGTAGCTAAAATAAAAAAGGATCGTCGGATGGAAAATATTTTTAATGAAGTCATCATCCAACAAAAGATTTTGAAGGCAATAGCGGTGGATCGTTTCTGGACGGATGTGAAAGATCAGATTGATAAGAGTGAATATCTTCCGGTGACGGTTAAGAATTTGCTCGCAACTTTGAATCAAAATGATCCCAATGTAATTGCACAAATTGCCGCCATTGCGGAATATGCAAGATTGGTGGAAGAAAAAGGAAGCAACAAAACCACTTGACAACCACCCTGCGTTGTGGTATACTTCTCAAAGAAATGACAAGTAAATAAACAAATAACCAAACACACACTTCTACCCGACAAAGGCTGCTGGATTTTGGTGACACGTAAAGAAAATATCCAGAGAGACAAATCGGTGGGTCTGCTGAAAATCTCGGTGGACAACGGTGAAATGTGAATCCAATTACATAATGTCTCATCGTGGTGTGTTTGTCGATAACATGAGTTTGTAACTTAGAAACATCTGCATAAGATGTTTTTAGGAAACAGACTCACCTAATCCTTCTCCCATCCAACCTACAGCTAAGGGTTGGGAGTTAACATGGGAGAAAAACCTGCGGCAATGGTTGCAATTCACCGATCCCTACCGCTTGGAAGATAGCGTAAAACTGGTGGAATTTCATGGAATCTTTCCGGAATTGGGTGTTGTAAGTTCATGCCATGAAATTTTATTATTGTAGTAACGAAGTCCGGATAGACGAAAGGGCGACGTTTTATCGTAACTCAATCGTTAAGGTCAAGGAACAAACTCGCGAAAAAAATCCTTGCCCTCAACACCACCGCAACCCTTGGGGGCGATGTTTGTCCGAAGACAAGCAGCCCCCTTTCCTTTTTGGAATGTATATGTTTTCAAAAATAAAGAAATACCTATTTCAACGCAAGATCATCCCGGAGAACATCTGGATGATCAAAGATTTACGTTGTTGCACACCCTTGGAGAAAAGCCGTAGCAATCCTCAAGACGTGTTGATCAAAGTAACGAACAAACTCGGAAAATCGGCGTATATTCAACTGACACACCTAGAACTTGACAATGCCCGTAGTCGTGCTACAATGCTGCTTGGTTTCAATCAAACAAACATGAAAGAAGAAAATGCCTAAAGCATCGAAGAAAAAGAAAGTAGTTGTCAAAAAGAAGTCTCCAACCTATCCGAAGCCACGGAGAAATCGTGGGAGTAAGGTGAAGGCCAAGTCGAAGATCACCAAGATTGACATACCCCCGGAGTTGATTTTGGATGAAGATTTGTCGCCGGTCGATCCGGACCCGGAAGTGCCGGTACTAAATGTCTCCCGTGAAACCATCATTCAGGAAGTCTTGAGTGGCGTGAAGGAAAAGAAGCTGACCTATATTCAAAGTGTCCTAAATGTTGCGGAGAAGTATCGTGTGGAACCGCAATTCTTGGCTCCGTTGCTGTCACACCCCATCGTGGAGAAGATCGAAAAAGAAGCCGTGGATTTGAATTTTTTGAAAACCAATTCCGACGCGTTGCCGGAAGTCTGATTTTTATTGTAAAGGAATATCGTTATGTTGTTTACCAAAAAGAATCTCGTTGTCTTGACCAATGTTTCTGGAAATCACTCCAAGTTCTATGCGGTTTGGATTGAAAAGAAAAGGGATAATTTTGTGTATGCCGAGACGGAATTTGTCGTGAAGTTTGCCTACGGGAAGATTGGAAACAAGCCTATCATCAGTGAGAAAAATACCTTCTATTATGCGAGTGAGGCGATTTCTCAGGCAAATCGATTGATTCAGGAAAAGATTCGCGGTGGATATGAGAAGGATGATACATGGAACACCAAGGGCGAACTTTATAAAGCCATTGGACCATATCAAGACTTTGTTGATTTTCAAAAGTCGGAACGGAAGATGACAGAGGCGGAAAAGGTTGAGATTTTGACGAAGGCTTTGAGGGATATTAACTGGAACAATGATGTTTATCATGACGGAGAAAACATCGCCGTGAATGCCTTGGATACTGTTCGTAGAGGCGTCGTGGAGGAATAAGCCATTCCACAGATAAACCCCTATGAATGCTACGTGCTGTCATCGACGATCAAGGCACACTTCGATACCACCTATGATTTCTTCAAGTATCAGGGGAAGATGAAGAGATGTACGGTGGAGAAGTTCATGATCAACCGGGACAGATTTCGCTATGAGTCTTTCAGCCGGAAGTACAACACACAGGATTTGACCGATCTGTTTGTCTCCAACTACTTTCAGAATCCCAAGAAATGGGTGGGTGAAATGGATGTGACCATCATGCGAAAGTATCAGGCCATCTTTGAGAATTTTAGTTACAAATTCAGGGAAGAATTGGAGAAGAATTTTCCACGAACCATCAAGGGAATCTTTGACTTTGTGACCGAAAGAAAGGCGGGGTGCTGCATGGAAGTCCCTGCCATAGCGGGAGTTATGCATAACAAGATTCCATTGTTTGTGTTGTTGGCACTCGATTTGAAACTGAATTTCTTAACGGGATTGAATGAACGGTTCGATCTGGATGAATTTGTGTGGACACCGCGATACACACGATGGATGAAGCTGAAACCATTCATTGCGGAGAGGATAAATAAAGAAACGGTTAAGGAAATCGTGGTGGAACATTGTGGATTGAATATGGTGAAAACATGAACGTAATGAATCTTGGTGAATGTACATTTACATCTAACGATATGTATGCAGCCATGAGTAGTCTTGCGGCCTTATCCGAAGAAGAAAAACGGGCAAAGGAAATTCAATTTGAAAAAGAAAATCCGGGGTTTTGGTGTCATATATTTCCGAGTGGTGTGATGTGCATGTCCACGAAGGAATTGTATACTACACGAAATTTGACACCGCCGAAAAGTATGATAGAATAGAGGATGTATGAAAAAGATAAATGTAAATCCGGCGTTTGAAGTGATGTGTTTTCTGTGCATCTTCCTGTTGGTTATGATGTGCAGTATGTTTGTTATGTCGTTGTTTCTTTGAGATACAAAATGAAATACGAATGGATTTATCGGTGTTCGGATTGTGGGAGAGAGGAAAGAAGCCCCGCGATGTATGGTCGGGATGATTATCCGTGCGTCTGCTCGCATGGTACCATGTACCATAGTGGTGAATCATACGATCAGGAATTTGTGGATCAACAGAGATATGAGAAACAACAGGATAGGGAATATGAAGAGAGACACCGTGGTGAATATTATGACAATGATCGGAGGATGTAACATCACGCAAACCTAAAATGTAGATTCATGTCGATATCAACCAAAGAACCCCTAACAATGTCTAGCCTATAAAATGGCCATAAAAGTACAAACAAACAAAAAAGAAAGAAGAACAAAAATGAGTTTTGCAGACTACAAAAATAAGAACAAGTCCAGTCTCGAAGAATTGCAGAAATCTCTGGAAGCATCCAAGCAGGTCTATAAGGAAGATGAAAGATTTTGGTTCCCCGTCTTGGATAAGTCTGGTTCAGCAAGTGCGATAATTCGCCTACTTCCGCCAGTGTCCTCAGAAGTTTGCCCTTGGGTCAAAATTTATTCGCACGGTTTTCAGAATCCCGTTGGTGGTGCATGGTTTATTGAGCAATGTCCGACTTCGCTTCCCGCCGGCCAGTGTCCGGTGTGTAAGAAGAATGGTGAATTGTGGGCTACAGGACTTGAAGAAAACAAGGCGACAGTGCGTAAGAGGTCGCGTCGCACTACATATTTGTGCAATGTGCTGGTTCTGAATAATCCCTCGCGACCTGAAGATAATGGTCAGGTGCGATTGTTCAAGTTTCGTGAATCTCTCATGAAATTAATTCTTAACCGTCTCAGCCCGGAAAAGGAATTGCTCGCCCTCAACCCAAATTTGAAACCACAAAATGTTTTCAGTCTGTTTGAAGACGGATCAGCCCTGACTTTTATCATAAAAAAGAAGGATGGATTTTGCAACTACGAGTCGAGTACATTCAATTCTCCATCCGCTTTGTATGGTGGTGATGAGTCGAAACTTGCCGCCGTATATGACAAGATTTATCCGCTGCAACCGTTTTTGGCCGCAGATCAATTTAAGCCATATGACAAGCTACTTGAACGATGGAACAAGGTAATGGGTGATAATTCTGCATCCGTTTCAACAAAGGCTGCAACTACTACACCGAAGAAGGTGAGTGTTGCGGAAGTGGTTGAAAATACCCCCTCAGATGAGGGAGACACTGCGTTGAGCTACTTCGAGAGCTTGGTTAAGTAATTGTCAAATCAAGACTTAGGTAAATGTTAAGTAAAAGATCGGCAGAAATGTCGATCTTTCTTTTTTGGTGTTTGCTAAATAGAGATGGGCAATGCTTCGTCGGCACTACCCATCGAGTAACACTGCTTTTTTACGCAAAGGAAAGCAAATGCCACATCAACTTATTTACCAATTTATTTCAAATTCCCCAATTGTTGACCTCAAACCTTTGGTAGTTCCTACTTCACTCTATTTCACTAAGCAAGAACTTCTTGAAAACTTGGGGGAGAATATTACATCCAAAAAAATACACAGCACTCGAAAACTTACGGTAGAACAGTTTGAAACCAAAGCCAAGAAAGTCCATGGAAACAAATATCTTTATTACCGCGATTATGAGAATAATCATAAGAAAATAAAAATTACATGTCTCGGATGCGGAAAAGATTTTTGGCAAACTCCAAATAGTCATTTAGCAGGAAGAGGTTGTCCGAACTGTGCGATTATTATGCGTGCTAAAAATCAGACTTTAACTTGGCAAGAATTTGAAGAAAAAGTCATGAAGTTACATAAGGGAAAGTACAAATACTACCACGATTATGTTAATAATCGAACAAAAATTCGGATCACGTGTCTTGGTTGTAGGGAAACCTTTTTTCAAAGACCTAATGACCATTCAATGGGTAAAGGATGTCCTAATTGTGGAGGAACAAAAACATTAACTTGGCAAGAATTTGAAGAAAAAGTCATGAAGTTACATAAGGGAAAATACAAATACTACCACGATTACGTCAACAATAAACAAAAAATTAAAATTACTTGCCTTGGTTGTGGGATAACCTTTTTTCAAAGACCTAATGACCATTCAATGGGTAAAGGTTGCCCAAACTGTGCAATAGGTAAAAACGAAAATCTAACAGGTGAAATTCTACGAGAACTTTTTCATAACAACATCGACGAAGCAACCTTTCACGACAAAACAATCATTCAACTTCCATCAGGAAAAAAGGCTTATATCGACTATAAATTTGAAGTCAACGGACAGATTATTTTTGTGGAATACCATGGTGCCCAACATTACAGACCAGTTACTTTTGGTGGAATGTCACTGAAAAAAGCCACCAAATATTTCAAAGAATACCAAAAACCAAAAGACAGAAATCTCCGTAAATATTGCAAGAAAAACAACATCCTCCTCTTCGAGATCGACGGTAGAAAATACACTGGTCCTAAGATTCGCCAATATATCATCGACCACATCATACCCAAAATCAAGGTAAATACTTCTACATGCTCTCCGATAAAATAAATCCGTATCCCTCTTTCCGTTGGTTCATGGGAACCATAGTAGACCGAAATGATCCACTCAAACTCGGAAGATGCCGCGTTCGTGTTTTCGGTGTTCATACAGACAACAAGAATAAAGTACCCACTCAATCCCTTCCATGGGCAACTGTCATGCGTCCAGTTTCCGATGCGGCCAATTCTGGGATAAGTGGACCCGTTCAACTTGTCGAAGGCACAACAGTTGTGGGATTTTTCTCAGATGGAGAATCTGCACAAGTCCCAATAATCATGGGCACACTTGCAGGAATTCCTGAAAATCCAGCAGACCCCACCGATGGCTTCGTTGATGAAAGACCTACCGAAACGCCTTCATTTGATGGTCAACTTACCCTAAAAGATTCACCACGACAGGTCATCAATCGTGTATTCAACAATGTAGATCAAGGGAAAGAATTCGATCCCTCTGGGGGAAACCAAATTCAAGAAGAAAATGGTGAACTCAGTAGTCCCGGTGATGTGAATTCCGATGGCTATGCTTCGCGATATCCGAGAGAAGAACTTCTGAACCAACCTGATACTCCCGGCATTGCTCGCGGTGATTCTTCGGCAGACATCACCCAATGCATCAACGATTCTCGACAACAGGGAATTCCTACGGCCAACGATAATTCTTGGTCCCAACCTTCAAATTCATATATCTCAACCTTTCCATTCAACAAAGTATTCTCCACAGAAAGTGGACATGCAATTTCCCTTGATGACAGCCCCGGTTCTGAAAATATCCAAGTCTTCCACCGTACCGGATCATACGTACAAATTGGTCCTGATGGAACATTTATACAGAATTCTTTCAAGGATAACTTCACTCTTGTTGCCCGCAATCAGAAAGTCCACGTCGATGGTTGCAGTGACACCACAATCGACAAAGGCATGACTCTTTTTGTCAACGCTGATATGGAAAAAGATACATCTGTCAACCATGATTTGTATATGAGAGCGGGAGGAGAAGCGAACTTTAATATTATAGTCGATGGTGCCGCTGATGTTGAGAATGCCACGAAATTGAACATCAAAGTGAAGCAAAACGGTGGTATAGCAATCTCCGTGAACAATGGTGATATCTCCATTAATCAAACCAAAGGCAACATCGTCATCGTACAACAGAATGGAGATACAAGACACACGATTCTGAATGGTAACTACGGCATCAGCATCCCTAATGGTTCATTCACCGTGGTAGCACGCGACATGGTTTCCCTCCAAAGCAACACCGGAATTTCCCTCATGAAGACCGGCGATTCCAATTTGCAGGGTCGATTGTTGATTACCGATGATGTGATTTTAAGCGGTGCAAACGCAGTAAATATTCTTGCAGGTTCAAAAATCAACATGATCATCCCCGAGAGTGGAACCATGAATCCGATGATTTCTGTTTCCGACCGAGTGCTTATCGTAGGTCCATCCGGGGTAACAGCACAGTCAGCCGCAACCTCAAAGACGTTAGTTTAAGGAAAATATCATGCCAGAAATTCAGAATGAATGCAAACGGTGTCACCAAAAATTTACCCACGAAATTTCACAATTTGAAGCAGCTTTCTCTCTTCAAAAAATTCCGATCCCCCAACTTTGTCCATCGTGTGTTGAAGCGACAAAGGATCATTTGTCTGAGTGGGTTAAACCACCCTCCAATCAACGTATTCTCATGGAAACACTTGAACACAGGTTTTAATCTTGGACCCATTCGCCAACATCACCACTAAAAATATTGGGACAGTTCCCGTTCCGCCGAACTTCCCACCACTTCCAACGCGTTATTTGTCTCTTCAAGATAAAAGTAATGTTCAGGCTGCTGCTGCCAATTCTCTCTATTGTAATATTTCGGCTTGCTGTATTCAGAATCTTGTCTCTCAGATTCAGACAAAATACCCCGATTCAGTTTTCAATTCTTTGTCTCCGTTCGGTCAACAGCACGTACAAGACCTTCGCACCAATGTGGCTCAATTTTTGGCCCACACAAACAGAATTTCCGGAGTCGATTCTTCTGCTCTCATAAATCCCACAAACAATCTTCCAAGTTGGCTGGCATTCAAACTCAAAACCTACAATGATAGTCCTTTCGCCGCCGTGTTCAACTCTCCAAACATATCTGCGATTGCACCGGTACAGGGCAGTAACTCAGCTTACTCAGCCATCCTCACTCCGAATATAGGAACAAACGGCAACGTAGTTGGCCTGACAACCCCGAGTGCAATTTTCAATGTCAACTTTCCTGTCATCTACACGCCAGCAGGCTTGTCCGGACAGGGCATCAAGGCAATTGCAACGTCTCTCAACACCGGCGGTCAGGTGCAAACGATATCCATCACGGATATTGGAACGGACATTCTCTCAAGCTATATTCTTTCCCTGAAGACTTCAACCACAGACTGTAACCCTCAGAAATATAAGAATGTAGAAGTCAGTATATCTAGTACACAGACTGTCGCATCCATAATTTCTCTCCCCACAGAGTGCGGAATTCCGCAAGTTGACTTGATCAATAATGTTGGAACGCAAGCAGAATTGTTGAACCTTGGTGGGAGTGGCATAGGATTTCGTGGCACCATTCTTTCCAACGGCGTGATTCAAATCAACAATGCCGGTAGAAACTACAGTAAGCAGACTTGTTTGAGTGTCAGAAAACCGTTTGAAAAACCCGATAATGTTCGGGCAATCGACGTGATGCCTGAGTTCACAAACAACAACAAAGTGACCTATGACTTTTGTGTTCGTCCGACTGCCAACGGTTATGATATTTCCCCACCAATAATAGGTATCCCTTGTGGAAATGAGATTGCTTGTCATGATGCTTCCAATAATATTGGCTTAGACCCCATCACTGGTCATCCAAATCCGGTTCAAGTCAGTGGAACATATGCGTCCGATGGCAGCATCGACCTCTCAATTGACAATCCCGGATCGTGCTATAAAAATATCACCTCTCTACTCGATTTGTCTGAACTTCTCAAACTTCTTCAAAATTACGCTCAAATAAAAAATCTTGCAACGGGTCCACTTCCCCTAGACACATCATCCAACAACCCCATCGATGTTGGTCCTCCAACACTTCCATCAGCCACAGACTGTGATTCTTATTGCATCCAAGATCGTGCCAACTCTGCCCACGAATTCGGAATGGAAGTCTTCACAAGTTCGCCGTGGATGATTTCTAAATCTGATCAGATCATCGGCGATCTCTCTGGTGCCACCGCAACAATATCCGAACCCTTGATGGTTGTTGCAAACCGCCTCTTCATCGTTGTCACCAAAATCCAAGGTGTGTTCATTCGGAATGAATCCCTTAGTTTAGTAAACAAAATTCCAGCTTGGGCACTCTGTCTCAACTCAGCGGGTCGATATGTCAACGGTCAACTTCAAACTCAAGTTGATCTCAACACTCTCCCCCAAGATGACAAAATGCGTTTACTCTGTTGCCTCAACTGCAATTCAACAGTATCCATTTCATCACAAACCATCTACATAGGTACTCCTCTAGATGGCAGGACTCTCTCCACCATCACCGACAACAACTCCAATCGTGTCATCAACGATCCCAACAATCTGATCGACCCAAACCTCTTCAATGTCACCTATCCACCACAAACCGACACCGCCCCCGTCTATCTTCAACTCGATAATAGCATCCCCACGAACAAGACTACGATCAACCGCACTGCGATGAACACCTTCTTGGATCGGTTTGGTCTGACTTATGATCAAGTGCAAATTTCCACCGTGCCGGAAATTTCCAACCTCATTCGATCATTTCAGAATGACTCCATGGATATCGCTTCGTATCAAGGCATTGCCAGCTATTCATCCAGCACCGTGACGATATCTACAAATTCCAATTTCAAACCCCATCAGTTGGTGAAAATTTCCAACTCCAATATTAACAACGGAATATTCACCGTAAAAGAAGTTTCACTCGATGGTGAAACTCTCACTTTGAGTGAAATGGATTCCCTCAACATCGGTTCTGATTCTAATGTAACCATCCAAGCCATCGGTGTTTATACCAGTTCACGTTTGCGATTTGATGTCACGCAAAACATCATCGTGGATTATTCCAATAACTTTCTCATTCGTGGCATCGCAGTAGGACAAAAGATACAAATCTTCGGTGGTCTGAATACTGGATTTATCTTCACCGTGATTGCCGTATCGGATAATCTCCTGAAAGTAAAATCCGATTCCTACACGATGGTTTCGGAAGTGGAAGGATCGCCGGTAAGCATCCTCTACATTCCCACATTGTCAACGATGACTCCACAAAAACAAGCCTTGAACAACCAACAGGAATTTGTGGCTTGCTATGTTCCACCGGAAGTATCACAATCATCCTTTACCGGTGGCTCACTCACGTTCACTCCGATACAGTCTTGCATGGCCGATGATCCATGTGCGGCGGGATTGGTCGTGGATGAAATCATGTCTTCCAGTTCAACCACGGTGGCCGCCAATGGCCCTACAAACCCCTACAGTGCATCACCGTGCATCGGTGGGTATGTTTCCACTCCCCAAGTTTTGTTCGATGACTCAGACGCATTAAGCCTCCCTGCTCCCGTCGATGTCTTCACAAAATTGTGGGGTAGTCTTTTGATTCACGATAACATCTGCCAAACATGTTCGGATGAAATTCAGAATGCCGGTGTCACCCCATCGAGTTTTGACTGCCAAAGTTTTGTTGGTTGCATCAACAAACTATGTGCGGCAATGTCCAGCGATAATTATTTTTCCGATTTATTCTCTAGGGCTGTTGCAACATATGAGAAGGCGTCGATGCTTTCATGTTCCGATCTACACAAATTTTTCATCGCGGAAATTTCCTGTGCCACACCGACTCCATCATCCTCAACATCCTGTTCGGTGGTGTCCTTCTCTTCCGATTCACTTTTGTCAAGTTCCTCTGGTTCCCGCGTGGAATTCCAGTGTCCGCCGTAACAATTAGAATAAATAATTTATATGGCGACATCTATCATCACCAACTCTACATTCCGAGACATCGATCTTTCGTTCGTTCCTTCACCATTTACCGGTGACATTCAAACCATCTACGATGATGCCGCAATCCGAAGATCGGTCCAGCATATCATCCTCACTTCTTATGGTGAGAAACCTTTCCAACATCTTTTTGGCACCGACGTTCAAAGCCTTCTCTTCAACCAATTTTCCGCCGGTCTGCAAAACATCCTGCAAACTGAGATTATGAACTCCCTGAAAGTCTTTGAGCCACGCATCGCCATTTCCTCAGTGAAAGTCACCCTCAACGAAGATCAGCAAAACATCGATGTGACAATCTCGTATGTCATCACGGGGCAGGACGCAAATTTTCAATCCATTATTCAACTACCGCTTGAAGGATAAAAATGTCTACATCCACCATAACTCCCACCAATTTGTCCATCGGCAATCTGGACTTTGCCAATCTGCGGGCATCCTTGAAGTCGTTCCTACAATCCCAATCCGCATTCACCGATTACAACTTCGATGGCAGCGGCATGGCGGTCATCCTCGATCTCTTGGCTTACAACGCCTACTTCGATGCCTTCGTCGCCAATGCCACGGTCAATGAAACCTATTTGTCCACCGCCAAACGCCGTGATTCCGTGGTGAAACTTGCGAAGATGCTAGGTTACATGCCGCAATCAGAAAAACCAGCATCGGCATCCATCAACATGTGTTGTGTCATTCCTAATTCCTTCGTGGGCACACCACCGGCATCTCTTTCCCTGCCCTTGAATTTTGAATTGACCGCGACCGGCACAGATGGAGTCTCTTACACCTTCTATGTCACCGAGAATCACACTCTGGGTCTGGATGCAACCATCGGCAGTCAGGGAGCCTACACCAATTTCGCCAACACCAACACCACCCTGAATGGAGCCATTGAAATCCGGGAAGGCAGCCTCAAGACATTCACCTATGTCTATGATGCCACACTTTCATCCGATCCGATTCTGCTCCCAGATCAAGGCATAGATTCATTGTCCATCGTGGTGACGGAATTGACCAATTCCAATCAGCAGTATACGTTGGCAGATGACATCAATGTTGTCGATGAAAACTCCAAGGTTTTCTGGATGGAGGAAATGACCAATCAACAGTATCGGATTTATTTTGGTGATGGAGTCTTGGGCAGTCCTCCCGCACAGAATGCCGTGATTTCAGTGGCTTATCGTGTAACAAATGGGGCTTTCGCCAATGGCATCGGACAACAAAACATTCTGGCCTTTGCCGCCGGTGTCGGCACACTGGCTAATCAACCAGCGGGATCAACTTTGGTTCCCACCGTGGTTGTGACCAATGGAGTCATCACGGGATATTCCAGCGGTGGCAGTGGAATTGAATCGGTGGAATCCGTCAAGTTCAATGCCCCTAAGAATTTTCAGGCACAAAATCGCATGGTGACTGCCGGTGATTATGAACGAGTCATTCAGAATTCATCCCCCTTCACCATCGAATCCATCTCGGTCTATGGCGGACAAACCTTGAATCCGCCACAGTTGGGCAAGGTGTTCATCTCCATCAAACCAGCCGGGGCCGACTTCATGAACAGCACACAGCAAGCTGATGTGGAAGAGATCATCGCCAACAAAGCCGTCTTGGGAATCGACCCGGTGTTTGTCGATCCTTCATACTTGTACATCCAGCCATCCGTGACAGTCTACTATGATGCCACTGTGTTGACGGGAACGGAAGCGGCTTTGAACTCCATGATCATCACGGCGATCACCAACTACTCCGATAATGATCTGCAACGGTTCGGAAAGATTTTCAAGTACAGCAATCTCCTCACGAACATTCAGGAAGCTGATCCCTCTGTCACACGGGCATTGTTGAATGTATCGATGTACATGAAACAAAGTTTCGGAACGAGTTTGAACAACAATTCCGTCAGCTATACCTCGGCGGCTATCTTGACGATGAACTTTGGCAACCCCCTTTATCATCCGGACAATTCATACAAATCGGTGTGGTCATCTTCCTTCACATACGCTGGCAATACAAACTGTCAGTTGATGGACAACGGAGCCGGGACGTTGACTATCCTGCATGGTCTAACGGTATTGGATGGAAACATCGGCACGGTGGATTATGTCAATGGCGTAATTGTCTTGGGCCGATCCGGACATCTGTTCCTCCCGGATGATTCTTCCGTGACTGTGAATATCTACGCTGTTCCGGCCAATGATGGTGCCGCCGACATTTATACACAAAACGAACAAATTCTGGAAATTGAATCTTCGGAAATCACCGTCGCAATCACGAAAGAACAATTCTCGTAAAATTTGTGAATAATCTGAATGTCCCTTGACATCTCCCGATGAACCTGCTACACTCCGTAAGTCTTTTAAGAAAGGTTTTTATCATGACTCTTCAAAAACTCCAAAAGTTGTTCCCCACCGCCACCGCGTCCACTTGGCACCAACACAAGAATGGCGGGGGTTGGGTGGAAAATACCGCCAGAGTGGAAGAAAGTTGTTATGTTGGTGAGAATGCACAGGTGTTCGAGAATGCACGGGTGGCCGGGACTGCACGGGTGTTCGGAAATGCATGGGTGTCCGGGAATGCATGGGTGTACGAGAATGCACGGGTGGCC
>Ga0182027_10005609_pt1 | contig 19031 bp, 18 predicted proteins | sample 712E1DmetaG_FD_121300 | JGI IMG/M metagenome (GOLD analysis project Ga0182027, IMG submission 121300) | Permafrost microbial communities from Stordalen Mire, Sweden - 712E1D metaG (Illumina Assembly) | ecosystem: Environmental > Terrestrial > Soil > Wetlands > Permafrost | place: Sweden...
CCGAGCGCAGATTTCGCGGCGCCAGATCGAGTCCAAACCGGGAACCCTCGTGTTTTCAGCGCATTACGTGCGCACCTGCGGAGCGTCGAGCCGTGGCTGAGGTGGCGGGCAGTTGTCGATAGATCGGCATCCGCGGCGGATCGGGGACGGCGCCGGCGAGCCGGGATCCCGATCAACCGGGCGCTGCTGGCAAGAGCTACTACTGATTCAGCGCGCCCGGCGCGGTGGCGTAGAGTCCGCCGGCCGTGGCGACGAAGGACTGGGTGGAACACTTCCCAGCCGCCGCGCCCACGGTCATCGCTCCCAGAACCCCCGCGGGCCAAGCGAACTTGTGATTGCCCGCCGCGTTCTGACAGATCTGGAAGACCACCTGTTGGCCGGGCGTTGCGCCCTGGATCGATGCCAATTTGGCGTCGCCTGTGAGCACGATCACGAATACCGCCGCCTGCGACAGGTCCACGCTCAGATTTGACGCATATTCGACCTGGAGCGCGCCCGACGGCGGCAACGGGCCGGCCTGACCCGAGTTGGCGCCGATTTGCAGCTCCGACTCATCGACTGCCTCGAACGAATCGCTCTTGATCTGGTTGAGTTCCAACAGCAGCGCAGGGGGCCACTGATCTGGCGTGGCGATGACGTTGAATGGCAGGCCATTGTCGGTCAGGAACAGGCCGTAGCGCTTCATCCCCAGCAGAATCACCTGGGCCTCGCGCGAGAATCCGCTCAGGTCGACATCCCGTTTCAGCCGGAACCGGATCCCCATCGGCGGGAGCGCTGGGCTCTCGTTTTTCGACGCCCAGTGGCGCGCCGGCCAGACGTAGGCGCGCTGGCTTTTGGGCACGGTCATCCGCACGGCGTGCCGGATCTCGCCGCTCTGCACCTCGGCGTACCGCAGCAGGCCCGGCAGGACGGGCATTCCGGCCGCGTCGGTGGATGTCCAGCTATCGGGCCGCAAGCGGTTCGAGGTCAGGTCGAAAATGGCCGTGCTGCCAGCCGTCCACTGGCCGGCCTCGCGCTTAGCCCCGTACATCTCGTAGATCCGGCAACTGCCGGTCTGCAGGATCAGCAGGTGCGCGTCTCCTCCCGGCTCGATGAACGGGTTTTCGGGAATCGGGTATGGCCCGGGATCGGACTCGTCCGATTCTCCGATTTTCGCGATTGGCACCATCGGCTGGTCCGGGCCCACCACGTTGATTGGAAGCGTGGCGTCGATTACGAGCTTCTTGCCCAGCCCAGCCGCGCGGATGTAGTCCTGCGAACGCGTGTGCACCGGGAGCGTATCGATTCTCTTGTTCCAGACGTTGTTCGCTGGAAAGACCTGGCACCCCGCGATCGTGGCCTGGCCCCAAACCGCGCCCGCGCCCAGCGTGAATAGCGCTACGGCTGCCAGCAGGCGCGCCGCGCCCGCGCTCCGAATCGTATTGTTGCCCATAGTAGGATTCAGATTAGCAGACGCCACGCCACCTGGGCTGGAGCTGCGACCCGGATGCCGTTCGGATGCCGTTCGGGGGACCACGGTGCTACGATTGATAACATCTCTTTTTATGCTCCCCAACAGGCGTCTCAAGACCATGCAGGCGGCGGCCGCCGCGCTGTTCACAGTTGTTTCTTTCCTGCCGCTGGCGGCCCAGGCGCTGCCCGCGGGCGTCGAAAAAACCACGAGCGTGGAAGGCATTACCGAGTACCATCTGAAGAACGGGCTGAGGGTGCTGCTGTTCCCGGATCCGACCAAAACGAATGTCACGGTAAACATCACCTACATGGTCGGATCGCGGTATGAAGATTACGGCGAGACCGGTATGGCGCATCTGCTCGAGCACCTGATGTTCAAGGGCTCGACCAATCACCCGCAGGTTCCGAAGGAATTGCAGGACCACGGCGCGCGTCCCAACGGGACGACGTCGGACGACCGCACGAACTTTTTCGAGACGTTCACGGCGACCGACGAAAACCTGAACTGGGCGCTGAGCCTGGAAGCCGACCGGATGGTGCATTCCTTCATCGCCAAGAAAGACCTCGACAGTGAAATGACGGTCGTGCGCAACGAATTTGAAATGGGCGAGAACAGCCCCGTCGGCATCCTGATGGAGCGCGTGGCTTCCACGGCCTACCTGTGGCACAACTACGGCCACTCGACCATCGGGGCGCGCTCCGACATCGAGCAGGTGCCGATCGAGCGGCTGCAGGCCTTCTGGCGTCATTTCTACCAGCCCGACAATGCCGTGCTGGTGGTCGCGGGCAAGATCGATCAAGCCAAGACCATCGCGCTGGTGGACAAGTACTTCTCGCCGATTCCCAAACCCACGCGCGCGTTGCGCCGCACTTACACGACTGAGCCGGCGCAGGACGGTGAACGCAGCGTCACGCTGCGCCGCAACGGCGACACGCAGGCCGCCGTCGTGGCCTATCACGTGCCGTCGGGACCGGACGCGGAGTTCGTCCCCGTGGAACTGGCCGCGATGATGTTGGGAGACGCCCCCAGCGGGCGGCTGTACAAAGCGCTGGTGGATACGAAGAAGGCCGCCTCGGTGGCCATGGAAAGCCAGCCGGAAAAAGACCCCGGGCTGGCCGTGGCCTTCGCGGAAGTCCGCCTCGAACAGTCCGTGGAGGACGCGCGCGACATCACGGTGGCCACGGTCGAGGGAATTGCCAAGAACCCGTTCACGAAGGAAGAACTGGAACGTGAGCGCGCCAACTGGCTGAAGAACTTCGACCTGTTGCTGAACGACAGCGAGCAGGTGGCGCTGAACCTGAGCGAATGGCAGGCGCAGGGCGACTGGCGTCTGATGTTCCTGCATCGCGACCGCGTCAAGGCGGTGACGATCGAGCAGATCCAGAAGGCGGCGGAGAAGTACTTTATCCAGTCCAACCGCACTTCGGGCATCTTCATACCCGACAAAGCGCCGGTGCGTGCCGAGGTGCCCAACCCGCCCGACGTCATGGCGCTGGTGAAGGACTACAAGGGCCAGCAGACGGTGGCGCAGGGCGAGACCTTCGACCCCAGTCCGGCCAACATCGATAAGCGCACGGCGCGCGGGGCGCTGGGCGGCATCAAGATCGCGTTCCTCGAGAAAAAGACGCGCGGCAACCAGGTGACGGCCATGCTGCAACTGCACTTCGGCGACGAGACGTCGCTCAAGGACCGCGAGACCGCCGCCGGCCTCGCCGGATCGATGTTGATGCGTGGCACGACGAAGCACACGCGCCAGGAGTTGAAGGACGCCTTCGACAAGCTGAAGGCACAGGTGACGATTGCCGGCGGCGTGGACTCGGCCTTCGCGCGCATTACCACGACGCGGGAAAACCTGAAGCCGGTGCTCGACCTGGTGGCCGAGGTCTTGCGGCAGGCGTCGTTCCCGCAGGATGAGTTCGACAAGCTCAAACAGGAAGAACTGGCCGGGCTCGAAGCGAACAAGAGCGAGCCGATGAGTCTCGCGCCGGTGACGCTGATGAGGCACCTCTCGCCGTACCCCAAGGGCGACCCGCGCTATGCGCTCTCCATCGACGAGCAGATCGAGGAGATCAAAACGCTGACGCTGGATCGGGTGAAGGCCTTTTACAAGGACTTCTACGGCGCCTCCAACGGCGCATTCTCCGTGATCGGCGACTTCGATTCCGAACTCACCCGAAACCAGGTCAAGGCGCTGTTCGGCGATTGGAAAAGCCCCCAGCCCTACCGCCGCATCGAGAGATCCTACCAGCGGGTCGCTCCCATGCTGAAGGCCATCGAGACGCCGGATAAACAGAACAGCATGTGGATCGCGGGCGTGGCGATCAAGCTGCAGGACACCGACCCCGACTACCCGGCTCTCGTGCTGGGCAACTACATTCTGGGCTCGGGCATGAACTCGCGTCTGTTTGCCCGCATTCGCGGCAAGGAAGGGCTGAGCTATGGCATCGGCTCGGGGTTGCAGGCCACGCCCAAGGAAGACCTGACGAGCTTCTTCTCCTACGCCATCTGCGCGCCGCAAAACGCGCCCAAGGTAGAGGTGTCCTATAAGGATGAGTTGAAGAAGATCCTCGAGAACGGCTATACCGCCGACGAAGTGCAAGCAGCCAAGAAGAGCTGGGCCGAAGCGCGGCAGGTGGCGCGCGCCAACGACAACGAACTGGTGAGCCGCCTCGCCAGCAGCCTGCTTTTCGATCGCACCATGGCTTTCGAGGCCGAAATGGAAGCCAAGGTTCAGGCGCTGACGCCCGACCAGATCCGGGCCGCCATGCAGAAATACCTCAACCCGGACGGCCTGAGCATCGTCCGCGCCGGGGACTTCAAGAAAGTGAACGTAACCTGGTAACGGCGCGCGCCTTCCACGGCGTACGCGGCGGACCAGGGGACAATGAAATGGGCCGTCCGGACAGGCGGTGTCCAGGCGGCCTCGCCCGTAGCCCCGTCCGCGCGTTCTTCAGCGACTCATGTTGACCGACCTGATTCAGATCCAACGCCTGGGCGAGAAGAAGCGTCCGGAGAACGAGAAGTTCCGGAAGCATCTCAAGACCCATAACTTCGCCGTGCGGCGCTTCAAGCAGCTCGCAGCGGAGGTGGAAGCGAGTATCGATTGCACCCTCTGCGCCAACTGCTGCAAGGTGGCCAATACGCCCATCACGCCGCGCGATTGCGAGCGCCTGGCCAAGCATCTCGGCATGCCGCTCGACGGCTTGCGGAAGCAATACACCACGCGCGATGAGGAGGACGGCCTGATCCTGAAGCGCGATCCGGAGCAGGGCTGCGTGTTCCTGGCCGGCAATCTCTGTAGCGTGTATGAGGCGCGCCCGTCCAACTGCGAGCTGTTCCGCACACGGTGAAAGGCGACGGCTCGATTCAGGCGCGGATGTGGCAGTTCATCGACCGCGCCACCTATTGCCCGATCGTCTACCACACGCTGGAGGCGTGGAAGGAAGAGACCGGCTTCTCGCCCGCGGCCAAGTGAGCCGCCGGGCGCTCATTCCCGCAGATTCTTAGCAGGCTGCTGAAAAACGGTCCTGTGGGACCGCTCCCTCACGGTCGCGGCTCAGAAACATCCTGCAAACACAGGGGCAAATGTGAGAGCTGTGCGCGCCCGCGACGCGGCGAGCTTACTCCGCCGGCTGCTGCTGCGTCAGACAATGCAGCGTGCCGAAACCGAGCACGAGATCGACCGCATGGATGCCGACCACCGGACGATCGGGGCACAGTTCGCCGAGGATGCCGAGCGCGACGCGGTCGTGGGGATCGTTGAAGGTCGGCACCAGCACGGCCGCGTTGCAGATGTAGAAATTGGCATAGCTGGCCGGCAGCCGGCCGCCGTCGAACTCAAGCGGAGCGGGCGTGGGCAGCGCCACGACCGTGGGCTTGGAACCATCCTCCAGACGCAGATCGCGGATGCGCTCCCAGTTCTCCTCGAGCGGCCGGTAGTTCTCGTCCTTGGGATTCGCCTCCCGGATCAACACCACAGTCCGCGCGTCGACGAAGCGGCAAATGTCGTCCACATGGCCGTGCGTGTCGTCGCCGGCCACGCCTGCACCGAGCCAGAAAACGTTGGTCACGCCGAGGAAGTCGCGGAGCGCGGCTTCAAAATCGTTCTTCGAGAGACCCGGGTTGCGCACCTGCACGCGCTCACTGAGGTAACACTCCGCGGTGGTCAGCAGCGTGCCGCGCCCATTGACCTCGATGCCGCCGCCTTCGAGGACGAACGGGCGAGCGTTGGCCTGAGCGTCGAAGAGCTTCTTTCCCAGAAGCCGGGCGGCGGTTTCGGGCACGCGCCGGTCCTTGCGCCAGTCGCCGTATTTGGCCCAGGCGTTGAAGTGGAAGTGGACGATGGCCGTCTCGGTGGCGCGGCGAGTGCGGCGCCGCACGAACACCGGACCGCTGTCGCGCATCCAGCCGCGATTGGTGGGATGTACGATGAATTCCACCGAACCCGTATCGGCGCCAGCCCGCGCCAGGGTGCGCCGCGCCTGCGTCCCGGCACTTTTGGAATTCACGAGCAGACGCACGGTTTCGCCGGGCGCGATCTTGCGCACCATCTCGGCATAGACCCAGCGGATGGTGTCCAGCTTGTCCGGCCAATCGGTGGGGTTGTGCGGCCAGCCGAGCCAGGTGGCGGCGTGCGGCTCCCACTCGGCGGGCATGGTGAAACCGAGCACGGCGGGCGCCGGCGGGAGGGTGGTGGTGGAACGCGCCATCAGTGTCGAGGATAGTCCGGCCCGTGAGCGGGCGTCCAGCGGAAACCGGCGCCAGTTCCGGGCGCGTCCAGACCATGGCTGGCGCCGGCCGCCGTAAGCATCGCCCAACGTTGGAGATAGGTTGGCCCGGATCATAGATGACAGCGCGGGTCGCAGTTCGTTAAAATAAGAAGTCGTTTAGCGTCATTCAACTCGCTCAAGCTCTGCCCGCATGGGTGCTGGACATCCGCGGGTAGATTCCTGGAAAGGATTTCCGATGCCCAATCCGAAGCGACGCCACTCCGCCCGGCGTACGGCCACGCGCCGCGCCCATGACGGGCTGAAGCTCGCCGGCGTCTCCGAGTGCCCGAAGTGCCATGAAATGAAATTACCCCATAACGCCTGTCCGAGTTGCGGTTATTACAAAGGCCGCGAAGTCATCGAAGTCGTCCAGGAGTAGACTTTCCTGGTTCTGTCCGTGTGGGGAGCGCTCGCATTTCCATGATCACTATAGCCGTGGACGCCATGGGTGGGGACTCCGCCCCGGTGCCGGAGGTGCATGGAGCGGTTCGCGCGGCGCGTTCGCAGGATGTCAACATCATCCTCGTGGGACGCGAGGACCGGATCCGCGAGGAACTGGCCAAGTTCTCCGACTGGCATAAGCTGCCGATTCGAGTCGTTCACGCCAGCGAAGTCGTCACCATGGAGGACAACGCGACCAAGGCATTGCGCCACAAGCGCGACTCGAGCCTCCGCGTGGCCGCTCGTCTGGTGCGCGACGGAACGGCGCAGGGCCTGGTTTCGGCGGGCAACACCGGCGCCGTGATGGTCATCACCAAGACGCTGCTGGGCATGATCCCCGGCGTCGAGCGCCCGGCGCTGGCCTCCGCCTTTCCGACCGTCAAAGGGCACCCTGTCGTCGTGGTGGACGTCGGCGCGAACGTCGATTCGACCCCCCAGATGCTGGCCCAGTTCGGCATCATGGGGGAGACCTATTCGCGGCTCGTTTTCCACACCGAGAACCCGCGCGTCGGCGTGCTTTCCATCGGCGAAGAGGAGCACAAGGGCAACGAATTGAGCCGCGCCGCGGCCCAGATCCTCAAGACCCTGCCCATGAATTTCATCGGCAACGTCGAAGGCCGCGACCTCTATACCGGCCGCGCCGACGTGATCGTCTGCGACGGCTTCATCGGCAACGTCGCCCTGAAGGTCAGCGAAGGCATGGTGGACGTGATCAAGCACATGCTCCAGGAGTCCCTGGAGGCCACGCTCAGCCGGAAAATCGGGTACCTGATCGCTCGTCCCGCCTTCAAGGATTTCAGAAAGCGAGTCGACTATTCCGAATACGGAGGCGCGCCGCTGCTGGGCGTGAAAGGAGTGGTGATCATCTGTCATGGCCGTTCAAACGACAACGCCATCCGCAACGCCATTCGCGTCGCTTGTGAATCGGCATCGGAGCATGTCAATGACCGGATTGCCGCCGCGCTCGTCCGCCCGGAAACCCGGGACGGCCTGGCTACTGCCCCCGCCTAGGCGCGGAATTCTCCGCGCTTTTCTGCTTTTTCTCACGCTGATCGGCGCGGCCGCCGCGCAGAACCCCAACCCCGCCCACTGGGCCCTGACGCCTTCGCCGGCACGCGTGGCGCCCGGCGCCGACGTGCTGCTCGAGTTAAAACTCGACCTCGACGCGCCCTGGCATATGTACTCGGTCACGACGCCCAAGCCGGGTCCGGAAGGGGGTCCTACCCAGACCGCGATTCGCCTGTCCGAGACGCCGGCCGTGGCTTCTTGGGACCTGTACTTCCCCGCCCCGCAACGCAGATTCGATCGAAATTTCCAAATTGAAACAGAAACTTACGAAGAATCTCTAAGATTTTACCTGAAGCTCCACCTGGCGCCGGGGACCCCGGCCGGCCCAACCGAACTGGCGGCCCGGATGCGCTATCAGCTCTGCACGGATAAGCAATGCCTGCCGCCGAAAACAGTCACCGTCTCGACCCTCGTCATGGTAGATGGTTCGGCCCCCGGGCGCGAGCTCCGGACGCCCCCCGGGTTCACTCTCTTCCACGCTGCTGAGGCCTCCGCACCGGCCTCTTCTGGCCCCGCCACAGCTCGGAACACCACGCCGAATCAAGGGTTCGGTTCATTCCTTCTGCTGGCCTTCGGATTCGGTTTCGCGGCCATTTTCACGCCGTGCGTTTTCCCGATGATCCCGATCATCCTGTCGTTCTTTCTAAGCCAGGCGGGAGAGTCGCGGGCACAAGCGGTCCGGCAAGCCGTGGTTTTTTGCCTCGGCATTGTTCTGCTGTTTACTGCAATCGGCTTCGGCCTGACCGCCGTACTGGGCCCTTTCGCAGTCGTCCAACTGGGTTCGAATCCTCTGGTTAATGGACTGATTTCATTGATCTTCTTCGGATTCGGCTTGAGCCTGCTGGGAGCCTTCGAACTAACCCTGCCGAGCGGCCTTCTCACGCGTTTGAACACTGCCTCGAACCGCGGCGGCTACTTCGGCACGCTGCTCATGGGGCTGACTTTCTGTCTGGCCTCGTTCGCCTGCGTCGGCCCCTTCATGGGTACATTGCTCGCGGCTTCGGTCGGCGGAGATAAGTTCCAGCCAGTCATGGGGATGCTGGCGTTTTCCGTGGCCCTTTCCTCGCCCTTTTTTCTGCTTGCCCTGTTCCCCGGATACCTGCGCAAGCTCCCCCGCGGTGGAGGCTGGATGGCGCGGGTCAAGACCGTGCTGGGCTTCATCGTTCTCGCCGCCATGCTCAAGTACGTCTCCAACGTGGATCAGGTATTGCATTGGAACCTATTGACAAGAGAGCGGTTCCTGGCGTTTTGGATTGTTCTGATAGCCTGTCCGGGTCTGTACCTGCTGGGGTTTCTGCGTATGGAAGGCATCCATCCTGAAGAACGCGTCGGAGCCGGGCGCGCGATTCTCGCCGTCCTGTTCCTGTCTCTGGCCATCAGTATGATTCCAGGGATGTTCGGCGCGCGGCTGGGCGATTTGGATGCATACGTCCCGGCCCCCGCCGAGGTCTCGTCGCTGGCCCCCGCAGCCTCCACGGTCCTTCATCCACACGCCACGACCGACTACGAAGACGCTTTTCGCCGCGCTAAAGAGCACAACGAGCGGGTCCTCGTCTCCTTCACGGGTTACGCCTGCACGAATTGCAAGTGGATGAAAGCCAACATGTTTTCCCGCCCCGAGATCGCCGCCCTGCTGAACGGCTTCGTCCTTCTGGATCTGTATACCGATGGTTCCGACTCCGCCAGCGAGGCCAACCAACGGCGGCAGCAGACTCTTTTCAACACCGTCGCGATTCCGTTCTATGCGATCTTCGACGCGGACGCGAAGCCGCTCGCCTCATTCCCCGGCCTGACCAAAGATCCGGAAGAATTTGCACGCTTCCTGCGACGCGGCCTGGTTAACTGATCTTAAATCGGCAGGTCGCCGGTTTAGTCGGCTTGGTAGCCGGCGTGCCAGTCGCTGGTTGACCAGGCTAGGGGCGGCAATGAGCGTAGTAATCGCATCAGCTATTTACCGTTGCCGGCTGCGTGTTGTACGGTGAATTGCCCGGTTGATTCCGCGCTGGCCCACGCTGCCGCCGATCAGCCGGCTCGGGCCCACCGGGCCACGACCAACTCAGCCACCAGGTCTTCCTGTTCCTTGTCGAGCTCCTTTTTCCACTCCTCCATCTTCTCTTCCCGCAGCAGGTCGAGGACCGCCACCTTGCGTTCCGCCTCAGTCAGAGCGCGCCGTTGGGTGGCAATGCGCGCCTCAAGCGGGACGCGCAGGGCCGCCAGACGTTGACCCTCGCGCCGGACGTAGCAGCGGTAGGAATCGAGAGCCTGCAACTCCTGCATGGGGGGCAGGGGCGCCTCAGGCGTGGGACGCACCGCTTGCTCGGCCTTCGCGGCGGCATTGACGAGTTCGACGCGGGCCCGCTCCAACTGGTTCAGTTCGGCGAAAAGAGCTTGCAGCCGGACCTCCTCCTTATCTCTTTCCGACTCCCGCCAGCGGCGAACTTGTTCCAGGCGAAAGCTGAACTTTTTCAGTGGGATGCCCCCTCCCCGAGGCGGGAAACGAGTTCCTTCATTCGGTCCACGGTCTGGTCCATGGAACTCCGCTCGCCCGGCTTCTGGCACAGGAAGCGGTTGATATCCTCTTGCAGACGCAGGGCCGCATCGACCCCGGCGTTGGAACCCGAAACGTAGGCCCCAATGCGCAGCAGGTCCTCCGTAGATTGGAGCAGCGAGATGCACTCCCGCAACCGTGTAGCCGCCATCAACTGATCGGCCCGGCCGACGCGGGCGGCAAGACGCGAAATCGACTGCAGGACATCGATCGCCGGGTAGTGCCCTTTCTGACCCAGCCGCCGTGCCAACACGATGTGGCCGTCCAGAATGCCCCGCACCGCGTCCGTAATAGGCTCATTCATGTCATCACCTTCCACGAGCACGGTGAAGAACCCGGTGATCGAGCCGCGGCGGAAGTTGCCGGCGCGCTCGAAGATCTTGGGAAGCATCTGAAAAACCGATGGAGTATAACCTTTCTGGCTGGGGGGTTCGCCCGCCGCCAGCCCAATTTCGCGCTGAGCCATCGCCAATCGCGTGACGGAGTCCGCCACCAGGAGCACATTAGCACCCTGGTCGCGAAAGTACTCGGCAATGGCCAGGGCGACGAAGCAGGCCCGGACACGGAGCGGTGAAGGGCGGTCCGAGGTGGCCACAACCAGCACGCTGCGCTTCTGGCCTTCGGGCCCCAGCTCACACTCGATGAAATCGCGCACCTCGCGATTGCGCTCGCCTACCAGGGCGACGACGGCGACGTCGGCGTCGTGGTGTCTGAGCAATGAGCCCAGCAGCATGCTCTTGCCGACGCCGCTGCCCCCAAAGATGCCGATGCGCTGGCCGCGGCCGCAGGTCAGAAAACCGTCGATGGCCTTCACTCCGGTGGTGAGGGGGACGCGGATTGTCTCCCGTTCCAGCGGTCCCGGAGGCGCGGCGTAGAGGTCATAGAATGCTTCGGCCCGAATCGGAGGACCGCCGTCCATCGGGACACCGAAGCCGTCGATGACGCGGCCCAGGAGTTGGGAAGACACGGCTACGCGCGCGTCGCGCCGGCGTGTAACCAGGGTGTCGCCGGGCTGCAATCCGCCGGTTTCCTCGAGTGGCATGGAAAGGATGCGCCCCTCGCGAAAACCGATAACCTGGGTGCGGATAACGCGCCCTGCCCGGGTCCGGATCTCACAAAAATCGGCAACGCCCGCAGGGGGGCCCTTGGATTCAATCAGCAGACCCACGATCTGTTCGACCACGCCGGTCGCCCGCACCAGGTCCACCTCCCGGAGGGCTTCAAGAAACCGTTCCAAACCCTTAGCCTGCGTGACGGATGTCAAACCCTCTCGCTCCTCTCGATTCTCAATGCGCGTCGCTTTGCTCTAACAGATCGGCAAATCCGCGCTGAATTTCTTCCAATTGCGCGTCCGCCGAAGCATCAAAACCACCCCGGCGCGTCTCGACCAGGACGGCCCCGGGCTCAAGGTGCGGGTCGGCAATGACCGCCAGTCCCGCGGGAGCGCCCAATTTGTTCAGGCATAGGCGAACGGTTTCCGCGTGCGAGGGATGGAGGCGAACTTCCAGTACTTCGCGCAGAGAAACCGATTCCAGTCCCGCCCGCACCAGCCCCAGGACCGCCTCGGGATCGATGGTCAGTTCGCGCCTCAGGATGCGCCGGGCGATCTCCAGAGCGAGTTGAACCACTTCGCGCTCGGTTTCCTTCCGATAGCGGGCGCGGCAGGAGGCCAGTTCGTCGAGGCTGCGGGCGACTCGCTCGAGGGGGGCCTGAAGCTCCTGCTGGGCCGAATTCCGGCCAGCCTCGCGCCCCGAGTCGAAAGCCTGGGCGCGCTCCCGCTCGATACGGCTCTGGAACTCCCGCAGGAGCAGGTCGCGAATCCGCTCGGCCTCGGGGCCGGACGGCTCGCTTTCGGCAGGATGGGGACGCGATGCGGCCTGTTCTGCCGAGGAGGCGTGCTGCCAGAGATGCTTCTGAAAGGACGCTTGGTCGCCGCGCACGATCTTAGACGACATATTGCTCGCCGACCGCGCCCTTCAAACTGATGGCGCCCTCGGTCTCCATTAGCCGCACAACCGCAATGATCTGTTGCTGGGCCGCCTCGACCTCTTTGATCTTGACCGGGCCCAGCGCCTCCATGTCTTCTCGCAGCATTTCGGCACCACGCGACGACATACCTTCCAGGAAGTGTTCTTTGAGCTGGTCGCTGGTCCCCTTCAAGGCGACCGTCAACACTTTGCGGTCGATGCGGCCAAGGATCTCCTTCACGCCGTTCTGATCGATCAGTAGCAGGTCTTCGAAGACGAACATCAGGTGGCGGATGGTTTCCGCGAGCGCCGGATCCCGGCTGTCGATGGTCTCGATGATCTCCTTGCTGCAGGACGAGTCGAGGCGATTGAACATCTCGGCCACGGCACGTACGCCACCGTAGGACTCGCGGCTCATTTCACCGAGCGACTTGAGCTTCTGGCCAATGATCGAGGCGATCTTGGTGATGATGTCAGGCGAAATCTGGTCCAGATTCGCCATCCGCAGGGCGACATCGGCCCGCAGTTCGTTGGGCAGAGAGTAGAGCAGTCCGGCGGCCTGAGATGGATTGAGGTGGCTGAGAACGAGCGCAATGGTCTGGGGGTGCTCGTTGTGGATGAATTTGGCTACCTGTTGCGGGTCCGCTTTCTGCAGAGCATCGAAGTTGGCCGTGTCGTGTCCCATCTGCTTGAGCAGGCGGTCCAGGATCTTTCTGGCAGCTTCCGGCCCAAAAGCTTTGTTGAGAATTTTCCGGGCATATTCGACACCGCCCTTCAGGACATAGTCCTGAGCCATCGCGAGTTCGTAAAACTCTTCGAGAACCTGCTCCCCTTCCTCGGCGGTGATGCTTTGCAGGCGCGCAATCTCGCGTCCGATCAGGCCGACTTCATCCTCATCGAGTTCCTTGAAGATTTCCGCGCTGAGCGCCTCACCCACGCACACGGTCAGGATCGCCGCTTTCTTGGGACCGCTGATCTGGAGCTTCGCCGGGGTCTCTTCCTTGGTTGAGTTTCGAATCATGGCTCAGACCGCCTCTGAACCCAGCCATGAACGAACCAGTTGGGCCACCTTGCCGGGGTCCTTTTTCGCCTCGTCGACGATGAATTTCTTGAAGACCTCGGACTTGCGCGTGGTTGGGACAGTCTTGAGGGACAACAGAGCATCGAGCTCGGCCTGCTCTTGAACCTGCCGGTTCTCCGCGAGCTGGGCCATGGCCTTGGCCTCGAACTGTCCAGGTGAACTGAGCTGCGCGGGAGTTGTGGTCCCGGGCCCGAGCGGGGCGCCGCCGGCAAGTGCCACCTCCGCTCGCGGCGTTTTCCGCCGCAGGCGCGCCTTCAGCAGCACTCCCACCGCGACCAGGGCAACGATAAGGAAACACCCTCCCGCGATAAGCCACAGCGGCGACAACGACCGCAGGCGAAGAGTCAACTCATCCAGTCCAGTAGACGGTTTCCGGGACCCCATGGGCACCGGACGCGCGGGCGGCGCGGGCGCCGGCAGAGCCAGCGTGACATCGAAGGGCAGCGTTTCGACCAGGACCTGGTCGCCACGGCTCTGCTGGAAACCAATCACGCCGGAAACCACGTCCTTGACGACTTTCAGCGTCTCGGCCGAGGGTGGGTCGAGGACGCGCTTGGCGGATGGGCCCACGCCCTCCCAGTGAACACCCTGATCGACGAGAATCGCCACGGAAACGCGCTTGACGGCCCCCTGCGGGAGTTTGACGTGTTTGACGACGCGGCTGGTCTGATAAGTAACGTTCTCAGTCTTCCGCGAGACAGCCCCTCGCCCGCCCGGTGAAGCAGGGACCGGCCGGGGTAGGTTGGAAGCAGTTCCCGGCACTCCGCCGCTGGTCGTGGAGCCGTTGGACTCCTCCGTCTTCTGAGAGGTCAGCATCACGGAGTGGTCGGGGTCGAAGGTCTCTTCGCTCTGGTCGCCGCTGGTGAAATCGCATTCAAGAGTAATACCGGCGCGATACTTCTCCGGGCCCAAGAGCGGATCGAGGGTGGAATGTATCTTGACCAGCAGGTCGTGTTCGATCGACTGGCGGTAGTCGAGCATGGCCGAGGAAGCGCCGGCATCGGCATCCAGTGGGCTGCGTGGTTTGCCGAGCAGGTTCCCGTTCATGTCGAGCACCGAGACCGAGTCGGGCTGCAAACCCTCGACGGCGCTGGCGGCGAGGTGCTCAATAGCCGAGATGTTCTGCGGCGTCAGTCTCGCGCCGGGCCTCAGCCGGACCAGGACGCTGGCCTTGGCGGGCTGGCGTAGATCGGTGAAAACAGAATCCGTACCGAAGGTGACATGGACCCGGGCACCCTCCACGCTGGTGAGGGTCGTCACAGAGCGCTCGAGTTCACCCTCGATGGCCCGGCGCAATCGAATCTGCTCGTCAAATTCGGTGGAGCCGAAGTTCTGTTTATCGAAGAGCTCGAATCCGAGGCGGCCGCTGCGTGGCAAACCGGCGGCCGCCATGTCGAGACGAAGCTCCGCGACGCGCGCGGAAGGGACCAGGACGTCTCCGTTGTCGGCCACTTTGTAGTCGACGTTGGCAACCCTGAGTTTCTCGACGACGGCGGCGGCATCCTCGGGGGCCAGGCTGGCAAACATCGGGCGCAGGTCGCGGTCCTTGTTCCAGCGAATTCCGAAGAAGATGCCGCCGGCGACCAGACAAGCGGCAACGACAATCAGAATCTTCTGCTGCAGCGAGAACTGATCGAGAAGCTGCCTGAGCTGATTCATCATCCTGCTCTCATACCTGCATCTTCATGATTTCCTGATACGCAGAAATGACCTTGTTGCGCACCTGCAGGAACAGATCGAAGGCGATGGCGGCCTTCTGCTGGTCCAGCGCGACCTTGTGAATCTCCCCGGTTTCGCCGCTCATGAAACTCGCCGCCGAGGCGTGAGCCGCGCTCTGCATAGCCTCGACGCCGTTGAGCGCGTCAGTCATGGCCGTGCCGAAGCTGCCTGCGCCCACCGGTGTATTTTCAATTCCTCTGATGCCTTGCGGAGCGAGGATGGGCGGGGCCGCGGAGATGATGGCGTTGACACTCATATCTTAAGCAAGTCGATGGATTTGGAGATCATATCCTTCACGGCCGCAATGGCGGCCGTGTTGGCCTCGAAATTGCGCGAAGCGTCCATCAGGTCCACCATCTCTTCGGGGGGACTGATGTGCGGGAAGGAGACATAGCCTTGCGCGTCGGCGTCCGGATGGCCGGGCTGGTAGCGTTGGTCAGGAGCGCGAGTGTCTTCCAAAATCTCGGAAACGGCGACACCGCTCGCGCCGCCGCTCAGCGCGGACTGAAACACGGCGGAAAAGGGCGCATCGAGCTGGTCGGTGCTGGTCAGGACGACATCTTTGCGCTTGTAGGGGCCGCCATCGGGCGTGCGGGTGGTTTCGGCGTTGGCCAGGTTCTCCACGATGGTCTCGGCCCGGAGTCGTTGGGCCTGCATACCCGAGGCGCTCACCGACATGAGGTCCAGGAGACTCATCAGGACTTCCCTTCGTCAATGGCCGATTTGACCATTCTCAGCTCGTTTTTCATCAGGTTGGAGACGAGATTGAAGCGCATGGCATTTTCGGCGAGCAGGCGGGCTTCTCGATCCAGGCTGACATTGTTGCCGTCGTTTTTCACGCTGAGACCGGTTGGTTCATAGACCGTGGGACTGTTGCCGGCAAGCTGAGACTCCAATTCAAACTGAAAGTCGATATCCCGCGTGCGATAGCCCGGGGTATCGATGTTGGCGACGTTGGAAGCGACGAGCGACTGGCGTGTGCTCAGTAGATCGAGATACTGCTCCATCCGGGATGTAATCGGATCGAACATTTCGCTGGCGTCAGTGCACGCCGGATGCCAACCGGCCGGGCGCAGGAAGCAGATTATATCTTTTTAAGATTGAATCACTTACGGGACCAGCCGGCATCGTAGAAAAAACGATGGGCGCGTACCATTTCGGCGGCCGTTTCGAGCGCTGTTCCGATTTGGATCAGTGGTCCCGTTCCGATACCAGGGCAGGAGCCGGCGGCCCGATGCCAGGCGCGAACGCTGACGACGAGTTCGGGCCAGAATGGAAAAAGACGACACTGGGTGGGTTTGGCCGGGTGAATGGAGCAGCCGCCCGCAACAAGGAAGGGGCATTGCCGGCCGCGCGGCTTGCGGAGTCTGAGAAGATGAGTTGTCCGATAGACAAAACGCCGCTCGAACCGGGCGGACGCGAGGCCGAGGTGGGCGGCGGCGCGAAGCAGGTCATTCTCCGTCAAATAAACGTAACCCGGCTGTTCGCAGCAGCGGGTGCAGCCGGGCTGGCAGGCAAAACGAAGTGCACGCGGCACGCGCAGGCAGGCCTCTTACCAAAGCATAACGCCTTGGGATTGTTTGAAACGAGGTTGTATTGAGCGCCGGGGCGGTTTAAGCTTTGGGGAGACTCGCCCGCAACGAGGAAGGAACGCGATGCAGGTCCGCAAGGACAATGAGTTCGAATTTGTGCTGGGCAACCGCCAGCTTTTCAGCGTGCTCGCCATTATCGTGCTGCTGTTGGGGGTTTTCTTCGCGATGGGATTCTTCGCCGGCAGGAGCGTAGGACAGGCAGCCGCCAAGGCGGAGGAGGGCCAGCGCCACGCGGCCGACAACCCGCCGATCGTCCTCGAGGCGCCCCTGAAGTCGGAGTCGGCGGAGGAACCTGCCGCTGCGCCAGCGGCGGCAACGGCTGTGGAGAGCGCCCAGCCAAAGCAATCCACAACGGCCGAGCCGGCGACTTCCAAAGCCGAGCAGCGGGAAGCGCTGCCGCACGCCGCCGCGACGCCACCGGCGCCAGTTCCGGAGCCAAACAAGTCCGTTGCCGAACGCGGCGCGGGTGGCGTGGGCAAGCCCGCGCCAGGCTCGTACCTGCAAGTTGCGGCGACGACGCTGAGCCAGGCGCGGGCGATGGCGGCGCTGCTGAGGAAAAGCGGTCTTTCGACGGCTCTGGCGCCATCGACCAAACCGGAGTTGGTGCGGGTCCTGGTGGGGCCGTTGGCATCGGCCGAGGCCAGCAACCAGGCGCGCGGGAAGCTGAAGAGCCTGGGCGTCGACAAGCCGTACCCGGTGAAGTATTGAAGGCCAGAGAAGCAGGGCAACGGTCTACGGCGCCCGAGGACCGGCCAGCGGTCGAGTCGTCCCCATTGGTCCGGATCGGCGTGAAGATTGCGGCGACGCCGCGCCTGCCGAGGTTTCTGCGGAAACCGGCCACCAACTGCGAGTCGGTCCAATTGCTGAAGAACGAACTGCGGCGGCTGAAGCTGCACACGGTGTGTGAGTCGGCGCGCTGCCCGAACATCCACGAGTGCTTCCACCGCGGCGCGGCGACGTTCCTGATTCTCGGCAACCTGTGCACGCGCGGGTGCGCGTTCTGCGCCGTGCCGAAAGGCTCGCCGCTGAAACGCGAATTCGCACTGGACCCGGATGAGCCGGCGAGCGTGGCGCGCATGGCGCAGCAGATGAACCTGCGCTACGTGGTCCTCACGAGTGTGAATCGCGACGACCTGGACGACGGCGGATCGCGCCATTTCGCGGAGACAGTGCGGCGCGTGCGCGAGGCGCTGCCGCAGGCGCGGGTGGAGGTGCTGACACCCGATTTCCGCGGGGACCGGGAGGCGGTGGCGCGCGTGCTGGATGCCGGGCCGCAGGTCTTCAATCACAACCTGGAGACGGTCGAGCGGTTGTACCGGCGTGTGCGGCCGCAGGCCAACTACCGGCAGTCGTTGGAGGTGCTGGAATTCGCCAGGCGCTACCGGCCGGAGGCGCTCACGAAGTCGGGGCTGATGGCCGGATTAGGCGAGACGGAGGAGGAAATTCAGCGTGTGTTGCGGGATTTGCGCGCGGCGGGCGCCGAAGTGGCGACCATCGGGCAGTACCTGCAACCGTCGCGGCGCAACATGGAAGTGGCGGAGTACGTCCCTCCGGAGCGCTACGAACGATGGCAGGAGTACGGTCTGGCGATCGGATTCAGAATGGTGTTCGCGGGGCCGTTCGTGCGGTCGAGCTATATGGCGGAGATGGTGAGCGACGGCGCGCGGAAGGCTTAGGACGGTTGGTGGCGGCGGCGCGGGCGTGGCGCAGGACGGACCGGCGCTCGGAGGAGTCGCCATGGTCCTGCGGGCCACCCATGGAGATGAAAGTCGGAGTGACTTTCGTGTGAGTGGTTGTGTTACTGAGCCGCGACCGTGAGGAAGCGGAGGTGTTGTGCCGGAGCCGCGACTTTTAAGGAGTCGCCACGGTCCTGCGGGCCACCCAGAGATGAATATCTGTGGGTGACATTCGAGCGAGCGACAATGCACAACATCGCCGGGGGAACGGCGCGGCCAGCAGAGGATTGAACATGCAGCGGAGTCAATTGGCGTTAACGGGAGGGCTGGCCGCGGGCCTGCTGCTGTTCGCCGTCTTCCCGCCCCTGGATGTGCGCGTGCTGGCGCCGCTGGCGCCGATTCCACTCCTGTATGCGCTGGCGTGGGAGGGCCGGCAGGGCGGATTGTCCGTCTGGCAACGCGCGCTGGCAGGCTGGATTGCGGGCACGCTCGAGTGGGGCCTGATGTGCTACTGGATTCGCGACACACTGGCAGTGTATGGCGGGCTGGCGGGCCCACTGAGCTGGCTGGCCATCGCGCTGTTCGCGGCGATCAAAGGGCTGCACCTGGCGGTGTTTGCGACGCTGGCCGGCCCGCTGCTCAAGCGGCCGTGGGGCGGACTGGCGGCAGCGGCGCTATGGACGGGCCTGGAGCGGACGCATGGGCCGCTGGGGTTCA
>Ga0182027_10005612_pt1 | contig 19026 bp, 15 predicted proteins | sample 712E1DmetaG_FD_121300 | JGI IMG/M metagenome (GOLD analysis project Ga0182027, IMG submission 121300) | Permafrost microbial communities from Stordalen Mire, Sweden - 712E1D metaG (Illumina Assembly) | ecosystem: Environmental > Terrestrial > Soil > Wetlands > Permafrost | place: Sweden...
AATGGATATATTCTGGACGGATTTCCGCGCACGTTGCCTCAGGCCAGCTGGCTAGACGGCCGATTAGCCGCCCAATCCGGGGGGTTGCCGGTGATTGCCGTCAGCATCCAACTGGACTATAATCAACTACTGTGCCGTATCACCGGGCGCAGGAATTGCCCTGTCTGCCAGCGTATTTACAACACCTGTTTTGAGCCTCCGCAGCGGGATGGCGTATGCGATGCGGACGGTGCCGAGCTGGTTCAGCGAGCGGACGATACGGAGACGGTCTTCGCGGAGCGCATGCGCGCTTACGGAGCGTTGACCGCGCCGGTTGTCGACCACTACCGGGCTCTGGGACGTTTTGCGGAAGTGGATGGAAACCGGCCGATCGCTGCAATCGCAGCCGGAATTGTTACCGCCGTCGAGCGGTTACGCCAGTCAGCGTAGCCGAACGGCGGGTTTGTGCGTTCGAAACAGTTGTCAGTCATCAGTTGTCAGTTGTCAGATCGACGTGCAGAAACTGATTTTTGATAACTGAAAACTGATAACTGAAAGCGGGGTTAGTGGCGGTCGTACTGAAGTCGTCGCAGGAGATCGAGAAGATGCGCCGCGCGGGACAGGTGGTCCGCGAGGTACTGGAACTGGTGCGCAGCCAAGTGAAACCGGGCGCTACCACACTCGATCTAGAAAAGGCGGCTGAAGGCCGGCTCGCCGAATTGGGCGTCAAGGCCGCCTTCAAGGGTTATCACGGGTTTCCGTCCGTGCTATGCGCCTCGGTCAACAGCGAGGTGGTGCATGGCATCCCGTCGCCCAAGCGGGTCCTCAAGGATGGGGACATCGTTTCGCTCGATTTTGGGGCGGTAGTAGACGGCTATTATGGCGACGCAGCCATTACCGTGCCGGTGGGCAAGATCGATCCGGAAACTGCGCGGCTATTGGCAGTGACTGAAGCGTCGTTGCACGCGGGTATTGCGGCTGTACGGCCGGGGGCAACCCTGGGCGACATCGGTGCCGCGGTGCAGGGAGTGGTTGAAGCCGAGGGTTTCTCAGTGGTAAGGGATTTTGTGGGCCATGGCATCGGTGTCCACATGCACGAGGAACCTCAGGTGCCGAACTTTGGTGAACCGGGCCGTGGCATGAAGTTGCGCGAGGGAATGGTGATTGCCATCGAGCCTATGGTGAATGCCGGCAAGCCGGACGTTATGGTACTGGGCGACGGCTGGACGGCAATCGCCGCGGATGGAAGCATGAGTGCTCATTTTGAGCATACAGTGGCGGTGACTGCCACTGGAGTGAGAATCCTGACCGAGTAGCACATTCGGTCTAACAGGCTGGCGGCGCCAGAGCGGGCCGGCGGAAGTGGATACAGTTTGTCGAAGGAAGACGCGATTGAGGTTATGGCAGTGGTCACCGAGACGTTGCCCAATGCCATGTTCAAGGTCAAGCTCGAGAACAATCATGAGGTTCTGACCCATGTCTCGGGAAGAATGCGCAAGAACTTCATCCGCATTCTGCCCGGCGACCGCGTGGCAGTGGAGTTGAGTCCCTACGACTTGAATCGCGGGCGGATTGTTTACCGCTATAAGTAGGTTTGATTACCCGCGCCTTAAATGGATGCGCGGAGAAGGGCAACAACAGTGAAAGTCCGTGCATCGGTAAAGAAGATTTGCGTTAAGTGCAAGGTCATCACCCGCCACGGGGTGGTCAGGGTGATCTGCGAGAACGCAAAGCACAAGCAGCGCCAGGGCTAACAAGGCCTGGCATAACGCCATACCCTCCAAGACAGGGGCTAGTTAGCTTGAATCAAGGCTTGCGATGAACCCCTGGAGGCGTTGAAGCACAAACCGTGCGAACCGGTTGAGGCCGGGGGCACACAACCTGAAGCAGCAAAGGAATTCGAATGGCACGTATCTCCGGCGTCGATCTGCCCCGTAACAAGCAGGCACGAATCGCGCTTACATACATCTTCGGCATCGGCAATCCCCGTGCGCTCAAGATTCTGGAAAAGGCGAATGTTGATCCCTTCAAGAAGGTCCAGGATCTGGGTGAAGACGAGGTTAACCGCATCCGTCAGGTGATCGAGGACGAAGGCAATGTCGAGGGCGACCTGCGCAAGGACGTCCAGATGCACATTAAGCGCCTCATCGACATTCAGAGCTATCGCGGCAGCCGCCACAGGCGGTCGCTGCCGGTACGCGGTCAACGCACCCACACAAACGCCCGCACCCGCAAGGGCCCGCGCAAGGGCACAATTGCCGGCAAAAAGAAAGCGACGGGTAAAACCTAATGGCGAAACCAGAGCAGAAGGCCGCAACCGGCAAGGCTGGCAAGAACAAGAAGTTCAAGAAGCGCGAGCGCAAGAATGTGCCGTTTGGCATTGCGTACGTGCAGGCCACGTTCAACAATACAATCGTCACCATTACCGACCCGGTGGGCAACACATTGAGCTGGAAGAGTTCGGGCTCGCTGGGTTACCGCGGTTCGCGCAAGGGAACGCCCTTCGCGGCGCAGCAGGCGGCCTCTACTGCCGCCAGCCTGGCCCGCGATCACGGCCTGCGCGCAGTGGATGTGCGCGTCTCCGGTCCGGGTTCGGGCCGCGAGTCGGCCATCCGCGCCCTGGCTGCCGCGGGAGTTGAAGTGCGCTCCATCCGCGACGTGACGCCGGTGCCGCACAACGGTTGCCGTCCGCCCAAGCGGAGGAGAGTGTAAGAGAAGCTAGTGGCCAGTTGTTAGTTTGGTCTTGGCAACAAGTGACAATTGATAACTGGCAACTGATAACTGAATTGGGCCGGGACGAAGCGCGAAGCGCGTAAACCGGCCGTCATCCGAAGTCAGGAGAAGAAATGGCACGTTATACCGGAGCAGTCTGCCGCCTTTGCCGCCGTGAAGGCACAAAACTCTTTTTGAAAGGTACCAAGTGTACCTCCGACCGTTGCCCGCTGGAGAAACGCAACTTTCCTCCCGGACAGCACGGCAAGGACCGCAAGGCCAAGATCGTGGGCTACGGCCTGCAACTGCATGAAAAGCAGAAGGCCAAGCGTATGTACTTTACCCTCGAAAGCCAGTTCCGCGAGTACTACGAGAAGGCAAACCGCGCCACAGGCGTCACCGGCGAACTGCTCATCCAGCAACTGGAGCGCCGCCTGGATAACGTGGCTTTCCGGCTGGGTTTTGCCATCTCGCGCCGCCAAGCTCGCCAGGTAGTGCGTCACGGGCATGTAACGGTCAACGGCCGCAAGGTCAACATCCCTTCCTTCCAGGTGAACGCGGACGACGAAATCGCCATCCGAGAGAGCGCCAGGAAACTGCTGATCGTGGAGCAGGGCGTGCAGTACGCCGCCCAGAATCCGGTTCCGGCATGGCTGGAAGCGAACTTTGAGAACATGTCCGGCCGCGTGTTGCACTTGCCCAAGCGAGCGGATGTCAACCTGCCCATCAACGAGCAGCTCATCGTAGAACTGTATTCTAAGTAGGTAAACAGTAGTCAGTTGTCAGTGATCAGTTGTCAGTTACATCGGCCAGCTTTGGCGGGTATCTGCTGACGACTGAAAACAGATAACTAATTTCAAACGAAGGAGAACTTGCGCGGCCGCCGCAAAATGCATCGCGACGTACATGCCGCGCGGGAAATGCGAGACAGATATGCTTTGGAGAGGATTTCAGAAGCCCAAGCGGCTGGCAGTGGATGCCGAGACGCTCACCGAGATGTTCGGCAAGTTCAGCGCCCAGCCCTTTGAGCGCGGCTTTGGCACCACCATTGGCAACGCGTTGCGCCGCACCCTGCTGAGTTCGATTGAAGGCGCCGCAGTCACCGCGATTCGCATCGAGGGCGTGCTTCACGAGTTTCAGTCCATCACCGGCGTGGTCGAAGATGCCACCGACATCATCCTGAACCTCAAGCAGGTTCCCTTCAAGCTGGCCGGCGAGGGTCCCAAGGCGCTGTATCTACGCGCCGATCAGCCCGGCGTGGTCACCTCCGGCATGATCGAAGCCGACGGCGACGTGGAGATACTGGACAAGAACGTCTATATTGCCACTCTCTCCGAAGGCGGCAAGCTGGATATGGAGATGCGCCTCAAGCGAGGACGCGGCTATATCTCCGCCGACAAGAACTTCGACGCCGATCTGGGCCTGGGCTTCATTCCCGTGGATTCGGTCCACTCGCCGGTTCGCCGCGTGAACTACGTGGTTGAAGCCGCGCGTTTGGGCCAGATCACCGATTACGACAAGCTGACGCTGGAAGTGTGGACCAACGGGGCCGTGCTGCCCGCCGACGCCGTCGGCCTGGCCGCCAAGCTGCTCAAGGACCACATGAACATCTTCATCAACTTCGAGGAGGAGATCGAGGCCGAGGCGCGTGGCGAGGAAGGCCGCGCGCTGTTGCGCAACGACAATCTCAACCGCTCGGTAGAAGAGCTGGAGTTGTCGGTTCGCAGCTACAACTGCCTAAAAAATGCCAACATCCAGACCATCGGCGAGCTGGTACAGAAGACCGAAGCGGAGATGCTCAAGACCAAAAACTTCGGCCGCAAGAGCCTGAATGAGATCAAGGAGATCCTCGCCCAGATGGGGCTTTCGCTGGGCATGAAGATCGACGAAAGCGGCAACGCGGTTCCCGGGCCCACCAGCATTCCGCCCGCCGCCGCACTGGCTGCCAGCTATAGCCACTACGACGACGAGGATGAACCGCTGGACTCGGTCGATCTTCATTTGCCCACCGAGACCGAGAACTTTTAAACGCAGCTTTCAGCTTTCAGCTATCAGCTATCAGCTTTCAGTTGCACCGGTGATCGATCGCATGCGCCTCTAACTATGGTCCCCGGCACGAAAAGAACTGAAAGCTGAAGGCTGAGAGCTGACAGCTAAGGAATTTTCCGAAAGAGAGTTTCATCATGCGCCATCGCAATGCAGGATTCAAGCTCGGACGCAACACCAGCCACCGCCGCGCCTTATTGCGCAATTTGGTTACGTCCGTCCTCGTGGAAGACCGCGTGGAGACCACCGTGGCCAAGGCCAAGGCTGTCCGTCCGCTGGTTGAAAAGATGATTACCCTGGGCAAAAAGGGCGATCTGCACTCGCGCCGCCAGGCCCTCAGCTACCTGATGACCGACAACTCCGTCGAACGGCTGTTCGAGACCGTTGCCCCGCGTTACGGCGACCGCGAGGGCGGCTATCTGCGCATCGTTCGTACTGGCTTTCAGAAGGGCGATGGAGCCGAAAAGGCCTTTATCGAACTGCTGGGCGCCGAGAAGCAGCTTGACGCCAAGCGCCAGAAGCGCGATGCCGTCAAGGCCAAGAAGCGCGCCGAACTGGAAAAGCAGTTGGAAGAGCAGAAGAAGGAAGACAGCAAAGAAGATGCTCCGTAAAGCGGCACTTCCAGGACAATTTCATCCTTCTCTATGAAGGCAGAGACGGGCGCATCCTACGCGGGATGTGCCCGTCCCTGCCTTTCGTTTATTACAGCATGAAATCTTATGCCGCTCTTGCCAGCCGCTTTGGCCTCATCAGACGGAAGTACATATAGACCACGAATTGCAATGTGATGGCGCCGCAACAATCCAGCAGCACATCCCACGCAGAGCCCGTCCGGTTGGGCAGAAACGTCTGGTGCCACTCATCGCAGCTGGCCACCAGCGCCGTTCCTAGAACTGCAAGCAGAGCGTCGTGCAGGAATCTGGAATGGGGCAGAGTCATCCACCAGGCGCGCAGCCACGCCAACCCGATGAAACCATAGCCGAAAAAGTGGCCAGTCTTGCGGACAACGTGATGCACGATATCCCACGAATCGTTGCTGACGCGGCCGAATATGGACTCGAATAGCCAGCGCAGCGGGTGACTGGTGTACTCGGAGCCCATATATTCGGTGGATTCCATCATGATGAAGGCGATTCCCACGACAACCGGCAGCCAGGCGCTTATCCAGTACCATAGGCCGCGTTTGTTATTCGACATGATAGTTGGGCGCCTCCCGGGTGATGATCACGTCGTGGACGTGACTCTCGCGCAAGCCGGCCCCGGAGATGCGCACAAATTGCGCCTTCTCCTGCAGCTCCGCAATGCTGCCACAGCCCAGGTAACCCATGCCGGAGCGCAGGCCTCCTACCAATTGGAAGATCATGGACTCCAATGGTCCGCGGTAAGGCACCCGTCCTTCGATGCCCTCGGGGACGAACTTGGCCAGCCGATTCTGGCTGGCGCGCTCACGCTGCACTACGCCCTCGGTTCCCATCTCCGCGCTGGCCAGATCGTCGGTGCTCTGGAAGTAGCGTTCTCCGGAGCCCTGGCTCATGGCGGTCAACGAGCCCATGCCGCGATAGCTCTTGAAGCTGCGGCCCTGATAGAGGATGGTTTCGCCGGGGCTCTCATCCACGCCGGCAAACAGCGACCCGATCATTACCGAGTTGGCTCCCGCGGCTATGGCCTTGGTGATCTCGCCGGAGTATTTGATGCCGCCGTCGGCGATCACCGGAATTCCATGCTGGCGGGCGGCGCGCGCGGCCTCGGAGATGGCCGTAATCTGCGGCATTCCCGCTCCGGTTACCATGCGAGTGGTGCAAATGGAACCCGGCCCGATGCCCACCTTGATGGCGTCTGAGCCGGCCTTGATCAGCGCCAGCGCACCCTCATAAGTGGCCACGTTTCCGGCCATCAGACCCACATGAGGAAACTGCTTCTTCACCTCGCGAACCGCCTCCAGAACCCGCGACGAGTGGCCATGCGCCGAGTCGATGGCTAACACATCCACGCGGGCACGGACCAATTCCGCCGCCCGCTCCAGAAAGTCGCCCGTAGCCCCGATGGCCCCGCCCACGCGCAGCCGGCCCTGATCGTCCTTGCTGGCGTTGGGGTATTTCAGTTTCTTCTGGATATCCTTGACCGTAATCAGCCCTTTTAGGTTGTATTGATCGTCGACCACCAGCAGCTTCTCTATGCGATGCTTGTGCAGGATCAGTTCGGCCTCTTCCAGCGTGGTGCCCACCGGCACGGTAACCAGGTTGTCTTTGGTCATCACGTCGCCGATGGGAATGTCGGTGCGGGTTTCAAAGCGCAGGTCGCGGTTGGTCAGGATGCCCACTAGCTTTTTTCCGCGCGTTACCGGCACGCCGGATATCTTGTAGCGGCGCATCACTTCCAGCGCGTCGCCGATCATCTGGTCCGGTCCGATGGTCACCGGGTCCACGATCATGCCGCTCTCCGAACGCTTCACCTTGTCGATCTCGCCTGCCTGATCGGCGATGGAGAGATTACGGTGCACAATGCCGATGCCGCCCAGTTGGGCCATGGCGATGGCCATGCGCGACTCGGTCACCGTGTCCATGGCGGAAGAAATCAGCGGGGTGTTCAGCGTGATTGTGCGGGTCAACTGGGTCTGCGTGCTGACCTGCACAGGCACTACGTCGCTGTAAGCGGGAACCAGCAACACGTCATCGAAGGTAAGGGCTTCAGTCAAGTTTTTGGTTAGCATATGCTCTGATGCGCCTGGCATGCCGGGATTGCGAGTCCCCGGCGCGGCAGGCGCTTGAAGTCTATTGTACCGGAGGGGCCTGGGCGCGCTGTCGAATCACTTACCCGCAGTTGCCCACTCCATCACACTCCCACCGGGAACGGCTTGGGGCTGGATTCATCGGTATTCGCGCCGGTGCGCCAGCGCTCGAAACGCCCTTGCAGCAGGCTCATCAGCCCGGTGTACCAGTAGCCGATGACAAACAGGATCAGGAACGGCGCGGTGAAGTAGTTGTGGTTGGAGAAGGTATACCAAATCGCCAGGAAGAAGTAGGCGCCGAAGGCTAGCTCGATCCAAGGCGCCAGCACCAGCCGTTTGCGGTACTTGGCGGCCTGCGACTTTTCGCCCTTCTTGGCCACGCGGTACTTGGGAGTGCGCACAAAGGCGCTCTTGATGCCGAAGAGAGCCTCCATCACCGCCTTGGTGTTGGTCACCGTGAGGCCGATGCCCAACGCCATCAGGAAGGGTAGATAGAGTAACGCTTTCATCCAGGTCTTGGGGAAAAGTTCCCGCTCGCTCGCCAGGTAAAACACCGCGATAGAGAAAGTGGAGGCGGTGAACAGCGGAAAATCGATGAGCAGCATCTGGAACCAGCCCTGGTAAAAGCGCACGATCATGGCCGGCATAAGCAGCGCCGACATGACGATCATCAGCGGATAACTGAGGTTGGCCGTCAGGTGGTAGACGGCCTCGACCTTGATGCGCCGCGGCACATTCGACTTGAACATCAGCGGCAGCACTTTGATGCTGGTCTGGATCAGCCCCTTGGCCCAGCGCGCCTGCTGCGTTTTGAAGGCGGTCATCTCGATGGGCAGTTCGGACGGGCACTCCACCTCCGGCAGGTATTTGAACTTCCAGCCGGCCAACTGAGACCGGTAGCTCAAGTCGGTGTCTTCGGTCAGGGTGTCGTGCTGCCAGCCGCCGCCGTCGGCGATGGCCTCGATCCGCCACATGCCGGCGGTGCCATTGAAGTTGAAGTAGTCGCCGGTGCGGACGCGGGCGCCGTGCTCCATCACGAAGTGGCCGTCCAGCAGGATGGCCTCGATCTGGGTCAACATGCTGTAGTCGCGGTTCATGTGGGTCCAGCGGGTCTGCACCATGCCGATCTCCGGCTCGGCAAAGTGGTGGATCACCTTCATCAGCCAGTCCGGGGGCGGCACAAAATCGGCGTCGAAGATGGCCACGAACTCGCCCCTGGCTGTTTTGAGCCCCGCATCCAGGGCCCCGGCCTTATATCCATACCGGTTTGTCCGGTGGATGTAGGCGATGGGGTAGCCCAGCGCCGCATAGCGTTCCACAATACCGGCGGCCACCTGCTGCGTCTCGTCGGTCGAGTCGTCCAGCACCTGGATCTCCAGCTTTTCGCGCGGATACTCCATGGCGCACACCGCTTCAATCAGCCGGTCTATGACGAACTGCTCGTTGTAAATGGGCAGTTGCACGGTCACTCTGGGCAGCTCGTCGAAATGCCGGGGCGGGTCGGGGTGGTAGTTATTGCGGTACTTGTAATAGAGGTAGACCATGGTGTAACGGTGAATGCCGTAGATGGCCAGTACGATCATGACCGCGAAGTAGGGCAGCAGCAGCGCCAGGTCAAAGAAATTCCAGTGGTAAAGCCCCTTGAAGGTCTGGTCGGCATTCAGCATCGCCTTCCAGTAGTGGCGCAGGCCGGTCTGCGGCGCAAATGCGAGATGCGCGGCCATCCTTATCGGCAGCCCGCGAACTAGGCTGGCGGCGGGATTCAAAAGGTTCACTAGCGCGGCGAACAGGGGTGAGCCTCCACGGTCGGGATAACGTTCATTGTATGTGAAGGGGGACAGGCGACGTTGGATACGACATCAGTTCAGTGAGGCCATCGGATGTGGTCGATTGAGTCAGGGGCAGTGGCGCGGGTAACGATTATGTTACTCTTGACTGAGTTCAAGACCCTCAAATGTCGAGAAAGAAGAAGGAGAATTGCGTGGCTACCACGCGACCGTTTAGCGATTTGGTAAAAGCAGACCTTGAAAGGGATGGAGAGTTTCGCCGCGCGCTCCTGAGCGAAGCTTTGGCCTGCATGGCCTCGGGAGATTTGGATACGGGGAAGATCGTACTGCGCGAGTACATCAACGGAACGGTCGGCTTTCTCAAGCTAGGGGCGGCTCTTGGCCGGTCCCCGAAGAGCCTCATGCGTATGCTCAGCTCAACCGGAAACCCACAGGCGCGGAACCTGTTTGAAATGGTCGCCTATCTCCAGAAGTTCGAAGGAACGGTACTCGAAGTGCGGGCAACCGACGCAACCGCTGCGTGACGAGAGGGCATTGCTTGCCAAATTGAACAGTCAGTGCCGAAGGAGGCTTGTTTACGTATGTCTGTTGCAACCCCTTCCCCGATCATCGCCGCTGCGGGCGGCAGTTTTTTGCTTGAAACCCGCACCCCCGCCGAAATCTTTACCCCCGAGGATTTGAACGAGGAGCAGCGCCAGATCGCCGCTACCGCCGCCCAGTTTGCCCGCGATGAAATTCTGCCCCTCGCCGCTGCCGTTGAGGCCAAGGAACCGGGCGTGATAGCGGGGCTGATGCGCAAGGCCGGCGAACTGGGATTCACCGCCGTCGATATTCCCGAGGAGTATGGCGGCGTCGGCATGGACAAAATTACCTCCACGCTGATAACCGATCATCTGTCGGTGCTGGCCAGCTTCTCCACGGCTTTTGGCGCACACGTCGGCATCGCCACCCTGCCCCTGGTCTGGTACGGAACCGAGGAACAAAAGCGGCGCTACCTGCCCAGGCTGGCCACGGGAGAGTGGATCGGCGCTTACGGCCTCTCTGAGTCCACATCCGGCTCCGATGCCATGAATATCCGGACGCGGGCCACACTCTCGGCCGACGGCAGTCATTACATCCTCAACGGCGAAAAGCAGTGGATCACCAACTGCGGCATCGCCAGTCTGTTCACGATCTTTGCCAAGATCGATGGGGAGAAGTTTTCCGCCTTCTTGGTTGAGCGGGAGACGCCAGGCCTCACCGTGGGCGCGGAGGAGCACAAGCTGGGCATTCGCGGCTCGTCCACCTGCCCGCTGGCGCTTGCGGAGTGCCGGGTGCCTGCCGCGAACCTGCTGGGCGAGGCCGGCAAGGGACACCACATCGCCTTCAACGTCCTCAATGTAGGCCGCTTCAAGCTGGGCGTGGCCTGCGTAGGCGGCGCACGTCACGCGCTGACAGCCATGATCCGTTACGCGAAGGAGCGCCATGCCTTCGGCAAACCCATTGCCGAGTTCGGGCTGATTCAGCGCAAGATATCCTCAAGTGCCATGCGTCTCTTTGCCGCCGAAAGCATGGCCTACCGTACGGTGGGCATGATTGATGCGGGCCTGGCGGCGCTGGGGCCGGAGTTAGACCACAGTCCACGCGAAACTCAGCGGCGCATCGAAGAGTACGCCGTTGAGTGCTCCATTCTCAAGGTCTACGGCTCTGAGATGCTTACCCTGGTGGCCGATGAGCTGATCGCCACCATGGGCGGCTACGGCTATGTCGAGGAGTACCCGGCGGAGCGCACCTATCGCGATGCGCGGATCAACCGGATTTTTGAGGGGACCAATGAGATTAACCTCCTCATCATCACCGGCTGGCTGATGAAGCGCGCCCTGAGCGGCCAGCTTCCGCTGCTTCCGGCCATTAAAAAACTCATGGACGAGGTAACCCAGCCTCCCAGCTTCGACTCCGGCGCCGATGCAGGCGAGCGGCTGACGCGCGAAGGAGATGTGCTTGCCGCGGTGAAAAAGATCGCGCTCTTCTGCGCCGGAGTGGTCAGCCAGCGCTTCATGACCGCCCTGCAAGACCAGCAGGAGGTGATGGCCGACCTGGCCGCGATCATCATGCAGGTCTATGCGCTCGAATCTGCCTTGTTGCGGGCCCGTAAGCTGGCCATTGCCGGCCATAACTCAGCCGAGGCGGCGGAGGCCATGACGGGCCTGCTGGCGGACGAGACTATGGGGCTGGCGGAGCAAGCCTCCAGGCGCGTGCTGGCGGCCTGCGCCGAGGGCGACCTGCTGCGCACCCAACTGGCCATCCTGCGCCGCCTGGCCCGGTTCACGCCCGCCAATGCAATAGGGCTGAGCCGCACCGTGGCGCGGCATTGCATTCAGTTGGAACGGTATCCGTTGTAGCCGTAACGCACAGCGGTCTCTTTTTAGTATTTTGCCGTTTACCACTATGGTTCCCCGGCAGCGGGAATTGGCCGCCGGGGAAGTGTAGGCTATTTACGGGTTCACGCTCTTTGTTTTCGCATGGTGACCATTCATCTGCCTGATCTCGCTCCCCGCCAGCAGATAAGCGCCGACTCCATAGGTATAGCTCGCGGAGGCCCTGAAGGGCGCCGGCTCCGCACCGGTCTGCTGGATGCACCCTAGCCGCCCGTCGGCATACACATGATGCAGCAGCCCCGCCCAGGCCTTTTTAACCACCGGCAGGTATGTCTTCTTATCCAGCCATCCCTGGTTGATTCCGGCCGCCAGCGCATAGGTGAAGAAAGAGGAGCCGGACAACTCCGGCAGATCGTAGTCTTCGGGGTCGAGCAGGCCCGCTCTCCAAAGCCCATCTGGTCCTTGAAGTTCTTTCACCCGCGCGGCCATCTCCTTGAACTGCGTGATGTACTTCTCGCGCACCGGATCGTCCTGGGGTAGGTATTGCACGGTTCGTACGATCCCGCCCATGACCCATCCTTCTCCCCGCGACCAGAACATCTTCTTTCCATTGGCCTCGGTCCGGGTCAGATAGGTGATATCGCGCGAGTAGAGGTGCTCCTTGGTGTCGTAGAGCCGGTCTGAGGTCTTGGCCCACTCCTCGTCGAGGTAGGTGATGTACTTCCGGTCGCCGGTGGCGGCATACATCCGCGCCCAGAGTGGCGGCGACATGAAGAGCGCATCGCACCACCACCATTCAATCTCCTTGCCCGGAATCGTTGAACCCCGCGGCGCCGCCAAGATCACATCCAGCACAGTTTGCGTCGGCTGGATCATGGCCTGATCTTTCTTCAACAGGTACAGATCCAGATAAGCCTGTCCCACGCTCTGATCGTCGGCATTGGGCCGCTGCCCTCTCAGTTTCCACTCGAACTTCTGTCCCATGGCCATCATGGCGTCACGATACTTCGGCTCGTTGAGCGAGTCCGCGGCAGCCAGGAAGCCGACGTAGAGGGTGCTCCAGGTCCATACCCGGTCGAAGTAGGGCTTAGACCTTGCGAGCTGCCAGTCCTCGACCTTGCGCATCGCCTTGGCCACGGCCGCGGGTCTGATGGAGTACGACAGATCGGTCGCAATCGGGCCCGGATTGTCCGGGGCATCGCCAAAGTGCCGCCTCTCGTTGGTCGCAATATTGACCTGTTCCCGCTCGCTGGTCTGGTGTTGCGCCATTGCGGATGGTTGTTGCCCAAACATAAAAATGCCCGCCCCGATGGCGAGCATGAGTGCCTTCCCTTGAATCGACATGCGATTTCCTCAATCCTGGATTCTATAAAGCTCCGGCTCCGGATGGGCGGAAACAGCGCGCCATCTGGAGCCGGGGTGAGTGAACGAGTGAACCGTTAGAACTTCAGACGCGCCTGGAACTGGAAGGCGCGCGAATCGTTGCTGGCTCCGCCTACCGTGCCGAAGGTGGCAGTGGTTGGGTTGACGCCGATTTGATTGTTCGCGAAGTTGTTGCCGAAAGTGACGTGGTTGGTTACGTTATTGCAATCCACGCGGAAGACTAACTTGACGCGGTTGCTGACGTCGAAGGTTCGGTTGATTGACATCGTCAGGCGGAAGGAGCTTGGAGCGCGGAGGCCATAGGGCGCGACGCGGGCGGAGTCTCCTATAGTGCCGGTCTGTGTGTTGCAGAAGGGGCCGACGCTGGCTGTGCAATTCGTATTGCCGGTTCCCGAATTAGCAGAACCCACCACTCCGTTCGTTCCCGTTCCCGCAGTGGTGGAGTTGATGTAACCCTGGATGTAGGGCAGGGTGCCGAGATTCGACGCCGTCAGGCCTTGACCCCACTTGCCGTTGATGCGAGGAGAGCCGGTGAAGTTGGGGTTGTAGTCCATCATGACCTGGCCCTGTCCGAAGTTCTGAGCAACCGAAGCTGCGCTGCCGACGATGGCCAGAGGAAGACCGGAGGTGTACTGGGAAGTTCCGGAGAGATCCCAGCCGCTCGCAACCCAGCGCACTGGCCGGTTGCTTGCTCCGATGCCGCCTTTGCCGAAGGGCAGTTTATAGACACCGAAGACGGTGAGCAACTGCGGAAGGTCCGAAGCGCTCCTTGAACGATCGATGCGGTCCGCGGCCCAGGCTTGCTGGGGTGCATAATTGGCGAAAGCCGAGGCCGGGATGGGCCAGCCACTGCGTATTGTGCCGTCATCGTCAAGGGTCTTCGAGTAGGTGTAGTTCACGGTGAAGGTCAGCCCTTTGGATACGGTCTGATTCAGGCTGACCTGTAATGCGTTGTATTCAGCGTTGGCCCCCATCACGCCGAAGGTATCGTTGACGCCGGAGTACTGCGGCATCCATGTGAGCATATGGCCGATGGAGGCTGTCGTGTTGACGGCCGCCGCGGCGGTGTATTGAGCATAAGGCGCAGCGGGCAAACAGTTGCCGCAGGCCGCATTGACCGTGGCGATGTTTGCCGTGGTCGCCGCCAGGTTCAGGTTGGTGACGCTTGTCGTGGGGGTGGCGCCTACCGTGGAAAGGTATTTGGGATCGATCTGATTGGAATACTTGCCGCGAAGGTTATTGTTGCCGGGGAGGAGGTGGCCAAAGGTGCCGACGTAGTTCACACTGACGGTCATTGCCTTGGTCAGCTCACGCTGCACACCGAAGTTGATGTACTGGATCTCCGGAGCGCGGCCTCCATAGTAGGGGTCGGCGTAGCTTGCTGCCGACGCAGCCGCGTACCCGCTGGTTTTGCCGTAGCAGGGCGCAATGGTCTGGCCAGAGCAGACATAGTTTCCGGTTAGGACACCCGCCGAAGCGGCGGTAATGTTGATGCCGGTGACTGACGGGAAGGCGAATCCGGCACCGCCGAAGTTGGAGTTGGGCCCGGTGACGTTGCCGCCGCCTGAGGTGGGAAACGCAGGATTGGTGTTGAGGTAGAAGGACGCGCCGGCGGGGCTGTCGGTAAAGGGCGTCACGACCTGGAAGCCGTTCAAGCCCGTTCCGTCATTCGCTGACCCGCCGCCGACTCCGCCCGCGTGCGTATACATGATGGAATAGGCGCCGCGGATCACTGTTTTGTTATCCAGGGCGTAGGCGAAGCCGACGCGCGGACCGAAGTTCTTGCGCCAGTTGTTGACCGGCGAGGTACAGCCGTTGCAATTGGGGCCGCCAACGCCGCCCCAGCTTCCGGCGAACTCGAGCGCACCTGGATTGCCGGTAATGGGATTGGGTGTGTTTGGGTTGAGGAAGGACCAGCGGTTCAGCGCCTCACGGTAGGTGGGAAAGTAATCCCAGCGCATGCCGAGGTTCAAGGTCAGCTTGGACGTGGCCTTGAAGTCATCCTGGAAGTAGGGAGCGAAGGGATGGAAGCGCATGCCATAGACCGAGAAGGGCTGCTGGGTAACGCTGGGGCTGCCGATTGCGCCAAGCAAGTAACTGGCGTACGCGTAGCCGCTGTTGCTGGCATAGGCGGTTGTGGACGTCACGTTGGAGGTCTCGTTGACGCTCATGGGAAGAGTCAACTGCAGAGAAGCAGTGTCCGCGGCGTCGGAATTGGTTTCCAGCCATTGGTACTGAAAGCCGAAGCTCATGGCGTTGCGTCCCTTGGTCCACAGCACGTTGTCCACGAGATCATAGGTTTCGCTGACGCTGGTGTAGGAGGCACTGCCGTTGTTCCAGGTAGTGTCGTTGTTAGAACCGCTGAAGCTGACAGAAGGAAAGTCCTGGGAGGCCTGACCGGGGGGAAGGCCGGTGATGCCGGCGGCGGCGGGTTCATACTGGGCGACGCCCATGGTGGCGTTCATGATCGGCGGACCGCCAAAGTAGAGGTAGCCGTAGCGGAGCTGATTCGAAAGTCGCGGGGTGATGGTGTAGGATTCCTGCACCTCGGCGAAGTGACCTTTGACGTGGGCGAGGAAGGACGTCATATAAGGCAATGGAAGCACCGAACTCCCGTTGTAGGGCACAGAGACACGGTCGCCGTCGGCGAACAGCACGAAGAGCCGGTTCTTGTCTGAGATGTCATAGTCGCCGCGAACGGACCAGAGCCAGTTGTTGTAGCCCGTGGGCGTGCCGCCGAGATAATTGTTCGTGATCGCGCCGGTAATGTTGTTGGTGGGCGTCGGCAGGAAACTCCCCCAGTACTTCATTTGGGGCGAGATCTCACCGGCCGGAATGACATTAACCGGCGAGCCAGTGCCCAGCAATACCGGATTGCCGTTTGCGCCTATGCCAGTGCCCGGGCCGTAGCCATACTGATAGCGGCAAGGAACACCACCAGTGTTATGTGCCGTGCAGGCCGCTTGCGTGGTGGGGTCATAGATGGGATAGTTGGCGCCGTTCTGGTTGCCGAGGCCGCCACTGGTTGTTGGAAGCAGCTCCTGGAAGTTTCCCTGTTGCATCAGCGTGGTGGGGATGGTGACCGCGGTGGGGTTCACACCAATTGTCTGGCGGAACCGGATATAGGAGCCGTAGAGGAAGATCTTTTCGCGGCCCGCCGCGACATGCGGGAACTTCAAGGGTCCGCCTCCGGTGATGCCGTATTCGTCCTGGTGCTCACCAGGCTTAGGGCCGGCTACTGTGACAAGCGCGCCACTCTGGATCACTTTTGCAGTATTGCCGCAGCCGGTGTAGGCGGCTCCGAGGGGTTGGCCGGGGGTTCCACACTTGCTGGCAAAGGTCCAGGCGTCAAGCAAGGTATTGCGGAGGAGCCCATAGACGGCGCCATGGTACTGGCTGCCGCCGGACTTGGTGGCTAAGCCCAGGAAGCCGGCGCCTTGATACTCGGAGGTGAAGCCGCTGTTCATCGCCTGGACCTGGTCGATACTTTCCAGAGGAATCACGTTGTAGACAACACGGTTGTCAGCCTGCGCGCTGGCGATGGTCAACGGCATACCGTCGACGTAGATCTCGGCCGTGCGCTGCGGCATGCCGTTGAATTGGGAGACGCGTCCTCCGGCGGGCATCTGCGCGCCAGGCAAAAGGTTCGAGAAGGCAGTAATATCGCGTTGCTGCGCGGAGGCGCCACCGGTCAACAGCATAATCGGCAACTCCGTGATGACGTCGCTCCGAACCAAGCTGCCGAGGTTGGCGTTCGTGGTCTCAAGAGCGGGCGGCGCATCCGTGACGGTGATGGTCTCACTCTGAGCGCCGACCTTCAGTTTGGGATTGAGAGCGGAGACATGTTGATTGTCGATGATGAAATTTTCCTGTTTGAATGTCTCGAATCCCTGAGCCGTCACTGTGACGGTATATCTTCCGGGGGTGAGCAGCGTGATGCTGTAGAAGCCGGATGAGGTAGTAGTCCGTCTGGTGGAAATGTCGGTGTTTACATTTACAGCGGTGATGGTTGCGGTATTGATTACAGCGCCAGTTGTGTCGGTCACGGTGCCTTCGATGGCGCCGCCGGCCTGTGCCGCGGCCTGCGTGGCCGCCCATCCCAGGCAAATCATTAGCCCGAGTAAGATTGCAACTGCGCTAACCCAGCTTCCGCTGTGCTTGCGTTGGATATCCATTGTGCCGCTCAACCTGTTTGTTTTCATACGTCCGCTTGGTAAGCCTCCGTAAGTGATTGTGGGCGGTGCAACCTCTTAAGCGCGGCTTAAGAGGTTGGTCAAACCACCGCAAAAAGCTAAGATATCAAGGCAAAGAAAGTCAATAGAAAAATTATTTTTCTATTTCGTAACGCTTAGTCGTCATCCCAGGTGGGCGTAATCCCGTTTTGATTGAAGCGATTTATAGCGAAAAGCACGCTGAAGCATCGGGGTCACCATGGCGTCGAGGGAACCAGAGCCCTGTTCAATTCCGTCGGGGAGGAGGGGCTGCTCCCGGTGGTCGTGTCAACTTCCACCCCAGCGATAACGATCCATCGCAGGCGACTAAAATAGAATGACAGACCCTGGGCTTGAACGTGGGGCCGACGCTTGCCCAAAGCCAGGGTTGCACCAAATACGGGGCAGATTTAGCATCGAAAACCCGCGCCGTACAAGGCTGTTTTGAGCTTTCCACAGGCAAATGCCGGTATTTAGAAAAGAGATGCCTGTAATGGCTCAAAAATACAAGATATTGTGGTTTGTTGTTGACTTGTACCACAGACAGCGGTACTTTTTCATCTGCGGCTGTAATGAAACTGCAACGAACCCGGCTCGAAGAACCGCTGGGAGGCCGCTGAGGGAAGAGACCTCGCGGTTGTTTCACTCCCCTGTTTCCCGTTCTTTGTCAGAAGATTCTCCCTTCACCCTTTCTGGCTGCTATACGCCGGATCAGGCGGAGTATTCACCACTTTATTTGCCTATCGAGGAGGTTTTATGAACGAGGCCCATCTAGACACTTTTGCCGCTTCCCTACAGACTCCCTACACCCAGGGGGGGCTGACCTTTTCCCGCCGCTTTTCCAAGCCGGGCGTTTCCCCTTACGACGAGCTCCAGTGGGAGCTGCGCACCGCGTCCATTACTGATAACAAAGGCAATACGATCTTCGAGCAGAAGGACGTTGAGGTACCGGTCGACTGGTCAGTGACCGCCACGAACATTGTTGCCTCGAAGTACCTGCACGGCCAGTTGGGCACGCCGGAGCGGGAGACCGGGGTGCGGCAACTGGTGGGTCGCGTGGTGGAGACCATCCGCGATTGGGGCCACGCCGGCGGCTATTTCGCCACTCCTGAGGATGCGGTCATCTTTCACGACGAGTTGGCCCATATGCTGCTGACGCAAAAGGTGGCTTTTAACTCGCCGGTCTGGTTCAACGTGGGCTGCGATCGCCTGGAGCCGGATGCGGAGGGCCAGAATTGGCACTGGGATCCGTCGACGGGCGGCGTGCGCTTCTCCGCCACGGGCTACCACAATCCGCAGTGCTCGGCCTGCTTCATCAATTCCGTCGAGGATTCGATGGCTGGCATCATGGACCTGGCCAAGACCGAAGCCATGCTCTTCAAATTCGGTTCGGGCACGGGCACGAATTTCAGCTCATTGCGTTCCAGCAAGGAATTCGTCTCGGGAGGCGGTACGGCCAGCGGTCCGCTCAGCTTCATGCGCGGCCTGGATGCCTTTGCCGGGGTTATCAAGTCCGGCGGCAAGACGCGCCGCGCGGCCAAGATGGCAATCCTGAACGTCGAGCATCCGGACATCGTGGATTTCATCGAGTGCAAGGCCAAGGAAGAGGCCAAGGCTCATACCCTGATCAAGGCCGGCTACGACGGCTCGGGGCCGGATTCTGAGGCCTTTTCGTCCATCTTTTTCCAAAACGCCAACAACTCCGTCCGCGTGAGCGACGAGTTTATGCGCGCCTACGAGGGCGACGGCGAGTTTAGCACGTATACCGTAAGAGACCACGAGCCGGCAGGGGCCTACAAGGCGCGCGAGATCATGCGCAAGAT
>Ga0182027_10005613_pt1 | contig 19024 bp, 11 predicted proteins | sample 712E1DmetaG_FD_121300 | JGI IMG/M metagenome (GOLD analysis project Ga0182027, IMG submission 121300) | Permafrost microbial communities from Stordalen Mire, Sweden - 712E1D metaG (Illumina Assembly) | ecosystem: Environmental > Terrestrial > Soil > Wetlands > Permafrost | place: Sweden...
AGAGTTGCTGGTGAAACAGGGTGTCCGTGTCGTTGGGCGCAAACACCTTTGTCCCCGTGTACCCGTCGCCGCCGAGACTGATGACGACGTCTTGTGGTTTTGTCGGCCAGGCCGACTCGACTCGCTCGATTCCGCGTGTTCCCAGCCTGCTCGTTGTGGGCGTGGCTTCCACCTCAGTGGCCGGGGTAGACCCTTTTGTTTCGCTCGCCTCCGGCGGATTGGCCGCGCCTGTCTCTGGAGCAGGCGACGCATCCGCGGCGCCTTCCGCCGGGGCGGCGGCAATATTTTCTCCGCTTGTGGGGGCAGGGGCGGCCGCAGGCGGCTGCGCGGATGCTTGCTCTGGCGGCTCAGTGGCTGTTTGGGCAGGTGATTGCGCGGGCGGCGAACCAGCGGTGGGTGTCGTGGTCGCGCTCCCGGCGGCGGGTGGCGGGCTCTCGCCTGGACCCATGTCCGGCATGAGCTCGAGCAGGTGCGCTTCGAGAGCAGATTTCGCCTCTTTGGCGTCCGCGAGGGAAAACTCGAGCTTGTTCTCGATCGTGACCATGGCGACGTTGACGAGCACGAGGGACACATTGATGCCGGGCGCTCCCGCGCTCACTCTCGCCAACACTATTTTTTTCGCTTTGGCTTTTTCGCCGAGCGCGGCGATGCACTTGATATCTGAACCGCACTTGTCGAACGCATCTTGAGGGTTGGCCTTCATCGCTTTGGCCAATGGCTTGCCCGTCAGCACCCGCATCTTGGGAAGCGACGCAATGGACGGCACAATTTGCGCGCTCAGCGCCTTGGTGAGCTTCGGATTCGCATTGTCTGCAGCCAAGACCAGCATTGCCACCACGACCTTGGGCGTGGGTGGAGGCGCCTTGGCCTTTTTGGCCGCCGCCGATCCGCACACGAGCAGCGTGAGCAGGATGAATGCAACACATCGATTTCGTCTCGTTGTCAATGGAGCTCTCATGGTGCGACTTTAGTGGCCAACCTGTTCCCGACTATCCCTCACCTGTACCTACACCGCAAGGTCCGTAGGTAGGTATGTCATTTGGATCTCCGCGTCATCCATGATTGTTGGGAATTCGTGCACCCGCAATCCTCATGGCCACGACAGACACGAAATCTTCCCTTTGTGCTTCGAGCCGGCACAACTCCTGTTTCTCTGCCGCAGCCATGGTGCCGAATATCGCCCGCGAACACAGCCTCCAGCGCAGCTCCACATAGCGCAATCTCTCGGCCGGTGCGAAAGGAACGGCTAGACAAGCGCGAATCATGCGCGCGTTCACTTGATCTTGTGGGACCGGTGAGGCAGCAAGCCCTGCCGCGCGGGCCATCCAGCCGTCTTCAGTCCTGGGCATGAGCCCGGTAGCAAACCGCACGAGATCGGCCCGCTCGCCACTAGTCAAACGTTCCGTACCGCTACGGGGACTGGTTTTGCAAATCAATGATAGATACCGCAAGACCCGGCGGCGCGACAGGTTGTTCTGGAGGGTATCCCTTAGGAAGCCGGCGTAACTTTGGTCCTGTGCGTGCTCTGATTCGGCCAGCAGAGACTGAAACCGGCGCCAGGCGTGTAGCGTCAACGGAAGCACAGGCCATAACGGCAAGCTCAGCTCGCGGGTCAGACGGCGGATGTCTGGCCGGCTCATCACCGCGCGATCACCGCTCAACCTCCGGCACTTGTCGATCAGTTTTTTCCGGTTGCGGAGGTTGCTCGCGAGGTGATTCTTGATGGAATAATTGGCAACCCGCAGCCGATCATCATGCGCAATGCTAGTCACCAAGCCTACAGGAATTACGATGAAGTCGAGGCCTGCGACTAGGCGTAGACGAGCGCGCATCTCTACGTCTTCGGAGCCCCAACCGACGTAGCTGGGATCAAAACCGTGCACACCCATGCACGCCTCGGTGCCAACAACCAAAAGGCCGGTCAAATCACGATCGTCATCAGCCGCTGCAATCATAAAGCTGTCGGCACGCAAGCGGGGCACTATCCAAGCGCCGAAGTCCGGTTGCAGCACGGTATCCGCATCGGCAAAACACAAGTACGAAAAGCCTTCGCGACATGCGCGCGCAATGCCACAATTGAGCGCCTCAGGCTTGTTGAAGATGGTCTTGCCGTCTATGCGTTCCACCAAGGCACCTGGCAAGTGGGTATGTACCCACTCTCCTGTTTTGTCCGGGCAGGAGTAGTCAACGAGCAAATAGGGAGCTTGCGCGATTGCCGCTGGAGCCGAGATCTGCACAAAACGCAATCGACCCATGCAGGTGGTAATCACACAAAATTGGTGTTGCACGCGGTACTGACCTCAATTAGTTGGGCACGCCCAAAAAGATATTCGAGAATACCCAAAGAACGCAAAGTTTCGCGAGCGATGGCCAACGAACGTGATGCGCCGGCCAGGCGACGTTGCCAAGTCAACGGTCCACCTGCTACGTTCTCCAGGCGTGAGACTTTCGGCTGACACTGCGGTGCACAGCGGAGACGTGAGGTCACAGAATGTCGCCGGGAACCAAGGTCATCGATACGGGGCCCGATGATCTCCCGCCGGCCGAGAACGGCCTCCAGCCGCTGCGGGCGCTAGAGCACCCGAACGCCGACATCGCACGAACATTTGTCGTGAATTGGTCGATTACGAATCAGTGTAACTACCACTGTTCGTACTGCCCAGATGTTCACCACAAAGGGACCTGCGGCCTTCCGCCGGCTGCCGACGTACTCGGCTTCGTGAAGCTGTTGCGCGAGCAGCTACCCAACCGCCGACTTTTTGTTGAGCTGACCGGCGGCGAGGTGACGCTTTTCGATGACGTACTGCCGCTGGTCACGGGAATACGCAGTTTGGGCGGAGAAATCGGTATTAATAGCAATGGTAGTCGATCTGCCAGCTGGTGGCGAAAACTAGCTCCAAACATCGATCACACCGTGCTAACGTTTCATATCGAGCGCGCCCAGCCGGACAAGTTTCTCGAGCTCTTGGCATGTGTCCAAACTTTGACACACTTAACGGCAACCATCTTGATGCACCCCGAAAGGTTCGACGAGTGCCTGGAGGTGGCGCGGCTGGCATCAAAGCTGGACTGGTGCACAGTTATCTTGAAACCTGTCTTTATCAATCTGGGACCAGTGATGTACGCCTATTCGCCAGAACAACGCAAAGTTCTGATGAATCCCGACCGTTTCGGCGTGGAACGACCGAAAGTTGCATCGCCGTGGAGACCACTACGCGAGCCCATGCTGGCCATGGGCACCGGTTGGCCAAACGCACAAGTTTCAACTGGGCAAATCCTAGTGGCCGGCTGGAATCATTTTCGCGCATGGCAATGCTACGCGGGAGTAGAGCAGCTCGTCGTAGATCCGGCCGGTTTTGTGGCGCGGGCATGGTGCGACCCCGTGGCGTTGCGAATAGGTCATTTTCAGCAGCGCGATTTTCGCGTGCCACGCTCTCCCGTCATATGCGAGCAGAGCTCTTGTCCGTGCTTTTTTGATGTAACTTGCACCAAGCGACTGGTTTCAAGTAACTCGAGCGACATGGGAGAGACGCCAAAAAACTCGATGGCGGACAATTCTACAGCCACCAAGGCGCACGGCAATGAGGAGCTGTTGGCACAAGCCGCTACTCAACTTGCCGCGTTTCGACGCCTACTCGGAGCGCCGGACCCTGAGACAGAGCGCCAGCGGCTGCTCCTGACCTTCACGGTTGGTCAGAGTCCCGAAGAGATGCTCCGCAATGCCCGAGCGATCGTTGCCAAAGACCCGAGCAATCCGGCCGCACGTCATGTGTTGGCCCGGCTGGGTGCCGGTGAGTGTCGTGCCAAGGTAATCGTTGCGGTCGGCGATCATGTCGACCCCTGCTTTGCAGCGCTGCGCAGTTTGGGGCTTAGACCGCATAGGTTGACCGAAGACATCGTCGACGCCCTGGTTGCGCAAGGACAGTCGGCACCGGCGGCGGCGCTCGCCGAGTATCTACGCGTTTCCTGTCCTTACGCGATCATGATCCATGACAGCGATCCGCTTGCAGACATGCTGTCATCAGTCGCCAAGGATAACAATTTCTCGGTCTTTGTTTGGCCACAAGATGCGACTCGTCCCGGCTCTACTGCTGCGACGTCGAGATTTGACCAACGGTTTGCCGGCGTACCGGCAACAGCGATTGCCCCTCTTGGCGCGCAGCTAAACAGGCTGGCACCGGGGCGCGGTGGGTCAATGCCGCTGATGTCGGTGGTAGTACCGACTCGCGACCGCCCGCAAAAGGTGCGGAATTTGCTCGACTACCTGTCGTTGCAGACACTCGATACTGCGTTGTTCGAGGTGATAGTTGTCGACGATGGCTCGCGAGCTCCGCTCGAAACGGACCTAGGTCCACTCAATACGCCCTTCCCCCTGAAGATTGTGAGACAGGAGGCACTCGGGATTGGCGCAGCACGGCGTCGCAGCGTCGAGGAGGCGCAAGGGCGATTTTTGTTCATCTGCAACGACGATACTCTACCGGCGTCGGATAATTTGGCCAGGCATTTGCACTGTCAATTGCGTGCGCCGACACCTCGGGCCGTGTTGGGCAACTTCGACATGGCTCCCGCTTTGCGCGAACATATGCTTCTCGACATGCTTCAGGAGGTAGAATGCATCACTAGTTACACTGTGATGCATCCGGGACAGGTCTACGACTGGCGCTATTTTTGGACGCTAAATATTTCGGTGCGCCGCGACTTGGTGCTTGCCTGCGGCAACTTTGACCCGGGGTTCGCAAACTCGACTTGCGAGGATGTCGATCTCGGCCGGCGCTTGCAATACCAGCAAGGAGTTTTTGTACAGTACGAGCCGAGTATCAAGGCTGAGCATGACCATGCCTACGATTTCGCCGCGATGGAGGCCCGTTCCCGCGCCTGGGGTCGGGGCATGCGCGAACTGTGGTCTAAGTGGCACGATCCCCTGGCCTTCATGCTGACGCCCGAACCGCAAGCCGACAGCCACCTGAGGCTCGGCTGGCGCCAGCTTGTCGAGAAGTTCGAGCGCGAGCGCCCGCGCTTGCGCCAAAAGGCGCTAAAGGCTTTGCAAGCGCCAGCGCAGGGCAACCCAGGAACTATGGAAAGGCGGCAACAGCTACACGCAGTGTTTCAGGAGTTTACCCCGTTTTGGCGTGGTGAGACGCTTTCCGGGCTCTTTAGGGCGCCCAATCCAACACCGCCCACGACAAATCAAGCTGTTTGCGTAGTCGTGCTCGGTACGGGCACGTTGGCGGACCTGAGACGCACGCTGGCCGGTGTGAAACCTTTGTCGCGTGCTGGCGCCAAGGTCTTAGTAATTGATGCTGGCTTGTCGGCGCGCGCACGGCGGTTTGTCGATGCACAGGCGGATTTGCAGGTGGTCCCTCGGGTGCCGGCTCTCGACCCCATTGCGGCTATGAATAGCGCTTTCGGCAAAAGCGATGGTTGTGACGTACTCGTTGTGTGTTGTGGCGCGCAACTCGGCGCGGGCTGTGCGTCGAGAATGCTTGTACACTTGCACCAGTGGCCAGACATTGGCATGGTTGGTCCGTGCTATGACAAGCCTTGCGGCCCGCAGGTGGCCCAGGGATTGTATGCGACATCAGATCTACGATTTGAAGCGCGTGCGTTTGCCGACCGCAATCGTGACAGACACGACTATGTGGAAAGCCTGGCGCCGTACGTCCTGGCGATTCGTGCTGAGCTGATTGGCAAGGTCGGCGAGCTAAACGAAAAAATTTCCCACCTGGGCCTCAGTATTGCAGAGCTATGCCAGCGAGCACGCGCCGCTGGCTATCTGTTGCGCGTGGCGAGTGACTGTTTGGCCTTCGTCGATAGCGAGCTCTACCGGCAATGGGAACACGCGACACCGTCACAACAGCGCAGCGCCAAAGTTGTTGGTCTGTCGCCTACTCGCCGCGAACACCCGGAGCCAGGGGTCAAAGCTGCCTGGCGCCTGGCTTGTCAATCAATGCGCCCGGAAGCTCGCATTCCTGACCATTGGGCACGTGTGGCTGAGGCATTTCAGGCGGCTGGCGAGCCGGGACAAGCGGCGTATTACGCACGCCAGCTCCTCCAGCTCAGCCCAGCGCATTCTCGAGCGGCGGCGGTGCTCGCGGCCACCGGACTGGATGGTCGGGCCAGAATACGGACCGCGGTTGTAGGAGACGCACTCAGTTTGCAGTCGGCCGCGATGAGCTCCGGTATGGCGACATTGCGGCGCGCCGGCAGCCAGCTAGTGGTAGTTGATGACGAGTTGGTGCAAGCACTCGGGGCAGGTTGCTCCCCAAGGCAGGGTATGCTCACAATTTTGGAGCAGCTGCAGCCGTCATTGGTCATTGTCGGGCAAGGGTTATGCGCTGACGAGCTCAGGGCGGCGGCAAGTGGGCCCACTGTGGTCGACCTAGGGGCGGTGCGACAGCGCAGGGATGCACAGGACCTCGTGGAAAGCGGACTTCGTCGCTGCAAGCCGGCAGCGGCGGTTACGGGCCGGGCCGAGACGCCGCCAAAATTGTCGGTAATTGTCCCTGCCTTTGCCAGGCAGGATCATATCCGGAATCTGCTGGACTGCCTACTACTGCAGGACCTTGCACCCTGGCTGTTCGAAGTCATTGTTGTTGACGACGGGTCCCCGGTGCCGGTAGCGGACGCCCTCGATGGGCTGATCACTCCGTTCTCACTGCAGATTCTGCGCCAGCCGAATAGCGGCCCAGCCGCAGCAAGAAATTTCGGCCTTTCTCGTGCGCAAGGCGAATGGGTCGTCTTTTTCAACGATGACGCCCAACCAGCGCCCGACAATCTGCGCCGCCACCTCGTCGCCCAGGCAGGGCAAACAGAGCCAACTGCAGTGCTGGGCGCGTTTGATTTTCGCCCGGAACTGCAGACGGACACCTTGACTGCGGCGCTGCAAGAGCGGCCGATTACTTTTCTTTACCCACTCATGAAGGAACACGGTCGCTACGGCTGGACATTTTTCTGGACGCCAAATATTTCGCTGCGCCGAGCGCACCTCGATGCCGTTGGCGGCTTCGACAGAGAGGTGATTGAGCCTGTAAGTGAGGACGTCGAGATAGGTTATCGCCTGCAGACCCAGCTTGGTCTCGAAGTTCAATATGAGCCAGCGATCCGTTCTTGGCACAACCACCTCTTTCGCTATTCTGACCTTGTCCCACGCAGGAGAATCTGGGGCCGGATGGAAGTGCGCATGTGGCGCAAGCATGTCGATTGTCGCATTCTTGCGTGGCTTACCCACTTTCGCTGGCCGGACGAGCAGTGCTGGAGACGGCTACTCGCCAAGAACAAACATTTTGCCAGCAGCTACCGAGAGCACGTTACAAGTCTCGAAAAGCTACTGATGAGACGACTGCCGGCGCGTACCCACGTTGCTGCGCGCAAGGCGCGGCTGGACGAGATCGCGGCAAGGCTCAGAGTCCTGATGGAATATGAGGAGTCGCAGGGAGCGGTTGCAGAGTATTTTTCTGCGCGTGCGCGGCTTGATCCCTTGCCGACTGATGCCGTTATGACTGTGCTCGTCGATGCTTGGGCGGCAACCCCGACAGATGTGGACAAAACAGTTGACGCCTGGCGAACAGCTGTGGAATCGGCTCGCGCGGAAATCGTCGTGATCGGCGAAACCGACGCGCATGAGCACGATCCTGACCATTTGCGAGTCTTCGTGCCCGTGGCGTCAACAGCCGACCGGGTTGCGGCATGGAACAGGGCGATGCGTCTTGCGACTGGTGATGTTGTCGCTTTCACGACTGGCTCGCAGAGGACGAGCAGGTTTTGGAGCCGGACCAAAGCCCATTTTGACGCGGCTCCTGATATCGGCATCGTGTTCGGGACTCGTGGCCAGCCTGTCGGCACCGGTGGCGACCTCCTCCCCGCAGATTTCATGCTGGTCCGCCGCGAAGTCGTACTCCGCGTTGGTGATTTCAATGCCAAACTCTCGGGGCGAAGGGCCATTGAAGAATGGTGCACACGTGCACGCCAGCTCGGTTTTGCCATGACGGTAGCGAGTGATCTGGCGGTTAACCAACACGCGCCCATGGCGAGACGCGACGCCAATGTACTCTCTGCCAGTTCGACGAGTGCTGATCCTCCGCCGGTGACTTTCCCACCAGCCACCGGGGCCGGTGTCGCTGTGAGCCCGACACCTCCAAAAGGACTACGCTTGACGAGCAGATCGGTTCTTTATGTCGGCTTTGCCTGCAACATTCATTGCCGCTTCTGCTACTACGAACAGAAGGGCGCATGGCGACCTTTGGCTCTTTGCCAACAGCGCGCTAGCTTGGCATGTGACGTATTTGGCGACAGCCATGTTGATATTACCGGCGGTGAGCCAACGGTTCACCCCGACATTCTTGCCCTGGTTGCACACTGTCGCCAGATTGGTTTGTTGCCGACAATCATCACTAACGCGCGCGTACTATCCGACCCCTCACGTTTGCAGGCTTTTCGTGACCATGGCATCGAAGACTTTCTGTGCTCCGTACATGCGATCGGCAGCACCTACGATGACCTGGTTGGGGTAGCTGACGGTTGGGAGAAGCTCAGCCGGGCCCTGGAGAATTTCGCTGACAGCGGCACGCCGTGGCGCGCCAATTGTACGGTCACAGCCGCCAATTATCGGGACCTGCAGCGTATCGCTCGGCATGTACGGGAATATGGCGGTCGGGCGATCAATTTCATTAGCTTTAACCCCTTTGACCGCTGGCAAACCAAGGGTGAGATCGACTTTCAAGTCCGCCACAGCGAGGCGGGCCCGTATCTACGGGAGGCCCTGACATATTGCGACGAGGTTGGTCTGCAGGCGCGCGCGCGCTATTTTCCCTACTGTGCCGTACGAGGTCACGAGGCAAAAGTGACCAACCAGGGCCAGCTCAGCTATGACCCGTACGAGTGGAATTTCTGTAGTTGGTATTGCGACGAAATGGATGCTCCCGCTGAGCACATGACGAGACAAGCCATCCTCGAGCAGCGCCAGACAAATGAGGATGCCTTCCGTTTGCGCGTGGCGCTTCGTCAACGGCGTGCCCTCTATGCGCGATCACCGGCGTGTGTGCAATGCGCGCTCGCGGCTATTTGTGACGGACTCACGCGTCAGTATTTCGACCGCTTCGGGGGTCAGGAGTTGTGCGCCTATGACGGCCCGACGGTGCGGGATGTCAATCATTTCTCATTGGCGGCTCAACGCCCCGCCTTCTGACACAGTGTGACATCGACGAGCTGGGTCACGGCGTATAATTCACTCTGTTCTATTAGTTTCAAGAGATCGCGCTTAGGTGGTGTGTCGCAGCCGACGATGGCCAATATGCCTCCTGGGCGAAGCAGACGATCTACGTATCCAACAAAGTGATAGAGTAATTCTACCAGGGAGTTTTCCCCCTCAAAGAAGACAATATCGTAGCAGCCGAGGTTTTCTGACGCCACATCCTGTAGCGCTATGCGTTCCGACGTCTCGAGAAGTTGCACACGCGCAGTTAGTTGAAGTCTGTCGAGAAGGTCGAGAACCGCCGTACCATGTCGTTCGCGAAAATCTGCGGCGATGGCCGTGTGCAACCCGACCCCATTTGCATCCATGGCCTCGGCCACCCATGCCGCTGTGGCGCCGCACCCAAATGAAGTGGACAGCGTGCGTGCCGGGACCAGCGTGCGCACCAGCCAATACAGTAGCTTGGCAACTGATTCGGACACGGCACCGCTCGACAGGCAGCCAGACCCACCCGTTTCGCCGTCCCCATGGCCCGAACGAAAGTCCCCTTCGTAGAGGCTAACAAGGTCACGCGTATGGGAATCTCCGCGGAGATCCTGCTCAACGAGGGCATAAATCTCTTCGGCGCGCGGGAGACGCCACTCGTTTCCCTGGGCGCAGCTCGGTAAAGCCGGGCGACGGCGACGATGGTGGTCGCCAATCCAACCGATCATTTCTGAACCTTGTGGTGCGCGATAAAGCTTGGAGTAGGTGTAGCCAATACGCCTCGGACTGGCGAATTCGTGAGCGTCTCCGGCCATGTTAAAGTGATAAAGGACGTCGGTGATGAACGCCGTCTTGCCCCGCGAGAGTTGCACCATCATCGGCGTGACACATGAGTCCTCAGCAAACTCGATCCATTTTTCGCTGTCGCTTTCAAGAAAGTAGCGCATCGGCACCTGCAAGAATAAATCGCGGCGGAAAGTCTTGAGATGGGACCAGACCGTAAGCCTGTTGGTATGCCAGGGCTGAGTAACGTCCCGTTTCAGGTGGTGCGGGTGAAACCGACGATGCCACGCGCTGTCACCAGAAGGATCGGCCAAGAACGAGCCCAGCGTCTTTAGCGCACCACGGTCATATTCACGGTTGACTCGCGTAAGTACGTCAATGTCGGTGGCCAACCAGTCGTCACCATCTACCTGGAGGACAACCGCGTTGGGTTTAACTACGAGATGGTGCACCAGATTGTACAGGTTGCGCGCCTTGTACCGAGGCTCGGTATTGCTTGCGAGAACAAATGGAACCCCCGTGCCATTGAGAACGCGGGTGGCAACAGCAATCGAGTCGTCAGTGGAACCGTCGTCCACGAGGGCTATTGCAAAGTCATATGCTTTGTTTTGCGCAATTAGACTGGTCAGACATCGCTCGAGCAGAGCAGCCTGGTTTCGATAAATCACCGCAAAGACGAAATCTTGCGGGAGAGGATGACCATAGGCGAGGCGAAGGTCCGCCATCGTATCGACGGTAAATGGTATTTCCCGCATCCAAGCCGCTAGCTCATTCGGGCATATTCCGAGCTTTTTTGCAACAGTTGCAACTCCATGCTGACGGGCACAATGGATGGCATCGATGCGCAGGCCACGACATGGCCGCGGTGCCAATGGTTTGCTTGCAACGGGTTCGACGTGTGCCGGCGGGGATTTGTTGGCCGACGGACGAGGTTCTGTGCGGGCGCGTGGTTTACGCAACGCCGCCAGAGTCGTAGCCGCGAGCCACTGAGAGCGCGCGGACAAAGGATTCCGATTTTGGGGATCTAGGTCGAGCGCCTTTCTTAGGTCGTTTACCGCTGCCGGGAGCTTGCCATGGCGCAGTCTTATCTCGCCAGCGTGAACATATGCCGCATGCTCCCCGGGATGAAGCGCCACTGCGATACAAAAACTCTCCAACGCGCTGTCCAGGTCCCCATCGGACAAATCCACAACACCCAACGCGGTGCGAAAGTACGGTTGCTCAGGTGCAAGAGTCACCAGACCCGTAAAGATCGCCCGAGCATCACGAAACCGCCATTCTGCGACCGCCTGGTGTCCACCGAGGGCCATCGTCCACATTTCTGAGTCCGAAATACCGAGTGTTTGAGGCTGTGGTATTTTTCCGTATAGCGACGAGTGGCGCAGGGCGCTTGCCACCGCCGACGGTTCGGGGTAGGAGCGTAGTCTTGCTATTGTGCCAACCAGTTCCTCCACGTTCTGTATTTGGAGCTGAACGGACAACCTCAGCTTCAGCTGTTCATCGCCAAGGTTTTCTAGCAGGCGGTGTTGTTGTCTAGTCAACCCACCAGCGCAGGTTCCCGCAATCGGCGTCGAGCTCGCCATGGTGGCGGGACCTGCACCCGCAACACCGCCCGCGGGCAGAGAGCCAGGGTCCGAAGGGGGAGGAGGCAAGAGCGGGGCACTGCCAACATTGACGGCATCTTGCGTTGCGCGACTGGCCGCCAGGCCTTCTAGGTCTTCGACAAGACTCGCTCGTTCGCTCAGAGACTTGCCGAGACTTCCTGGCGCGGCGTCAATGACCAGACGAGCAACAGCCGAGTCGATACTCGCAATGGTGTTGGCGATGGCACAGCGGGCTAGGCCACATAAAGCACGCGAGTCCGCTGGCAAGAGGTCAAGCACGTCGCGATATTTTTGCGCGGCCACTGCGAATTCGCCGGTCAAGAGTTTGAGGCCACCCAACTGTAGCAATGCCTGGGCAAGCAGAGATCGGTCGCTGGTCACAGGTGTTGCGGCGCGCGACCCGGATCGACCAGCTTCGCGGCATTTTTCCGCTGGGGTCCTTCCATCTCGTCGCGAGAGGTCTGTGTCGGCTCACGCAGCGCCAATCCCACCAGGGCGAGCGTGAGGTCGCGCGGGCGGTAGGGCGGAAATGGATAGATCTTGGTGACGGTCGTATCGGCGTGGTCGAGGCCCGCGAGCATGACGGTGCGCGAGCCCGGCAGGAAGGCGTCTTCGGGAATCACCAGCCCGTCCGAATCGACGCCGTAGCGCGACTTAATGTATTTTCCGGCCGCGTACAGCGGTGCGAGCAGGGAGCGCTTGGACGAAGCCATGCACACCGTGGGGATCCCCGGCGGCATCGGATGTTGTGCCATAAATTCCCGGCGCGACTCGTAGTCCATTTCGGACCAGGAAAGGATGGAGCCGCCGATGAGGTCGAGCACCTTGCCGGCCACCGCCTCGAGGCCCGGAACCTCCTCTAGGTCGGAGGCGATCGGCGAGCCGCCGAGCGGCGCTTGAATTGTCACCAGGGCGCGCACGTTACCTTTGAGCTCGGGGTACAGGGCGAGCGCGGCCGCCGCATGTAGACCGCCCTCACTGTGGCCGATGAGCACCACCTTCTTGCCGCTCGCCGTGGCGGCCAAGACGGATTTGCGGATGATGGCGGCATTGTGCTCGACGCTTTGGTCGGTATCGATGGAAGCTCGGCGGGCATCCAGGCCGGCAGACTTCAGCGCTTCGAGGTTTTGATGCAGATACAGGCCGCGTGGCCACAGCCCCGTAAACAAGCCTCCAACGATCAAATAGACGTAGTCCTTGGCATCCGAAGGCAAGACATTCTCTCCGGATTTTACGGCGGCATCGAGCTGCACGAACTCGGCCGTTGCATCGGTCGTCGGCGGCTGGCATTTCTGCATCCAGCCGACATCTTTGGCACAGCCGTGTCCCGGCCACCGCACGCGACGGTGCTCGTTCAGCTCACTAACCCGCAGCCGACCGGTTTCCAGCGCATCAACGGCGACAGCCGGTGCGCCGGCCACCGCGGGACCGGCAGACGAAACCGGCCCCGGTGTCGTGTTGGGAGAAACCGAAGGGCTTGCCTGTGCAGGTATGTGATGGACTCGCCGCATGAAGTTGCCTCGTCTACGACCGTGATTATCGACGGATTGCGTCAAATGGTGCTTGCTGTACGTGCGCCTAGTTTGGCTCAGGCAATCGGTTGGCTCTCGATCTCTGGACGTAACCGTTGCTATATAGATGTGGACATAAACATTTAGCCCGTCCGCAAACCAACGATGGGCTTGGCCCAAACGGAGGAATTCTATGACGAACATGATTTTTCGAGTCCTGCTAGGTGCAACTCTTGCCAGTACTACAGCTTGTGTGATGGCCGCTACGCACCAGGCGGTGGTCGATGAGCTCGACAAGACCAAGAAGATCTTGGATGACACGCAGGCAGCCAAGGATGAGCTCGACAAGAAGGCCACCAAATGTGACGGCGATTTGACCCTCGCGACCGGCCAGAACAAGGAGCTCGTCTCCAAGGTCGAGGTGATGGACAAAAGCGTCGAGCAGCTCAAAGGCGAAAAAGGCGACCTGATCAAGGAGCGTGCGGGGCTGGCGGACGAAGTCGAGCAGCTCAAGAAACTGCGCGCCGCTTCCGAGGCCCGCAACGCCGATTACAAGAAGCTCCTCGACAAGCTGCACAAGATGATCGACGCCGGCACCCTCGAAGTCAAAATCCGCAACGGCCGGATGGTCGTCCGCATGCCAAGCGACGTCGTGTTCCCCAGTGGCAGCTCGACCATCAAGCCCGAGGCGCAAAAGGCCATCACCGAGCTGGCCCAGACCCTGAAGGAATTCAGGGACCGCAAGTTCGTGGTCATCGGGCACTCTGACTCCACGCCGATTAAGTCCGAGCGCTTCCCGTCCAACTGGGAGCTCTCCGCACAGCGGGCGGTCGAGGTCGTCAAGCTCTTGATCAGTGCGGGAGTGCCGCCGACGATTCTGAGCGCGGCCGGTCAGGCCGAGTTCGATCCCCTCATTAAGGAGACGAACGAAAAACACAAAGCAACCAACCGCCGCGTGGAGCTGGTCTTCATGCCCACGATCGACGAGCTGCCGGGCTTTTCCGATGCGGTCGGCAAGAAAGGCAAATGATGACGTCGTCGGCGGGCGATCAGAAAGGGGGTCCGGTCGGGTCGAGGACCGGCGCGGTGGTGTACAGGCTGCTCTTGGCTGTGTCCACCGTTTCCGGCTTCGTGCCCGTGTAGAGCGCGCCATCACTCCGTTTTCGGCCCCCGCCACTTCGAACTGGACAGGCGGATTTCCCGCGTCGGACCTGCGCTCCGCTGCTGGTCACTGGGGGGCGGAACCATGCTGATGCGCCGGTATCAACACAAGCGCAACGCCAGCAAATCCCAAAAAGAGAAAGTCGTCGAGGAAACGATGCACGATCTCAAGCATGGCCCGCATCACAAGGATCGCACGTACAAGCAAGAAATCGCGATCGCTATGAAACAAGCGGGTGAATCAAAGAAAGATAAATGAAATGCGCCGACTGCCAGCGAGAATGATTCATGGATCTAAGGAAGCCAAGAAATCAGGGTGCAAGGACTTGGGCCTTCCGCATGAAGAGTTGACGGGGTGAATCATCGCTGCTGCGATCGAGGTTCACAAGGCGCTTGGCCCCGGATTCATCGAGGCGGTCTACGAGAACGCCCTAGCGCTGGAGTTCCGCGCGAGAGAACATCCCGTTCCAGCGGCAGTTGAGCGTGCCCGTGGTCTACCGCGGCAGCGAGGTCGGCTTGCATCGGCTGGACCTCTACGTCGCGCAAACCATCCGAGAACGTGCACTTCGCCGTGGTGCGCTCGTACTTGCGCGCCGTTGGCCAGGAACATGGCTTGATTCTGAACTTTGCCAAGCCCACACTCGAAATCAAACGTGTCATTGTCTCCGACTGGCCAACCCGCTGATTTCCTGGATTCTTGGTTTCCTTAGCAGCCCATCACCCACGGATTCTGTCGGAGAGCCACAGGTTCAAACCCCGGCTTTCGACAAGCGTTACGCGGGCAAGGTGGAGATCCAGAGCCACGTGCTCTCGATGAGCCCCGGTAAGGGCCCGTAGGATCGTTGATCTGCTTGGTTCGTTACTGGCGAAAAGTGCAGAGCATGAACGAAGAGTAGGGTACAATCGGCTTGCAGCCGATGGTCCAGGGATCTCCGCAATCCGCATCTGTCTGACACTGTCGCCAAATGCAATACGTGTTGTTGGCAAACGGACCTTGGGTCATCACCTCAGCGCACTGCATCGCCTGCGGGCAATCACTGTCGTGGGAGCACATCCGCGAGCAGTAGCCGCCGTTACCGATGGTCGCCACGCAAATGCCAGACTCGCAGGGCAACGAGGCGTTGTACTCGACGATCTGCGAGCCAAAGGCATTGATGACGTCGCCGCTCGAGGTCGCGCCTCCCGGATACGGCACCTTCATGCCGGTGCATGCCTTGCCGACATCAGTGGTTTCGCAGCCCGAGCCCGCCACCGCGACGCCCAACCCCGCGTAGATCCAATATGGCAAGGTGCGTATGCGCATCAGAACCCCGATATCTCGGTCATGACCTCGAGATCGTACTGGTTGCCGATTTGCATCTTGAGCCCGCACGCCAGGCAGATCTGCATAGTGGTGCTGTCGGAAAACTGCCAGGCGCCGCCCTGACATGCCGCATCCGAGCAGCTCTGGCAGTCTGCGCTGGCGTCGGTGATTCCACTCGTGGCAAGGCGGGGCACGGCCGTGGTGGTCGAGGCTCCACTCGGGTCGGTGTGGCGGACGTTGAATCGGACGTCGCCAGAATTGAGCGGCGCTTGTTGCAGATCAAAGCAATCCTGCGTGATGACGGTCAGCACAATTTGCAGCAGGGTGTCGGAAAAGCTGGCCTGACAGATCGAATCCTCGTAGATGCCAGGAGGGAAATTCATGGTCATCCTTTTTTGTGCCAGGTCCATCAATGTCTGGTGATAGCGCTGCGCCGGCATGGTCTTGCACTCGGGTGTGGCGCAAGTGCCCACGCCCTGAGAGGACGAGCAGGCAGGGGAGCCTGAATTACAGTACGGCTGGGCAGGGGCGCACGCGGGCGTACAGGCCGCAGGACACAGATCGCCGTATGCGGCATTGTAAGGACAGAAAAAGGTGTCGTTCGGATTCTGGGCCCAACATTCACAGGCTGCCGACGGATTTCCCGAGTTGTCCAAGAAGCAGCCCTGAGGCGCAAAATCGGTGGACCCCGTGCCGGTGCGAAGGCCGCCGCCGATCAGCGCGCCGCGAATTTTGCGTACGCCGGAGCTCCCCTTGAGGCCGGCAAAAAAGTCGATGAAATCGCTGGGGGCGATGCCGTTGCCGTCTTTTTCCTGCACGTATTGGGTTCGCCCGATGTACGCCGGGCACGTGCTGGAGCTGCTCGGCGGAGCGGTGCAGCTGCGGGGCGGAAAATAGCTGCATCCCGCCGGGCAGGCAAACGAATAGTCGGCAAAGCTCGCGTCGTCCTCATCGGTGATGTAGATGACCGCGAGGTCGGCATCGGGGCGTAGAAAACCGACATTGGTCACGGCCGTCGTGGGATCACTCGCATCCAAGGCGAGGCGCGTGGCGAGCAAACCCGCCTCGAGGCCGGAGCCGGACTCGCCCAGGCTCGCCACCGTGGATTCAAAGTCTTGCACCAGTCGGCAGCGCTCATCGTCGACATTGGCGTCGTTGGGGTCGGGCCGATCCAACCAGGGCGGGCTGCCGGTGCTCGGGGCAATATTGCAACCAGAGGCGGCCAGCGCCCCTGCCGTTGCCGGGGTCATGCGCAGCCGGCCGCTATCTTTGCCTAGAAGATCCGGCATCACCTCGCTGGTGACGATGCCGACGCGGTAGCCGTTGGTCGAAGCAGACAAGGCCTGGATGAAGGCATTGGTATTGTCGATGAGAAGCGTGTGATACCAGGCGGTGCTCGCGGAGTTGTCGATCATGAACAATAGATCTGTGTCCGCGGCGCGCAAAATGATTTCGTTGTTGGCCGTGCCCGCTACCCGCTCCGTCGGCCAATAGGAGAATTGGTGGTTCAGGCAGCCTTGCGTCAGAGGCATTGCGCCATAGAGGACGGTTGCCGCCAGCCACACCAGGCGTTTCGGCGTGCTCGGGCTCGCCGAAATGTTATCGCGTCCCACCTTGCGAATATTGTAGTCGCTCCGGCCGGCAGATTCCACAATATGTATATGTGTCCATAACCGCATACCCATTCCCAGGTTCTGTGGCCGCAACGTCAAATCCCAGTGACCACCTCGGTCGCTCGCAGCTTGCGCGGATTGCTGCCGGCGCCCTGGTCGGTGCCGGGGATGGGCTCATGGCGAAAATGCATCACGATCAGCCCTACGGCGAGGAAGATTGTTGCGCCGACAGACATCCAAAACAGGTCGCGGACACGGGGACTCAGGGTCATGGTCAACGCTCTTTAGCACGTCGGTCCTTGTGCCGAAAGAACCTGTGTGTCGCAATGGGAAACATCCGCGAGGTCGTGCCACAGCAATTTGTCGGGACGATCGCGACGCGGGCATTCTTCTCCACGCCGATTAATTGTTCCCGCACCACCAGCAGACGCGCGTGCTGAACGAGGGAGCAAAACTAACGGCCCGTGCGCTTGCACCGAGGTGCGGTTTTGCGGCACGGTTGCCGCATGGGTGATGCTCGTATTTGCCCAGCGTGCACCACACCTTTGAACGAGGTGACAAAGAATAGGCAGGCACATGGGACTCAATACATTCGATTTGCTCATCGTCGCCGCGTACCTGGTGGGCGTCACGATCTTCGGCCTGCGTTTTCGCAAAGGCCAGCGCTCGCTCAAAGACTACTTTCTGGCGGATCGCAATATTCCCTGGTGGGCGTTGGCCCTTTCGATTGTCGCGGCCGAAACCAGTACGCTGACCATCATCAGCATTCCCGGCCTGGCGTATGACACCAATTTTCAGTTCCTCCAGCTCGCCCTGGGCTATCTCATCGGCCGCGTACTCATCAGCTTCGTGTTGCTGCCGCAGTACATGCGCGGCGACCTGTTTACCGCCTATCAACTCATCGAGCGGCGCTTCGGCCGCCGATTGCGCTCGGTGACCGCTAGCATATTCCTTTTGACTCGGGCCGCAGCCGAGGGCGTACGGGTGTACGCGGTCTCCATCGTGGTCTCGATCGCCCTGGGGACCGGCCAGATCACTTCGATCGCCATCATCACGGTGCTGACGCTGATCTATACTTTTGAAGGGGGTCTTGCGGCCGTCATCTGGACCGACGTGGTGCAAATCGCGATCTATACCGGAGGCACGCTCATTGGCCTTTTTACCATGTGGCAGCTGATTCCCGGCGGCTGGCCGGCCGTCCACGCGCTCGCTGCGAGCGCCGGCAAGCTGCACATGTTCGACTTTTCGCCCGGCTTTAGCCAGCCCTACACGTTCTGGGCCGGCATCATTGGCGGGACCTTGCTGACCACGGCCAGTCACGGCACCGATCAGCTGATCGTGCAGCGTCTGCTGGCGGCAAAAAACCTACGTCAATCGGCCACGGCGCTGCTCACGAGCGGCATCGCGGTCTTCTTCCAGTTCGGCCTGTTTCTCCTGGTGGGCGTCACACTGTTTGCATTCTACCGCACGCCTTCGGCAGCCTTCGGCAAAAGCGACTTCATTTATCCGACCTTTATCGTCACCCGCTTGCCTCACGGCATTTCCGGAATATTGATCGCAGCGATTCTGGCCGCGGCCATGTCCAATCTGAGCGCCGCCTTGAACGCTCTGTCTTCGAGCACGGTGGTCGATTTCTTTCTGTCGCGCAATCCCGACATGCAAGACCGGCAGCGCATGAGGCTATCGCGTGCGGCGACTATTCTGTGGGGCCTGGCGCTGTTCGGCCTGGCCGTGTTGGCGCTGCACAAGGTCGGCCGGGTCGTCGAGGTGGGTCTATCGATCGCCTCGGTAGCTTACGGAGGCCTGCTGGGCGTGTTCTTGTTGGGCGTGCTGACCAAGCGCACCACACAGCGATCCGCGATTGTGGGCCTGAT
>Ga0182027_10005615_pt1 | contig 19024 bp, 15 predicted proteins | sample 712E1DmetaG_FD_121300 | JGI IMG/M metagenome (GOLD analysis project Ga0182027, IMG submission 121300) | Permafrost microbial communities from Stordalen Mire, Sweden - 712E1D metaG (Illumina Assembly) | ecosystem: Environmental > Terrestrial > Soil > Wetlands > Permafrost | place: Sweden...
CGTCACGGAAAACGAAGAGGCGAGAGAATACAGGTTGTCGCCTTTGCAAACCCTGTAGAACAGGGTATCCGGCTCGTGCGGGCGGGAGACGACGCGGTGATCCGGTTTGTATAACAGGTTCTGTCCGGCAAATATAACGGGGTTGTTGACATCCATCGCATTCCACGCGATAATCTCGCGGACGCCCACCGAAAGCGTCCGGGCGATAGAGAAAAGGGTCTCGCCCTTCTTGACCTGGTACTTGGCATAGGAAGATTGCTGCGGCGAGGGGGTGGCGGCCGGGGCGGCTTGCGCGCCGGTTACCAAGTCGGATTGATCGGCGCGGACCACCAGGCGCTGGCCGGCCCTGATCCGCCGGTCGGTGAGGTTGTTCCAATTGCAGATGTCGCTTACGGTCACGTGGAACAGCTTTGCGAGCTCCCAGATCGTGTCGCCTGCGCGCACCCGGTACAAGGCCGGGCCTGTCTTCCCCGGTTTTTCCGGGCCCGGCTGTTCGTTTTTGACAAGGTCCTGGGCAACTGCATAGGCCTGGGCCGTCGACATGTGAACGGGAATCGGAACGAGAATCTTTTCACTCGCGGCAAGGCGGCACGCGGTGCCGAGGTTGTTGATGGACTTAATTGCCTCAAGCGGAACCTTGAATTGCCGCGAAATGCCCGTCAACTTTTCCCCGGGTCTAACCTGGTAGCTGTACCATGCCACCTGGTATGCTTCCGGATGCCGCGCAAACGATTCCTCGAACCGCGACCTTGTGCCGCCCGGAAGGTACAGTCGCACCCCGGTAAGCTGCGGCGGCGTGCACCAGTGCAGGATGTGCGGGTTCATAGCCCTAAGTTGTTGGGCCGGGATTCCGAGCGAATCCGCCACGGCCTGAAGGTTGATGCATTTGTCAACAAGAACGGCGTCGAAAGCGAAGGTGTCTTTTCCGGGGATAGTATAGCCGAAGCATTCCGGGTTCTTTGCAAGGATGAGCGCCGAAATGAACTCGGGAACGTAGTTCCTGGTTTCTCGGGGAAGGGAAATGCGCCAATAGCTGCCGGATGAAGATCTGGAAAGCGCGCCTGCCACGCCGTTTTCACCGCAATTGTACGCCGCGATTGCGAGCGGCCAGTCGCTAAACTGATTATAGAGTTTTTTAAGGTAGGAAATCGCGGCCGCCGTTGATTGGACGGGGTCACGACGCTCGTCTATCCAATAAGATTTTCTCAGGCCGTACCTGATCCCGGTGGGTGCGATGAACTGCCAAATGCCGGACGCGTGTTTCCGGGAATAAGCGGAGGGATCAAATCCGCTTTCGATGAGCGGCAGGTAGGAAAGATCGCCGGGAAGACCGCTGTCGGCGAACATTGCTTGCATAAAGGGCCGGTAATATGCGGCGCGACGAAGGCACTTGTCCAGGGAGCCCTTCTTGCTGCGCGCGAAGAAGCACAGCGAGCGGTATACCCTGTCGTTCCATTGAATGGGAAAATTGTACGATATTCCCTTCTGGCAAGAAAGCTTCTTGAGGACAATACTGTCGCCGGCCGAGAGCTTGAGGGTGTCCAGCGAATGAGACAACTGTTTCTGGAACACCAGCATGGAAATTTCATCCGGAATGCTGTCCGAGTATTCTTCGGGCATGTCCTCGGCGTATATTCTGGCGGCGTCGTTGGAATATGACTCGGCGTCGGCCCACGACTTGTCTTCGTCTGCCTTCTCCCTGACGGACGCGAGTGCCTTTAGCAGGAGTGCGTGCGCCTCGCCGAAACTGTCTGCCTTGCACGCGCTCCTGGCGCTTTCGAGAAGAAAATCGATCTCGGAGCATTCCGGAGCGGTGTCGTTTACGGAACCGAATTTGTCGACAAAGCTTCCGGCGTCCACCACGGAATCACCCGGGCCGTTGCCATGAGGTGCGGCCCAAGTCGGGGACGCGGAATCCGGCTTGAGGCTCACCGTCGGAGCCTCAGACGTTGCAATCCTGGATGCGCATCCAACGCCGAACATAAAAGTTCCGGCGCATAATGCCAGGATAACTTTAGCCGTGCTGCCGGTATGCACCATTGATTGAATCCTTACAGCGAACGAACATGAGTGGTCAATTTTCCATAGGGATGGAAGCTGCCTCGCAGCCTACAGCGGGGTAGCTTCACTTCCCGAAAGGTCAAGTCTTTGTCGCGCAGGATTCGGCGACGTTGAGGATGCGCGATCGCACCGGGGAAAAACAACTGGTTGTTTGTGCAAGAAGGTAGCGGCTTTTTGATTGGCCTGCCGCCACGCCAAATGCTTTCTGCGCGACGTTTTCCTACATTTAGTATACCACTCGGACGTGATGAATGCAACGACCGCGGGAACGCCCGGGACAGGTCGGTCGCGGCCTTTGCAGCAAAATCCGACGGGTGAACGGAGCTGCGAGCATGCTCATAGTCGCTGCTGACGGTCAACAATCCCTGTTTCTCAACCATTCAACTGTCCCACCAATGTTTGACATTCCTTTGCAGCGCACCTATTTTTCCGGTTGCGGCGCAGAATTAGTGAGCTTATCCTGCGTCCGCGCCATACGGAATCAAACCCTTGCATCCAACGGACTATCATGAACCGCTTACGAATTGTCCTGCTCGCCGGCATATTGACAAGTGCATTTCTGCTTTCCTGTTCAAATTCCGTGTCCGATTCGGTCAACGGCCCACCTCCCGTGCCGCTCAGCGTAACGGCTTCGGGCTCGTCTCTCACCGGCGTTCAGGTTGACTGGGTTAGGGTGCTCGGCGCAACGTCGTATGAAGTGTTTCGCGGGGCGAGCGACACCGGGGCTTTCTCGCTTGTCGGCACCGTTACGGGGAATTCATTTTTCGACTCGGGCCTCACCTGCGGGGCATTCTACTATTACAAGGTGAGCGCCCTCAACGGGTTCGGCAACAAAGGGCAGTCGGTCGCCGTAGGCTCCACAACCGGATTCCCGGAAAATGTGGCTGCGAGGCTTGATTCCCTTTCGGAAATGGTGGTTACCTGGATGCCGGTGCCGGGCGCGGTATCGTACAATGCCTACAGGAGTACTTCGGACACAGGCGTTTTTTCGAAAGTGGCATCCCTTACCGGGGATACTCTTGTGGACACCGGTTTGTCGGCCGGGCTCACCTACTACTACAAGATTGGAGCGGCAAACGGTTCGCAGGAATCACCGTTGACGCTGCCGGTTATTGCCAAGACAATTCCGGCAGCCCCCGCAAACGTGATCATTGTGTCGGTTATGGGAAACGTCGACACTATAGCCTGGCAACCGTCTGTTGGCGCGGTTCTCTACAGGGTATACCGAAGTGCAAGCGACACCGGCGCCTACGCCCTGGTGGATTCCTCAAGCTCAGATACCGCTCTTGATTTTGAGGTGCCTTCAGGAGTTCGGTCTTACTATTTCGTAACCGCCGTTAGTTCGGCCGGCGAATCAAAAAAGTCCGTTTCCGCAAGCGTGCTCACGGTTCCCGCAACCCCGCAAATCGTTTTCGATTCTGCGGTTTCAAGCACCAGCATCATGTTTGTCTGGAACCGGGATAGCGGTGCGACCTCGTACAATGTTTACAGAAAGGATACCACGGTCGATTCTTTTTCTCTCGCTGCAAACGTGACCTCGGACACGCTGCTGGATACCGGGTTGACGCCCGCCAATAAATATTTCTACCTGACGACCGCTCTTGACAGCGCTGGAGAGTCCCCGAAGAGCGCCGTGGATTCGGCAACGACGTCGGCATCCGGAACCATGGCGAAGGTCTTCTCGCTTCAAAGGCCGCGCTTCGGAATCAACAGCCGGTAGCCAGCGGTGCGAGGGTAGCTTTCGGAACAGTCGTTGCCCGACCCCTGGTCTCAACCCTCAGGGCGAGGCTCCGGAATCCTCAAAGATGCAACCAGAAACGGCACGCAGAAAATAAAGTAGGAAATGTCGAATTTGGATTCGTAGAACCCCTTCTGCCATCCGAATTCCAGGCCGAAAAGGATCGTTGCCACCGCAACCACGGCAAAAACGATTCCACCACAGAGCAGCAGACACGTTTCGAACCGTCGCACGAACAATCCGCCGGTGACCGCCGCGACCATCGCTGCGGCAGTGAGGGGCAGCGGAGAAAAACAGGACTGAAGCAGGAGCGGATTCTTCTGCGTAAACGCATGCCATCCCCAGAACATCAGCGGCACAAACGTTATGCAGAAGCCGGCTGCCATTCCCGCGGCAAGCTTTGCATACGCGAATAATTCCTTGCGCCGGAGCAGACTGTACGACAAATAGCAGGCAAGCGGTATGGCGGTTACGGCGCGGGTCGACAGGAGAAAACCACCGAGGATTGCCGGCAACCACAGCCGCCTGCGCGCGCCGGGAAGCACCTTCTTTTCCAACCAGTACATATACAAGACTACAAGCGTCATGTTGACGAACACGGTGCTCCGGGCCGCAATTTCGTAGGCGAGCGCCGGCGACGTGACCAGCAGTGCGGTTTGCAAAACAAGCGTCCTTGCAGGAGCGCCCTGCCGTGCGAGCACGGCAAAAAGGGCAAGGAACGCAAACAACGAAACTACCCCGATTTCCTTGATTAAGTAGAATGGAAAGACAACGACAAAGTAGAACGGAAACGGCCCAGGCTGGTTTGCCTGGTTCGACTGCGCGAGATAGGGGTATATTCCGCGGAAAAGGTGGTCAAAGAACTCGTTGATCACGCTCCACCGGTCGTTCATGATGACATCGACTTTGATGAATCGCAGGGCGACCAGGAAAGAAATCGTGAATGCGGCCGCGCACGCCAGGCCGAAACCGCGCTTGAACCGGCGCTCCGGGAGGCGCGCCGCAAGCACAGAGGCTATCGCGCAGAACAGGGCGTATGCGCAGAGGAGCGCCAGTGCCGGGGCCGTGCCGATTCGAGATGCGTATTTCAAGATGAACAGCATGTTGACAAAGCTGAACAGCGCGATGCTGAGGATGTTCTTCCAGGTTTGACTGCGGATCATCCGACTGATCCCTGTGTTGTTGAGCTTGGACGTAGTGGTTGCGGGTGAAGAGAAAAAATATATGAAGGTTGCGGGAGGTCACGAGATTGTTGTGGAGACAATACCTGGGGCGGGTGGTGAAGTGGTATTGATCTTTGCTGATGTCCCGTGAGCAGAAGTCCCGTCAAACTGCGCTTGCGTGCTCACCACAGAGAGCGAAAAATAGGACAATTACAACAAAAAACCTTGAAACAAGCATAATTTGATGATATATTAAGAACAAGCGCTCACTCAAGACTTGGCAATATTGCTAGTTTTCGGTAGGGTGTTGAAGAATAAACCAAGACCTCCAAGTATGAAACCAGTCACCGAATACACCGATTTCCGCGCCTATCTAAGCGAATGGATCGGCGAGCGCAAGGTGCAGGGTCTCCCGGGTTCCAACCGGTGGTTCGCCATGAAAATGGGGATCAATTCTACCTCGTGGCTCACCTCTGTTGTTAAAGGCGTCAAGGGCCTGTCCAAAGCTACCGCCAACAAGCTGTCCGAAATCCTGAAACATTCGCCGGTCGAGGCGCGGTATTTCGAAACTCTGGTATGTTTCAACCAGGCGCGTACCATTGTTGAGCGCAACAGGTATTATCAGGAGCTGGGCGCTCTCCAGAAACTCAAGGATGTACGTATTGTCAAGGCAACTCAATACGAGCTTTATTCCACGTGGTATCACAGCGCCGTGCGGTCGCTTGTCGGCATGCATCCGTTCCGGGCCGACTCAAAAGACTATGAACGCCTTGGCGCCTTGGTGTTGCCGCCGATTACCGCTTCGCAAGCAAGGAAATCGGTTGAATTACTCGTGGACCTCGGATTCATAAAGCTGAACGACAACGGCGTCTTCGAACTGACTGTCAGCGCCGTCGCCTCGGGAGAAAACACCCGATCACTCGGCGTGGCGAACTTCCAGCAGGAAACCATGCGCCTTGCCCAGGAGGCCCTTGACCGGTTCGCGGCCGGCGAACGGTACATCGGCACGGCAACCGTGGGCGTGAGCGAAGCTGCGTTCCTTAAAATCAAAAAACTGCTTGCGGACGCAAGCGATAAGATAGCCGAAATCGCAAACGCCGACCCGGATGCCAACAGGGTGTACCAGGTGAATTTTCAAGCATTCCCGCTGTCGGCCGCTGCAGGGAAAGACGGCAAAGATGTCGGGAACCCCCGAAAACCGCATGGACAGGGGAGTTGAGAGCATGAAACGGATTTTTTTGACATTGCAGACTGTTGGCGTGGCGATCATCCTTGCGACCTGCACGTGCTCAGTGTCGCCGCTTGCGGGGGGGAACAGCTCGCAAACCGGAAACAACGGAATTACCGTGTCGGCGCTTTCGCATTCGGTAAGCGGTTCCACGCATCCCGGGTCGAGACTATCCATATATTCCGATCAGTACCGGCCCTACCAGACAGCTCCGGGATTTTGCGATTCGGCAATTGCCGACGGCAGCGGACGCTTCGTGTTTACGATCACTCCGGACGGCTACTACAACCTTGTCGCACAGGACGAAGCCTCGGGAGGCATGGCATTTGTCCCGCGCATCCCGGTTTTCGAAGATACGGTGTTTGCAGATACAATTGACACATTGCGCCGTCCCGGCTTTCTCCAGGGAACGGCAACGGATACCGCCGGCAGGATCTTCACGCTTTCTTACGTATATATCACCGGGTCGCCGTTTTATACCGTTACCAAGAACGACGGAACCTTTTTGCTTGGGCCTCTGCCGTCCGGCGGATACGAAATAGGGATAATCGGGAATTTCCAACTTATCAATGCGCAGACGGGCCAGATGGCGCCGCTGCTGTCCATGGTTGTAGACACTGCAAACGTCACAGTGTATCCCGACAGTATCGCCCAGTGGCAGAGGTAAACATCTGTTGGTAGCTATGGAATAGTTGGCCGTTTCAAGAATTTTCGAAGGGAGCGTCACAATGAAGAACGTTGCAGCACTTCTTGCAAGCATAGTGCTGGCATTTACAGCCGCGGTCGCCCAAGTAACAATTCCTGTCACCGCAGTGTCGATTTCCGGAACCGTGTTTGACGATCCTTATCCGATGCGGCGCGCCTCCATGCCGATTCCGGGAACAAAAGTAGGTCTGTGGAGGCAATTGGCGGTGCTCAATAGTGCCGGAACGGTACTCCCCGACAGTGTTCGCATAGACGCGGCAGTCACCGACGCATCCGGGAAATTCTCGTTTCCCTCGGCAACAGCGGGTACCTATTTGATTACCGTAGATGATTCCGGCTACAATAGCCGAAGTATTTCCGTTTACGTAACGCGCGACACGTCCATGATGATCCTGCTGGTTTCGGCAGGCGCGCATGCACATGTGGCAGGAACGGTGTGGCAGGCATGTTCGGGCGTCTTGGGCATGCCGTGTATCCTTTCGGCCGTGGCGGGTTGCACGGTGACGGTTGTCAAGGACATGTCTGTGGCCTCACCGGCACCGGTGCTTGTCCAATCCTTTACCGCAGTCACAAACACCCAGGGTCAATATTCATTCGACAGCATCCCGGTTACCGTGAATGGTGAGAGAATTTCCGTATCGGCAGGCAAAACCGGGTTCGTCGTCGCCTCTGTGGACACTTCCATCCGGAACACCACAACGACCACGGTGAATTTTACCCTGCAGGGAACCGTGAGCGCGCCGCACGACACGGTGTACGTGCTGCCGTTGCATCCCACCGCGCTCGACTCGCTCACGTTCACGCTTGTGAATACGGAACATTGCTGCGCAACCGTGTACAGCAGCAAGATGGTGACTGTCAACGACACCATGATGTTCCTTTCGTATGCCTACGATGACTCGCTCTGCTCATCGGTCCGCTGCTTTGTCGCCGGCTCGCAGACCGATTTTACCGGCAAGCCGGTCGCGGCGGGCAGATATTCAATTTACAAAGAGGAGAGATTCTACTGTCCTCCCACGGTGAACTGCCCGATGATCGCCTTTGCGCCGGTGCTCGTCGGCAGGATCACAGTGGCTCCGGGCTCGGGCGTTCTGCCGCCTCAGCGTGCCACGGCAAACCATGCTGTAACCGGCATGTACCTGGCCGGCACAACGGCATGGGTGACGGTGCCCAACAGCGGCCGGGTCACCCTCCGCGCGTATGATCTGCGCGGCGCACTTGTGAGAGAGCTGTTTTCCGGCTGGATGGGCGCAGGAACACACCGGGTTGCGCTTTCCACAACGGAACTCGGTTCGCCGGCTGCAAGCGCTCTCCTGCTGCTCAGGCTGGTGGTTGACGGAAAAGAGTCTGTTGCCAGGACCGTGGCGGTTTCAAGATAGCCAGGGCGTTTTGAAGGTCCCTTTCCAACGAACCAGAGGAGGAAATTATGTCAGTCAGAAGCAGATTTTGTACGGCCGTTGCCGTACTTGCGTATTGCACCGCGACTTCGCAGACATTTGCAACGTCGGATTCCCTTGTTGTCAAACCGGCGCATCCCACAACCGCCGACTCGATCCGGCTTACCATCGTCATACCCAACTGGGATTGCTGCACCCGGTACACCTACGATTCGACCCTGGCCCCGCTGGTGGGAGACTCCGAGATATTGCTTTCGTACCAGCATTACCTGCCGCAGATATGCCCGATGATCGCCTGCCTGGACGTGCCGAGGCTGCTTGCCTTCAAGCGGGCGCCGCTGGCCGCCGGCACGTACGTTGTATACGAGTCTGCGCAGCTTCAATGCACGACCCAAGTTTGTCCCCAGTACATTCTTGCGCCTGTCAAGATAGGGAAATTTGTTGTCCAGCCTTCAACGCGGGTTGTCTCCGGCTTGCCCGGGCAAGGCCGCGTGGCTGCCAACGCCCGCGACGCAACCATGGCCGTGTTTAATGTACGGGGGGAGTTGGTGCGCCAAGAGACGCGAATGCCACGGGGCGTCTACATTGCAAGGGCGCTGGACGGCCGGGTAACGGTCGGAAACGGCCTCATGAAATAGGTGTGGCAGCGGTCCGGGCCGTGCCATGAGACCAGCGACCGTTCTTCTATAACTTGCGAAAGGGTAGAACACGCTTTGTTCATGCAACTGTCAAGTCCAAAAAATGAGCGTCGCTCGCGGATAACGGGCGGGAATTGGGTGGGATTCGAGAGGCTAGAAGCTTACGCTGCAGCCCAGAATCGGCGTTATGCCGAACGGGGTTATTGCCTGAAAGCCGGTGCCGTTGAACACATACTCCAGGACCGGTTTGTAATTGAACAGGTTGATAATCTCGATGAACAACTCGGCTTGGGTGCCGAGAATCTTTCGTGAAAATCCGTACCGCGCATTTGTGGTGAGGAGCCTGTCCAGCCGCCTGGAATAATATGCCTGGGTGGTGTCTACCAGCGCGGATTTGCGGCCGACGCAGTCCGTCCGCACGACCTCCGGACAATAGGGCCTTCCACCCGAACCGGACACGGATAGGGAAACGGTGTGATCGTGCAGCAGCGTGGCCGTTGCAGCGGCGTTGAAGGTGTAGCCGACGTTGGTCCAGTCGTTGTACCATGCGGCATTGCCGAACTGATTCTTGACGTCGAACAGGGACGCGCCCAGCGAATACGAAAACCATCCCCTTTGTGCATTGACAAGAGAAACTTCGGCCCCGTACACCCTGCGGCGGCCGTCCTGCGGACGCAGGGCAAGCGCACCATCGTCTTTTGTGTAGACGACGTCCTGGACGTCGGGAGCGATATATTGGTATTCCCGGTCGTACCATTTGTAGTAAAGCTCACAGGTGGACACGAACAGGCCCCCGGGCGATACGTGGTAGCCGAGCGTTGCCTGCCAGCAACGCAGGGGTTGTGCCTGGCGCAGGAGAGAAAGCTCGCAATTCCTCATGGAATCGGCAGGCAGGCTCGCCTGTGCCGAGAGAGCATCAAACAGGATGGACGGCAGGTCGGTGGGAAACTGGTGGTAGAGGCCGAGTCCGCCAACGATGCCGCCTGCACCGGCCATCGAAACCATGCCGGTGATCCGCGGCGACACGGCAACGTCGCCAAGGAGTCCGAAGTAATCTGCGCGCACTCCCACCGAACTTGAGAACGGGCCCGCACGAATCGAGTGGCTCGCGAAAATCCCCAGTTCCGAGCCGGCGATGGTGAGCGTTTTTTCCACAGGGAGTTGGGTCCATTGCTCGGTCACGGGCGAATCGTTCTGGCACACCACACAGGTTCCACCGCCTCGTCGGATGCGGAAAATGTGTACGTGGTATTGTATGCACGGCCGCCGGCGGTGACGCTCTGATCATTGTCGATTGCGAATTTCGAACTTGTGTTGAGAGAGACGTGCGAGCGGTTGTCCTCGTTTGAGCTCACCGGGTTGCGCGCGTAATGGTGCACGTAAAACGAATCGGAAAAGGATTCGAGGCTGTCGTACGATCGCCCGTTCCGCTGCGAGTAGCCGAATTGGAGCCGGTGCTCCTGGAATTCGTCCTTGTAGTGAACGAACAATCCCGCGCCGCCCTGGAGAAGACGCTCTTCTTCGTCAATAAAATTATTGTGTGCAGTTCCGTCGTCTCCCTGCTCCACGGAAGGGTAGCCGTATGAATAGGTGTTGTACGAAAATATGCCCGTGGCCGAGACAACCAGATTGGGAGAGGGGAGGAACAGGAGTTTGCCGTACAGGTCGCCGAGCCGCGGAATGCCCTCGTCGCCGATGATCGAGCGAAGGGTCGAGAAATCCACATATCTACCGGCGAGCGCGAACGAGCCCGATTTGCCGAGCGCCGGCCCGTCGACGGACGCGAACCCGCCGGTGAGCTTTACCCCCACGTTGCTATTTACAGACGAGAACGAGCCTCCCTTCATGTCGATGTCCGCCACCGAAGATATCTTGGGCGGGTAGGAGACCGGGATGTCGCCCGAATAAAATCGCACCGAGCGGATGAAGTCGGAGTTGATGAACCCGATGGGCCCGCCGGACCCGTTGGCCTGGGAAAAGTGGTTGATATTTTCCATTTCTATGCCGTCAACCAGGAAGGTTATTTCCGACGGGCGGCCGCCCCGGACAAAGAGGGTGTTGTCGAATTTTGCCCCCAGCGCCGACACCACGGACGGCAGGGTGCCCAGGTAGCGGCTGATGTCGCCGGCGGCCCCAGCCGACGTCTTGATTTCTTTTGAGGAAAAGGTTACGGAAATCTGCCGGTCGATTCCCGAGTCCCGCTGCGACGGGGCCGAACGTACAACCATCCGGTCGGTGGAGTCGGCACGCCGCTGCACAACGGCCGTTGAATCACCGTTACCATCGGGAATCGGTTTGCGGGACAGGGAATCCTGATTGCCGGCAAGGGGCCCGGCCAGCAGCAGCGCCAACAGGAAACACGTATCGGGTTTCACGGTTCGCACCTGTTTCGAAAACGAGTCTGCGAGAACGAGTCCGGAAGTGCGGCAAGCGACAAGAAGAAATATAAGAACGGAATGGGCAGACGAACCGGGGCTGGGAGAAAAAACGTTTTCTAGCAGAAAACAGGCGGCGCGAACGGCCTCGGGATGTGGGAAAGAAATTACGGGGACGGCCGAAATGATTTCAAGAAAAGGCGCTCAGCCCGCGGCGTCATGCCGTGGGCCCGATAGATGCGGCGATGTCTGTCCTTTGTGATCGGTTGCGGCTGCAAGGAATTCCTCTCCGCGCTTACTGTCTTCTCATACTTTCGATAAGCATGCCGGACTTTTTCGTTTCCCATTCCGCCCGCGTGCACCCGACGCAGCCCGCAACGCGGTCGTGTGATGCAAGTGCGCTCACGCGGGCGTCGGCGCCGCCGAATTCCTTGGTGATCTTGCCGAGCTTCGCGTATGCGGCGCTGTCGCTGACACACGTCATGACAAAGAGCGTACACGGCTGCGCGGCGGAAGAAGTGGCATAGACTGCGGAAACGACGTTGTCCATCAAGCTGCGAGACAGAAAACCGCTTTTCCAATATCGCTCGGAGCCGGCGATTTTCTGCGGTCGCGGCAGAACCGAAAGTCCACGGGGTATTGAGCCTGTACCGGGTATGAGATTGCTTACGCTGGTGCCGAGCGCGGCCAGCACCGCCGGTTCGGCGGGTTTTGACGATTTGTCAACAATTTCGGCATAGTATCCGGCCTTCCAGAAGATGAGGCGCAGCGGCGACTGCGCCGATTCAGCGCCGACTTTCGCGTCGTCACCGGTCTGCAATTGTCTAAAAAGACCAAATGCCTCCAGGTCGCTTGCGAAAGCAAAGAGCGCTACTTCGAATTCCAGGTCCTTTCGACCTTTCTGGGCGTAGCTTCGAACCATACACCCCTTTGCCCCTTCCTCGATATACACGTCTGCGCCGCCGTCGATGTAATTGTAAAGGGAGCCTGCATTGAAGTCTTCCTGTTTCGACACGGCGACAAACGCCGGCGCCGCACCGAGCCGGTCGGGAAGCGCAAGCGGTTGGGCCTGCGTCCAAAGGCTCCCCAGCATCACAAGAGTTCCGAGCCGCGCAAGGCGCTTCATGACCACACCCCCGCGGTCAAATAATCACTGCTGCGCCTCAACTCCGCGCGAACACCGATTTTCTGGGGGCAGGAAGCCTCGCACAGCCCGCAGCCATCGCATTTTGTCAATGTTGATGCTAGGCCCATTTCGGCAAATTGGCGGGCAGCCAGCGCCGGGTCGTGCTCGGCGCCGTGGTAGTAGCGGACGCATCGGACGACGTCCGCAGTTGGTATGCCCTTGGGGCAGGCGCGTTCGCACCTTCCGCACATGGTGCAGCCATGGTAGCCCTGGGCCAATTGCGTCCCGTTTTCCGTGCGCAGCCAGCCGGTCTGCGCGCTGTTTGCGGCCGCGGTCCACGCCTTGAGTTCTTCCAACGTCTTTACACCGCGCAACACCGACGCAACGATGCCGCTTGCAAGAGCCGCAGTGATCTGTGCCGGATAGTCGGCGTCGCTGATCTCCCCCTTGGTTTTCATAGCTATATCTCCGAAGGCGATGAACCGGTCGTGCTCCGGTTCCGTCCCAAAAGATACTTGGTAGGCCTGCGAAAAACAAGATAACGGTATGGCAGGGGAGACCTCTTCTCACATGGCTGCGCCGCAACATCCCGCGCCTGCTCCGCAGGCATGGGAACCGGGGCAGGCTGCGCCGCTCGAACAGGCCGGTCCGCTCGACATCTTTCCCACGCCAATTCCACCCACACGCGATATCAGCTTACGGGTCTCCGTGGATTTGCACTGGGGGCAGGGAAGAGTCTTGCTCGTACAGGAGGAAACGATCTCCTCAAATACAATTCCGCACTTCTTGCATTCGTATTCGTAGATGGGCATGGGTCCGGTCCTTTCAAACTAACGTGTAGGCAACGTCGTAAAATACATTGTAAAATCAATACGGTGAATCCTTGGTTGAAATTTGCTGCGCGGCGCGAAAATGTCTGTTATCACGTAATCCGATACAGTGTAGATCTTGAACTGGGGGGCGGGAAAGATGATACTTGGCGTCGCAAAAGAAATTGCAATGACCTTTGCGGACATTGCACCATACATGCTCCTGGGCCTTACGTTCGCGGGAATCCTCCACGTTTTTGTCGACAAGGACTTTGTCGCACGCCATCTGGGCGGACACAACGCCGCTTCCGTTGTAAAGGCTGCCTTGCTCGGCGTTCCGCTTCCCCTGTGCTCATGCGGAGTGCTGCCCGTGGCCATGTCGCTCCGGAAGGGAAAGGCGTCCGATGCCGCTACCATCTCGTTTCTTATATCAACGCCGCAAACCGGCATAGATTCCATAGTTGCAACCTGGGGAATGCTTGGACCGGTGTACGCGATCTTCCGGCCCATTGCCGCCCTGGTGATGGGGATTGCCGGTGGACTTGCCACGATCCCTTTCTCGCCGAAACCGGAGCACCACCACGAACATCCCAAGGGTCAATTTTCGTGCAACCTGTGTTTCGAGCAGGTCCCGCATTCACATTCTTTCCGTTACCGGGCCAAACGCGTGTTTACGTATGCGTTCCACGATTTTCTCGACGACATATCGGTCCAACTGGCACTCGGGATCGTTGCTTCGGGAATCATTGCGTTCTTTCTGCCGAGCAACTTTTTCGAAAAGTACCTCGGCAACGAGTTCCTGTCGATGCTCGTTATGGTTGCAGTGGGTATTCCCATGTACATTTGTGCAACAGCTTCAATTCCGATTGCCGTTGCGCTCATGCTCAAGGGCCTGTCGCCTGGCGCCGCGTTCGTTTTTCTGGCCGTCGGCTCAGCCACAAACATTTCATTTATGCTCGTCATTGCCGATGTCATGGGCAAAAAGATCCTTGGTGTCTATCTTACAACGCTCACCCTGCTGTCCATCGGGATGGGCTTTGCCCTGGACGCGATTTTCCGTCTCGTCGGCACGCAATCGCTCCAGGGGAAACTGGTTCTTGATTATTCCGAACGCCCCGGGTTCTGGACCATCGGGTTTTCGACAGCTTTTCTTCTGACCCTGCTTGTGTCGCTTGCACGTATCGCGGGCGATAAGTTCGGCATAAGCGCCCGGTTTGGCCGTCCTTCCAAGTCCGACGATTCCGTCGCACGTACGATTACTGTCGGCGGAATGACGTGCCGCACCTGCGGAGACCACGTGGCCGAGGAACTTTCGAAAGTGAAGAACGTTTCAGGCGTGACCATTGACCTTCGGGCCTCCACCGCAACCATAACCGGAAATGCCGACCTTGACGATGTGAGAAGAGCCGTCGAGCGCGCCGGGCTCGAGATGCGGTCGCAGGCGGAATAGGGTTTTGCCGTATGCTGCAACGGCAGCGCTGCGCCTGCAAACGGCGACATTTGTTCCGGCACGGCAAAGCCCGTTACATATATATTTATCCATCTCATGAAACCATCCGACCCCGCAAAGAAACTGTTTCTCGTCGACGGCCATGCCATCGCCTACCGCGCCTACTTTGCGCTTATCAAGAACCCTTTGACAAACTCAAAGGGCCAGCCCACCGGCGCGGTGCTCGGATTCGCAAATTACCTGCTCAAGCTTCTGGGAGAGTACGCCTGCCCCTATATCGCGGTGGTGTTCGACAGCCCCGTTCCCACCTTCCGGCACGAATTGTTCAAGGAGTACAAGGCGAACCGCGAGGAAATGCCCGCCGACCTGCAGTCGCAGATTCCTCTTATCCGCAAACTCGTTGACGTGTTCAACATCCCCGCGCTTATCCGGCCCGGTCTTGAAGCCGACGACATCATTGCGCATATTACCAAGCGCGCCGAGAATGAAGGGTTCGAAGTGTTTCTTGTCACGCGCGACAAAGACCTGATGCAGCTCGTTGGGCCCCGGGTGCACATGCTGTCGTTCGAATCGAGCGGCGGGATAGAAACCATCGGTCCCGATCAGGTGAAGGAGAAGTTCGGCGTGCGTCCGGAACAGATTCGCGACCTGCTCGCGCTCATGGGAGATTCGTCGGACAATATTCCGGGTGTGCCCGGCGTCGGGCCCAAAACGGCGCAGAAGATCCTGGAAAAGGCGGGCACGATCGACACACTGCTCAACGATCCGTCGTGCGTGGGCAACGAGAAATTGCAGGCAAAGATCGTCGAGAACAGGGAAATGCTGCTCCTGTCCCGCAAGCTGGCAACGCTTCACACCGACATTAACTACGACGTTACCATCGATGCCCTCGCGGCCAGGCCTGTTCACAAGGAAGATGCGGCGGAGTTCTTCAAGGAGCTCGATTTCGTTTCCCTGCTCAAAAATCCGCTGTTTGCGCAGGAGAAGAGGCTTGACTATCGCGTGACAGTCGCCGCCGGCATCGGACAGGTGGAGGCCTTTGCGGCGAAGATCGAGCATTCGAAACAGGTGTGCATCGACACCGAAACCACGAGCCTTGCGCCGCGCCTGGCCTCGCTTGTGGGTATCTCCCTTGCTGTTGATAAAGAAGAGGCGCTGTACGTGCCCGTGGGACATACCGCCGACGGTGGGGAAGGAAACCTGCAGCTTGCCGATGTCCTGCGCGTGTTGAAGCCGGCAATCGAATCAAAGGCAATCGCCAAGATCGGCCAGAACCTCAAATACGATTATCAGGTCTTCAGGAACAACGGCGTTACCATGCGCGGGCTTTCGTTTGACGCCATGGTGGCCGGCTACGTCATGGATCCGGGAAAACGCAATTACAGCCTCGATGCAATGGCTGCCGAATTCCTTGGCGTCTCGACCACGCCGATTGAATCGCTGATCGGCAAGGGAAAGAATCAACTCTGTTTCGCTGAAGTGCCGATTGCGGATGCGTCGCGGTATTCATGCGAAGACGTAATCCTGCCGCTGTATCTCAAGGATCTTTTTGAGCCAATCATGTCCGAAAGAAACCAGACATCGCTGTTTCGGGACATCGAAATGCCCCTGGTGAGCGTGCTTGCCGACATGGAATGGGAGGGAGTCGCAATCGACCAGGCGCTTCTTTCGCGCCTGTCGGAGGAATACACAAAGCGGCTTGCGAATATTTCGGCGGACATTTACCGGCTTGCCGGGGAAGAATTCAACCTTAATTCACCCAAGCAGATCTCCGCAATACTTTTTGACAAGCTCAACCTGCCCAAATCAAAGAAGACCAAGACCGGCTTGTCCACCGACGTTGACGCGCTGGAAAAGCTGCAGGACAGCCATTCCATTGTGCCCAGGCTCCTGGAATACCGTGAGATTCAAAAGCTTCTCTCAACATACATCGATGCGCTTGGCCCGCAGGTTCTCAAAGAAAGCGGCCGGCTTCACACCACGTTCAACCAGACCATTGCAGCAACGGGCAGGTTGTCGAGCACCAATCCTAATCTGCAGAACATACCGGTTCGCACCGACGCGGGCCGGGCAATTCGCGAGGCCTTTATTGCGCCGAGCGGCACGTCCCTAGTCTCGGCCGACTATTCGCAGATAGAGCTTCGCATCCTTGCACACGTGTCACAGGACCCCTTTCTGCTGGCCTCGTTCCATGCCGACAAGGACATTCACACCCAGACAGCGTCGGCAATATATGGTGTTTTCCCGGAAATGGTGACGCCCGAGATGCGGCGGGCCGCTAAGACCATCAACTTTGGTCTCATGTACGGCATGGGACCGGTCAACCTCGCTCGCCAGCTGGGCATATCGTTCAAACAGGCGCAGGAGTTCATCGGCAATTACTTCAAGCAGTTTCCCACGATCCAATCGTACATGACGTCGAGTATCGAACGGGCGCGCGCAAGTGGATTTTCGGAAACGCTGCTGGGCAGGCGGCGCTACCTCCCCGAAATAAACGCCGACACCCGCCAGGTGCGGGAAGCAGCCGAGCGCACGGCGATCAACACGCCGATCCAGGGTACGGCCGCCGACATCATCAAGATTGCCATGATTCGCATCAGTGAAGCACGCTCGTCGTCGCCGTGCGCGTTCACCATGATCCTGCAGGTGCACGACGAGCTGGTGTTCGAGGTGAATCTCGGCTGCGAGGAACAGTTTAAACAATGGGCCTGCGCCATGATGAGCGAGGCGTATAAGCTGTCGGTGCCCATCAAGGTAGACGCGGGATCGGGGAAGAACTGGAGCGAGGCGCATTAGAACTAGAGTTCAAAGTTTAAAGTTGACAGTTGAAAGTCAAGAGCAGACAGACCGTAATCCCGGAGTTTCCAGTGCCCCTCAGGGGCTCAGGGGCATCCTAGGCAGGCAATGTCCCTCAAGTTAAACCATCACACCCTCAACTTCCAACATTTGACTTTCAGCTTTAGACTTTCAACTTTCCTCCTACTTGCAACACCTGAAATCCGCATACGGACACTCTTTTCCCGCCTTGACAACCCTGATGAGCACTTCGCCGGGAATTGGCGCGGGGGCCGGTGCATCGGCAAGGCGAAGCGGGCCGTCGAAGATCACGGCTTTCATCGCAGCAACCCCAGAAGCTCTTTTTCGAGAGCAAAGTACCGCGGCATTGCCATAGTGACGGATGCGACTTTTTCCCGTTCCATGGCGCGGCGGGACAGGATTTCGTCGAATCGCTCCTGCAAAGAAACGACTTTGTCTTTGCAGCGCGCATCGGCGTAGGCCACAATCTTGTTCTCCAGCGATTGCGGCAGGAGGGAAGGGTCGGCCTTGCCTCGCAGGACCGAAATTTCGTAGAGGCTCCCGTGCATCACGATGGCGGCGATATCGGCCAGCCCTTCCCGCTTGAGGATGTCCACCGAATTGACTTCGTGGTCGCCGCCGGCGCTCCTGCCGATGTCGTGCAGCAACGCGGCCACGCGGACTTTTTCGGGATTTACGTCAAGGGAAGGATTGCGCGCGTGAATTCCGGTCGCCAGGCCGAACGCGAGTTCCGCAACGGCCTGCGAATGGGCGATACGCCTTACGTCAAGTCCGTGCTTCCGCAGCAACGCGATCGCCTGTTGTACGGTTATCATGATACAAAACGGTTGTCCTCACTGCGGAAAGCTTCATCAACCTTTAAACTATTTAACTTCTCAACTTTTCAACATTCGTCCTGCTATTTGAAAAACTCCTGATACAACGCGTTTACCGCCTTTGTCTCGTCGGACGCGTCGATGCCGAAAATCATGCTTATTTCGGAACTGCCCTGATTGCACATCTTGATATTGACGCCCGCGTTCGACAGTGCCGCGGCGGATTGGGAAAGAACGCCAATTTTGTGCAGGAGGCCTTCGCCCACCACGGCCACCAGCGCAATGCCGAATTCGGCCTTGATATCGTCGGGCTTGAGCGTGACGTCGATGAGCCGGATTATGTTGTTGACGTCTTCCGGCTTGAGCTGGTTCTGGTCGAGAATGATTGATATGTTGTCGACGCCCGACGGACAGTGCTCGTAGGAAAGATTGAGGTCTTCGAGAATCGACAGGAGACGCCGCACGAAGCCCTTTTCGCGGTTCATGAGGAATTTCTGCAACGTAAAGCTGCAATACCCGCCGCCGCTGGCGATGCCGGTGACATCGCGCTGGCTGGGAAGTCGCTCCGACAGGATAAGCGTGCCGGGATTATCGAGGTTAAAGGTATTGCGCAACCTGATCGGGATCTTCTTTCGCATGATGGGACGCACCGCTTCTTCGTGCAGCACGTTGAACCCGATGTACGACAATTCACGCATTTCC
>Ga0182027_10005617_pt1 | contig 19021 bp, 22 predicted proteins | sample 712E1DmetaG_FD_121300 | JGI IMG/M metagenome (GOLD analysis project Ga0182027, IMG submission 121300) | Permafrost microbial communities from Stordalen Mire, Sweden - 712E1D metaG (Illumina Assembly) | ecosystem: Environmental > Terrestrial > Soil > Wetlands > Permafrost | place: Sweden...
CTAAAGCGCGGGTTTGAGTCCGTGTCGGCCCGGTGCAGCTCCTGCCACCGGCTGGCGAGAGCAGTCTCAACCGACTCGACGACAGGTTCGGACCGAAACTGTGTGGCTAGTGCGTCTGCTGCATTTGCAACTAATCCGCGGAGGTCTTCCGACCACTTCGCTGCCCGCCACAACCTGCTCCTCAAAAAGGCCGTGACGTGACGCGCACCGTCGCGAAACGCCGGCACATAGATCATCTGGATCCGCGCCCGGTCCGCTGGGCGCAGCGGACTCCACTGTTCATCCGTGTACTCGTCGTCGAACGTCTGCACCACACGGCGGGACTCCGAAACCGTGCCGTCAACAGAACCGTCAGCGGTCCACGTAGCCTCAAGCCGGAACCGGCATTTCAGGTTCCCTTCGTCGTCAGCGGCCATCTGAAGGAAGAACTCTGGCACCGCGTCCGCCTGCTCGTTCTCGTCGTCCAGCTCCGGGAACGCGATGATCACCTCGATTGCCAGATTTCGAAAGTCAGGTGCGTCTTCCTCGTCGGCAGGCACATGGAAGTCGTCGCCACGGATCTCCCTTTGCTCCTGGGTGATCCCGAAGAGTCGCAACAAGCCTAGGAATGCTGCTGTCTTGCCCGCTCCATTAACGCCGATCATCACCGTCAACACGGGGTCCAGGTCGATCCGAACGGGGACTGGTCCGAAGCACTGGAAGTTGGTCAACGTGAGGCTTTCGATATACACGGGCGGAACCTCCGTCAGACCGTAGATGCCCTCGCACGGCGTCGACGGATCACGCTAGCCCTCAATCTCGGACACCGGTTGAGCCAGCCTCTGCCCTGTTGAACTCGTGCACTCGTGACGACCTTGGCGCCTGCACGGTCCTGCAGGCTCACGAGATGGCTGCCGCCGTCGTAGGTGTAGCCGGTTTGTTCACTGAGTTTCAGGTGGCACCCGGGCAATGGCTCAGGGGACAACCGCAACTGCCGACCAGCACACGCATGATCCTGATTCGTTCCCGGACACGCCAATTGGCGCCCGCCGAGGGGTCTAGAGGCCAGCTAGCCGAGGAGCTTCGCTTTCTGTGTTTCAAATTCCTGGGGGCTGAGGACGTTCTGATCTCGTAGCTGCGTGAGTTTCAGTAGTTCGTCGGCAATCGACGGACGCGAACTAGTCCCCTTCAAGCCCCCCGGCGCTGCAGGCCCGATCCGTGGGGTCAGATCCTCTAGGAAGGCCCTCGCAACGCGGGTTCGCATGCGCCGTAGCTGCTCGACGCCCCCTGATCCCCCTGCCGACGAGAGATGGATGCTTGCGACCCATAACAGATTCTTGAGAGTGGCATCCTGCACTCGGTCGAGAGGCAAGAAGCGCACTGCGCGGTGGAGAACGCCATAGGAAATGATGACGCGCTGGTTGCTGAGGACAAAGCGTGTTCGCCTGCGCCAGATCTCCCAGAGACCAAGGGTGAAAAGGTAAAGGGGAATCGTCGCCAACGGCGATGGGCGCACCTCTCGGACGACAACCTCTCCCGGTAGGAAACTCAGCTGCGCCACGGTCTTCCCCTTTCGATTTTCTCTTGGGGAGTGAGCGCTCGTTGCTGGAGCCAGGCTCACCCGCCTCCATGGTCAACGTTGTCCTCATTGACAACAACTACATATCGACCGCTTGCTGCACTTCCTTGAGGAACGTTGCAACAATGTCACTGCCACGATAGCTCCCTCGGCGCTCGCACGAGCTGACCAGGGATCGTCGTCTCTGGCTCACCCGTCCGGCTCGTGCGGCACCGATGGAGCAGGCGTTGACCGCGCGGCTCATTCAGCCAAACGACCTTCCAGATGTCGGCGGGCGACCGCGTGAGGCGCCTGCTTCAGCCTGTCAGGAATAGAGGCCGTCGAGGAGATCGAGGTCTTCGGGACTTTGCCAAGCGCCAATGTCACCAGCCCCGCGTGGTGTTGAGCACTCCGATGATCGAGTAGCCCCCCAAGTAACCTCTGACCAGCGCAACACCTTTTCGATTGCTGCACGCCACCGGATTCGGCCGTTGCTTACAGTATTGACATACACACGGGCAGAACTACCCCCGCGCCGAAGTTCGATGCCGCGGTAGTTCTACGGGACAACAGACGTACGGTCGGCGCGCCGTAGCAGTTTGTCGTACCCACCCCGGTAGTGCCGCTGATCAAGAACGTCGATAAGAGCAGCAACGTCCGCCTCGGTGACCTCGAACGCGCCGTCCTGGATATACCGGGCAGGGTCTTCGTTAAGCCCCATAACGTAGTCGTGGACCATGTCTATCGTGAGCTTGGCAAGATGTTCAGTCTGGATGAGAGCCTGCAAACGGCCGGCGAGCAAGGGCCGCTTGATGCACGCCGCTGTGATGCACGCAAGAGCAGTGTCCGAGAACCTCAAGTTTGATGTTTGCAGCTGGGTCACATGCGTGGGCACCGCGGTTGCCGCCACCTTAAGATCGACGAAAAGTCGAGCAAGAGCGTCGGGCTTCAAGGCTGCCAGGTTGTCGCCCTCCACGATGAGATCGAAGTCAGATTCGAAGATAAGCACTGGGTCATCGATTCGTGTGACATCTTGTCCGACCAGTCCCAACAGGCGACCTGTCTTGAGAACCGATCCCGGGTTGTGACGCTTCAGAAACGCGATTGAGCTAGTCCGGTTGCTGAAGACGACCGCATAGAACAGAAACGTCTGACCGCGTGCGCTATCGGCCGGAATGGGATCGAGACTTCCAGGCGTTTTCAGCAAGTCGACCAGGACACTGGCCTCCTCCTGCTCGTCCGGAGGTTGTTCCATCGCCGTCTTCGGCCGTCGCCCCGGGGGCCGCCGCTTCGGCCGCGTTGGAAGCTGATCAATAGTGAGCAAGAAAACCTCGTCGTCTTCTAGTTGGGCCGCTGGGTTGTAGGCGCGCACTGTGCGCCGACCGACTTCGGCTAACGATGCCAGGGATCGTTGTCGTAGCTCTTGGTGCATCTCGCGCGCAAGATTGAGCCGACCTGCCGCGATGCCGGAGCCCTTTCGCCAACCGAGAACGAGCGCGGCAGTATTGGGAAGCGTTCGGCGTGTCCACTCCTCAGCGGTTCTCACGACTTCCTCGATTCTCCAGCATCACTCCAGCCACGTCGACCACGCTCATGATCTGCCCTGCCTCGGGTCCGATTCGAGTCACCAGATACTGCTGTTTGCCCTCGTTGTAGTGGACTTTCAGGACACGGTACCCGAATAGGTAAAGCGTCGGGTTGACACGCACCAGGTCGGACCGGACGTAAATCACTAGACCAACCAGGAGGAAGAGGGAGTAGGCCAGGAGATCACGCCATCCTGGGCTCGGGACGGTCACAAAGGGCAGGAGATAGGAGGCGAGGTAGCCGCTGACCTCACCGCCAGTGTCATCGGCGGACTGCACCGTGATGTCATGCGGTTCCAGCCCGGACTTCACTTTCCGCGTGATGCGCCAAGTATCGAGAACCCCGACGAGGAACAAACCAAGGCAGACGAGTCGCAACGCTTGGCCGTCGAATCGAATGGCCAAGATTCCAAAGAGGGTGGCATACGAAGATAGGAACAGCCGTGCCCGCGCGGCAACCTCCGTCAGCTCTGCCCGAGCGCTGTACTTCGGACCGGTGTCCGACACTCCACGAGTATCCACCTTGGCAACGGTAGGCGCGGGGTGTCACACCGGTTCCGGTCCCGACTTCGGCGGCTCAGATTGACGATCCCGACACCACACCCGCTGTGAACTGGGATAATGGAACTATGGGAACGCAGAGGTTGGATGCCCTGGCCGCCGATCCGCGAGCTTTCACAGAGTCGTTTCGTGAACACCACTGACTGGACCGCGGTCGCGGCTTGCGCGACGGCGGCGATGGCGATCGCCACGTTCGTGTTGGCGCTCAAGACCAAGTCGATGGCTGAGGGAACGAAGGCCGTCGGGAAGGCGACTCTCCAGGAGGCTCAAGCAGTCGAGAAGCAGGTCGAACAGGTCGAGCGTCAAGTCGCTATCTCAGCGGCAGCACTACGGGTGAGCGCTCAGCCGTGGTTGGCTTGGGAACCCTCCTTTGAAGTTGATCAGGGCGATGGTGGTCCGTTCGACTTTAGGCATGGCTCCATTTACTCCCCGGGCTGGCACACTGGTCTCAGTGTCAGTGAGCGGGATGATTCGGTTATCGGGTGGTTCACTGTTCGAAATGTCGGCAACGGCATTGCCCTCCTCGACATGTCGTCCAGCTGTATCTACCCCAAGAACGGCACCGTCGCCTACGAGGACATCCATCCGAGCGTCGAGACGCCGGTGGTGCCGCGTGGCGGCACGGTTGATGTGGAGTTCAAGATTCCGGCGACCCACTCTGCGGATCAGCAGAAGATGACGCTGTTGCAACTCACTGGTGGCGGGGGACACCAGTTGTTCACGATTGAAGTGGCTTATGGCGACTCGCTCGGGAACGCTGGGACTTCAGCAAAGTTCAGAGCCCACCGGCCCGATGAGAACAGTGAGTGGTCGATCTTCGAGGTTGAATACAAGCTTGATGACGGGAAGGTCATCACCACTCGCAGGTTTGGATAACCTTAAGGACCCCAACTCATCGGGCGAAGCAGGTTCGGAGCGAGTGGATCGGTCTGACGGTACCTTCAAGCCGAACGCCGCCGGACGGGCTCGACGAAAGTTAATGAGCTGGTTCAGTGGTTGAAGAAGAAGTTTTCCGGCTCGAACTTCCCGACCTCGATGAAATGGATGAGGCGGAGCAGAACCGCGAGGTGTATGCCTGGGCCGGTCTCGCCCTGTACTTCGCTCAGGTATTCGAGCAAGGCATGATCCACGCCGTTTACCTGGCCCAAATCGCCAACGGTACCCTGGCTATGGAATTCTCCTCGGCTGACGCTTTCCACGAAGTCGTCGACAAGCAAACCGCGGGCGCGATCATCAAACGTGTCTTCAAGCACGCCGCCCTGTCGGCGGAGGTAGCTGATCACTGTGCCGAATGCGTCGAGAAGCGCAACTTCTTGGCCCATCGCTTCTTCAGCGAGCGCTCAGAACTGTTCTTCCACCCGGGAGGTCGGCGTCTGATGCTGGAGGAACTGCGCGTGATGATCGAGACTTTTCAGTGTGCCGACGCCGAACTCGAAGCGGTGATGTTCGGGTATGGCGAGAAGATCAACTTCACACCGGATTTGGTCCAGCAGCTGATGCGAGCGATCAGTGAAGAAGCGCACCCGGTCGGCCGCAATCCTCAGGAGGTGGTCGACGAGATCATCCGTCGAACGCGGCCCGAGTGGCCGGAGAACTGTTAGTCCTCGTCCCCGAGCTCGACGCGGTGCGAGTCGACTTTCGTTGCGATATGAGGACACACCATCCTCTCATCACCTCGTCAAAACCCGCGTCGATGCGGTCGCGGTCGAAGTCCTGGTACTCCGGATCAGCAACGCGTTCGCGAAGCTGCGGAGCGCTAGCACGAGAGGCCTTTCTCCGATCCACTAATCCCGGTGTTCACTGACCGAAGCACCTTCCCGGTGCTGATCAACTCCGGGGTGGAAGAGCTCTGCGATCCCGTTGAATGCCGCTCGCGCTTCGTCCGGTGCATCATCGCTGATAACGAGATTCAGCTGCATGGGCAACCATTGATCGAGTGAGCTGATCATCACGCCAAGGCCCGCGTAAGAAGCGCCTTCGCCCTTCAGCTTCTCCTTCAAGACGTCCGTCCATACGGCCGGCAAGCGGAGGAAGGCGTCTCCGACCCGCGAGATGTCCAACAAGAGCACCGTCGGCATCTTCTGCGCTTGACGTCGCTTCTCGTCGATCTTGTTGTCGATCTCCTGCTCGATCTCGCTCATGTGGTCCTTCAGCTCGCTGGTGAGCCGCTGGCCGCTCATCGAAACGTGCACAGCGTCGAACTCCGCGGCGCCGATTCCGATCGTGAGTCCTACGGCGTCGAAGCGGAGACTTCCGGGTCCTCGTCGTGCGACCGCGGCTACCTCCTCCGCGATCTCGACCACGCGACCGGAGCCGAGATGGAGCGGACGACCGTCGAACGTGAGGATGATCTGCAGACCGGTGAGGCCGACGGTTTGATGCTTGATTTCCCCATGGAGCGACCACGGATCGTCGATCGCTCGCGAACCGACCTCGATGCCCCACTCGACTCCTGCGAACACAAGGTCTGGATGGTCTTTCGCGAACTCGAACGCGATGCCCGCGTGAGCGAAGAGCGACGCAGTCAACAGTTCGGAGCGCTGCTCCATTGATGCAGCCTGGGACGTGATCTTGCGAAATGCCTCCCTCTTCCGCGCGATACGTAGCGGTTGCGCTTTGTTGATCGGACGGAGTAGCTCGTCCCACGTCGCGAGATAGACCTCGGGAATCGCGGGATCACGCAAGGGATGTGCCGATGATGCGCCCTCCATCCAGAGTGACAGTGACGGGAATTTCCGCTGCTCGTTCTCACTGGTCACAGCGCCACTGTACGAGCAGGTGCAAGGTCAGGGGAGCTGGATCACCGGGCTGTTCTGGGCACGTGTCGTTGAACCACGGCACTGTGATTCCGAGATAGGGCTTGCCTGATGAGCAATGCCAGAGGACCGGTTGGAGCCGGCTGCCCAGCCAACCGCGGACCGTCGGATCGGGCAGACTTGGTGGTTATGGCTGACCTCCAGCGATGTGTCGTGCAGTTCATTCATCCTGGTGGCGAGCACGGCCCCGACGAGGCGGGCGGCAAGCGGTGGAATCGGCGACCTCACAAGCGGAAGTTCCTGCGAGTTCCTGGTGAGTATCTCACTGCTCGCGACGGTGGGGCGCAAGAGGATGATCTCGTCTTTTGGGGTGAGTGGGAGCCCGAATCGGATGTATCGCCGATCGCTGCACCGGTAGCAGCCGGTCCGAAATTTCTCCACCAGCCGTACTACGTGCTCCCGCGCGCATACCCCGGCGATCTTCAGAACACAGATCCGTTCGTCTTCGGCGATCACTTCTTGTACACACTCTGTCGGCAAACGAAGCCGATCGGTGGTCGCGCGCGACCGACCTTCCTCCGCGATCTCGCAGCAGGCTCGCTGATCCTGTTCGGCTCCTTCAAAGGTGGTGGGTTCGTTCTCGACACGGCGTTCGTCGTCGCCGACGGAATATTGCATGATGCCGAAAGTTGGCCGTCCAGCTTGTGCGGACTGATTTCCGACACGTACGCCGACGTAACGATGCGTTCCACGTACCAGACAGCATGGCCGCACCAGCTTCGATTGTACTGCGGAGCAACGCCGGCGACGCGTCTCGAAGGCATGTTCAGCTTCGCGCCTTGCCTTCCTGCTCGGGTCGGAAGCTCGGGATTCGCCCGACCCACCGTGGCGCTCAAGGACATCATCACTCCCGGGTTGATGATGGGAGCGAAGGCGACTCGCGGACTGTCCCTGGATGCTGTAGTGGCCTTGTGGAACTCCGTCGTCAAGCAGGTTCTCGATCAAGACCTCGCGCTGGGCACGCGATTCGACATTCCTGAACGGCGTGACTCGTGAGTAGACCGACCGATCCCGCTGAGGATGGAGACATTCCGCCATACGTTGTCGAACGCATCCGCAGGTCACCTCCTCTGGACTGCTACGTCCTGCCCGGATCGACGCCTGTGGTCGCGTTCGGTGATGTGCGCCGTGCACACGTCGCGACTCTCGGCCTGAATCCAAGCCGGATCGAGTTCAAACAGCGAGGCGTAGAACTGGACGGACCGGTTCGACGCTTCGAGACCTTGCAGTCACTCGGCGTTGAGCACTTGCGGGACGCACCTAACTCGGTGGTGTTCCGCGTGTGGCATCGGTGCAACCAGTACTTCCATGGCAATCCGTATAGTTGGTTCAGCCGCCTGGAGGAACAGCTGAACGTCCTAGGCAGTTCGTACTTCGCAGACACTGCTTGCCATCTCGATCTCTCTCAGTGGGCGACAGATCCCACGTGGAACGGTCTTCCGGTTGAGGCGAGAGAGCGGCTCATCTCAGAGGACGCCGGATTCCTACTCACGCAGCTCCGCTCGGAGCAGATCGCGCTTCTCCTGTTGAACGGGAGAGCTGTCGTCAACGCGTTTCGGTCAGTTCTCAAAGGGCAATTGGAAACGGTTGGAGAGCTCACCGATCGTTCCGTCACGACTAAGCTCTATGTCGGCACGATCGGCACGACGCGAGCAATTGGCTGGTCCATGAACCTGCAGTCGTCCTTCGGCGTCACGAAGGACTTGCGCGCCAAGCTCGCGCAACGGGTGAGTGAGATGGCGTTCTAGCCCAGCGGGCGGTTGTGGACGCACGGTGCCGCTCGACGAAGTGTTCGAAATTCTGGGCAGGATCCGAGAACACCTCCACAGCCGCCTCTCGCACCTGTGCGAGGACGACGGTGCCTATGTCAATGTTGCTCACGTCCGTTATCAGATTGAGCAATTCGACACCGTGCTTGAGGTCAGTGTTCCAGCTAGGAATGAGCCTCTAGGATCCGTCTGAGACATCCTGGCGCGAAAGTGTTCTCGATGAGCGACCAACCTTCGGAAACGGGCCGAGCCTGCGTTTTCTGCGGCGGCCGCGCCGGCAGCGCGGAGCACATCTTCGCGAACTGGATCAACGACGTCTTTCCCGTCTTGGTCGTCGGCGAGCCCCAAGCGGTGCTTGGTACTCTCGCCCGCGACGGCGATTCCACCGAACGACGCTGGAAGTCGACGGGCGTTGCGACGCAGATCACGAAAGAGGTATGTCACGAGTGTAACACGGGCTGGATGAGCCGACTCGAAGGGAAGGCGAAGCCACTGCTCACTCCGATGATGACCGGCGTTCCGACAAGGCTTACGCTTGATGAGCAGATCACCGTCGCCACGTGGGCGACGAAGACCGCGATAACTGCGGAGCTGGTCCACGGTCACGACTTCAACTTCAGCCCCGAAGAGCGACGAATCGTGATGACGGAGCAGCGGCCGCCAGCGCACGTCGCAGTGATGGCGAGCGCCATCGAGACTGACATCGGCCCATGTCGCGCGACCGTCGCGCGCGGACAGGTCGTCAACGCGACGAACGAGGTCGTCGCGTGGATGCACGTCCACACCGTCCAGGTCGGGACTCTCGTCTTTCAGGTCCTACGCTCGGACCCGCCAATGGGCGGCGAGGTCGCGTTCAAGACCGTCCAGTTCGCCGCCCCGATCGAGATCCCTATCTTTCCTCCGAGCCCAAATTTCTCTTGGCCACCGAAGACGGTTCTCACCGAGGACCGATTCCTCGCGCACACCCAACGCATCGGATCGAACATCGCCATCGAGAGCTTCCTGGACAACCAGAAGCCGTTCACCTTCTAGAGCGGTCCGGACCGACGACCTGGCGCAGCGGGTCCGCGCCGTCTGCATCGGCCACAAGCTCGAACCTGACGGTGACCTTCGTCGGCGACACCGCCAAGGAGATCGACTCGTGGTTCGTGGAGGAGCGGGCCGCCGAGAGCGCCGCGCGTCAAGGGCCGTGCGGGGTCGAGGGCGGTGGTTATGTTCTGAGGCCACCGTTCGACCTGTTCCGCGTCCGCGAGACCATCGTTCTGCCCTCGGTGCCGACGCGACGGACGAGGCGATCGCTTGGCTCTCGCTGCAAAGACGAGCGCGGATGGCTCGAGTGGGCCGCTCGTAGCCGCTGGCCTCCGCCCGCGAAGCGCTCGCTCGGCTTCGACATTTCCGCCCAAGCCCCGCGGGGCCGAGGGCCGCGGGCGCGATGATGTGACCGATGTCCAAGAACACGGACGACGTCGTCTTCCACTTCCCGCCCGACTTCCTGTCGGCCGTGGTCGACGCCGTTCCGCTCCTAACCCGCGGCCGGTACGACGTCATCACGTTCTTCCAGGGTTGCGGAGTCTCGCGGCAGTTCCTCAAGAGCGTCAGCGCAAAGATTGCAGCGGATCCGAAGTACAGCAAATACCACGCGACCAGGGAGATTCTGACCCACCTCAACGAGATCGGCGACCGGGGGCTCACCGCCCGGCGGCAGGTCGTCCAGCGCGTATCGCAGTGGGAGGACTTTTCCACCTGCTACCCGGACAACCAGCTGAAGGCCCGGGGTGCCGTTGCGACCGTGGCGCAGCTCGTCAACCAGAAGGACTCCTTTACGCGCATGAACATCGAGCGCGAAAGGGCCCAGGAGCAACACCGCAAGGAGCGCGAAGCGGAGCTGACCGAGCTGCAGCGGCGACGCGCCGAGCTAGCGTCAGTGAAGGACGAGCTCTTTGGGCTGTACTCCGAGCAGAATCCGCGGCGCCGTGGCAAGGCTCTCGAGGGGGTCCTCAACCGGCTATTCGCGGCCTCGGGCATCACCGTGCGGGAGGCCTTCGAGGTCCGCGGCGAGGGGGAGGGCCACGGCATCGTCGAGCAGATCGACGGCGCCATCGAGCTGCGGAACCAGCTCTACCTCGTCGAGATGAAATGGTGGAAGGAAGCTCTCGGCAGGACAGACGTCTCGTCCCACCTCGTGTCAGTCTACGGCCGCAACACCGGTGGCGTCTTCGTCTCGGCGTCCGGGTACCACGACTCGGCGATCGCGGAGTTCAAGACGGCGCTCGCGCAAAGGACCGTGATCATGGTCGAGCTGGAGGAGATCGTCATCGCGCTCTCGATGGACCACCCGATAGAGGACCTGCTCAACGTCAAGGTGCAAGCGGCGACCCTCACCCGCCAGCCGCTCGTCTACCCGCTCGGGAAGCCGAGCTGATAGTGGTATCGGAGGCGTGGCTGCGATACGCGCATCACGGAACGCGGCCGAGAAGGTCCTGGCCCGGAGGGCAAGCTGGTCATGCGGGTTCGATTCCCGTCGCCCGCTCCAGGACCTCTCCCTTGTGAATGGCGCTTTTTGCCACCCACCACTTTCAGAGGTGACAATCGAGCGCCAACACTACGATGTCGCGCTTCTCGGAGCTCCCGTCTGGGTCGCGTCCCCTCCTGCCTTGCCGCTTCGGACCTGACAGATATCGTGGACACGTGCCGGACGGCGATAAGAGTGAGGATAGCCAAGAGCAACCGGGGGCGATCCCGCCAGCTAAGGTGCTGCTTCCTTTCGAGGTCTTGCTGATCGTCAGAGCCGGCAACCTTGGCGACTTGGTCGGAGCGAGAGAGACTGATCAAGTTGACTTCAAGTCGGCCTCCTACAACCTGGACCTCGACAAGGACAAGCAGGACCTGATCGCCGACGTCGCCGAACTCGCCAATGCGCGCGGGGGCGTGCTCGTGTTGGGTGTGAAGACCGTGGTTCACGCAAACGAGAAGGTCGAGGTGGCCTCGTCAGTGCCCGGCTTCAAGGCTGGGCTGGTAGCCGAGGAGCGTTACCGCAAGGTCCTCCAAACCCACATCGCACCACTTGTCAGGGACCTCCGCTTCCACTTCGCCGACGTGGTTGCGGGCGACGAACAAGCGCGCCAAATCGCCGTGATCGAAGTGTCGGCTCAGCACGAGTATGACAAACCCTTCTTCGTTGATCGTTTATTGGACGACCAAGGACAGCGCATGAGCCACGCGATCGCGTGGCCAGAGCGTTCCGGAGATGGCACTCATTGGCACCCGAAGGAACGCGTCCAGCAACTTGTCGCAGCTGGTCTGCGCTCTCAGACCCAGCCCTCAGTCGAGCCAGTGGATCAAGAACCGACCGAGGAAATGGCCGCGGCCTTTCAGGCGGCAGGCGTCGCAGAAGGTACAGCGCGGCTCGGCGTACAGGTGATACCCAAGGTGCCGGCAAACGGCTTCACTGACTTCTACGGGGACGACGCTCAAGCTCTGCGACTGTGGCGTCCCATTCGCGCCTCAGGGTTCGGCTTTGACCTCGGCTGGCACCCACCCGAGCCCCGCGGGAGCCGATTTGTTGCTCCTGACACCAACGCTTCCCTGGTTCTCAATCGACGAGGTATTCTCACCATCGCGTCAAGCTTCGAGATTCGGTCTTTCCTATGGAATTCGCCCGAACCTGGCGAGTTCCTTCAGATCAACCCGTTTGCTCTGACTGAATGGATAGCTGAGGCGGCGCGCTTAGCTTACGAGTTTGTCGGGCCACGTCTGTCCCCGGAAGGTTGGGAGGTCCGCGTCGTCGCCTACGACTTACGTCCTTCCCCGACTGTGCAGATTCGGCCACCGATCGACAACTGGCTGAGCCAAGCCCGACCGACCGCCACGATCTCAGATGCTGAGATAAGCAGGATCGGCACCGGAGACTGGGAGGCCGATTCCTACGAGCTTCTGGTCGAGATCATCGGAACTGTATTCGGGCGACCACCCACCGCTCTGTACGGCGTCGACCATGAAGCGACGCGCGTGGACTTGGGTTCAATAGATCGGTTTCGCGGATAGATCGAAGCTACAGCGCTTCATCCGGTTGCGGTGGTCACGCGCGCACGAACTGTTGCGGCGGCCCCCGACCTGTTCGTTTTCGCGCTGGATGGCACCCCTCATTAATCGGGATCCCCTCAGCTCGATGCTGCCCTCACCTTCGACTGGCGGATCTGAGAACTTTGGAAAGGTGAGCCTGGTCATGGTCATTCTTCGGTTCGCCAGTCCACGTCGACACGCTCAGGCGAGTGAGGAGTCCGGTGTCGACCTCGGCGGTCACCTCGTACCGTCACGATGACCCCGCGCGGGTGCATCGTGGGAGCGTGGCTGAACCTGGGACATATCGCGTGTCGGATGGAAGTCCCGTTCCGTTCGCCGAGGCGAATCGAGCTCCATGACTGAGACGACCTCCGACCCGGCACTTGAAGTGGACCCGAGCGACGACGCGGGTGCCCTCGCACAATCTCGCTTTCAGTTCCAGGTCGAGCTTGCAACCGCCCGCTGTGTCCGCATGCTTGTCGACGACGACATCGTTAGCGTCGTATTCGAGTGGCACGAGGACTATGTGGTGCAGTACCGAACAGCCCTCTCTAAGCTCGTGTCCGTCAAGCATCTCGAATCTTCGCAGCCAAGGTGGACGGTTTCGAGCCTCTGCAGTGATGGCGGTCTGAAGCACCTGTTCGAGCGTTGGCAGAGGGTGGAGGGACGCTGCACATCCCGTCTCCAGACCAATGCCGGGCTCAGAACGGGTGCCAGCGGGACTCCGCGACACCTGCGCCGAGGGCTCGGAGGAAGCGATCAAAAACTGGGCGGAGGTGCTCGCTCCGAAATTCGGTGCTGACGAGTCCGAGGTTGAACAGTTTCTTCGAGGCTTGAAGATTGAATGCGAGCTCCCAGACCGGCACACGATCGCGACGGTCCAGATCGATAGCGTCATGAGGCCGGCTCTTCGTCAGCTTGGGATCGACGATCGCGATGCAGCCCGCCTCTTCTCCCCGGGTCAGGGGTCGTGCAGCTAGGGCGTCCCTAACTGGGACAGTGACCCATGGCGGGTCCGCCGGGTTCGTACTGGGTTCGTAGGGGTTCCGTGGTCGCGACTGAGTGGCGCCGGCAGCTTGTGCGAGACGCGAGAGCGCATTCGTGATCGTCCGGTCCCCTCTGCAGTCGCGTGCTGGTGTGGAGCGCTATTTGGAGTGATTCCTGTCCGAGACTGTTCATCAGCTCTCGTGTGGATGCGCCCATGGAGCCCCGAGATGACGGGATGCTGAGCAGGTGCTAACATATGGTATTACATGGGTAAGAACAGGAGGTAGGGATGACGGATCTCCTCTCGGACTGGGTGCCAGTACTGGCACCGCCGTCGCTAGCTGCCAGGTTCATGCGGGAGGTCGCCGCGCACCTTGAGCTGGCAGGGGGCTTTGACGGACCCCGGGATTGGGACGCCGCGTCGGCGGCGGAGCGGCGATTGTTCTTTCGCGCTGCGACCGCTCGTCAATGGACGCTTTTGGCGCGACTGGCCGATAGCGAGCTTCCAGTGCCCGCAGCGGAGCTCGCAAGGTCCCTCGATACTGGAGTTCCCGATGTCGCTGGCATCGTCGGGCCACTGAACAAGCGGGCGAAGCAGATGGGTTGGGTGTCGCCAGTGCGTCCGCAGAAGTTCTGGCGAGGTCGCAGTGCTGAGAAGGGTCTCGTCGTTCACCCCGCGCTTGTCACCTGGATCAAGTCAAACTATGACCTTGTAAAGGACACACAATGACCACCACCAGCCGCAGTAGATCACGTCGCCGGCAGTCGTTTCTCACCGACATCCTTCTCGGCTCCAACCCCACCGACGAGTCCCGCTGGACACAGCGCACCGGCTGGCTCGCCGACATTGCTCAAGTCGGATGCAAGGACGGGGATTGGACAGTGAAGTGCAACCTCAGCTGCATTGGGCCGGGCACCGTGGGCTGGTTCGCTCGTTTTGGTGACGAGGGGCGACCCCCGCTCGCGGGGTTCATCGTGTGCTCTGGTCCACCTCTGGAGTACGAATTCGAAGACAAGATTGGCTCCCTGGTGCGGGAGTGGTATCTGTCAGGTCACCTGCATGGCTGGACACCCCAGCTGTGGGTGTCGGGCAGCGATATCGAGGCAGCGGGTTGGCCTGCGACTCGCGCCCCGTGGGGTTCCACCAGCGTTTACCAGTTCCGTAATGGGGAGCGACTCGACTCAGATTGCGTGAAACTGCTTGTCTCGTTGCTTTGCGACTCTTCGAAACAACACATCGCTGCCGAACATCGGCGCATTGCAGGTTCCGATCCGTGGTGGGCGTGACACGGCACGCGCGAACTGATCAAGTGGACTATCAAACGGGATCCGCTCAGGCCCGGTATGCACCGCGTGCAATAGAACAGATACGGCAGGCCGCAGGCACCTTCTGCGCTGCGCGACCGGTCTGACGTTGCCGAGGCCAAGCGGGCTCTGAACTACTTGTCCTTCGCCAGCCGATCGGCCAACGAGAGCCAAAGCTTGCGATCAATGTCTGAGAGCCTCTCCGCCGCGGCGATCACTTCAACCACCCAGGGCTCCCGCTCGCGGTCGAGCACTTGGACGCCGATCCTCGGGATGAACGCCGCCTCTTCGGACGAATCGTCTGGATCAATGGCCGTCAAAATTTCGCTGTCGACGAAGAGGTCGAGCAGGTTGTCCGCAAGGTCGCTGTGGTCATCTTCGCGATGAACGAGAAACTCGCGGATCTGACTCCGGTGGTAGGTACCCGCCGGTCGGGTCAATCGAGGCAGAACGGCTGCGGCAGCCAGATTGAAGAACTGCCCCGCGGCGGTCGGCGAGTCGACGAGTCGACGCACATCCGTCAAGAGCGGATGCATGTTTCCCCGGTATGGCCGAGACTTGCCGCTCTCCCATCTCTCGATATTGAGACGCGCGGTGCCGATCGCTGCAGCGAATTTCACCTGACTGAGGCGGAGGGCGTGACGGAAGCCGGCCAAGGCTGAAGGGACGTGGACGGTGATCGGCCACTCGCTCACGAGAAAGCTGTGGCGAACAACTCCGAGTTCGTAGCTCGCGACGTTGGGTGCGATCTCGACACAGAGGGCGTTGTGCCAGCTGAGGGCCGATTCACGGGGTATCTCCGCGGGAGCGGGGAACGGACGTGTGCCTTCTCTCTCGAGGCGTTGGAGGAATCCTTCGATGTATCCAAGCGGATCTGCCCTCATCACAAAGATGATGGTAGATCCGTTGTGATGATGGTGTCATGCTTTTCGGCATGACCGTGGCACTGATTTGCTGCCTTCTGGCGCCGGCTGTGGTTGTGGCGACTATTGGCATCGTGCTCGTGGGAATGTGCCGCTTGCTCCATGTACCGCCGCGCGTGGCGGCCGACGCATTGGCTCGCGTTCTCTCTGTTACCTATCCGATGGCCAAAAGACCAGGCTCGAGTTGTGGGGCGACCGAACCTCGGCCGGACTACGGCTTTGGTCGAGAAAGAGGCCGTCATCACGCTCGTCGTCTCGCAGGGAGAAATCGACTGAGCGCGTGGTTCATGCGAGGTCGTCGAGTTCGTCTCGAGTAACTACTGCGCATGGCCGTGCTTTAGCAGCTCGGGGCAGTGACCGACGTGGATGCGCACGATCGGCCGAACCGAGTTCCGCCGGCGGATCCAGGGCTGATCCGATACCGGGACCTACGCGATGAAGTCGAACTCGGGGCCGACGCCCGAGCGGTGGACCTCGACGAGGACGTGCCCATGGCGAACCCGCTTGACGTCGTCCATGTCGTCGACGCGGAGCTCGCCGAGGTCGATCTCGAGTTCCCCGTGCCGGAGATCGCGCCCCAGGCGAGCTGTCCTTTCAGCACCTTGGTCGCCGCACAGGCGTACTCGCTCCACTTGCCTTTCTCGGTCCAGTCGTCATTGAGCTTTGCCAGCGTCCGGATATAGAGGACGAATAGGCCGCGTTCGACGATTAGGAGTGGCAATGCGTCACTCGCCTGAGCGAGGGCGTTGCTCCGGACCCACCCATAGCGATTCCAGTCGAACTTTGGGAGGCACTCGTTGTCGCGGCCAGTGCCGCGCCACTCGTCGCCATTGAGGAGCGACACCATCGATCGAACGACCTTGGCGAGCATGGCCGGGTCCCCTTGAACTGATCCGCTATCAAACGGGGTCCGGTCACGGGGTCCCAACAAGGTGCGCCACCTCTAAGCCACGCGTCCACACTGCATCCATTGTGGCCCCACCTCGGTAGGGACGGTCAGCTCAGGGCGGCCCAACGTCGTCCTCCGTCGGTCGTGCGCCAGAGCGCAGGTTGGACGGCCGTTGGCGCGCCGGGGGCGAAGTCGGTTCCGACCAGCATCCAACCAACGGCAGGTTGACCGGGGAGGAACTGGACCGCGACGGGTCCAAGGCCCACGGGCCACTGTGCTCCGGCCAGCCATGTCTGGGCCATGGATCGGGGCAGCACGTACCTGGTCCAGGTGCGCCCACGGTCGACCGTCTTAAGGAGACCGGTCGCGAGCACGAGCGCTTCCGGCTCTCCGAGCGCGTCTCCGAACCTTGTCAGCCACAGCCAGGCGGCGTCGGGGCTGAGCGCGTCTATGTCGTAGCCGGGCGTGCTCGGGGCTTCTTCTCCTACGGTGGGGACCGAACCGAGAACAGACCAGCGACTACCGACATCGAGGGTCGAGTCGAGTGTCGCCGGGCAACCTGGGAATGCGGCGCCCGAAACGAGCCAGCCTCCTCGCCTGGCAAAGCCGGTGGCGATGACCGGGCCTGCCCCGACGGAAAGCCTGGTGACCGTCCAAACCCTTCCTCCGTTTGAGGTATCGAGCAGGAGGTTAGGGCGACTCGCCGCGCAGGGCAGCGACAGCGCGCTGGCCTGTGAGGGGACGACGACTCGCACCCGGACGGTCGAGATCGCCTGGAGAGCGCCGGTGCCCACAGGCAGGTTTGCCAAGCTCTTTGCTGTGTTGTCCGGGAGCGGGGCCGTCGTCTCCCAGCGGAGGCCACCGTCGGCCGTCGTCAAGACCTCCGCGGTGCCCCCTCCCGTCTCGCCGGTGATGACCAGTGCCCAACCGTGCAACGAGTCGGTGAAGTCGGCACCGAGCAACTCGCTCCCGATCGCGCTCACCTGCCGCCAGGTGCGGCCTCCGTTGCCCGTGGTAAGGAGCGCGCCTGGATCGGCGATCGTGCCCCAGCCGAAACCCATTCTGGAGGAGATGAAGTCGATTCCGTTCACTGGGCTCGGGGTCGGAAGGTCCTGCGTCCAGTCGAGGCCGGCGTCTACGGTGCGTAACACCGCTGTGGAGCTCACTGCCCAACCCTTGGCGGACGGGATGACCATAGAGGTGGGCGTTGCAGCGAAGCCGGCCGTCCGGAGCAGGTGCCAGGTGCGACCGCCGTCGCCCGTTTCGTCGACATGGTCGCGTTCGACCGGACACTGGCCCTCGGTTCCGAGGTTCACAAGGATCTCGGAATGCGGGGCAGCTGCCACAGCGCCGATCGGAGTGCCACACCCGAAGAAAGTCCCAGGAAGAGTGGCCGATGACCAGACCTCGCCCCCGTCCGCGGTTGTCAGCACCTCGTCGAGGCCACAACCGTGCATCGCGCAGGTTGACGGGGAGAACAGCGTGATGGCGCCGAAGTTGGCAGACGCGAAAACAAGCTGGGTCGCGATGTCGGACGGGATCGGAAAGTCCGAACGAGGTCGCACCAAACCGAGCTGTGTCCAGCCTTGCCCTTCATTGGTGCTGTGCAGGACTCGCACCCAGTTCGAAGTCGCCTGGGCGCTGTCCGCCGAGGTGCGTGCCTCGACTGCCCATATGGTCCGGACCAACGATGTGAGCGCTATGACCGGCGCGGCCGTCTGCAGGACTGTCGTCCAGTGCTTCCCGGCGTCGATCGTGCGCTCGATGCGACCGCGACACGGTGCCGGCGGCACAGGCGCACTGCTCGACGTCGCCCTGCACACATCGACAGCCACGAAGCCGACCAGTGGCGAGACAAAGGTCATCGACCAGATCGGTGGCAGATCTCGGCCGACAACAGACCAATGTCGCCCCGCGTCGTTAGTCGAGAGAAGCACATGGCACGGGCGCAAGAGGCCGCCGGTCCCGCATGCGGGACTCGATGCCAGGTTGCCGAGGAGGAAGCCGTCGGACGCAGAAGGAAACTCGAGCGCCGTACCGAGAACCGCTCCCGTCGACCCGACGCGCCACTGGGCTCCGCCGTCGGTCGTTCTCGCAAAGACGCCCGCGCACTTTGGCGAGCAAGATGACCCGGCGACAAACCCGTCGTCCGTCCCTACTGCGGCCACCGCGGAGTAGCTCGTGTCTTGGCCCTGCACAGTGGAGGGCGAGAACTCCGCGTGTACGACTTTCGTCACGCAAAGGGTCCCGTCCAAGTGAGCTGCGCACGACTGCCCCACTGTCGAGGCGGATGTGGCGGTGTTCGTTGCGGCCGCGATGCCGATTGCCGCCAAGACAACTGCTGCGGTGACGAGATAGCTACGCGTGTCGTCACATTCTCATAGCGCTTGAGGCAATTGTTGTCGCCTCCCGGCAGTTGCAAGACCTCTCAAAGACCCCTCGGAGGCTCGCTCTCATGCTCCTGCAGCGCGATCCACAGTAAGACCAATCCGCGTTGACGAACGACTGCTACCCCCACACCTCTTCCGGCCTGTCCCGTCGGCAAAAAAGCCAACATTCGAGCCAACAAACCCGTCCCAGAGCGTC
>Ga0182027_10005620_pt1 | contig 19018 bp, 20 predicted proteins | sample 712E1DmetaG_FD_121300 | JGI IMG/M metagenome (GOLD analysis project Ga0182027, IMG submission 121300) | Permafrost microbial communities from Stordalen Mire, Sweden - 712E1D metaG (Illumina Assembly) | ecosystem: Environmental > Terrestrial > Soil > Wetlands > Permafrost | place: Sweden...
CACCTCCGCTTCACGCACCAACGCCACCAGTCCTTTCACTTTGGCCTTAGCCTCGGACGTGGTAAAGCACCTTTCGAGTTTTTCCTCTTCACTTTCATCGAGCGGCACGATAACCGTGATTTCACCACTATTCGAATCGACTCGCGCCTTACCATCCAGTTCTGGAAGAAGTACCACTGCAACGTTAGTATCGATGTCCACAAGCGAAACCCTTGCAGTCCTTGGTTGCATCCCCAGCGAGAGGGTGCCTTGGGGTACCGGAATTATGATTCGCTCTGCCTCGGCAGTTGTGAATCCGTTGTTCTCCAAGGCCTCACGCAATTCCGAGAGAACCTCTCCAATCGATCCTGAAACCGAGAAGGCATATGAACAATTCAGGTCAGGGTGTCGTTTCGCCCGGGCGTCAGGGAGCCTCAGGATCCGTCCCACGATCTGTTCGATGGCTGTGGCAGATCGCGTTTCTTTAAGGCTACATAGAACATAGGCGAACGGGCAATCCCACCCCTCACGCAGCTTCTGGACGGTTATAATGAAGCGAACGGCACAATCTTGCGATTTTATCTCTTCGGCAGTTGGAAGTTCATCGAGGATTCCCACCGAAATTACCACTTCATCCTTACTGATTCCAAACTCTTTCACCAGTCGTTCGCGAAGGGGTTCACACGCATCCACCCGCTCCGCCTGTAACAGTAAAATGGGCCGCAGATACTCGCCAGTTTCCTGGCCTTCAGCTATTGCCAATTGTTCGAGACCGGCGCGCAAGGTGACAGCTTCGGCCAAGAGTTCATCCCGCTGACTCGGGTGGCGCGTGATGACCCGAAGGGGTAGTTTCACCATATCCGCGGCTTTCAACTCAGCGGCGGAAACGTGATGTAGGACATTTGAAGGTTGTTTTGTCCGGGCTGGGGTTGCTGTGAACTCGACGATACAGGAAGGCAGAGTATTCCCAAGGGTGGAAAAACTCAACTCTGTGCGAGCATTGTGCGCTTCGTCTACAATGACTATGGGTCGGCGAAGACGGAGCATGTTTACGAGCGATGGCACCGGCTTTCCATCTCCTCCGGGTAGCAGGTCAACGAGTCTTTCTGGAGGGAGGTTCAACAGATGTTCGGAAAACGAACCGTTCTGTTCGTAAACCTTCCTCCCCGTTGTGTCTTCAACGCGGAACGCCTGAATGGTCGCGACTATGACAACGGTTTGGCTATCGACTGTGGCCCGGGAGAGATGCAAGGCCTCCTCAATCGTTACGACTTCTACTGTGCCACATGCAAGTTCGAGAGCGCGGCGGTAATCGTGTCTCGGGTCTCGTAGTGCGTTGGCAGTCTGGCTGAGAATGGTGTTGCTTGGGACGAGCCACAGGATAACGGCGCGCTCTGCGTGGAGCAGTTCGTCCATCGCAAGACCAGCCGCATAACAAGCGATCAGAGTCTTCCCACCGCCTGTAGGTACGCGGACACACACGTAAGGCATCCCCCCTGTAAGCCCCACGGCTTGCACAGATATATATGGTGAAGGTGCTCGGTTGTTGGAAATTTGCACTGCCTGAAACGCCCCCTCTGGCCGACCGTCTTTGGAGCATTGGCGGAAGAAGGTGGCCAGCGAATCGAGGACTCGCGTTTGGTATGCCTTTAAGGTAATCATGATATCTTAATTTCGTATGGGATTTGCCTTACGACAATTCGCTCGACTTGCAAACGATCTCGCCCCAATAGGCAACCGGCACAGTATATTACTCGCATGCCCTGATATGGTGGAAGCTTTGCGAGGATTTGTCGCGTAAGGACATTACCTCCCGTCGAACTCTTGTCATTAAGAATCCCGTTGTAAAGTAAGTAGATTGCCACGCCTCGACATTCGCCGAGGAACGGTGACTTCGGGACTCGCTCCCGTGACAACGGTTCGCCAGTCTCGGTGAAATAGACATGCCGAGCCAGATCGGGGAATCTTACCTTTTCCAGTATCTTCCCATCTTTATCAAACAACGGATCACCCAATTCGCAAAAGCGAAAGCTACCCCCGATACCGTTAGCATAGACATTCTTTGTGTTTTCGTAGCCGACAACCACGCGTTTTAATCGAGGTGCAGTCAACTCCTTTGAGATAATCTCATCGATCTCCACAAGTATGAACCGTCGGGGAGGTTCAGTAGATGATTTAGCATTGAGATTCAAAACAGCGTGACCCGTCGTACCTGAGCCAGCGAACGAGTCAAGCACGAGGTCACCGGGGTCAGTCGATATTTGCAGAATCCGTTCGATGAGCCGGGTTGGCTTGGGGGTGATAAACAAGTCCTGAGAAGCCGCTGCCGCCATTAACTGACTCAATTCTTGCTTAGCGTTTCGTGTACTGCCAACGTCCTTCCACTGCCACAAGGTCTGTGGCACGACACCGGCTTGTACCTCCGACAAGAATCGTTTAATGCCCGGCCGGTTGTCGCCCGATTTGCCCCACCATATTCTCCCATCACGTTCGAGTTCATCGAATTTGTTCTTGCTGACCCGCCAATAACTACCAGCGGGAGGGCCATCAATAACGCGACCCTTACGCGTCGTGAGTGGGTAGCGCCCCTGACTATAGAAGTTGCGCGCTGCGAGGTCGCTGAGTAGCCACACACCCCGAAGATCATTATCGGGATTCTTGTAGCGCGCGACCATTGCCTCCGTTCTTGCTAACTTGTTGGGCCGCCAAGTGTCAGCCTTCTTCGCATAAATGACAATGTAATCGTGGTCCTCGCTTAGGTGGATAGCGGTGTTCTTCGGGCTATCCATTTTTTGCCAGATGACGGTCGCAATGAAATTCTGCTCTCCAAAAATCTCATCCATGACGTATCTAAGGGACTGAACCTCGTTATCATCAATGCTAATGAATATCGCCCCATCCTCGCGAAGTAGTTGGCGGAGCAACGCAAGGCGCGGGTACATCATACATAGCCAACGGTCGTGGCGGTCGAGAGTCTCCCCTTCCTTGCCGACCACCTTCCCGAGCCACTCACGAATGATTGGGCTGTTAACATTGTCATTGTATGCCCAACCCTCATTTCCAGTATTGTAAGGTGGATCGATGTAAATGCACTTTACCTGACCGGCGTAGTATGCCATCAAGGCTTTGAGCGCAACGAGGTTATCACCCTGCACAATGAGATTGCCATTGCCCGCGTCACCGCAAGCAAGCTGGGGAACGTCTTTGAGTAGATGAAATGGGACGTGTAAATGATGACTTACCACGGCCTCCTTTCCGATCCAATTCAGGGTTGGCATTTCAGTCAGATTCTTAAATGAAAGGTGCTTGAAAGGGTCCCAAATGGTTTCATAGCCTCTGAGTGATCTTCTTGCTTGACCCATTCTCGTCGCAAGCCGTTTGCCGATTAACGTGCAGTGAAATCATTGTGTCTGTTATTGGTAAGTTCATCGATATTGGACTGCCATATCTTCCAATGTTTCTCGAAATCTCTTCTAACGAGAGCCTGACCTGCCTTAAGGATATGGTCGTGGTGGCCACGAGAGCTTGTTCGGCAATTGATGCAGGAGTATCCGACAGGCGAAGTCTCCAGAGATCGCCAGTAGACCCTGAACATCAACTTCCCTGTTGGCGCATCTATGCGGGTGGCCCGGCCCAACATCTGGTACAAGCTGATTGGGGACTTGACGTAATTGAAAACAAACGATGTTCCGAACGCAAGGTACGTCTACACCGGCTGTCAATAAATCCACTGTGGTAGCTATGGATGGCTGGATCTATTAGTTTGGCTCTGGTACCGGCTTCGTTTAAAGGCACTCGTCTTCCGTGTTCAATTCTTGGGAATATCGGATGTAGCAAGGGCTTGTTAAGAACAGCATTTCGGAGAAACCAACGGCAGGGAAGTTGGTATCCCAAGATCTCCGGTGTTGTCGCGTTGACTCGCTTTGGCGATGACTCGTTCCTACCTTTGTTTGGAAGTTGCTATCGTAACCGAAAGATGTCTCTAAGTTCGCCTTCAATCGCTTCGTGAATATCACAAAGTGGACAAGATTTTGTCCACTTCTTCGAGGAAGCAGTGTTTGTGTTGTACACGGGGCGAAAATGATGTATTGCCAGACACTCTACTCTTGGGAGGTTCTTCCTCCCCCGTACTCTAAAAATTGTTACGCGACTCGCTCGAGAGAACCAAAACGTCTTGAAATGGGAGGCGGGGCGACCGCCGCCGCGACCAGTTCGACCGACATATAGAGACTTCTGACCGCTCCAAAATGAATAAACGTGTCCACGTGCGTTGCCAAAGTCCGGTTTGAACCACCTCCGAAAATGCTTTATCTGTTCATCCCTGCCGCGACCTTTGACCTGCCAATTTCTTCGCTCCGAGACGTGTTCGTCAAATGTCGACTTTGCCAATCGCCACGCAAATGCATTTCAGGCAAGATCTTGGAGTCGGGATATGCCACGGTTTACTACTCGCCGACTAAAGATTGGAGGTTTTCCAGTGCGCTTCAAGCCGAGTTTTGAGCGAAGCCATTGCGTTCTTTTTCGAAAGAGCCTATCAAGTTGACGTTCGAATTGCCTCGAGAAAGCCATGTGCGCCCTCGCTATTTATTCCAGACTTGAATCGCATATCCAAACTGTCGAACGGTTGACCGCTGAAATGTTTCGCTTATGCAAGCACTACCGCCCTAAACTTGTCTTCCGAAAGGTCGGATTTCATGTCGTTCAGCGCCTGCGATGTCATAACTATGTCGCGTTCATCTCCTGGGATTCGATGGTCAAAGGAAATGTAGATCGGACTCTTCGAATCGTCTTCGAGCCGAACATTGATAAAGTGGCACCGAAATGCCTGTCCATCCCACGCCTTTTCCAGCGCACTGATCCGTGCCTCCTGATTGACCTCGCCTCTGTAGTCTGCCCGGTCTATCAACCTCTTACAGCTCAGCGTGACACATGCTTTGGATAGCCACCTTTACTGAAATCTTGTGATGACCTCATGGTCGTCCCCGCATAGAGCCCATCCTGCATGAAATCAAATACAGCTAAAGCCTCACAAAACAACACGATAGGTTGGAGCCATCGAACAACCTTGATTACAAGCGATCGGCGGAACGCAACATCTTGTTTCGGGAGCAAATAATCATCTTCACTGTGCAAGAAGTTCAGGTTGGTTCTTTACAGATTTGGCCAGTGAATCCGCGTGGCCGATGCTTTGGAAGAGCGGGTAGGTACGTTGTGCAAGCTTGTAGCCGCCCTTTCCCGGATTGGTGATGTATTCTATCTGAATGTCTTCGGGAGCGAGTTCTTCGATGGATAATCTCGCTGAATCCTCTTGCCCCCCTAAGTTCATACTAATCGAGAACATGGACGGCCTAAATCACAGTGGGCTATAGAACACATCTTATCCTGATGGGTAACGGTTCCTATTTTGTTCCCATAGTGAATGGACTTCGTTTATAATGTTGGTTCCAAGTTCAAGCAATTGTGGATTTGTCATATCGCCCATTCCCACATTCGAATTGCAATGTCCCTCGGAACGAGTATCATCGCGTAGAATATAGACTTCGCGGCCGCTGAGAAGAAATCCTGCACCTGTTTTCCAGAACAGGTCCTTTACTACGTTTGGCCACCAGTCTAAGTCCGAAGACAGCAGCCTCTATTCATCCGAGAGGTCTCGCGAATAGGGGGGGAGTTGTGATGAGCCGCGAGGGAATGCGAATGCTATGCCCTCGAACCGACCTATCACCGCTATTCGTCACTCGAGTAATCACAGTCTGGCGCTGTTCATCGATGAGATTCCAACAAAGTGTCCGGTAGATGAGAATGAACCGGACCGAGATCATTCACAAGTACTTTTCAGCTGAGAGAGTCAACCTGCCCTTCAAATAATTCGTAAATCATCGCGCTTTCGATAAGTTCGCTTTCGTGTTAGTTCGAGCAAACCAGCCCTCCCATTGCTGAACCAGGGCGGGATTGGTGCAAGCCCCGATTGCATCAGAGGCCATACCCAACATCTTCTTTTTTCGGGCCGCCTCAGCAACCATGACGAGCAGCATATTCCGATAGGCGATAGGCGCCCGCGACCAGTTAGCGATCGAAGCAAGGTCAACCTGTGAGGTGTTGAGGCTAGCAAGTCGGTGAATCCGTTCGGAGAGTTCCTTGAAGAAATGTTCCGAAACATCTTTGCGTTCGATCAAAGCATCAGTGTTTGTCGCAACCCTGACAACTTTCGAAGAGAGTACTTCGTTCATTGATGTCTCATACACATGAAGACTGTCACTTATTTGATTGTAACTTCCAAGTTCCACTCGAAGCCATCCCGCGAGGATTTCTTGAAGGTAGGTAAATTGAACGAAGTTGTAAGGTACGCCCAGAAAGAGATCATTACTCCGGATTATCTGCATCCACTCAAGGCGATGGTCTCTGACCTTCAACATCGAAAGGACGTTGCAAGGGATATCTTTGTCAACTGGGCGACCATTGGCATTGGGACTGTCTAATCTCGGGTCCCAAATCTGGAGAACCACTTGTCGGCTTGCAGGATTGGTTCGTAACACTTCATACGCACGAATAAGTTGGTCAAACTTGAAGTGCTTTTTGATCCTAAACCCATAGGCTCCATGGTATTCTCTGCAGGTTCCCGCGAACTTCGGTAATTGTGAATTCCAGGCATTTAAGAACGCAGCATCGCGACGGCCAGTCACAATCCACACTACTTCTGCGATTGCGAAGGCTGGATTCAACGCGGGAAAGCGGGAGGTCACCCAACGTTGCCGTGGATTGGTTATAGTCAACCCGACGTGTAGAATCTCTTTTGTGGGACCACAACGACTTTCTTGATTTAGAAACCGCTTGCGTTCGCGAAAATGGTCAACAATTTCGGCCCACACTTCGTTTGCATTCTTTCCTGAAAACACCTTAATCATATAGTATTCTAGCGAGAGTGGATCAAGTCATTAATACCCCACTTGGGAGGGTACCAGAAACTTACCGGCTCCGGATTTGGACTGTATTTTTGCTTTATTCGAGTTCTCCCAGTCCTTCCCTTAATATCCGGATGGGCAACTCGTGCGTATTTGTCAACCTCACAAAATAGGTTCTGGCAATCTATCAACTGCAATTTCCGCCCCCACAATGAATCAAACTTAAGCCCTCTACTCGTAAACTCATCATCTTGCTTCTCTACCATCATTCTTATGATGTCTCCCTCTGTGAGCCCGCCTAAACTCTCAAAACATTTCGTTATCCCGTCAAGCGCACCGGGGCCTGGCATGACGAAGTCGTTTTCGCTGAAGTTCGTTACACGACTGTAATTGATGTCAATAGCAAATTGGTATGCAAGAAAATCCCCTATACCTGGGTAGGATTTCAGTAGGTCGAAGACTTGCCTCATCGAATTCAATTCGGCAATCCGAAGGGGGACCTCGTCGTTCATCATATTCTCAAGAAGTTTCAAATGGTTGCTATGCTTCCTGGGATGACCGAATGCGGTACCACACGACGCCATTATGTATGCCGCCGAGTAGATGCGATTGCCTTTGGCCATTTCAGAGTCAAGAACAGAATTGTACGCATTGAACGAATATTCGGAAAACGAGATATTCCCAAATTGTTCTTGCAGGGTCTCCCAAGTTTCAATCTTATTGAAAAGCTTGAACAACAGAATTCGAAAGAACACTTCTTCAATATTTTGGTCGCCTTTGTATATAACTTCTCTAATAAGATACTGACTGACTCGATCAGAGGCACGGTAAGCATTGGTGAACTTGTATCCTCTCAAAATTGGGTCACTTGTCCATGGTCTCTTTTCGCCGTTTAACCGACGATGGAAAATCTCTTGGCGACTACAGGCGAATTTCCAATATGTATCTAAGACTACGGTGGGCTTCACGGGAGCCAACTTGCTAAATATCATCGGACCCTTCTCCGATGGCTTGCATTTGGTCCTCGTTTGAAACAGGTTCAATTGTGAAGTCATTTTATGTTGGGGAGTCACTGATCGTGATCTTGGATCTGGGAAATTGTCCTGCGCATCTCCAGCTGGGCTTTGCAAATTGATGTTTCATTCCGAACGACTTGGACAGGGTACTTATCTCTTTCTGTTCGGGCTATTCGGACGTATTCTCGGCGGAGTCCTTCCCAGGTGCGGTTCTTCTTGAGCCCGATGGGTTTTGATCTTGTTATCAGAAACGCGACTGCCGGCATAACAGAGTCCCAATGCAGCAATTCTAACTCTGCAAGCAACTCCAAGGATGATCTATTGGCACCGAAGATTCTTCCATAGACAACGGAAGACCACCAGAACCTATCAAGTACCACGTTGACTCCTTTGTTCAGCTTGGGCTTGATCTGTCCATCTATCAGGTCGATGTGCGCGGCGATGTGCAAGATCTGCAGACTCGTCTGGTTCAGATGAGAAAGCCGAAACTGACCGCGGCCATGATGTAGATCGTAAACAACTTTTCCCAGTGATCCTCCAGCCTTGCCTGGAAATGAGACATAGCAGGATTCTCTGCCAGTCGAAGAAAGTGCTCTGACGAGTCCCAAGGCAAGCGTTGTTTTCCCTACACCGTCGGGGCCTTCAATCACGTAGAGGTGCCCTCGCTTTAAGCCGCGGACTTTGTCACACACCTTTAGCCGCGCAAGCGAGTCATCCCTCCTGTGTTTCACTTAGTAGCTCTTTTCTTCGTCGAAGGGGATTCCTTGGCCGTCGATTCTACTGCACCCTGGGGCCTACGCGAAACCGTGTCAGGTGAAACGTGCGGATCAATATCCTGTATGGGCTTGCTTTGGCCAACTGGGTTAGAGAGTTCGCGGTCAAGGCGCCCAGCCGAGCTGGAAACGAGCCAGATCACAAGAGCAACTATTAGGCCAATAATCACACCCTTCACAAGCTTTCCGTAGAATTTGAACTTTTGCTTAAGCGCATCGATCTCGGTCTTTAGTACGGCTGGCGAGGCCAATTGCCCCTGTAACAATCGGACATCTTCATCGGTTATTGACATCTGACGTTGATGGTTTCCATTGTAGATGTCTTTTGTCGGGCGATCAAGTTCTGAATACCAAATTGGAAACAGCGCTACCCCTCTTGTCAAGATTATGTTTTGGCTCCCGGCGTTATATACCGAGAATTTTAGTCTGCCCTTGAAGCCTGGATCAACATGAAAGCCAGACACATTCACGAGACCCTGGATCTTCTTACTGAATTTAACTGAAATCAGTCCGATTAAGTCGTCGGGGATGGCCACCTCCTCTTGTGTCAAAAGAAGAGCAAATTGCCCCGGCGGAATAGAGATTTGTTCGTTTGGTTGGAGATTCGTTTTTGAGCTTTCCGAAGTAACAAATACTTCCGAACCCAAGTGGAGTTCATACGCGCCCGAGCTAACACAAGATTTATCGTAAGGAATAATCAATCTCGGTAAGCGTCGTTTGAGGCTTTCACTCGACAAGAAGGACATGATTCTGTTCCTCCTCTATTCTGGAAATTCCTTCGGTTGTCCAGCATATCCCGTCACAAGGAGAGACTTGTACCATGACACAAATGAATCAACAAATTGTTGAGGGAAGATGCATTTGTGCCCCCTGTGAGCACAAACATCGTAAATTTGCTGTCTGCGAAAACGAACAGGAATGGAGGGAGCAGATGCGCCCCAATAAGTGAATTCAGTTCCGACGAGAACTCTGTTGGCGTGGGTGTCATGCTTAACATTTGACCAATTAGCTTTGCCGGTTAAGAGGCTGTGATGCGAATTCTCCTGAAGCCATTTTTCAGTTTGAGGATCACGGTGGTAGATATTGTCACCAAAAGCCTGCTTAAAGCTGCCGCGTAGAAAAGGTCTCTTCAATAGAAATCGGTTATCGACCCAATATTCCTCAAACGTTGGAGTCTCAGCAACCCTCATTGCAAATACCAATCGTCCGGCCAGCCCATAGCGCTTTGAGCCGGTTCCAATGATCCAATCGCCAACTTGTGCGTGTTGACGGATCTCTGGCTTGCACGTAGCAAGAGTGCAAACGCCGTAAAATGGATTGGGGGCAAACCCATAATCTCGAGCGACTACGTATGAGTAGAGTTTCATGTTCTCGATATTCAATGCTAACAATTGTACCGCGGTATAGAACGTTCACCAAAGTCCTCCCCTTCAGGCCCAAACCAATTGTTGATCTTACCCGAAATTGCATCCATTATTCGGTCAGCCTGCCATCCCACCACAGCGTCGCCATACTTATTCAGATTGTCGGGAAGGTCCGATCGTTGGCCGCCGTGAGCCCAAACGCCTACGATTCGCTTTCCTTCCTTTTGCGCATATTCAATTTCCCAATCTACATAAGTACTCTCGTGAGTATTTGGAGTGACCAGAACGACAAGTGCGCTGGCCCATCTGATCCGAGGTGCGAGAATCTGTGACTTGATATAGTCCTCATCTTTCGCCGCGTTGGGTTTTGAACTATCAATCGAGCCGTCTCTGATTTCGTAGCCACTCCGGTCCAGCAATTCCTTGAGATTTTGAAGAAGGTCGTCATCTTCGTGCACATGGCTGACAAAGATGTTCTTCATATCCATTTGCATAAGACCCCCTTTTCCCCTGAGTCAGTTGTTTAATTTGGTTATCTTACCTATGAACAATCTTTTGAAGCTCACTCGCATATTGGATCAGTTGTTTGTTTACCTTGAGCATCTCTGCGATCATTTCATGAAACTCGGGAAATTCCTTCTGAAGTGCTTGTGGGGACTTCATCTTGAGTTGATCCGTCCTATGCGCATACCACGTCCGAAAATGCGCCTGCCAACGAGTCAAATGTGGGCGGAGACCTTGATTCAGAGTGTCAGTGGCGATCCGAACAAGTTGGCTGGTGCTGTTATTCTTCCTTATCAATTGGCTCGGGACATCTGCCAGCAATTGACGGATCTTTCCGAAAAGTGCATACCAAGAATCGTAAACCTCTACAATCACATCTTGCTCTGGATCAATTGGTATCGCGGCCTTTCTGGTGACAAGTTCTACCCATATACGATATGCAATTTGGATATCATCCAAATTGGGTCTGAGCTCCACGTGCCCGACCCCTCCTAACTCCACATTTACCTTAACGAGTTGCCATCTCCATCTTATACTTCTGAGAATGACAATTAAAGCGAAAATGATCAATAGAATCCCCAAAACCCAAGGAGAGATCAACAGATCAATATTCATGTTAGCGTCAACGGAGAGGCGAATAATATCGTGGCCCATTTTTCATCTGTCGGTTAATTGTCGCCAGTCGAAGAGTTGCCCGTAAAGGCTTCAGGCAAAGCTTCTGCATAATTGTTTAAGTTAAGGCAATCCGAGCTTTGTCTCCAGATCAGCTCTTAAATCATGTAATGCCGTTTGTGGCGTATTCCCTGACTTGGCATAGGAGGCGATGCATGTCATTTCCGTTAGTCTTAGATTCATCTCCTTGGCCATGAAATGTCCGAGCCTGAAAAGGCCGACATAATTGCCGTATGCTTTCTCAAATATGTATTGTGTCGCGTAGAAGCCAAGCACGGCAAGGCCCCCTCGTCCATTAGCTCCAATAGGTGAGAATGCAACTTGCTGGAGGCATGGGAATCCCCTGAGCCTACTGCGGGAGTGATCTTTGCGCGGATCAAACAACGCGGCTTGGAGCGCACTGTGTCTGTGGTTGTGAGAGTTCCACGTCGTAATAATATGCTCCAGTTGGTTGACCTCGCTCTCGCCATCCTCAAAGGCAATCAACCGATGAAAGTAAACGCCGTATCTATTCAGACGATCGATTTTGATGCGTGGCCATATTCTTTTGTACCGATCAAAAAGAACACCGCGGGCCAAGTCGGGATTCCACAGCGAATGTGGAAATATTGTGTTAGCCACTCTGTTAACGCTTTGCAGTTGCATTCGAACCAGGCTATCATCCAAAGACCTTCTGATCTCCGGGTCTTCGGGAATCGTCTGGTTTGGGAAGTCTGATATTTTCACTATCAAAGGTGAAACCTGGGATTGACCCGAATTCAGAACCTTTAAGAAGGCCTTTGCCCAAGCAAGTGACAAATTGCTTTCATGTATGGTTTCAAGACACATCGTCGCTCTGGGAATCATCTAAGTATCTGTAAATGTTTCGCCCAACGAATTGCTTCTTCGATATTCGAACAAATCCACACCATTTCTCCTCCCCGACCGAGATCCGCCCCACGCCCTGAGAAACGCCTCTGAACAAAGAGCCGCATTTTATCATATCAACATGTTCGAGACACTTGCCTTCATGAATGGATTCTTGGGGAGCAAGTACGAAGTCACCTATCTCTATGTCAATCGAACGAGACGTCCACAGATTGTCCACGATGTGAAGGTTCCGACTACATTCTTCACCCAGAATGCTTGATCGTATTTCCAGAGGCCTCTTGCATTCAAGGCTCTTACTTGTGGACTCAGGTAATAGGTTTAGTGTGCGATTGATGTGAAGTAGGAATGTCGAATATCCCACCCCAAAGAAACCGGCTAAATAATAAGCCTGAAGTGGGGACAAAGATGATGGCTCCCATTTGTGAATATTGAACGCCCGTTGAACTCCTAGCTTAGGCATTAACAAGAAACCCGCAAAAACTTCTGCGAGGAACTCAATTGGCGAATGTCTGGCCTTGACATATTCGAATTCATCTATACAGGTTCCGTGCCCGAAAACATGGTGACCAAGCTCATGTGCACACGTGTAAGCCTGGCGTCCGCTGGGGCGAAGAGAATTGATCAAGATAATCGGTTGAGAAGCCCTGCAATACATCCCCTCCATACTGGAGATGTCGCAGAACCGTACTTCGACCCCAAGCGATTCGACGAGATCAAAGATGCACAAGGGTTCCCATAGCGTTTTGTGCCCCATTTGCCTCACACGCATCGCTTTTGCCAGAGCTTGTCTGGCGAGAGTTCTTTGGTCAACCTTCACTCCGACTCCCTTGAAACCCCAATCGCTGTGAGCAATTCTATGACTCGGTCAAGATCGGCCTTTTTGAGTTTCGATAGCTGCCGAGCTGCAAGCTCGAGTCGGTCCTTAACTGGATTTGGAGAATCGGTGTCGGTACATGCAAGCCAAGACAATCCAACGCCATATATCTCGGCAAGCTTGGTGAGCTCTTCGACGCTCACCCCTCTCCTTCCCGCCTCCAGTTCCGAAATCGTCGGTCGATGGAGATTTAACAATTTCGCCACCTGGGCTTGTGACAAACCAGCCATCTTCCTCGCCATCGCAAGTCTGCCAGAGATGGCAGCTCGTTTCTTCGCTGAATCAGACATAATGTTGGTCACTCCTGAATCAGTGAATGCACTCTGTCCACTATCTCCGAGACTGTCATTGCACGTCTTCCATCTCGAGTAATAAAGAAATTTTCTTTGCCGTCATCGTCTATGCCGAGCTCACCCGCCAAGACTATGGTGGCTTCCAATCCACTTAAGCTGTCGAACCCATCATATTTGTCGATGGGCACATCATCGAGCTTCACTTCAGATAATGCCCGATTGCTCATTGACTGTATGCCGTGAATGGCATTCACGAGTGACTCAAGAACCTTGTTTCTGTCCAAGGACTCCTCCCTTCTTACCTAAGGTAAGATAATCTTACCTGGCCAATAAGTCAAGCATATTCTTGCCTTCACTCTTCAACCAATTCATAGACTCTCACCAAATTACAAGTAGTTTGTCCTCAAACGACGTTATAAACTGGCAAACCGCCTCGAGGAAAACGCCTGCTGCAAAACAGTTCAAGAAGCGATGGAAAGAAAGTTGGCTCGGAGTGCTTAAGAGCCGCAATAATACTGCCAATCATCCGACACTTGTCGAATTGCGAGTATGCGACCAGCTCTTGTTCTCGTAGCTGCGGATATACGTATGCCCCGGTTTTCACCACCAGCCAGCCAACTTAATTCAATGCGCTTGATCTTTCGGGGAGAATCCCTAAATGGTGAAGGTTATGATAAGATAGGAGGAGGCGAGACTATTCCGCCCTTGAATAGCTCATCCTCAACCTGCGGAAGACCCTCGAAGTAATCGAATGGAAAGGCCTCATTTATCTTTGGTTACTTGCTCGCCGCTTGCCAATAGCCGTTCTTCGACTAACTGTCCTGCATCAAGGGAGCAGTAGTTTTGTGGTTGAACATGAAAATCGAACTTGCTAACTTGTGGCAGAGAGCATGGTGAGCTGCTCATTCCGAGTGCTACTGTTTTCTGGGGCATTCTCCATTCAAGTAAATCCGCTGTTTGTAAGTGGGGGCTCCAATCAGATCGAAGGCATCTCAAACGACTACTTCAAGAGCGCTCTCCTTGTTCGCAGACCGGATTAGCGAGATTATGCACGTCGAGTCGTCAACATTTAGCGTGGACAAAATCAGATGGATGATATTAAAGAGGAACGCGAATTGAATGTATTTCTCGATTCGAGCGTTATTCTTTCATTCGTACGCGGTGAAAGGAATACACTTCATCTATTCGATAATAGGATTACATCAAAATATCATTACTATGTCAGCCCCGTTGTGACGCAAGAGGTCTTACATTCGTGGAATTTGACACAGAGTAGAACGGGAAATCCCCAAGCCAAGCTTGAAAGGGCTCTCTCTAATGTTGAGATATTGAACCTCAAAGAAGGTCCGTGGGAAATCGTTTCGGCTCGACTAAACGAATTGCGCAACGAACTCTCACATTCAAATGACTATCTCAACCTCCTTACTGCTGTGACAGCTTGTGATGTGTTTGTGACCCTCGACAGAAAACTTCTCGAGCACAAAACAATCGATCATCTTAGGATTATTGACCCCGTCGAGCTTCTTAAGGGGGAACATTCCAGATGATAATTTATGTTGATACCGGAGTATTCTTTGATTATCTGATTTACAGAAGCCTCACTGGTGCTCGGATGCGTGGAGCCTCTCGGCGAGGGAGAGCGCGTAGCAGATTAAGCAAGGATGCTACATCATGTTTCAGCGAGATCCAGAAGAAGTCTCATAAGGGAATTACCTCAACGTTGACCTTATTTGAACTCGAGCATGCCGTATTTGAAGACCTACAGGCTTCAACAAAGGGTGTTTCATACAAGGACAAGTACATAATTCCGTCAGCCCGCGCTACAGTCTTACAAGGTTTTGCAACTATTCAAACATACGGAATCGTCTTACTTGATTTAACGCCAACGGTTATTACTCGAATGTTGGAGGAATCGCATCTGCAAATAAGTGGGATCCATGCCGCGGATTCCCTTCATGTGGTCACTGCAATCTTGAACAATGCTGAACTGATAATCACAACCGACACGGACCTCCGCCGATTAGATGGAGTATTCATTAACAGCGCGGGGACGAAGATCCGTTGTGTTGACACCGATGTCGCACTGTCGCTGCTATGAAGAGGGGATAGAGATCTCTTTTTTCCCACCTGCCCTTCTAGTCCATTCATTCCGGATTGGCCTCCCTATTGAGGATTAGGGCGACACTCGTTGCGGCGAGCGCATCAAGCATTGAACGTCAATTCGTTGTCCCGATCGGAACGCGCTCTGACACTGTGACAAACGTAAATTCTAGGCAACAGAGAAAAGAACCGGCGGCTATCCCTCAATCGCATTAGGTGAACTTCACATTGTCAATCGCATCTATCAATTGTTCGCGGGTCTGAAATCTATTATGCGAATGAATCACAAACCTAAGAAAATTCCATACGTTCAACATAAATTCCTGCAGTGCATCAACATGCACGCTTTCAATGTCATTTCCATGATGAAGAAATTTGGATCGAAGGTCATAGACTTGCTTGAAATTACTTACAATCTTCATTCTCTCCAAGCGATTCGGGGACAGCGCAAAGGCCATCCGCTCGCCAACATTTTGCTGAATGGGTTCAGAACTGCCTTTCAGGAGAACCGATTCTAACGTGACCAAGAGATAAAGGAGTTTGTCGGAATAATCGACAGATAGTCCGCACTTGGAATAGAGCTGAAGGCTATCAAGGATTGTCTTTTGGAGCGTTGTCCTCTTGCCACTTGATAGAATCTCATTTATGAGCGACAAGCCATCTTGCTGAATGACTCCGATGAATCCATCATCTATCTTCCACGGTTGGTACCCCTTGTCCAAAATTGAAGTTGCTGAACCGCTCAAAATGCTGTTCTCAAATACGTAATATTTTGTGGTTTGTTGATTCTGTTTGCCAAGTATCGCACAATGAGAAACAAGCGCCGGGTGAAAATTTACGGGTTCCCAGAAGCGCAAAAGATTCAGCATACGCTCTACCTCTTCGAGAGCAATCTGCCCCGCCCTCTCCTTTTCGGCCGTAATTCTCAGAATCCCTGCGGCCAAACCCTGAATCTTTTTGCGCTCATGTTGAACGTACTCCGTCATACGCGCTTTTTGTTCCTCTGAACGACCAATAACCATTTTGTTTTGCCATTCGTCAATCAACACTGCTGTTATTGGTTGAAATGTGACCCTTCCAACGGAAAATTCCGATTGTATCATCAAGGCATAAATAGGGATCAGAATCTTCAAGGGCTGGATTGTGGATTCAAATTGAGGGATGGCAAATGATAGGAGGGGCGTGTTAATAGTACCCTCGTAACGGCCTTGCAACCACTCAAAGGTAACCTTCTTAACGGTTGTCAAGCTAACGGTGTCCGAGAGACTCGAAGTCCTTTGGATTGCTTCGCATAACTTCGAGTATGATTTGTACGCATCATCTTTCAGCCCGACCGACTTGCCCTTGTATTCAAAGAACCGTGCCATCTCGTTTCCCTTGAAGTCCACCAGGGAATGAGCCGTCTTGCCGATAAGTTCCTTCTCAGTGAAAATATGTTCGACGTATATATCGGACGGAAAAGTGTCCCGCGGTTCTTCTCCAACATGCGGAGCTATTAAGAGAAGCAATTCTTCTGATTTTGAATTGAAGTTGGCCTCTGCATCTGGATGTATTCTTATGTTCATGGTAGGCCCAATATGGATTCTTGTAACCTCTTGCAACCTATCGACTCGTAGTGAGATGGGGAATTGTCTCCCAGAAGTCTCCAACCTGGTGGGCGCCTTACCGGAACAGAAACAACGGCCGACATCTGAAGATAGCGCCGACGCTCAAGCCCCGTTTTGTCACTTTCGTCTTGATCCCTATCATTTTGGCTCGACTGGCATGGCTTTGTCAGAATGGTCAATCCACTCAACAAACTCGACCTTTCAGTGACCACGAATAACATCCCGCGCTGCGCCCTCTCCTCCCGCAACGAAGTCGCCTCGCACAACTGGGCCATGGGTTGGCACCCATTGTGCTGAAGATGCGGGTGGGATTATCGTGAGGAAGATCGCGGGACAGACCCATGAACGCAAAATCGACATCACGACTCCACCTCATGTTGATGGGCGTTACAAGTCTGGCCCACAACAAGTGGGTCGTGCTGAAGTGAAAAAAGAGTCGGCCACCATTGGCAGTGTCGGCTGCTATGAATGAACTCAATATATAAGCTATAGGTTTTGACATTACCGTCCCCCCCAACAAAACGCTAAATTCACCTATGTTTTGACCACTTCTTTGTCGTTGGTTGGCTACCCTTCTTAGGGAATGATTCTACCCCTGAATTACTCCTCAGAATGTCACCCCTACGGTAATCGGGACGTAGCTCGAATTCTCTCCTTGCGTGAATATCCAGGCGTACCGCGCTTCGACAAACAGCGATATCCCCAGGTGCAGGTCCACGCCGGCACCCAGACTCACCGACCCCCTCGCACTCTGCGTATCCCCGCCCACCGTGGCTCCCGCCACGCCTGCAATGGACGTGGTGATCGCATCCCTGCGGAGCCATGCCAAACCCACTCCCCCTGTCACGTACGGAGAGACGATCGGGAGGGGAAGGAGATTCATCTTCGTGCTCGCCGTCAAGCCGTAGATCCCCAATCCGCCGCCGCTGATGGACAAGTTGCTTACGGCATTCCCGAATGCCGGCCTGTACGCATTCCGAAAATTGTCTTCGTTGATGCTGTAATGGATATAGTCGGCCGACAGACGGAAACTGACGACCATCAGCGACACATCAAAATGCACGCCGCCGCCCAATCCTGTCCCGTACACATCCTTGAACTGCGAAGCGCCGTCGGGCGACGGGCCAGGGAGATTGCTGAGCGTGAAGTTGACGTGCGCACCAAAAGAAGTCGTCGGCCCAAGCGCAAACGCCGGGGACGAAGCCATCAAGAGAGCGGCAAAGAGGATGAGTGTGCGTTTCATCGTTTTCCTCAGGAGAAGTTGATGGGTCATGTTTTCTGCGGCTTCTTCCGTGCCGCAGGGAAGAGAATGTTGTTCAATATCAACCGGTAGCCCGGGGAGTTCTTGTGCAGCGAGAGATCCGTCGGCGGATCCCCGACCGCGTGCTGGTAATCCTCCGGATCGTGACCGCCGTAAAACGTGAACGTCCCCCGCCCGTAGTTGCCGTGAAGATAGCGGACCTGGTCCGTTCCCGCCTTCTCCGCCATGATAATGACGCTCGTCTTGATGAGCTCCTTCTTAAAACCGGTCGTCTGGCCGAGGAATCCCTTGATGACGTTGACGTGGTCCTGTGTGAGCATCGTCGGGACGGGGTCAAACTTGGCGGAGAATTCGAACAGCGTAAAATAATCGTTCTCCGGATTCTGCAGCGCAAGCATGTCGCTGGGAGGAATATCGATGTCCGAATACTCGTACCGAAGCGGGTTCTTTTCCAGCGTAAAGTTCGTGAAGGCCAGGGTCTTCGAGAAATCCAGCTTCTGCTGCGCATCGGGATCCGGCGGATCGCCGTCGTACATCACATCGCAAATGTCGGTATTCTCCGCAGCCAATGCGATATCAAACGTGTCGGTCGCCGAGCACATGGCGAACATGAACCCTCCGGAACCGATGTACGCCTTGATGGCGCGCGCCACCGCCTTCTTCAGCTCGGAGACCTTCTTGAAACCGAGCTTCTTCGCCTCATTCTCGAGGACCGCCTGCTGCTCCTGGTACCATGGCGCGCCGGCAAAGGAGGCGTAGAATTTCCCGTATTGACCGGTGAAATCTTCGTGATGCAGATGTAGCCA
>Ga0182027_10005621_pt1 | contig 19017 bp, 16 predicted proteins | sample 712E1DmetaG_FD_121300 | JGI IMG/M metagenome (GOLD analysis project Ga0182027, IMG submission 121300) | Permafrost microbial communities from Stordalen Mire, Sweden - 712E1D metaG (Illumina Assembly) | ecosystem: Environmental > Terrestrial > Soil > Wetlands > Permafrost | place: Sweden...
CCCCGAAGCGCTGCTCAACGGCAACCACGAGGAGATCCGCCAATTCCGGAAACGGAGCGCGCTTGAGAAGACCGCCCGCTTAAGGCCGGACTTGCTTAAGTAGCGGCTGACGGATTCCGCGCCGAAGAAGGCAGGCTAAAACGGCATATGGCCGAACAGGGCTGCTGGTTGTACGGTATAGTTCAATGAAGCAACCACTTCGAGACGAGTTTCCGGGAGGAACCAAGACGCCTCGAAAGAAGGGGACGCCAAGACGCCTTCCGCGCGAACGCTCCGTGGTCTGGACTGGTTGAATTTCTTTCTCGCCGACGTTCAGTCGGGAGTCGGACCATTCCTCGCGATTTACCTGGCAGGCGCGCTGGTGGACCGCCTCCGATCTAAACGCGCATTGATTGCCGCGGGTATGACTGCACTGGCGGCAGAGGCGTTACTGATTGCGCTCGCGCCGGCCTTTTGGTCCGTGATGCGGGCCGAGGTGCTGATTGGCGGCGCATCGAGCATTTTCGGTCCGGCCATCTGCGCCGTTTCGCTTGGAATCGTGGGGCGCCGGTTGTTCGATCGCCGCCAGGGGCGTAGCCAGACTTTCAACTCGGCCGGCAACGTGGTCGCGGTGTCGATGGGCCTGCTTGGTCACTTCATTTCCAATCGCAGCATCTTGTTTTTCGTGTTCGTTCTGGCGCTCCCGACCATGCTCGCGCTTGTCGCCGTGCATCCCGATCGGCCGCTGCTCGTTTTCCTCGTCCGCGCGGTGATGTTTCATCGGGTCGCGATCCAGGTTCTCGATGGCGTAGCGGCGGCCCTATTCGGCGTTGTCTCTGTGCTTGTGATCGCCGACCTCACGAAGGGCACGGGTCGCTTCAATCTCACCCTGGGCGCCATCGCTACGGCTGTGGGCATTGGCGCTTCTCTAAGCCAGGTCATCGCCGGTTCCATTGTGCATCGCTTTGGTTCCAACGCAGGCTTTCTCTTTCTTGCCGCGGTCGCGGCGGCTGCATTCGGCATCCTCTACTTCTTCATGCCCGAGACACGCGATACACGACTTCCGATTCCACCGCAAGGAGCACCAACCCTATGAGCACGGTCCTGCTGCTGTTTTGTTCGAACGTCTTCATGACTTTCGCATGGTACGGGCACTTGAAATACGGCCACGACTGGCCGCTCTGGAAAGCCATCGTCGTCTCGTGGGCGATAGCGCTGTTGGAATACTGCCTGGCGGTGCCGGCAAATCGCCTGGGCTACGCTCATTTTTCGGGATTCCAGCTCAAGATCGTTCAAGAGGCCGTGACGCTCGTGGTCTTCACCGGATTCGCGATTCTGTTCCTGAAGGAAAAGCTCGCGTGGAATTATGTTGTGGCGTTCGTCTTAATTGGCTTGGCCGCGTTCTTCGCCTTTGCGTTCAAGGCGCCTGGGCCGGCCGCGTGAACGGCCGCACCGGCGCCGCGGTGTTTGCGAATCCGCGCCGACCGAATCGGCTTCGACGAAACGGCGGATCTCCTCGATGCTGTGGCCGCCGGCGGGCAGGAGATCCGCTATGCGACGGTGGCCAGCCCGTTCTTCTCGACCAGCGACAGCAACTTGAGCGAGGCTCCGGAAGGCCGCTTTTCGCCGCGCTCCCACTTACTGACAAGGCTGCTGGTGACGTTCAGGTAGTGGGCGAAAACGGTTTGGCTGACGCGTTCCCTCTCCCGGATTGCCTTGATCTCTTCGGGCTGCAATGGCCGGATAGGCGTCAGGCAGGCATCGTCGAAACGCCGCATCGTCCGTTTGTCGATGGCCCCGACATGGTGCAAGGCCTCCATGGTTTCATGGATGGCCGCCATCGCATCGCTTCGATACCTCTTGCTCATTCGCTTTTCACCTCTACAAAATCGCCTCTCCGCAACAACTCCGCGAGATGCGTGCCCGTTAACGTCAGGACCTGCTTCGCCGCTTCCTTGAACTGTTCTTCCTCGTCGCAGCCGATGTTCGCCCGCTGGCTCTTGGCGAATCCGTACACGAAGAACGCCAGGGCTCCTCGCCGAAAGAGGAGGATGGTACGGTAGCCTTTCGATCTTCCCTGCCCCGGCCTGGCGATCCGCTGTTTAATGACGCCACCGCCAAGGTCGGCGTCGATCTGGCCCCTTTCGACCCGAGCAACAGCCTCGCACAGGACCACATCCGCGATTCCTTCCTTCCGGGCAAAGCGTTGAAACCACCTGGATTTGAAGATTCGCACAGCGCGCCTGAATTCATTTTATAGCACCAGGTGCCATAGTTCAAGAATGGGCTTCTCAAAAGGGGACAGACGCATTTTCGTTCTCATTTTCGTTCCAAGACCGCGTCCGTGGTTCGATTGCACAAGCTGGCCACCATTCATGCCTCGACGATCGCGCGTCATCTCGGCAATCTGCCGAACGCGCAGAAGACGAACGTGGCTACGAAGTTGCGGAGTCTGCTCGCTGCATGGTGACACGGGAATCGCTCGGTTTGGTCCCACGAGCGGAGCCAGCTTGCCTGGGGTTGAGTAGCCTGTCCCCGAATTAGTCCGGGATAGGCAGGCGAAAGCGCCTGCCCCACTCAGCGCTTGCCGCGCCGGCTGCCCATCAACTCTTCGATATTGACAAGCTCGGTGGGGTAGTCGCCGGTGTAGCAGGCGTAGCAGTACTCGTGGCGCTGATCGTCGTTCACGGCTTTGCGGAGCGACGCCAGCGAAAGGTAGCCGACGGAATCGGCTTCGACGAAACGGCGGATCTCTTCGATGCTGTGGCCGGAGCCGATCAGCTCGCTCTTCGTCGGCGTATCCACGCCGTAGAAACAGGGCGAGATCGTCGGCGGGCAGGAGATCCGCAGGTGCACTTCGCGGGCGCCGGCGGCGCGCATCATGCGGACGATCTTGCGGCTGGTGGTGCCGCGCACGATGGAATCGTCCACCAGGATCACGCTCTTGCCTTGCAGCAGGTAGCGGACCGGGTTGAGCTTCAGCTTGACGCCGAAATCGCGGATGGCCTGCGAAGGCTCGATGAACGTGCGGCCCACGTAGTGATTGCGAATGAGCGCGTGGCGGAACGGGATGCCGGACTCGGCGGCATAGCCCAGCGCCGCGGCCACGCCCGAATCCGGGACGGGCACCACGATGTCGGCGTCCGCCGGGCATTCGCGCGCCAGCAGACGGCCGAGGCACTCGCGCGATTCCTGCACGGCGCGTCCGAATACGATGGAATCGGGCCGCGAGAAATAGACGTGCTCGAAGACGCATTGGGCGCGCGGCTGCTCCGGGGCCCAGCGCTCGCGGGTGACGCCCTCGGGGCCCACAATCACCATCTCGCCGGGGTCCACTTCGTGCAGATAGGCGGCGCCGATCAAGTCGAACGCGCACGTTTCCGAGGCCGCCACATGGCACTTGCGGCCGCCGGAGATTTCCATTTCGCCCACGGCCAGCGGACGGAAGCCGTGCGGGTCGCGCGCCATGATGATGCGGTCTTCGGCCAGAAACACCAGCGAGAACGCGCCATCGAGTTGCAGCAGCGCATCGCGCAGGGCGCCGGCCAGGGTGCGTTCCGAGGAGCGCGCCAGAAGGTGCAGAATCACTTCCGTGTCGCTGCTGGCTTGAAAAATCGAGCCGCTGCGTTCCAGGTCGCGGCGCAATTCGGCGGCATTGGTGATGTTGCCGTTGTGGGCGATGGCCACGCGCCCCTTGTTGCAGGCCACGGCGAACGGCTGGGCGTTGAGCAGCGCCGTATCGCCGGCCGTGGAATAGCGCGTGTGCCCGATGGCCAGATCGCCGGGCAACTCCGCCAGGGCGGCGCTGGTGAAGATGTCGGCCACGTGGCCCATGGACTTGCAGGTATAGATCTTTACGCCGTCGCTGGTGCAGATTCCGGCGCTCTCCTGCCCGCGGTGCTGCAGGGCGTAGAGACCCAGGTAGGCCAGTTTGGCGGCTTCCGGATGGCCGTAGACAGCGATTACGCCGCACTCCTCGTGGAATTTATCCAACATAGGTTTCGAGCGCCTGACTGTAAGCCGATTTTAGACTTGAGATCTCCCAGGAACCGAGCGTCATAGCCCGCTGCCGGATCTCGATTCCCTTCTCAATTGTAACTCCCGCCACGGGAGCGTCCACGCCGTGGCGGGCCGCGATGGCCGCCACCCGGTGCGGATGCGCCGTCGAAAGCAGAATGCGCGAAGGCCCTTCGTGGAAGCACAGCATCTCCGGACGCAGATCCGAATCGAGATCCACTTGGGCTCCGATGCCGGCCGGCCCGAAGGAACACTCGGCCAGCGCCACCGCCAAGCCGCCATCGCTCAGATCGTGCGCCGATTCGGCCAACCCCTCCGCCAGGATTTCGCGCATGGCTTCGTGGACGCGCTTCTCGCGGTCCATGTCGAGCGCCGGCGGCAGGCCCCACAGCTTGTCGAAAAGAACCTTGACGTACTGCGTGCCGCCGAAATCCGTGTCGTTGCAGCCGCCGAGGCCGCCGAGCAGCACCACGCTGCGCCCGGCGTTCTTGAACGGGATGGTGACCGGCGCGGCGGTCTTGATCAGCCCCACGATGCCCATCACCGGCGTGGGATAAATGCCCTCGCCCAGGGTCTCGTTGTACAGGCTGACGTTGCCGCCGGTGATGGGCGCATCGAAAAACTTGCAGGCTTCGGCGATGCCTTCGATGGCTTCCACGAGCTGCGCCATGATCTCCGGCCGCTCCGGGTTGCCGAAGTTGAGGCAGTTGGTGGCCGCCACCGGCAGCGCGCCCACGGTGGCCAGGTTGCGGCAGCATTCGGCCACCGCCAGCTTGGCGCCTTCGCGCGGGTCCAGGTAGCAATAGCGCTGGTTGCCATCGAGCGCCATGGCCACCGACGAGCCCGTCTCCTTGACGCGCACGATGGCTGCATCGGTCCGCTCCGGCCCGGCGATGGTGTTGGTGCGCACCTGGTAATCGTACTGCTCCCAGATCCAGCGCTTGGAGCACAAGTCGGAGGAAGCCAGCAGCGCCGGAAGGGCCTCTTGCACGTCGCCGGCGGGCAGTTCGGGAACCGGCGCCACATTGGTCAACGGCTTGGCGTGAGGACGGTCGTAGAGCGGAGCTTCGTCGGCCAGCTCGCGGTTGGGAATTTCGGCCACCACCTGGCCGCCGTGCCTGACGCGCAGCTTGCCGTCGCCGGTGACCACGCCGATCTCCACCGCTTCGAGGCCCCACTTGCGGAACACGCGGAACACTTCGTCCTCGCGCCCCTTGTCGGCCACCAGCAGCATGCGCTCCTGCGATTCGGAGAGCATGATCTCATACGGCGTCATGCCGGTGGCGCGTTGCGGCACGCGGTCCAGCTCGATCTCGATGCCCACGTTGCCGCGGCTTCCCATTTCACACGTGGAACAGGTGAGGCCGGCCGCGCCCATGTCCTGAATGCCCACAATGGCGCCGGTCTTCATGGCCTCCAGGCAGGCTTCCATGAGCAGCTTCTCCATGAACGGGTCGCCCACCTGCACGTTGGGACGCTTCTGCTTGGATTCCTCGGTGAATTCGGCGCTGGCCATGGAGGCGCCGTGAATGCCGTCGCGGCCCGTGCGCGCGCCCACGTAGATCACCGGATTTCCCACGCCGGCGGCCTTGGCGTAGAAGATGTCTTCCTTGCGGCACACGCCCAGCGCGAAAACGTTTACCAGCGGATTGCCGTCGTAACACGGCTCGAAGAGGCATTCGCCGCCCACCGTGGGGACGCCGAAACAATTGCCGTAGTGGGCGATGCCGGCCACCACGCCCGAAAGAATGCGGCGGTTGCGCGGCCCGTTGGCGGCGTCGTCCAGGCGGCCGAAGCGGAGCGAATCCATGACCGCGATGGGGCGCGCGCCCATGGTGAAAATGTCGCGCAGAATGCCGCCCACGCCGGTGGCCGCGCCCTGGAACGGCTCGATGAAGCTGGGGTGGTTGTGGGATTCGATCTTGAACGCGATGACGTAGCCGCCGCCGATATCGACGATTCCGGCGTTCTCCCCAGGCCCCTGCACCACCAGTTTGCCGCGCGTCGGCAGCTTCTTCAGGTGCAGGCGCGAGCTCTTGTAGGAGCAGTGCTCGCTCCACATCACCGAGAAGATGCCCAACTCGGTGTAGCTTGGCTCGCGGCCCAGAATCGCGACGATCTTGCCGTACTCCTCCGGCGTCAATTGGTGCTGCGCGATCAATTCGGGGGTCATCTCGACTGTAGTCATACGCGCACCGCCGCCGCTTCGAGCATCGACCGAAATACCACCAGGCCGTCCGACGACCCCATCAGCGGCTCGGTAGCGCGTTCCGGATGCGGCATCATGCCCATCACGTTGCGCTCCCGGTTCAGAATGCCGGCGATGTCGCGCAGCGAACCGTTGGCGTTATCCACATAGCGGAAGGCCACGCGGTCCTCGGCTTCGAGTTCGTCGAGCGTGCGCTCGTCCGCGAAGTAGCAGCCTTCGCCGTGCGCGATCGGCATGCGCAGCACGTCGCCCTTGCGCGCCGCGCAGGTGAACGGCGAGCGCTCCGTCTCGACGCGCAGGCGCAGCTCGCGGCAGATGAACTTGAGGCCGCGGTTGCGGATCAGCGCGCCCGGAAGCATGCCGGCCTCCACCAGAATCTGGAAGCCGTTGCACACGCCCAGCACCAGGCCGCCGTCCTGCGCGAACCGGCGCACGGCGCGCATCACGGGAGAGAACTTGGCGATGGCCCCGCAGCGGAGGTAGTCGCCGTACGCGAAGCCGCCGGGAAGGATGACGGCATCCACATCGCCGAGGCTGGCGGAATCGTGCCAGATGTATTCCGCCTGCTGGCCCAGGTTGTGGCCGGCGGCGTAGAATGCGTCGTGATCGCAATTGCTGCCGGGAAAGACGATAACTCCAAATTTCATGGTCGATGTTCTTTGGGGGGAGGCTAAGAGCTATTTTATCAGGGCCAGCGCCGCCGCGCTTACCGCAGGGCGCATCATATAGAAGACAGGAAGATGAGTGAATCCGAAGCGGCGGTGGCTATCGTACATGCGCGCGGGGCCTGCGAATCGGTCCTGCTCATGCGGCGCGCGCAGCGGGAAACGGACTCGTGGTCGGGACATTGGTCCTTCCCCGGCGGCCGGCGCGATCCCCTGGACCAGGATCTGCTCCACACCGCGCTGCGCGAACTGGAAGAAGAGTGCGGCGTCCGGCTGACGCGCCGGGACCTCGATGCGGAGATGGAACCGCGGCGCGCACGGCGGAGATCCGGCGCGGCCGTTCCGGTGACTCCGTTTCTGTTTGGCGCGGCGGCCGAACTGGCGGCGGTTCCGGACGGCCGCGAAGCCGTCGAGACCGCGTGGATTCCGCTGAGCGTCCTGCGCGATCCCGGCCGCCATCTCTTGCTGCCGGTCCCGGGCCATCCGGCGGAATCGCTTTATCCCGCCGTGGCCCTGAACCACGCCCCCTTATGGGGTTTCACGTATCGGCTGCTCTGCGACTGGCTGGCCCTCGGTCCGCCACCGTGCCGCAGGGAACAGGCGGGGCGGGAGGCGGCCGGGATGGTTCTGGAGTTTCTCCTGTCGCGCGGCGCCACGCTGCGGCGCACATGGGCGGAGCGGATCACGCGGCAGGGGAAGATTGCCCAGGTGGCCGAAATCGGCGGCGCCATTCCAGCCGGCGCCGTCCTCGAGCGCTTTGCCCAGCCCGGCGAGTACGCGCTGTCCGTGAATTGCCTCGAGGCCTACCCTGATCGCGTCCGCATCGTGGGTCCGTCGCTTAAGGTGCACATTATCGAGGCCTCTACGTCCTAGAACCCACAAATAGGTCTAAGGAACTAGTACCTTTCGGACCCTGGCGGTACCACTTGGTCTAGCCGTTCATGATACGGTAAGGCCATAGTGTAGGTAGCCTCCTTTTCCAAGCCGACACGGGCTGAAAAAGGCAGGTCCGCGGGACGCCCGGCGGTGTCCGGCTTCTACAACGATCGATATGCTTTCGCGATTCGGAGGGATTTCCATGTTCCGCTCGGCCGGCCTTTGTGGACTTCTGTTGCTGTTGTGCTTCGCCAGCCCGGTGAGCGCCATCGTGACGACTGGTTCGGGGTACACGGGCGTGGTGAGCGGCGCCAGCCCCTTTCTCAATGGCGTGAATCTCAGCGGCGTGGTGGAACTGATTACGAACACGGGCATTGGCTGCTCCGGCAGCTTGCTGTCGGACGGGTTTTCCATCCTTACCGCTGGGCACTGCGTCACGGATTCGTACGGGGCCGCGCTTCCCAGCTCCGTTAGCGTGACTTTCCTAGGGCCGTCCGGCGCTGTTTCGGAAACCGCGACTTCCATTTCCGTCGATCCGCTGTGGAATGGGACCAGCACGCAGGGCAATGACTTGGCGATTCTGCACCTGTCCCAGGCGGCGCCGGCCTTCGCTACCGGATACTCCATCTTCATGGGGGCGCCGACGACTGCCCCGGACGTGATAGCCGGTTACGGATATAGTGGAACCGGATCGAGCGGCGCGGACAGCGTGGACTACCCTTTCGGCACGTTGCGCGCGGGCGCCAACGAGTACGCCACGACCGGCAGCAGCTTCGGGTGGTCCTCGAATCTGCTGATCGGCCAGTTCTACGACGTCAACACCCTGTCCAGCAACGCCCTCGGAATCGCCAACCCTTACAGTTCCTTGGATGAGGTGGATATCGCCCCCGGCGATTCGGGCGGGCCTACGTTTTACGACGGCCAGATCGTTGGCGTTCACGATTTGGGCATCTGCCTCGGGGCCGTTACGTGCGCCACGCCTCCCTCGGCCGGCGCCGCCAACAACTCCTATTTCGGAGAGCTATACGGCGATACCGACGCCGCCGCCAGCGCAGTGTGGATTGCATCCCAGGTGGCGCCCGAACCGGCTTCTTACGGCCTGCTTGGGATGGGGTTGGCCCTCATGGCGGCGTTCCGCTACCGCCGGTCTGCCGCGCGCAAACCCCGCGGCTAGGCTTATACTGCGGATAGGATCGGGAACTCAAACGCCCAGGAGGACTGTGCCTTGCGACGAAAAGTGACGGTTGTGGGCGCCGGAAACGTCGGCGCGAATTGCGCGGTGTGGATCGCCAACCAGGAGCTCGCCGACGTCGTCCTGGTCGACGTGGTGGAGGGAGTGCCTCAAGGCAAGGGGCTCGATCTGCTGCAATCGGGGCCCATTCTGGGTTCCGACGTGCAGGTCACGGGCGCGAACGATTACGGGCCGACCGCCGATTCGGACGTCGCCATCGTCACCGCCGGCTTTCCGCGCAAGCCGGGGATGAGCCGCGACGACCTGTTGCTCGCCAACTACGAGATTGTCCGCGAGGCCGCCGAACAGGTCGCGCGCTACTCGCCCCATTGCGTCATGATCGTGGTCAGCAACCCCCTGGACGCCATGTGCCAGACCGCCTACTGGGCGTCGAAGTTCCCCAGGAACCGCGTGGTGGGCATGGCGGGCGTGCTCGATAGCGCGCGCTTCCGGACGTTCGTCGCGCAGGAACTGGGCGTCTCGGTGGAAAACGTCATCGCCGTGGTCATGGGCGGGCACGGCGACACCATGGTTCCCATCGTCAGGCTCAGCAGCGTCTCGGGCATCCCGTTGACGGAATTGCTGGACCAGGAGGCCATCGACCGCATCGTCGCCCGCACGCGCAACGGCGGCGCGGAGATTGTGAAGCACCTCAAGACCGGAAGCGCCTACTACGCCCCATCGGCATCGGCCGTGGAGATGGCCGAATCGATTTTGAAAGACAAGAAGAAGGTGCTCCCGTGCGCCGCCTATCTGGAGGGCGAGTACGGCATCAACGGCCTCTTTGTGGGCGTGCCCGTGAAACTCGGAGCGGGCGGCATCGAAAAAATCTACGAGGTGAAGCTCCAGCCCGAGGAGCAGATCATGCTCACCAGAAGCGCCGAAGCCGTGCGGGAACTGGTGGACGTGCTCGAAAAGCGGCGCGCCGAGTAGTGGGGCGGACCTCCTGGTGGGGCTTCTTGTTCTGGCTCGACCACTACCGTTCGTTCACCGGGTCGATATCGGTCGGGATGTCGCGCAGGCGGTCGAGGGCGCTCTCGATCGCGGGGCGCACTACGCCGAGGGTGTTGAGCATCTTCTTTGCGCCCGCGTAATCGCCCTGGGCTTCGAGCGTCAGCAGGTCGTGCGTAAGGTCGCGCACGGCGCCCTTGATCTTTGTGAGATCCACCGCGAACGTGCCGTCCGGGTTGGCCACGAACGCCCCCTTGTCCGTCAGATAGTTGACCTGCATCGCCATGCCCTTGCCGTGCGCCTCGGTCAGGCCGAAGCGCATCGAGCGGAAGGCCGAGGCCAGATAGGTGGTGTAGAGCTGGCTTTCGGCCTTGGGGCCGTGCGCCAGGCCGTGGTCGAACAGGTACTGCAGCATGAACAAGCCAGTGATATCGGCCTTGGCCTCTTCGATGGCGCTGTAGAGTTCCTTCATCTGCTGGCGCGGGGAGGTGGTCCGGCCCGCCACCTTGATCTGCTGCGGCCCGAGGCCGTGGCTCAGTTCGTGCGCCAGAATGTGGGTGAAGAAGTAATCGAAACTCAGGTCGCCCGACGCCGATTTCGGCAGCACGCGCCCGGCGATGGGCACGAGAATGCTCTGGAATTTGGCCTCCTGCACATTCTTGAGCATCACCCGTTTGCTGCCCTTTTCATGCACCACGCGTTCGTCGTTCGGCAAATTGAAAGCCGCCGTGCGAACGCCGTGCGCGCCGTCTCCGGCCGCCAGAACTTCGTCCACCACGCGGATGGGGGCCGCCGCTCCGAGCTTCGGATTGCGATAGCGCGGATCGATAGGCAGGTTGTTCTCGACCTCCTGCAAGCGGCGCGCAAAAGCCTTGAGCCGGGCCGTCTCCTTATCGTCGCGAATCGTAATGTAAGCCTCGAACGCAGCCTTGTAGCCGAGCAGTTCGTCGTTGTAAGTCTCGTAGGGACCGATCGTGACGTCGAGCGGCGCGTCCAGATCCATCCAGGCCATATCGCTGGCGTAGTAGTCGTTCGATAAGAACGCGGCGGCGCGCAAGGCGAGAAAACTCCGCAGCGACGCGTTATCCGTAAGGGCGGCGGCTTCACGCAGCAGGCCGGCCGCCTGGCGCAGCTCCGGGCCATAGGCGCTGCTGTAGGGGACGATGCCCAGCCGCTTGTCGTTGCTCCGCCGGATCACCCAGAAGAAGCCCTGCGCCTGCTGCCGCATCTCTTCCGGCAGGACCTTCACCCAGGTATCGAATTCCAGGCTTGTCATATCCTTCGGGTAGAATTCGCCGGCCGCCGGGGTGCGCTCCGGGACGCCCGCGAGGAAGGCCGTGTGCCCGTCCAGATCCGACCACGGACCTTTGTTCAGCTCGAAGTACCGCAGCCGCTCCTTGCCGAGCGGCGTGTCGTCCTGGCGGAGCTTCTCGTCGAGCGCGCGATTGCCGCTCCAGATCTGGTCCATGAAGATGGAGTTCATGACGCGCGCCGCATCGAGCAGCTTGGGCAGCGCCAGGCGATCTCCGGCGGACAGGCCGGACTCGTCGTATTTCAGGGTCACGGGAGCAAACCGCGCGCCCATTTTTCTTAATTGGGCTAGATTCGGCATAACGGCGCCCGCCGCTACCACCGCCATCAGCAGGGAGATTCCGAAAAGGTACCGCACGCTTCCATGCTATCGCGCGCCATAGGCCCGGTGTGGGAGCATGAAGACATGTCCGATCTTCCGGCTGGCTTGCCTGAGACTGAGAAACGCATCGGCGTCGCCGCCGACCACGGGGGCTTCGAGCTAAAGCAATATCTCATCGGGATGTTGCGAGAGGCCGGTTATGATGCGATCGATTTCGGCGACCGGCAGTCCCAGCCCGACGACGATTATCCGGATTTTGTCGCGCCGCTGGCCCGCGCCGTGGCCCGCGGCGAGGTGCGGCGCGGCGTGGCCATCTGTGGAAGCGGCGTTGGCGCCGCGGTCGCCGCCAACAAAGTGCCGGGGGTCCGGGCCTGCCTGATTCACGAGACTTTCTCGGCGCATCAGGGCGTCGAGGACGACAATCTGAACGTGATCTGCCTGGGCGGCCGGGTGGTGGGTCACGCTCTCGCCTGGGAGTTGGTGCGGACGTTTCTGGCCGCGCGATTCAGCGGCGCGGAACGTCATTGCCGGCGTCTGGCCAAGGTGGCCGCCCTCGAAAACCAGCGCTGAATCGCCCCCCTACTCGAGCGCGAACAAGTAGGTTGTCAAGCGGTCCAAATCCTTGGACGAAAGATTATACGGCGGCATCCCGCTGCCCGGCGAAAGCTTCGCGGGATCGGCGAAGTGCCGCTCCACCCAGCTTCGGCTGCGGCGTTTGGACAGTCCGTTCAACGCCGGGCCAAAGCTCGTTCCCATGGCATTCACCTGGTGGCAGGAGCCGCAATCGTTGGCCTGGTAGACCAGCGCGCCTTGGGTTGCGAAATCGGGCGCGTTTTCGAGCGCGGCGGCGTTCCGCGGATTCAGCTTCAGCAGGAAGGCCGCCAGCGAGTTCAACTGCGCGTCGTTCAGCGCGATGGCCGGCATGAGCGTGCCCGGCCGCACCACGCCCGGCTGCTTGAAATGCCGGATCATCCAGGCGGCGTCCCGGTGGATGGAGGTTTGCGTGAGATCCGGGCCCGGCTTCGATGCACCCGCGCCGATGGCGTGGCATCCGGCGCAGTTCTCCTGCCGGAAATAGGCCACGCCGGCCATCTCTTCAGGCGAAAGCTGCATCCAATCCGTCGGACCGGAGTAATCGACCTGGGCCGCCGGCGCCTGGCCCGGCTTGGTCGCCAGGGCCGTGGCCGTCAACGCCGTCCAGCCGATGGCGGCCAGCGCCACAATCCCCATCGCCGTTGTGCGCCGCGTGACCTTCACCAGCGCGCCGCGGTCGATGAAGGGGACCAGTGTCAGCGCCAGCACGGCCAGCCCCGGCAATACCACGCTGCCCACTACCTCGAGCGGCCCGGTCATCAGCTTCAGCGTCTGGAACAGGAACAGGAAATACCATTCGGGACGCGGAATATAGGTGGTATCCGAGGGGTCCGCCAGTTGCTCCAGCGGAACCCGGACCGCCGCCGCCAGGGTGAACAGAATCGCGAAGGCGATGAAAACGGCCACCGTGTCCCTGAAGACCTGCCCTGGGTAGAACCGCTTCCTGGGCAGCAGTTCGTCGCCCGGAGCGGGCGTCACGCCGTGTTTGCGCACCAGAAAGACGTGCAGGGCGATCAGCAGCAGCGTCACCGGCGGCAACACCATCGTGTGCATGACGAAGAAGCGCGCGAAGGTGACCACCCCCACCGCGCCGCCTCCGCCCAGCAGCCGTGTGAGGTATGGCCCCACCACCGGCGCCGATGCGGCCATCTGCGTCACCACTACCGTCCCCCAGTACGCCCGGTTGTCCCACGGAAGCAGGTATCCGGTCAGCCCGTATGCCAACGTGAGCAGCAGCAGCCCCACGCCCACCAACCAGGTAGCCTCGCGCGGCTTCTTGTAGGCGCCGTAAAGGAACGCCTGGATCAGGTGCAGCGCCACGACGACGATCATCATGCCGGCGCCCCAGTGGTGCAGGCCCCGTATCAGGCGTCCAGCGGTCAATTCCGTGAGGATGTAGCGCAGGCTGTTATAAGCGTCGCCGGGCGTGGGCGCGTAGTTGATGGCCAGCAGCACGCCCGTGAAGGCCTGTACCAGGAACAGAAAAACGGCCACGCCGCCGAACACCTGGCGCCAGCCGCTTGATGCGGGAATCTCTTCGGCAAGGAAGTTGCGAACGGCGGTGGGAACCCCGGTGCGCTCGTCCAACCACGCGGCGATTCCCGCCCACGGCCGCCTCATGCCTGGCTCCCGGACGGCGGGCGCAGGCCGCCCAGCAGCAACTTGCCGCCCTCAACCCTGGTCTCGTAGCGGTCCAGCCCGCGCGGCGCCGGCCCGGCAAGCACCTTGCCATCCAGGGAGAACAGCGAATTGTGACAGGGGCAGACGAATTGGTCCTTGGCATCGTCCCAATGGTAGGCGCACCCCAGGTGCGTGCATTGAGGAGAGAAAGCCGTCACGCCTTGGCCTGCGTCCTTCACCACCCAGGCCGTGCCCTTCTCGCTGACCACCTTCCACCCATCCACGCGGTTGCGCCGGAACACCATCTCGACCGGCTGATGGGGCGCGAGGCTGGTCACGTCGCCGGCCTCCACCCATTCGCCGGCCTTGCGGGCCTTGGGCGAGAAGAACAGGTAGATCAGCGCCGGCGCGCCTAGCGCCGCGCCGACGATCCCACCGATCGCGTAGATGGCGCCGGCATAGAACCCGCGGCGCGTGGGCCCTTCAGATTCAGATTGTCGGGACACGGTTCACCCTGACCCCTCGCGTCACATCCATTTGCCAGCCAGATTTATAGAATACGCGAAACCGGAAAAAGTTGCGCGGACCGCACGATCCCGGCCTATCTCAGCAGAAGGCAGGCCTGGAGGCCCGCCCCACTGGGTTGCGCGGACCGCCCAGTCCCGGCCTACCTCAACTCTTTACTCGTTGCCGTGGCGGGCTCGGCGCCGTCGTTCGCCCGGACGACCATGGTCTGATCCGAGTAGAAGGTCCGCGTGCCGGTGGTCCCAAACGTCTCGGGGTTGGCGTTGACCGTGTAGCCGCTCTGGTTGCCGGTTACCGTGATCCGGTACCCGCTCTTTACGCCGGCGGCAAAGGTGGCGTCGATCAAATCCGCCGCGGCCGGACTAGCCGCGCCGCTTTGCGGGGGTCCAAGTTCCGCCAGAGACGCCGCGAAACGCCCGTATTGGGACTGGTACTGGACCTGCGCCTCGTGAATGGACTTGATGGCGGTAATCGCCCCCGTCTCGTTGGCGAATCTCTTGGCCTGGTTGAACTTGGGAACCGCCATCGTGATGATGATGAGAATAATCGAAATCACGATCAGCAGTTCGATGAGGGAGAAGCCCCGCCGCGCCGCGCTTGCTGTTCTTCGGTCAGACATACTAGTCCTTTGACGCTCTTATTGTATGACGGCGCAAGTCCGCCCGGCGTGCAGAGTCCAGGGCTGGGCGAGGCGCGCCTACGGCAATCCGGCGGGTGGGCCGTCCGCATCGAGCGTCTCACGCACTTTTTGCGCCAGGCCAAGCGGCGTGAAGGGCTTTTGCAGAAATGCGGCGCCCTTGCGCACGCCCTCCTTGACCACCACGTCCTGCGTGTGCCCGGACATGAACAAGACTTTCAGGGCGGGCCGCAGCTTAATGGCGGCTTCGGCAAGCTCGCGTCCACTTGACTCGGGCATGACCACATCCGTCACCAGCAGCTCGATGGGCCCCTCGTGCGCTTGGAACAGCGCCAGCCCTTCGCGTCCGTTGCGGGCGTCCAGAACCACGTAGCCGCTGGCCTCGAGCACGTTGCGGGAGAGCTTGCGGACCGCATCTTCGTCCTCCACCAGCAAGACCACTTCGCAGCCCTTGGGGGCCTTGGCGAAGCTTCCCGCCGCACGGCCCGGCTTGGGCGCCGCCTCGGCCGCGGCCGGCAGGAAGATCCGGAACGACGTTCCCTCTCCCGGTTGCGACTCGCACCGAATGACGCCGCCGCTTTGCTCCACGATTCCCATCACGATGGCCAGGCCCAGTCCCGTTCCCTTGCCGGTCTCCTTCGTCGTGAAAAACGGCTCGAAGACGTGCGCCCGCACCTCGTCGTTCATTCCAATCCCGGTGTCGCACACGCTCATCGTCACGTAGCGCCCCGGCGCCAGCTCGCGCTCCGCGGCCTCCGCATCCGTCACCGTCAGGTTCGCCGTTTCAATGCTCAGCCTGCCGCCGGTGGGCATCGCGTCGCGCGCGTTCAGCGAGAGATTCATGATGGCTCGGCCGATTTCCCCGGGGTCCGCCTTCACTTGCCAGAGCGCCGGGTCGCCATGCACGGCCAGCTCGATCCGTTCGCCCACCAGGCGGCGCAGCATCCTGTCGAAGTCCGCCACGATGGCGTTCAGGTCGAGCAGCTTCGGTTGCAGCACCTGGCGCCGGCTGAAGGCCAGCAACTGTTGGGTGAGCGAGGCAGCCCTTTCGCCGGCGGCCTTGATTTCGAGCACCTGCTGAGTGGCCGGCTCGGCCCCTGCCATCCGTTCGTATAGCAGGCTGCTGTAGCCGATGATGGCCGTGAGCAGGTTATTGAAGTCGTGAGCGATGCCGCCCGCCAGCCTGCCGACCGCTTCCATCTTCTGCGATTGCCGCAGGTGCTCCTCGTTCGCGCGCAAGGTCTGCTGAGCCAGTTTGCGCTCCGTAACGTCGTCCACCGCCAGCAGAATGGTCTGGAGCCGATTGATCAAGCAGCCCCCCAGCACCAGGCTCTTGCGCCCCACGCCGGGAAAATCCCGCTGCGCTTCGAAGCTCGGAAACGAAGCGCCGCCCCGCAGCAGGCCCTCGAGCGCATCCCGCAGACCGGGCAGGTCCCAACTGCCGCCCGAGAGCGCATAGACCACTTGCCCTTCGGCCTCCAGCGGCGAGATTTGAAACGTCCGGCAAAAGGCGCGGTTCGCCATCCGGACCCGCAGGTCCGCATCGAGCACCAGTAACGGCTGGTGGACGGTTTCCACAATCGACATGGCGAAGTCGCGCGCCTGCGCCAGCGCCGCGTTGTTGGCCTGCAACTCGTCGTTGACCGTGACCAGTTCCTCGTTGGTGGATTGCAACTCCTCCTTGGCGGTCTCCAGTTCTTCGTTGAGGCTCTGCAATTCCTCGTTGGCCGAGAGCGCTTCCTCGGTGGCGCCCCGGCTTTCTTCCCGGGACGACTGGTGCTCTTCGATCGCCGAGAGAAACCTCCTCTTGGCGTCGGTAAGTTGCTGTTTCAATCGCGCGATCTGGCGGTCGCGGATGTCGCTTCCGGGCGGCGCGTCCGCAAACGCCGCCTCGGTTCGGGGCGCCTCCGGCACGGGTTCGAAAAGGACCAGCACCGACCAGCCCCGATCCGAATCGAGAGGGACCGCTTCCACGTTCAAACCGCCGACGATTCCGTCGAGTTCGTACGGTATCCTCTCTTGCCGCGCCCGCTCGCCGCTCTGCCGCGCCTGCCCGATCAGCCTCTCGACTTCCAGGAACAATCCCGTGTCCGGAATCAGCTTCATCAGATTGAAGCTCGCTCTTCCGACCGGAAGCGTAAGGTAGGGGCTGGTCTTGCCTCGAATCTCGACCACCTCCAGGTCCTTGTCCACCACCACCGCGGCCGGTGCGTACTTCGACAGCAGTATGCGATCGACCTCGTGGCGCACGTCCCCGCCGCCAAACGGTTCCGGCGGCGCGGCGGCGGCGGGCGCACGGCGGTGCGCGGCGGCGGCGGAAGACGGGCGCGCCTTCCGCGGCGTCTCGCGTTTGGCGTAGATCCGGCGCCCCCCGTCCACTATCGAAAACAGTTCGCCGGCCGCCGCCGCTTCCGACGATCCCAACATGAGAAAGCCGGATGGCTTCAGCGCGTAGTGGAACACCGAAAGGATGTTCTTCTGCACGCTTCCCAGATAAATCAGAACGTTGCGGCAAGCGATCAGGTCTAAATTGGAAAACGGCGGATCGTCGATCAGATTGTGCCTGGTGAAGACGCACATCTCGCGCAGATTCTTTTCGATCCGGTAACCGCCTTCGATCCTGGTGAAATGGCGGCCGATCCGCTCCGGGGTAAGGTCCGCGGCGATGTTCTCCCCGTACTTGCCGGTGCGCGCCTTTTCGATGGCCGCCGGGTTGACGTCGGAGGCGAAGATCCGCACCGGAAAAGCGGTCCCTGTTGCGTGCAGGTATTCCTGCCACGCGATGGCGATGGAGTATGCCTCTTCTCCCGTGGCGCAACCCGCCACCCAGACGCGAATGGCCTCGTTCGCGGGCCTGCCTTGCGCAATGCGGGGGAAAACGACTTTCGCCAGGCAATCGAACGATTCCGCATCCCGGAAGAAGCTCGTCACGCCGATGAGCAAGTCCCGCTGCAGCGCCTGCATCTCGCCGGGGTCGCGATCGAGGCGCGCGGCGTACTCCGCCAGGCTCTCGACATTGAGCAGGGACAGACGCCGCCAGACCCGCCGGTGGACCATCGCCTCCCGGTACAGCGAATAGTCGATGCCGGTGGCCGCGTGAAGCCTGGCCAGGATCTGGCCGAACCACTCTTCGTCGCCGGCCGGGGCAGGCGCCGGTTCCAGGCTCGCAACGCAGGGGCGCCGGGCAATTCTCGCGAGTTCGGCGGCGATCCCCTCGGATGGCAGGAAGAAATCCACACAGCCGGTGGCCACGGCGGCCTGCGGCATGGAGGCGAATTTGGCTCCGTCCTGCGCGAACGTCACGCCACCCGCGGCCTTGACGGCTTCCAGGCCGGCGGCGCCATCGGATCCGGCGCCGGAAAGGATCACGCCGATGGCCCGGCTTCCGCACTGTTCGGCGATGGACCGCAGGAAGCGGTCGATGGGCAGGTGCGGCCCCGGCGTTTGCGTTCGGGGGACCAATTTCAGGGCGCCGTCCGCCACGGTCAAATCGGCGTTGGCCGGCATCGCGTATACGTGGTTGGCTTCGACCCGCATGCCGTCGGCCGCTTCGCCGACCGGCATGGCCGTGGCTCTGGCCAGGATCTCGGGCAGCATGCTGTGATGTTTTTGATCGAGGTGCTGGACGAAGACGATGGCTAAGCCGGCATCGGCGGGCAGACCGGCGAGCAGGAGCTTAAAAACCTCCAGGCCGCCCGCCGAAGCCCCGATGCCAACCACCGTGGGGGCGCCTGCTTGGGCCGCATCGCCGGAACCGGGCGCCTGGGCGTCAGACAGGGCGCCGCCAAGCGCTTGCCGCTCATCCATGACCGTCCCCTTTCGGCGTCCGGAAGTCCGAGTGATGCGCCCACCGCGGAATGGAACGGCGGTCCGCAGCCGAATGACGCCCGGCCGCGGCGCCGTCCCCAATAAATCCTACGGGCGGACCGGGCGCCCCACGCCGTTGGTGGGTGCGCCCGCCTCCCAGCTACTCGCCGCGGACTACGTTGACGGTGATTTCCGCCGTCACGACGCGATACAGCCGCACCGGAACTTTGAACTCGCCGAGCTGCTTGATGGCGTCGTCCAGTTGGATCTTGC